>Ga0194048_10000831_pt1 | contig 15146 bp, 18 predicted proteins | sample JunL225m_MetaG_FD_161685 | JGI IMG/M metagenome (GOLD analysis project Ga0194048, IMG submission 161685) | Anoxic zone freshwater microbial communities from boreal shield lake in IISD Experimental Lakes Area, Ontario, Canada - Jun2016-L222-5m | ecosystem: Environmental > Aquatic > Freshwater >...
GCTTTGGCGCATCCTTCAAGCGCACGGGGGGGGGGGCTGCCAGATGACGTTCGCGTTGTGTTCGCCAACACCGGGAAAGAAATGCCTGAAACGCTGAATTTCGTTCAGGAATGCTCAGAACGCTGGAGCGTGCCGATTACTTGGATTGAGTACCGCCCAAAGACTGAGGAAGGCAAGCAGGAGGCGGTTGTGGATTGGCACACCGCCAGCCGCAACGGAGAGCCATTTGCAGCCCTTATAGCGGATCGAAAGTACCTCCCCAACCCTGTCGCTAGGATTTGCACGGTGGAGTTGAAAGTTAGGGCCATGCACAGGCACATAAAAGAGTCGTTTGGCTGGACTGAGTGGACTTCGTGCATTGGGATGAGAGCAGACGAACAGCGGCGTGTAGCCAAGCTGAAGAATACGTTTGAGGGAAGCCATGAAGAAAGAATCGCTCCTTTGGCTCAAGCCGGGTTAACTGTCTCTGACGTTAGCAAGTTCTGGGCAAGCCAGCCATTTGATTTGCGGTTGCCGAACATGAATGGCAAGACGATGCACGGCAACTGCGATCTATGTTTCCTGAAGGGTGCAAAGCAGATTTACGCCCTAATCAGAGAACAACCTGAGAGGGCCGTGTGGTGGATGGAGCAAGAGGAGCGCATCTTGACTATCGGCGTTCATTCAGCACCAGGAACGGCAACCTTTAGGAGCGACCGGCCTTCATATAAAACGATGTACGAAAACGCGCTGTCACAAGACGAACTATTCAAGTTTGACGACGAAGCATTGGAGGATTGCTCATGCACGGATTAAAGGATGATGGCTCCCCTGCCCCAACATGGCCCACAAAAATCTGCGGCCCCAACCTTGTTGAGGTGCTGAACGCGGCAGGGTTTTACCAGAAAAAAGAATGGGTAGGGCTGACATACCAAGAAATTTTTGAGATTGAAAACGGCGTTCCAGACAATGTTATTAGTGATCGCGATTGGACTGTTTACTTTGCCAAAGCCATCGAAGCCAAACTCAAGGAGAAGAACGGTGGATAACGAAGATGAAGGAGCGCAATTAACGCGGCGAGAGGAGAACCGAGAGTTGATTGCCAAGCACAGGGCAACGGTTGAGCCTCGCGGATGCCCGACACCGGGGGCGTGTTCTGCTGTGGAAGAACTCGCCGACCTCAAGCAGCGCCTCCTGCCGCAGTATCTTGGCAGGGCGCAGAGGGCCGAGCACCAACGCGATGCGCTGTTGGAGCAGTTGATTGCGGCGCGAAAGACTATTAATCAAATCAAGCTAGAGTGGGAACCGCCCCCGTCCGCAACGGCAGCAACAGATCGCCCTGACTGGGCGAGACAACTCCCCGGCGCGGAACTCTACGATCGCGATCACGGCTATGACCGCACCGCAAGTCTCAGCGCAGGGCATTACGTCTGCACCTGCGCGGCGGGGCGCGTGTTGCATGAAAAAACCTGCGCCACGCGCCGCCCTGACGCACGGGAGCCACGCTGATGCAGGATTTAGCGCAGCGCCGACTAGACGCAGACAAACCGCGCCCGTTCAAATGCGCTTGCGAGCACTCCAAGCAGGCGCACGATTCGGGAGTAGCGTTTTGCTGGCTGTGCCAATGCAATGCGTTTCAGGAAGTAAAGGCGCACAACAGCAACAGGAGAAATCATGAGACCTAACGTCTGGCCTTACGACCAACCCGAACAAAAGCGCCCCGATGCTGCGACTCTGGATAAGATCGATGTGCCGCGCCGAGTGGTGTGTGCGGCGTTACGCCGTCGAGACACGATCATCTGCGGCCCACGCCACTGGGATTCGATCTGCCGTGGCACCAGCAAAGACGGATGGGAGCAGGGTTTTGTTGACCAGAAGGGAATATTCCTGACCCGTGAGGAAGCGTGGATTGTCGCGCTAACCGCTGGACAAATCCTTCGGCGCTGTGGTGGCGATGAAGGGCGGCTGTTCAGTGAGAATCTGTACTGACATGGCCCCCACCCTGAAAGGCAGCGCGTGAAACCGTGGCCCGACTGGGCGCTCTGGACGTTGTTTATCCTGTGCCTGGTCGCCAGCATTGGCATTGCTCTATGTACATAAGGAACTAAAATGATTCTGCTAGGTGATACGCCATACATCGAATGTTTCGTGCGTAACGAATTCCTGTTTGACGAAAAGCGGGGCCACGGCGAATTTACGCCAGCGGTTGCCTTTGCGTTCCGCGCCGAGCCAGCGCGTGTACCCCTGTTCCAGGTCATGCTCAACAGCGGCGCTCAATGGGCGCGAGTTCCCATCCACATGATATGCAGCAAGCCCTGCGACCCTCTGCCGGTAGAGCAATCCTGCTGGTGGGATTCCTATGGGTACGAGTTCACCGTGATCGCGCTGCCGTTCCTGAAAAACCATGCGGTTACCGCGCTGGGCCGAGACGGTGAGATCCGCAAAGGCAACTACCTGTTTACTGTGGATTGGATGCAGACCGGCTGGAGCGAAACGCCAGATCAGCACAAGAACCACCATGTGATCGCGCTAGAGTCAGGGCCGTGGATTGCGTACCCGAACAACAGGTTGGTTTGGCACGATCTGTCGTGGATCACGCCAGCGCCAAATAAGGAGTGGCAGACTCCGACCCGCAGCTACTCGGTCGAGGGGCTGATTTGAAGATTAAAGAAATGGTCGTAATAAACCGGCGCTGGATCTGGCTCACTTTTTTAGAAGGTACAATTTTCGGGACAGGGGTTACGGTCGCCGTTTGTTTTGGAATCTACATATACAAAACAATGTTATGAGCAGACCCAAAAAATCAACAGTTACAACGCTCAAAGGATTTCCTAAATGGCTGCTCTTACCGCCACCGCCAAAGAAAGAGCCGCGCTTAATCGAACTGGGCATCAACAGCAAAGAAAGCTATTTTAACGTGCAAAGGGCGCGGTTAAAAATGCCCAAGATTTAGCTATTTTGTGGGGATCGAATTAGCCAGGAGTCGATCCTTGTTCTGTGACCCTTGCGTTGTCCCGAACCAGAAGCTAATGCAGCCCGTCCAGGCTGTACCCAGCGAACCAAGCATTATCATAATGGGCGGGGAGTCCACTACGTTGTTGTCGTGCATCATCCAACCAAGGATGCCGAAGAACCCTGCAGTCACCAAGTAAGTCAAAACAGTCGGCGTGGACGAATGCGTGGAAATCTGCATCTGACGAGCCGAGTCGCGGTCTTTGAACTCCAAATCAGCGTACTTGAACCCGCGTTCTTTTTCGTCGTTCTGGTACTGGAGTTCTAGCTTTTTGATTTCGGCAAGGTGTTCAGGAGTGATCTTGCCGTCTTCAAACGCCTTCGTGACGGTGTTCACCGTTGCGCCGTCCACGCCAATGATCTTGCCTATGGCTGCTACAGCTACGCCACCTAGAGGCCCGAGCAGGGCGCTTGCAAGGGTTGGAGCCAGACCTTTCAGTAGATCACCCATCACGCAATCCCCTGTGAGTAAGTTACCCGCCCACCAAGAAACGTAGCCGACAGCGCCATCTGGCGCGTAGCCGGGGCAAAGCTGATATGCACCCAAGTGCCTTCATAAATCAGTTGGTCGTATTTGATGTCGCTATTCAAGATCGCCTTGCAGATTTCAAGCGGTGTTCCAAACTTTGGAGCCGTAAAGTCAATTGCCCAACCTTCAGGATGTGCGCCTGTAGGTGAACCACCAATCGCCGCGTTTAGCTTGGGGCTGCGATACCACGATGAGACATGGATAGGCGCATCCAGAAACGCACGGACTTCTTCCATTCCGTCAGCAGCTTCACCCATGTTTGCCAGCACTTCAGGAGGCGGCGTATTGTCGATCCCCTTGCGCGTAGCAGTTTCGCTGTGGATTGCTTCTGCAAGCGTGAAATGTGCAGACAAGTTCATTTCTTTACTTGGTTGTAGAAGGAATATTTGCACCGACCGGATTAGGCGTTCCGACAGGGGCGGCTGAGAACGAACTAGTCCCGAAAGGAACGCGGTCATTAGTCCAAGGTGATTCGTTGATCGGGCCGTAGCAGTTGGCAAGCTGCACACCGTTTACTTTTTTGGCTTGTTTGTCGCACATCATAGCCCACTGGTTTGACATGCCGCCGCCCGGTTCAGTATTGGTGACAAACGTCCTTGGCGTCATGGTGACTACTGCCCAAGACGGGGCTTGTGGATATTCAGTAATAGTGGAAAACAAACTCCAAACCTTACCCGGCGGTGCCTTGCAGCTACCGCTCATCAGTTTGACGTTGGCAATTGCTTTACCCGTCAGTACAGGGCAAACCGCCATGCCTTCCTGAAACTCCTTACCTTCTATACGGATTATTTTGCCAGTAGGTACAGAACCGCTGGCGGCGCACAAGGCGAACTCGCCATTACAGATCATTAGGTCTGGGCCACCAGCAAACGCAGGGAATGATGCCAACGCTATCAAAATAAACTTAATCATTTTTCATTCCTTTTGTTCCAGAGTTCAAATATGGTTTTAATCTTTTCTTCCAGTACCGCAACTCTTAGGTCAATCTTTGACAGCACAATGATTAGCGTGATCAAGGCCAACAGGATGGGCCACGCTTTCACCAGCATATCAAAGGTGTCCACTACACTGCCTTAGTCACAAGGTGGAGCAGCAAAGCGATAATGAAACCCGCAATGGTAATGCCGATCTGCTCAATCCGTTTCAACCGGGCGTTGATGGTGTCGTAGCGCAGTTCACACACCGCCTCGTGCGAGGTCAGGCGAACGTCGAGTTCGTTGACGGTCGCCACTACTTATCCGACACAGGTTGAGTGGTCATGAAACGCAGCACGACGATTGCCACCGCAATGACCCCGCCGATGGCTGCTTGGTACAGAGGTTGCACGGGAATCTGGAAGAGAAAGCCCTGCGCTACGCTGAGAAGCGCGACGATGATGCCGAGCCAGACTGTTTTTGATCTAAGGATGTTCATGGGTGCGCGTCCTTATTCTTCTTTGACTACGGGTTTGGTCAGTTCTTCAATCCTACGCCCAGCCGCAGCCAGCAGCGCACGGAGATGCACGACCTCATTCAAGGCTGTGTCCCGCTGCATCTGGACGGCTTGCACAATGTCCTGCGGGTCGGTTTTCAGTTCTTCGCTCACGTTGTTTCCTTACGGGTGGGAGGATTTGTAAGATTGGAAGTCTGCTTGCAACGCGGCGAGGCGACCTTCATGCACTTTTAAGGCTTCGATTGCTACGGCGAGAACCGAGCGGTCGTAGTATCCCCACGGGCGCGTTTTACGGCTGACTTCATTCCCATCTGCATCCAGACTTACTTGATCTTCCGGGTCTGGTGCGGCTTCTGGCCCGATAGCACTTCGCACGTTCTGGGCGTAGAAGCCAAGCTGCCTGCCATCGCCCATGTTGGCTTCGGGCTTGCCGAAGTAATATCCCGGCTCCAGCGCCATCATCATCGGGATGGGGTCTGCAATAACTCCATCCTTGATTTTCAACCGCTCATCGGAAACGGAACTGATAACCCCCGCTGCGCTGAATGTCGCAGCACCCGCGCCATAATTGCTGAATGTTACAACCCCCGTCACGCCGAGGGTGCCGCCTATGGTCGTGTCGCCTGTTCCAGACATCACTTTAAAACGGTCGGTACTTCCAGCGCTGTTCACTACTTGCAACAACGGGTAGCCACTTACCGCAGCAGCAGGTTCAATGATCCGCACCGTGTACGGAGTTGCCGCAGTCGTGTTCGTGAACACCGCAACGAAGTCCCCGCCACCCGCAAAAGATGTCGTGAATTTCCCGCCAGCATTTATTACTCCCATCGTGCTGGTGCCCGTCACGCCCAAAGTCGTCCCAACCGTAGCCGCTCCTGCCATTGCTACCGTGCCAGAGGCGTTGATCGCCGCAGCGGTCAGGGTGCCTGTGGTCGTCGGGCTGGCAGACATCATTACGCTGCCGGTGCCGGTCATCGCGTTGGAGACAAGACCTTTCGATGCGTCCGAGAACACGGGCAAGGAGGCGGTGAGGCTGGATAGGATCGGCTGCGCCGTGAGCGTGGCGACTCCGGTGACAGCTAAAGTCGTCCCGACCGTCAGCGCACCCGAAACTGTCAAATTAGTGAAAGCGTTTGCGTTGATTAGTTGGAACCGCGTCCCGTCATACTCAACGATTGCCATCTGACCAGAAACTAAAGCGCCAGCAGCCAAAGCAACAGCACCTGTTCGCGTTACGGCTTTTGCACCAAGACCGTCAATGTTCAGCGTAACCGCAGTCGTATTAGTACCCGCAGCAACAAATGAGAATTGCTGCCCCGTTGCATAAGCTGTCAGCGTCTGCACCAGAGTGCCGGTAATCGTGTCAGCACCCGCAACCGTTATCAGCGTTGCGACAGGAGCGTTCTGAAGCTGCCCGAACTGCGCCGCGTCCGTAGCCGAGGTTCCAGCGCCCAGGCCGGTGAGCTTGAAGCCGCCCATCGGGATATTGGCTGTAGGAACGGTCTGCCCGTCCTTCGTCATCGCCGTAGTGAGTCCAGAGGCCAGATCCGCTGTGAGCGCGTTGAACGCGGTCGTGGTGATCGTCGTACCGGGGACAACAGGCTGACCCGCGCTATTGATGAGAAACGTACCGCTGCCGTTGTAGGACACTATCCACCTCCATTGATAAGGTATATACCTGAAGTTCCATTCATGTTTCTAGAATAAAAAGCGGGCATCATAGAAAATAATTTACCTTGGCTGTTGGGTTGCTGTACCCGCTTGAGATGCAAGCAAAGCAGCAAGTCTAGCTTGTTCGCTTGTCATTGGGATTTTGCTTGCTAACGCGGCTGCTTGGCTTACGCCTGGAAGCACAGCAGCCTTATTTGCTCCAGTTTGCAATAGATTTGCTAATTGGCCTGACCGATAAGCGCCTTCCCCTACCAAGCGCGGAGACATAAGCGGCAACGCCAAACCCATTGCTGGACTGCCCATTAAAGCGGCCCCCAATGTTGCAGGCGCACCCAATTGCCCAGTCAAGCCTCGCGGTGTCCACGAACTCATTGTCTGCCCAGCAATCGCTGGCATCAAGTCTGCATTGCCGCCTTGTTCTAATGCTTTTGCAAGATCAAGCCTGTACCCATAATTTGCATTGACGTTGTTTCTGCCTAGAGAAGTTAGCTTCCTTAGTGCAGTATCTGCTGATGCTTTTTGCCCTAAAGAAAGAGCACGTTCTATTTCTTTTTCAAGGCTAATCGCTTCCTCGTATGCTTTCATTGTTGAAGCATATTCTGGCGACTGTTTTACGATGGTATCTTTTACTGCATTTCGTACCGTTGTGATAACTCGTTGCGCTTGATTGTGTACTGGGCTTTCAGGATAAACAGCGTCGAGTCGTTGTTTAAGCGCATCCAACCCGGACGCAGTATGCGCGGATGGATCATCGCGCCATTCTTTGATAATTGATTTTACTTCTTTAACTTTTGCAGTTTCTGCCGTTCCTATTTTGGAGTGACCACCTTGCTTCAAGCTAGCAGTAACGTCATTTAACGCGGTATCAATATCGCCAAATTTTAGCGGGGTTGTGTCTGCCGCAGTTGTTGCAATGTTTGTTTTGTAGTCTTGCGACCTTGTTGCTCTCATATTAGCAAGAGCTTGCCGAGCTTGATCTAACACATCAGTTTTTGAAACACGGCCCGCTATGTTTTCCAAGAAAGTGGTGGTTCCTTCTTTACCAGCTTTGAACGCCGTCCCAACGTTTTCAGCGCCCACGCCGGTTGCCATGCCAAGACCTTGCTTAGACACTAAAGAAGCCGTTGGGCCAACCGCTTTTAAACCTTGAATTAATCCAGTTACGGGATTTGTAACATTTGCCGCTGTTGTTAACCCAGCCGCTATGCCGCCAGCGCGTGGCGCAATAGCAGCGCCGCCAGATAACAACATGGAAAGATCGCCAGCAACGCCAACGGGATCTTTCGCTAATGCTGTTTTAATACCGTCAACGCTGCCGTATCGTTCTTTGAAATGACCGCCCATTGCGTTTGCCGCATTTACGGCGCGATCTGCGGCCTCAGGATTTGCGTCAAATCTGTCTATAAAATCGGCAATAGGTTTTGGAACAATATTTTTAAGCGCACCAGCAGCTACATCGCCCAATGCTGAAGCTGTGTCTATTGGGTGCATAACAGCTTGCGTCATACCGCCAACAAAGTTCATCGCGCTTGATGGCAAATTTTTAATCATTTGCCCAGGAACATCAGCCCAAGACAATGGCTTGTTAGGTTGCTGCGATACAACTTTCCAATTGCTTGGCTGAGTTACAGACTCAGAAAGCTGACTTTGTTGCTCAACATTAGGTTGCTCAGCAGTTGGCGTTACGGATATTACTTTCCAAGAATCGCCCATTACTTCACCTGTACAGGTTTGCCATTTTGTAATGTCCATGACTGACCATTACCAAAATTGGTTGTTTTTCCTTCAACCAAAGAAGACAACGGTGGCATGGCAGTTCCTGCTTTAGAAGCATAATCAACAATAACGTTTTCTGGGTTTAATCCCATTCTTTTAGCCATACCTGTGTAACTAGCGGTCAATCTATCTGCTCCTTTCTTTTGCGATGTGTAAAGATTATCAGCTTCGCGGATAAAATCATTTCTTAATGAGTCAGGAAGCCTTTGACCGCTTATCACCCTTTGCATTGCGCCTTGTATGCGTTCACCAAAAGAACCAGAAGCCGCAGCAGCAGCAAATTCGCTTTCCCTTACAACAGAACCCGGATCAAGCAATTTAACAAAGCTATAAAGCAAAGACATATCGCCAGCGCCTGTTGCTGCAACGCTTTTTATTTTTTCGTGAGCGTCTTGGACTACTCTAAAATCTTTTGTTAAATTGTTATATTCATCACGCAAAGTGTTTTCATTTGCGCCTGTACCTTTAAGTTTTTCTGCCGCTGCTAAATCTAACAATTTTTGAGGAATTGGACGGTTATTCAAAGATTGCGAAACAACTTGTGTGCTGGCTGAATTATTTGCTGTAGAACCCAACGCCCCAGTTTTTGATGGTGCGGTCTGGGCCGCTCCTTGCGGAACCATAGCGCCCGGTTGCGGTGCAGCAGTCGGAACCACAGGCTGCGGTGCAGCAGCACCTTGTGTCGGCATTGCTTGCTGTGGAACCGCTCCTTGTGGGGCCACTTGCGGGACTTGCTGGGGAGCAATTTTTGGCGGCAATACTGCGCCACCACCACCTTTTAAGCCTGTGTCGTAAAACAACTGCGAAGCACTAATACCAAGCCGTGCTGCGTCATTTTCAAGGTTTGCGCGTTGATTTGCTGTCAAATTATAAAACGCACGGTCGGATAGTTCACGATCTTGTTTTAGTCTTGCGCCAGCATCAAACGTTCCGGTGGTGAATTGGTTCATTGGATTACTAGGGCCAAGGTCTTTGCGTTTGCCCGTTTCGCTTAATACATACCCAATGTAACCTGTTGGGCTTGTATCACTTTTTTCATGTATTGGCGTAGTGCCAAATTTTTCTTCTGTTGGCGCTGTAAAAACAACTTTTCCTTCTCTTGGGCTATAAAGACTTCCGCCTTTACTAACTTCCGTTAGTTTTTCTGGCCCCATCTGCGAAAGAAGCTGCGCCATTGCCATTTGCTGCGCTTCAGGAGTCTTAAATTGACCCATCATTTCAGGGTCAATTTGTCCTGCGCGACGAGCGGGAACAGCAGGAATGGCGGCTCCAGGCAACGGCGTACCGTAGTCTGCGGACTGCGCCATTTCTTCTGGCGCTATTTCTGCCATCCGTGCCGGAATTTCAGCCTGTCCAGCAACCGCAGGTGCAGAAAGCATTTTTGCAAGGTTAGTAAAATCAGACGATTGATCGCTGCGATACCGCTCTCCAAGAGCCTTCTGCTCCTCTAGCCCCTTTTCCTGCATCTGCATGGCAGTAAAGCCTTGCAGCATTTTGGCAAGGCCAGCCGTCACAGGACTCCGCGCTTCAATGCCCTTGTAGCTATATCGCTCAGTCGGCTGAAGCGATTGCGCTTGAAGCAGTTCAGCCATTTTCTGCTGCTGGGCGATCTTGTCCAGATCCGTTTGGTACGGACTCGGCAAGTTAAAAGCAACTGTAGGATTAGCCATTTTCAACCCTCAAAATTGACGTACTGCGAAGCGGGGTCGTACATCGTAGACCGATCTTCGACAGGGGCTTGTTGAAACTGTGAGCGTTTCATGTTCTTCATCATTTCACCCAGACTGCCCATCATTCCAGCAGATGAAGGAGATCCCATCGGCCCTTTGTATCGCTGATACGGGCTGGCTGAGTTCTGCAACAGCGCAGCCAGAGCCATGCGCTTTTCGTCTGGGTTGAAATTATAGGTTTCGTTCATTGCAGCATCCCGTAATCAACCTGCATAAATCCAGACGGGTGAACCGACACGGCATTCGGCATCACGCTCAGAACCTCGTCAGCCATCACGCCGCGCTCACGATTTCCGAATATGTCGTATTCGTAGATGCCGATCCCGAGCGGATGTGTGCCAACCTGTTCGATGTTTGACTTAAGTCGGCGGTCGCTAAATCCCTTAGCCGCCATTAGCCCAGCACCAGCGAGGTTGTACAGCCCTGCATTCTGCGCGTTTACGTTAGCGGATTGAATCCCGTACTGATCCATTGCCGCTTGTCCAGCAGCTTGAGCGCCCGCCATGACGGGAGCCGCAGCAATGTTGCTGCCTTGGTAGCCCTGAAACTGCGGCATCTGGATCTGCGATCCACCCATGAGTCCCGTGATCTCGTTCAGCGGCTGATTACGCAACGCAAGCTGTTGTTGCAGACTTTGCTGCTGTGCAGTATTGCCAAACTGACCACCTTGCAACAGTTGGTTAAATTGCTGGTTTTGTGCAGCAAGTGCGGCTTGTTGCTGCTGCAATGCAGCCTGCTGATTCTGAGTGATTGCTTGGTTGCCCAGTTGTTGCTGCGTAACATTTTGCCCGAAACCTTGCTGCTGGGCGGCAAGCTGGGCTTGTTGCTGAGATAATGCGGCTTGCTGGTTCTGACCGACTGCTTGATTCTGCAAGCCTTGCACACCCATATTTTGGTTGTAAAGTTGTTGGGCAGCAGCGTTTTGAGCTTGTTGAGCAGACAAACCTTGATTGAAATTCTGCCCAATGGCGGCATTTCGTGCAGCGTTTGCGGCTTGTCCTTGACCGAAATTCTGGGCAATGCCAGCGTTTTGCAATTGCTGGGCAGTCACACCTTGTCCAAAGTTTTGCCCAACCGCTTGGTTTCCAAATTGCCCCGCTGCCAACGCCTGGTTAAACCCTTGAGCGTTCGCGGCAGTATCCAGACCGATCCCTTGCAATGCAGCTTGACTCAGCAAATCGTTTTTTTGCTGATTTTGCGAAAGCATGGCGTTTTCATACGCTTCTCCACCAGCAACTAAACCTTGGTTTGCAAGCCTCTGCCGCATTGCTGCATCAGACTTTTCAAGCTGCGGAGCCAAACGGTTCATAATCGCTTGCTGGCCCGTCATTCCTGCGCTGACCGGCATGGCGGCAACGTTGCTTGTGTTTAGACCGCCGCTTGCGAATCCGTATTGCCCAGACTGCGGCCCGCCACCTGCGTATCCGTATTGCCCCGCTCTCGGGCCGCCGCTCGACATTCCATACTGCCCCGCTTGCGGCCCTGCATTTACTCCTTGCGCGTTAACGTTCGCGCCAGCCATACCGTATTGCGAAAGCTCGGGCGCTTGCGAAATCTGCCCCGCGTTGACGTTTCCGCTTGCTTGACCGTATCTGCTTAGATCCGGCGCTTGAGAAATCTGCCCAGCGTTGCCGAGGTTTGTCTGAAGCCCTGCGAGGTTTGGATTAAAGCCAGTTCCAAGCACCTTGCTGGCAGTCCCTAGCCCTTGCTCACCTAGCCCTGCAAGAGCGGTCTGTACGCGTTGCTGCGCGTCTAAAGTCTGCTGTGCTTGCGGGGTCAGGGTTTGCGTAATTGTTGGCTGGTCGCCGCCCGTGGTGGTTGTGTATTGTTCCCTCGTGGGCGCGTTCGTCCCTGCCGCCCATTGGTTCATTGCATTCTGATAGCCAGCGGTATCGAACCCTTCCTCTGTGTAGAATTGGTTCTGCATCGGAACCGCCCCGCGTGGGTTGGCTTGATACGCAGACATTGCTTTGTCGTAATTTGCCTGGTCAAAACTCGGCGTTCCAAACGTTACCGTCTGGCTTCCAAGTGGGCCGGAAATGTTGGGATTGTTCATCCGCCCCTGAAGACGGGCAGTTTCAACGTTCGCCGCACCTTGGGCCGTTGCCGCTCCAGCGTAGTCAGGCGCGGCGGGGGGTGCTGGACTGTCTTTGCCCATTGCAATCTCCTAAAGTGACGGAAAACGATTTAATGCGTTCTGCATATCGATCTCCTGTGTACCGGCACGAATCCCGTGCCAGCGTCAAAAATACAATGTCACCGTCTGGGCGACCGTCTTTGATTCTGCCTTCTTCGACAAAACCCATCTTCTTCACTAGCCGCAAGCTCTCGTCGTTGTCGCTTCCGACCGGCACGATAATCTTGTCCACTTGGCACACGTTGAACGGGTAATCAAATATCGCCGCTAGGTACTTTGGCGTTAATCTTCCTTCAACCGCTATGTGGCACCAGATGCTCCGGTGGTTCCAGTTCTCGTAGATCACACCAGCAACAAGCTCTTCGTCACGTTCAAGACCGATTGCGGTAGATCGGCCCTCAAAATACCCGCCACGCACCCGCTTTGCGACCCAATGGCCCACGCCCGCCCGAGTGGTTATATTCCAGCCCATCCGCTCTGGTACACAATGTCCGTTGAGGCCCACTCTATATGCAGACCCTGAGAACTGCTCTTTAGTTGAATCCCGCCGCAATAACCCAATCCTGTAATCCCTTGCCAGTTATTCGTTATTTGCAGCCCTGTACCCCAGATGGACGAATTCCAAAGGGATGTGTCCCAAATCGCCACAGGACTGGGAGAAAACGACAACGTTGCGGTTGTGTCTGCAAGGTCGAAATCGACGTTCATTCCAACCGCTACAGAGGGAAGACCGTCTGTAAACAGACTAGGCCGCGCTCTTGTAAAGTATTTCTTTACACCGCGAGACTCAAAATAATTAAACGCTTGCAGCGCAACGGTCGTGATGTTGTTCGTATTGTCGATATAGTCTTCATCCCAAGCCTTGCCAACAAAGCCATTGCCGCCGAAATAAGGATCGTCGTTAAACGTTTCCCAGACGTTTGCGTTCCAGCCGGTAAAATTGCACCAGTTTTTTGTGATGTTGTTCATCACATATTGCTCTTGGCTTGAGCCTTGATTAACAGGGACGTTGATCCAAAGCGCGTTATTCTTGGCTGAGTAAAGGATTTCCCATCCAAAATTATTCTGATATGTAGTGAGTGCCGTTGCAATTGCACCTTGGATTTTGTTTGATAGCGCGACTCGAGGATCTAGCCTTGAAGACTGCAACGAGCCAGCCAGAGGGACAAGGCCGTCCATTGTGAGGATGAGCAGATCGCCGCCGTATTTAATCATGCAGCGATTCCCCACGGGAGAACCGAGCTTCCAGACACCGATCAGCGCCCAAGTGTTCGCGCTGGAGGGGTCTGTGCCGCTGTAGACGATCGCTTCGCCGTTGCTGGTGATAAACACAAGGTTATCGTCCACGCCATAGCCAGCGTCAAGCGTCCATGTGTCGAGGTCTGTCAGCGTCCCGCCGTACTTGGCAATGGCGCTTAGATCCAGCACCTGTGCAGCCCCACCGACCGCGTTTACGGGCAGATACCAAGCTTTCAGAGTGTCTTTTTGAATGAACCAGACGCGGCTCTTGTGCAACGCAATATTAGAGAGGGTCGTTGTCGTAACGCCCGTAATCGCAATTGTCGATATTGCGGTGACGCTTGCCCATGTTGCGTTATCGTAAAGCAGCGGAGCATCGACCCCGTTCACGCAGTAGAGATAGCTTCCCCCGGCTGTGGTGACGTTGATATGTTCCCAGCGTGAGTTAGTTAGTCCTGTCTTTACCGCAGCGCCCACGACCCCTGTAGATGTAACGTCATAGATTTTTCCTCCCGCCCAAGCAAACAATTTATCCGCCGCGCCGCTTGAGTAATTAATAAGCGATTCGACTTGCCCTGTGATTCCAGTTACCCATTGGATGTACCCGCCGCGCAGGACAACGTTGCTCACGCTGGGGAAGAAATTCGTCAGTTGAACCGCGTCCAAAGGGTCCATGTTCGCAATCGAATCCCGCGCATTCCAGCCGCCCACGGGAGCAGGAACAGACGCAACCCTGGCTGCGGTTCCTTGGACAAGATTACGGGCCATCAGTTCGCTCCGTAGCCGGAATCCGGGATGTTGTCGTAGCCGATCAAAACACTACCCGGACGCGGCGCGAAGCTCAGGTTCGCAGACGACATATCCAGCGCCATTGCTGCTTCAAGTTCGTAGGCGAAGTTCCTGAACATCGCAGTCGTGTCAAAGCCCTTCGCCTCAAAATACTTCAGCTTCGTCATGAGAACCATGAGGCGCGAGGGATAAATACAGGTATCCGTGTCCACCGTGAAGCTCGTTTTCACCGCACCCGCTGCGCTCAACGCCCAGCCGTTCGACCTGTATTCAAAGCCCAGACATTCGGCATTGGAGAAACCGGGCCAGATTTGAAAGTACGATCCGAGCAAGCGCCAGCGAATCCTTGGGCCTGTAGAGATGTAGCCAGAGAGCAGCCATTCCCATTGTTGGGCGCTTTCAGGGCCGAGCATTTCCCAATGCTTGGATTTGTCCCACATCGTGCGAGGAACAAGGCTTTCGTAGTCGCTGGGCAGGTCGTACTTCATTTTCTGAAAGTACGCCGTTGCAGCCGTCCCAGCGGCAGCGAAGTCTTGATTGACCGTTACCTGCGTTGCAGAATCAACAGAGGCTATAAACGTGTTCTGGTTGATGCCCGTCCCGATGACTTGATAAGTCGTGTCCAGCCCTACGGTGCTTGGGATGCCGGTAATCGTGCGGGCTGCGGTCGTCCACGTTCCTGTCGTGGTCAGGTACTCGGTGTAAAAGATTTTCTGCTTTGTAAGTTCGCGCCAGTCAGCTTTACGCAGCAATTCATAACCGCAAGCGTTCATAAGCGCGAGGATCTGCACAACGTCCTGGTTGGTATTACCGGCGACAGAGGCGGGAGTCGATACCCCGAGTTCGTTCGTTA
>Ga0194048_10000832_pt1 | contig 15145 bp, 12 predicted proteins | sample JunL225m_MetaG_FD_161685 | JGI IMG/M metagenome (GOLD analysis project Ga0194048, IMG submission 161685) | Anoxic zone freshwater microbial communities from boreal shield lake in IISD Experimental Lakes Area, Ontario, Canada - Jun2016-L222-5m | ecosystem: Environmental > Aquatic > Freshwater >...
GGCCTCGTCGCTGACCGCGTCGCTGATCTTGGGGGCGTCGGCCATGATCGCCGCCGAGGCCGGATCTTTGGTATCGAAGGCCCGCAGCGGATTGAGATCCCGTTGGCGTCGCACCTCATCGTCAACTTCCGAGCTATGTGCGTCGATGTACGCCCGCAGCTGGTCGAGATAGGGCTCTCGATCGGCACGGTCGCCAATCGTGTTGAGTCGGACTTCGAGTCCGTCGAGTCCGAGCGACTCGAACCAGCGCAACTGCAGGGCGATCAGCTCGGCGTCGATGGCAGGGTCGTCGGAGCCAATCGCCTCGGCGTTGACCTGCGTAAATTCGCGGTAGCGGCCACGCTGTACGGCAGCGAAGCGGTAGCAGTTGCCGGCAGACCAGAGTCGAACGGGCTGAGGGTCGCGTGAGAGTCCATTCTCGAGATACAGCCGCACGATCGAGGCGGTGAACTCAGGGCGCAGCGCCATCTCGCGGCCGCCCTGATCCTCGAAGAGATACATCTCCTTGCCGACGACCTCAGAACTCTCGCCGGCCGTTCGGGCGAAGAGGGCCTTATCTTCGAAGATCGGCGTCATCGCCTCGCCGTAGCCAGCGCCCTCGAAGATCTGGCGGAACCGCTCAATCATGGCGCGGCGTGCGGCCGAGCGTTGCGGGAGCCAATCGAGGGTTCCGCGGGGTGCTTGGAAGCCCTCAGCCATTAGCGCAGCCCTCCAAGAAACGGGTTCGTGGCGCGCTCGTGGCGTAGCGTGGTGACGGGGCCGTGTCCGGTCAAGACGGGTACATCCTCCCCGACTTCGGCGATTAAGAGCGCGATCGACTGCTCGAGCGTCGGCCAATCGCCGCCGTCGAGGTCTGTGCGCCCGACCGAGCCGGCAAAAATCACGTCACCCGAGGCGAGTAGCTGGTCTCCGTCGGGGCCAGTCAAGAGCAGGCTGACCGAATGGGCGTAGTGGCCTGGCGTCGCGAGGACGGTAATTTCGATCCCACCGAGGCGCAATGGCTCCCCGGGAACCAAGATGCCTTCGGGCTGGTGCTCGACATAGGGTCCGAACCCGGGCCAGAGGTGATCGTTGATGTGGGCAACGACAGACGCATCGCCTGCACTGGTATAGACTGGGCTCATCGCCTCCCGGGCGACGGCACCGACCCCGCCAATATGGTCGAGATGCGCATGCGTTACCAGCACCGCGACGCAGCGCAACCCCAGTTCCTGCAGCGCAGCCAGTACGCGTTCAGGTTCTTCACCGGGGTCAATCACGAGGCAGTCGGAAGAATCGTCCGGGTAAACGATGTAACAGTTCGTCCCGTACGGCCCGAGCGAAAGCGAGGTTGCCAGAAGGGGAATAGGGTGTCTCCGTCGTACGTTGTCGGTGGAGCGCCTGTGCGCTTGCAGCAGTCTACCGGCGCGGTGCGCCGAAACCGTCGAAAGGGTCAGCGGATCACATGATCGTTGAGCAGCCGAATGAAGTTCAAGAGCTCCCCGAGTTCCAGCGCCTGATCGAAGTTGGCAATGAGCGCGGCACACTGTTGTTCGCAGAAATCGTCGAGCAACTGGCCGAGCATGTCGAGCTCGACGAGGCTGATGTGATCCTTGAGATCCGTCGCCTGATCGAGGCCGAAGGCATCGAGATCATCGACGACAACGATCGCCCAGCTGAGCCCACGGCCCTCGAGCGCCGGCTCGCCTACGAAGGCACCACCGATTCCCTGCAGTTGTTTCTCCACGAGGTTGGTCGCTATCCCCTGCTGACGAAGGCCGACGAGATTCGTCTCGCCAAGCGCGTCGAAAAGGGCGACATGCAGGCCAAGCAGCAGATGGTCGAGTCGAACCTACGCCTCGTTGTCTCGATTGCGAAGAACTACCGCGGTCAGGGTCTTGGCTTCCTCGATCTGATCCAGGAAGGCATCCTCGGTCTGATTCGTGCCGTCGAGAAGTTCGACTGGCGTCGCGACCTCAAGTTCTCGACCTACGCCACCTGGTGGATTCGTCAGGCTGTTGCGCGCGCTCTGGCCGACAAGAGCCGCACGATTCGCCTTCCTGTCCACGTCGTTGAGCGCCTGCAGAAGATCAATCGCGCGGAGCGCACTTTGATGTTGCGCCTCGGCCGCGAGCCCTCGAACGAGGAGATCGCCGAAGAGGCCAAGCTGCCGCTGTATCAGGTACTCGACGTCCGGAAGGCTGCTCGTTCGCCGATCTCGCTCGAAGAGCCCGTCGGCGATGAGGGTGAGTCCTCGTTCTCGGATTTCCTTGCCGACTCCGAGGCTATCGACCCGATGGATGCTGTTTCCGACCAGCTGCGTCATGAGGCTCTGCAGGAAGGCCTCAGCGCCCTCCCCGAGCGGCATCGTCGCGTCCTCGAGTTGCGCTATGGACTCGACGGTCTGGACCCACGCACGCTCGACGAGATTGGTCGCGAGTTCGGTCTAACCCGCGAGCGCATTCGACAGATCGAAGTCGAGGCGCTGCGTGAGTTGGCAGCAATTCGTGAGATCCAGGGTCTCCGCGCAATCCCGGGAGTCTAGGGAACGCAGGGGTTCGACCCACAACGGGACGTGGCGCAGCCTGGTAGCGCACTCGCTTTGGGAGCGAGGGGTCGTCAGTTCGAATCTGACCGTCCCGATTTGGTGGGTATCTAAATGAGTAGCCTGTACGAACTCGCCGGTGGTGCACCGGCAATGGAGCGTTTGACGACGCGGTTCTACGAACTGCTCTTCGCGGATCCGTTGTTGACGCCGCTCTTCCGCGATCAGGGCGAGGAACACGCCGAGCGCCTCGCTCTGTGGATGACCGAACTGCTTGGTGGGCCTCCCTTGCACACCAAGGAGCGCGGCGGTTTTGCCGTCATGCGAGGTGCACACAACGGACTCAAGATTTCGGAAGAGCAGCGCGCTGCGTGGGCCGCGCACATGCGACAGGCAGCCGAAGATTGCGAGCTCCCGATCGAGTTCCAGCAGCGCTTCATGCCGTTCATCGAGGGTGGCAGCACGTTCGCACAGCGCATTTCGTGGCCGGTCGATCAGCGCTGGGCGCGGTAGTCCTTCCGACAACGCGCTGCAGACCGTGACGCAGCAGGTCCGTCTCGACCGGATCGTGCACTCCGCCTAGGTAGGGACTACTGTTTTGGGTACGAGGAGGAATCACTATGCGTACCGAGGGTTATCTCGAGCTTCCCAACGGCAAGGTCTGGTGGCGTCGTGAGGGCGAAGGCGACGCGTTGCCAATGCTGCTTCTTCACGGTGGTCCGGGTGCCGCCTCGTATTATCTCGAGCCGTTTGCCGAACGCCTCGCCGAACATCGTCCCGTGATCATCTTTGATCAGCTTGGCTGCGGCCGCTCAGATCAGCCTGATGATCCGAAGCTCTGGACGCTCGATCGCGCCTGCCAGGAGGTCGATGACGTTCGTGCTGCTCTCGGTCTCGAGCACTGTCACGTGTTGGGGCAGTCGTGGGGTGGCTGGCTCGCCATCGAATATCTGTGTCGGGGAACGACGGGCATCGAGCAGGTCGTGCTCGCATCGACGTCAGCCAGCATGCGGCAGTTTGGTGAGGAATCGCTGCGTCTTATCCACGCCCTCCCCCCTGCTACCTGCGCGACGATTTTGGAACTCAGCGAGGCACGGCAATACGACGACCCCGCGTTCGTTGCCGCGTCGATGGAGTTCTATCGCCGCCATGTCTGTCGCCTCGATCCGTGGCCCGAGGCGATGGTGTTGACTGCCGACGAGCTCGATGGCAATCAGGTCTACCTGACCATGAACGGGCCCAACGAATTCACCCTCGTCGGCACGTTGAAGGACTGGGATCGCGAGGCCGACCTGGCGCGGATCACCCAGCCAACGCTGATCACCTGTGGTCGCTACGACGAGATCACGCCCGCCTGTTCCGAGACGATTCTCGCGGGCATTCCCAACGGGCAGATGGTCGTGTTCGAGGAGAGCGCGCACTGTGCGCATCTCGAAGAGACTGCGCTCTATACCGCAACTGTCGAGGAGTTCCTCGCGGTGTAGCCGGCGCGATTCGACCACTCCATCCCCGCGCCCAATACAATCAGGCCGATCATCTGGCCAACATAGAGTGCCTCGGCGCCACCGAGCCGTGTCAGGGTACCGGCGAGCGCGATCACGATCACGCCGGCCAGGAGCGCCACGTTTGGGCCCACACGGCGTCGGCGAACAATTGACACCAGTGCGCCAGCGATGAGCAGGACGGTGCCGACGCTATTCATCGCGATGGCCCAGATCGCTGCGTGCCCGGCGATTGCGTTGTTCGGCGGAGCCTTAAGGCCACTGACGCTCTCGATCAGACCGAGGTCTACCGGGGCAATCAGAACGGTCACAGTGGCGCCAACTGCCGCCGTGAGGGCCATGCCAAAGACGATCAGCGCGATCGTGCGGGGCAGCGCCAAGAAGGCCGACCCAGCGCCAAGGATTGCGACACACAGGCAGGCGCCCGTCAGATAGTAGATGCGGAACGAGATTGGTCCCCATCCATCCGCAATGCCGTACGCCGAGGCTGCGCTCGCCGCCGCGAAGAGCAGCAGCCCAAGCGCCCAGAGCGGCTTGGCCGGGCTGAAGGCGCGGGCGGCACTCCCGGCCATTCGCGCCGCCAGCGCAGCGGCAACCAGCGCCGTGATCAGCGGGAGGATGGCGGAGTTCTCGAGCATTGCCCGTAGGCTACCGGCGATGCACGTTTCGCGAACGCTCTCCGGCACGTTACTCGTCGCCGGTGCGGCGACCCTGTGGGGCATCAGTGGCACGGCTGCACGTGTCGTAATGGATGCTGGCCTTCCACCAGAGCGATTTGCGGAGGCGCGGCTGACTCTGGCGTCCCTGATGTTGCTCGCCTGGGTGGTTGTGCGGAGACGGAACGAACTGCGGCTCACGCGTCGAGAGCTACTGGCCTACGCCTGTTTCGGAACGCTCGGTTTGATCGGTGTTCAGCTGTTTTACTTCGAGGCAATCAATCGGATTCCCATCAGCATCTCGCTGGTGATCGAGTATTCAGCGCCACTCTTGGTGGCGCTCTGGGTGCGTTTCGTTTGGGGTCGAATGCTGCCGTGGCTGGTCTGGGTTGCGATTCCCGTGGCGATTGGCGGGCTCGTGCTCGTCCTCGGAGTCGGCAACGACACCGGATCGCTTTCCGGGGTCGGGATTGCCTTCAGCGTTGGGTCGTCACTCTCCTACGCCTACTACTCGCTCCACAGTGAGTCTCTGATGCGCAAACGATCGCCGGTCAGTGTCCTCGGGATCGGACTTGCCTTCGGCGCAATTGCCCTCGGCATCGCTCTGCCGTGGTGGTCGTTCCCGTGGTCGGTGCTGTCGGTCGTGGCGACGACGGCCCCGATCACTGCACCAACCTACCTCTACGTCCTGTTCGTCGTAATCATCGGGACAGTGATCCCGTTCGCGATGTTTCTCGCCGGTGTTCAGCGGGTCCGTGCGGACGGTGCGACGGTCACGGCCATGCTCGAACCGATCATCGCCGGTGCAATCGCTTGGTCGCTCCTAGGACAGGTATTGAGTGCACCCCAGGTGATCGGAGGCCTGGGGGTTCTCGCGGCCGTGACGCTGGCTCAGCTGAGTCGGGCCCGCTTCGAGGCTAGAGCCCAGATCGGATCAGATCAGAACACTTCTCGCCAATCATCAGGACTCCCACCACTGGATTAACGGTCGTCAGGGCTGGGAAGATGGCACCGTCAGCGACGCGCAGACCATCGATACCCTTGACCTTGAGGTCGGGACCAACGACGGTCGTGGGGTCATCGAGAGAGCCAATCTTGCAGCCGCCGAGCGGGTGATAGACCGTGTGGTGCGCAGCGCGCCCGTACGTCGAGAGGTCCTTGCGCGACGTGATCTTCGGACCCGGCGCGACTTCCTTCTTGATCCAGTCCTTGAACGGGCCGGTCGCCGCAACCTCGCGTGCGATCTCGAGGCCGTCGACGATTGTCTGCTCGTCGTACCCATCAGCATCGGTGAAGTAGCCGAAGTCGATCGCCGGCTTGATGTCGGGATTCTTACTCAGGAGCCAGAGACTGCCGCGCGATTTGGTGCGCGGAATGTTCGGCGTCATGCAGATCACGTTCTCGGGCACGGGGTAGCCAAGTCGCTCGGTGTTGAACGTGAACGGCAATTGGTAGGTGTGGTACATCAGGTCGGGGCGATCATCGGCCTTGAGTCGATTGACGAAGAGGGCGCAGTCTGCGCCCATCGCGGTCTGTGGGCCGAGCGGCTTCTTCAACTCCCACATGATGATCGACTCGGGATGGTCGAGAATCTCGCCACCGACGCCAGGTAGATCGTGCTGTACATCAATGTCCAACTCGCGCAGGTCTTCTGCCGGTCCGATACCCGAGAGCAGGAGTAGTCGCGGCGAGTCGATTGCGCCGGCACAGAGAATGACCTCTTGCGTCGCGCGGTACGTGATCGCGCCGTCGGGGCCCTCACAACGCACCGTCCGAGCATGTCCCGACTCGAGTCCGATGTGGAGAGCACGGGTATCGCAGATGACATGCAGGTTCTCGCGTGTATCCATGATCGGATGGAGATACGAAACGCTGGCCGATGAGCGTACGCCGGTGTCGGGGTCGTAGGCAACGTCAAGGAAACCCGCGCCATCACTAAACGGCTCGGCGTTCCAATCGGGACTCTTTTGGACGCCCGTGGCTGCGACGGCCGACTCAATCCAGTCCGGAAGAATCGGGTCACGATCCTGCTCCGGAACGATCTGATGCTTGTTGGGGAGCTTGGCGTAGTACTGCTCCATACCGGCGCCCTCCCACCCCGTGGCGCCTTGGCTGGCCCAATCATCCCAGTCTCCCGGGAGCGGCTTAAACCAGATCATCGTGTTGTGGGATGAGCAGCCACCCAACACCTTGGCGCGAGAGTGCACGATGTGAGAGTTGCCGCGGGGCTGAATCTGCGTGGTGTACTTGTAGTCAAAATCACTCTCGAGCAATTCCAACCAACGCTTGAGCTTGAGTACCTCATCAAACGGGCGATCGTCCGGGCCGGCCTCGATCAGCGCGACGGACACGTCGGGGTTCTCGCTTAGACGTGCCGCGATCACCGAGCCGGCCGTACCACCGCCAACGATCACGTAGTCGTATTCGGTCGCCATCAGTTTGCCTCCTAGATACTCACTCGAGCGAAAGCCTACTCGTCGTTCGTGCCGGTGTCAGGTACTGCGGCGCCGTGGCGACGGTTCGACGCGCAGGATCCGCGCGAACGTGGCCGGCAAGACCCAGTTGACGTCGCCGGCGATGCGCATGAAGGCCGGCACCAGGATCATGCGGATGAGCGTCGCATCGATCAGGATGCCCGCCGCGAGCCCGAGTCCAAACTGCTGAAAGGCGACGAGCGAACCGAGCAGGAACCCGGCGAACGCGGAGACGAGAATGATGGCGGCAGCCGAGACGATGCGGCCGGTCAGCTGTAGGCCTCGCCCGACCGCCTCCCCATTGCTGGCGCCATTGTCGTAGAGCTCCCGCATACGGGTCACGAGGAAGACCTCGTAGTCCATCGAGAGTCCGAAGAGCATGGCGAACAGGAAGACCGGGATCCACGCTTCGATTTGGTCGCTTCGCTGCAACCCTGCCCATTCCCCCCAGCCCCTCTGAAACACCATCACGAGGATGCCGTAGGCCGCTGCGACACTAAGAATGTTGAGCACGATTGCCTTGAGGGGCAAGAGCAGCGAACGAAATGCGCGTGCGAGCAGAATGTATGACGCCAACAGAACCGCTCCGGCGAGCAACGGGAACGTCCCGTAGATCTGATCGATGAAGTCCACGCCGGCAGAAGGCCCTCCCCCAACGAGCACCGTTGTGCTCTGCGGGAAATGCGCCTCCGGCACCAGAGTGTCGCGAATGCGGCGGGCCAATTCTTGCGCCGATTCTGAGCCGTAGGCCTCCTTGCTGGCTGCGAAAATCACCGCATACTGTGCAGTGGAATTGACGAGGCCAGACTGCGACGCCTGTTTGCGGGCCGCGGGCGTATCGCCCTTGACCAGGAGGTCGGCCGCAGAACTCACCGCACTGGGCTGTGTTGCGATCGCCGGATCCTTGCGGAGTTCGCCCTCAAGGCGATTAATGGCCGCAATCACATCCTTGGCCCAGATTCCGTCCTTCTTGCCGCTGTTGACGATAATCGTCGACGGCGCGAGGGTACCCGCACCTACGGTCTTCTCAAGCTTCTGGAGTCCCGCAACGCTCTCGAGTGCGCTCGGCAGCCCGACGTTGGTCCCGGGCGTGAGCGAGATCCAAAGGGTCGGGAGTCCAAGCGCGATCAGCAGAGCCGAACCACAGATGAGATACGGCCATGGTCGTCCCATGATCGAATCGGACAGGCGGACCCAAAAGCCCGTCTCGTTGTCCATTCGCGCGTCAAGTACGCGCGTCGGTACCACGCGCACTCGTGCGAGCCACGGTCCAAGCAGTGAGAGCAGCGCAGGTAGAAGCGTCACGGCGGCGACGATTGAAACCAGCGGAATCACGACGCCACCGACGCCCAGAGAGCGAATAAACGGCAGCGGCAGCATGATCAGGCCGGCCAGTCCGACGGCCACGGTCAGGCCACTGAAGACCACGGCATGCCCGGCAAAGCGCATGGTCGGATCGAGCGCAGCGCGAATCTCTTCGCGCGTCAACGACACGCGACGGGCATCTCCCGTGTCTCCCGACACCGCGAGCTTCTGCCGTTGGATGGTGAGCATTTCCTCGCGGAAGCGATAGACCACCAGCAGTGAGTAGTCGATGGCAATGCCCACTCCAATCAACTCGACGAGGTTCGTGACGTAGATCGCCATGTTCATCTGGTGCGCCGCGATCCAGACGACTCCCAGGGTCGTGGGAACGGTCGCGAGGACGAAGATGAACGGTACGAACGTGGAGATCAGAGTCCCGAAGATGAAGAGCAGCACGATGATGGCGATCGGGATCGTGATCATCAGACCACGCTGGAGATCGTCCTGGATGATTGGCTGCAGATCGCGGTTGATCGCGGTCTGTCCAGTCAGGTAGGTCGTGCTCCCGGGGATCGGTCCGATCGCCTCGCGCATCTGTGGCACCTTGAGCTGTGCTGCTGCTGGTTCCTGCGTCGTACCGATTCCGACGTAGGCCAACGACCCACTGGTCTGGACCGTGGCCACACGAGCAGAGCCGAGCGCCTTTGCCGCACGTTGTGCGGCAGCCTCCGTGTCCTTGATCAGAGCTGGAGTCGGAGCCTTGCCGTTTTGCGTTGCCGCCACGAGCACGAACGACGAATCGCCACGTTGCCCGAAATCCTTGTTCAGGAGGTCGAGAACCTTCGTGGACTCGGTACCGGGGATATCGAAACGATTCGACAGCAGGTCGTTGAGGCCCGCACTCGCCACTGCGCTGACGACGACGATCACCAACCACGCGGCGAGCACAGGCCAGCGGAAGCGATCGGCAAAGGCGGAGAGTCTGATCATCGGGGAGTTTGGAACCGTTCGTGTTCGGGACTACACCTAGTGTGCCAAACCCACGGGTGTGGATAACCCTACATGCGCGAAGTTCTTAGGCGACGTCTGGGAGCTGAAGATCGTGACGGATCAGATCGGCGGCGATCTTTCCCGACAGCAGCACGAGCGGCAACCCGCCGCCCGGATGCGCACTCCCGCTGGCCAGGTAGAGTCGCTCGTAGGCAGGCGAGGCATTGCGTGGGCGCAAGAACGCAGCTCGCGGTCCCATTGACGCGGTTCCGTAGATCGCGCCACCTGGCGCGCCCGTCAGTCGTTCGAGATCGGCCGGCGTGCGTCGAATGATCGTTCGCGCACGTTCCCGCGCCCGTAGACCCAACGCATCGAGTCGATCGAGAATGCGCTCCTGATAGCGCTCGCCTTCCACGTCCCAATCGACGGGACCGTGACGAGGCGCGTTGGCCAGTACAAACCACGACTCGTCACCCTCGGGAGCACAGGAGGGATCGGTGGCTGCGGGATTGCAGAGATAGATGGTTGGCGTATTAGGAGGTTGGGGGTCGTCGAAGATATCGGCGAACTCCGCGCGATAGTCACGAGGAAACCAGATGTTGTGGTGGGCCAAGTCGGGAGTCCGGCCCGTAACGCCGAGCATCAGGACAAAGCCTGAGAGGCTCGCTGGCGCAGTCGCGATCTGTGCTGCCTGTTTGGGCGCGGAGACCAAGCTGTCATACAGCTCTGCCGCATCGCAGTTCGCAATCACGGCGTCAGCTGCAATCTGCTCTCCCGCGGCCGTCTCAACACCGATCGCCCGGCCGTTTTCCGTCACGATGCGGGTGACGGGCGTGGAACAGCGCACCTCTCCCCCTCGCTCTCGAATCACGTCGCTCAGGACCTCGGCAATTCGATGCATGCCGCCGAGTGGATGCCAGGCTCCGTACGCAGACTCCGTATAGGGAATCACCGACAACGTGGCTGGTGCACGCGCTGGGTCAGAGCCCGAATACGTTGCGTAACGGTCCAGCAGTTGCCGAAGCCGCGGATCGCGAAAATGGCGTGCTCCATACCGCTCCAGCGTGGTGTGGGCAAGGATGTCGCGGGGGTCGATCGGCCGCCCACTTCTGCGCGCGAGGTCGATCGGGTTACTGATGGCAGCGGAGAGAAAGAGTGGCAACGAGAGATCCCACGTGCGCTTGCCCTGTGCCAGCAGTGCGTGCCACGACTGACCAGCGCCATGTTCGAACGCCTCAAACGCCGCCGCTGTCGCATCTGCATCCGCGTGGGTTGTCAGGTCCGAACCATCGTCCCAGTGGTACTGACAGAGTGGGTCAACACGCCGCAGCTCCAAACGATCACTCAAATCAACACCGGCGCTTGCCAGCGTCTCTACGAGCGTGAAGGGCATGGTCAACAGGGATGGGCCAGTGTCGAACGTGTGGCCTTCGGAGCGTGCGATACCGAGCTTGCCGCCGACCTGAGCGGATGCTTCGAGCACGAGCACCTCGCAGCCGGCGGCGGCGAGACGGACACCCGCCCCGAGACCACCAACACCCGCGCCGACGATCACGACACGCGTCATGCCGTCGCGCTCCCCGTCCATTGCCTCAACAGCGCAGGCACGGTCAACACTCCCATCGCGATGAAGGAGGCGATGGCGACCGTCCAGCCCGCGAAGAAGAGGGCGTGCGCCACGGTCTCGCCGATCCACGTCCATGCGTAGAGCAGTGGGCCCAGCAGATCGATCAGCTTCCAGCGGCTCGGCCGCCCAGCAGGGTGAGCAGCAAGGGCCCACCAACCAAACAGGACTGCACCGACGGTAAACCAGCCGACGAAATTGATCAACGGAATTCCGTGATAGATACCGAGGTCGGGCCAGACCCAGAAGCCCTGACCAACCATCTGTGGATCGAGGGCGACATCCCACGCCGTCAAGGCACCAGCGGCGAACAATGCTCGTGTCAGGGGCCGGTTTCCCAGCAACTCGCCGACCCTCCAGGCGGGATAGGCCATCATCGCCCACGCCAAGGGAATCAGGATCGGGACGTCAAGCAACTGAGGCTGTAGCGCGGCGGTATAGCTGTAGGTACTGAACGGAAACCCGGTATGGACTCCGAGGATCTCGGAACCAAGGCCAATCAGGAAAGCCAGTCCAGCCAGTGACAGCGCGAAGCGCGGCCCCGATCGACTCCAGGCAGCCGCCATCGAGGCGCCAAGAAACAGGAACACCGTCAGGGCGGTCAGCTGAACGCTCCAACCAGCAGGTGACTGCGGATAGATCAGTTGGCAGAGCACCAACAGGACAAACAAGACGCACGCAATACGCGCCGAAGCAGACGGAATCAGTCTCACACCTGCATGGTACGGCCGATCCTCCGCGCGTCTGCGATAGACCGATCAGTATCCTATGTACATGGCCGAACTCGAACTGATCCTTGCTGCCCCACGCGGCTACTGCGCCGGCGTCGATCGTGCAGTTGAGACCGTGGAGCAGGCACTCAAACTGCAGGGTGCGCCGGTCTACGTACGCAAACAGATTGTGCATAACCTTCACGTCGTCGCGGACCTTGAGACGCGTGGTGCGATCTTCGTTGATGACGTCAACGAGGTACCCGAAGGTGCAACCGTCGTCTTCTCCGCGCACGGCGTGGCGCCCACGGTTCATGAGGGTGCTGCAGAACGGGCACTCGATGTGATCGATGCGACCTGCCCTTTGGTGACGAAGGTTCACAACGAGGCCAAGCGCTATGACCAGCGTGGATATCAGATGCTTTTGATCGGCCATGCTGACCACGAAGAGGTGGTCGGCACGATGGGCGAGGCCCCCGGCGCCATGACGCTGGTTGAGAACGCGGCAGATGTCAGCACCTTGCCGGACTATTCGGTCAACACTCCACTCGCGTACCTCACCCAAACCACGCTTTCAGTCGACGAAACGAGTGGCATCATCGCCGCCCTCAAGCAGCGGTATCCCTGGATTGAGAGCCCGGACAAGGGCGATATTTGTTACGCCACGTCCAATCGCCAGGCGGCCGTCAAGGAGTTAGCGAAGGTCACGGAACTCGTACTGGTGATCGGGTCTGCAAACTCATCCAACTCCTGTCGCCTCGTCGAGGTCGCTCGCGATGCCGGCGTCGATAGCTATCTGATCGAGGACGAGAGCGAGATCGACCCAACCTGGATCGGCAATCGCACCAAGATCGGGATCACGTCGGGGGCATCGGCCCCAGAGCGACTCGTCTTGGGCGTCATCGAGTGGTTCCGCACACGCTCTGACGGCATCACCATCTCGGAACTCGAGACCGTGCACGAGGACGTGTCGTTCCATCTGCCGCGTCCGATTCGACGAGCGTTGGCGCTGGTCGATACCCCGTCGGCTGACTAGCCCGAACGTCTAGCGCGTCGTGCCGTAGAGCCCACAGGCTGCACGGGTTGCGGCCGTAAGATCTGCCGCGCTGGAGCGAAGAGCCTCGCGGATTGGCTTAGCTCCACGTCCAATGCCGAGCACCGCCGTGGCACCAACGCGGTAGAGCGCGGACGCGCCCTCGTCGACACGGCCACCAAAGATGACGCAGGGCAGGCCCGCGCCGTTGGCTGCCTGTGCGACGCGAGCTACCGTCTTACCCGCAGCACTCTGTGCGTCGACGGCGCCCTCGGCCGTCAACACTAAATCGGCCTTCGCAAGTTGCGCGGCAAAGCCGGTCTCGCGCATGACGAGTTCGGCTCCCGGGATCGGAAGCGCACCCAGGAGGAAGCAGGCGGCACCCAGACCACCGGCCGCACCGGCACCCGGTCGGCGAGCACGCTCCCCATAGAGGGTGTCGAGACGCGCCAGCCCGGCATCGAGGATTTGCACCTCCTCGGGAGAGGCGCCCTTCTGTGGGCCAAATACGGGCGCAGCGCCGAGTGGGCCTGCGAGGGGGCTGTCGACGTCGAGCGCCACGATCAACTCGGTTTGGGCAAGTCGGGCGTCGAGCCCAGAGAGTTCGATGCGGACAACGGACGAGATATCCATGCCCCGACCGCGCAGAACGTTGCCGTCAGCGTCGTAGGCCTTTAAGCCCAGCCCGATCAGCAGGCCGAGGCCGCCGTCTACCGTCGCCGAACCTCCGAGACCAATCACGATGCGCGGGGCGCCAAGATCGAGAGCCGCCAGAACGAGCGGTGCGATTCCGGCACTCGTCGCGCGCATCACGTCACGGCGGTTACGCGGAATGTGCATCAGGCCAATCGCCTCGGCGGCCTCCACGACACACGAACCATCGGGTAGAACGCCCAGCATCGCCTTACGTGGTCGGCCAATTGCGTCGCGCGTACTGATCTGTTCGCGGCGGCCTCCACGGCCACGGACGATTGCGTCACACGTACCCTCTCCACCATCGGCCAGCGGGTGTTCGATCGCGTCCCAGCCGGCCTGGTGACAGCCCTCTGCCATCGCCTGCGCAGCCTCGTGCGCATCGAGTGCACCACGAAGCTTGTCGGGAGCGCAAAGGGCAACGGGGGTCATGATCAGCCGAGGAGATGGAGGGACGAGAGGGGCACGGTAGTAACTGGCGGAGTATCGACGATCTCCCCGTCAACCGAGACGGCGTGCGTGACGGAGTCAACGCGCACCGCGGCGGTGCGGGTATTTCGAACCATGTCGGCGGCACCAAGAGTACGGGTGCCGCGGACCGCGACGCGTTGTTTGGCGGTCGGCAGTTCTGCGGCGCCTCCGCCATCGATCGCGGCCTGACTGGTGAAGGCGAGACTCAGTCGTGCGGGGGCGTTACCGATCGCTCCGATTTGAGCGGCAATGCGCATTGGCTCGGAGAAGGCCGTCGACGCATTCGGATCGCCGCTCATCCCCCACGTCGGAAAACCTGCTTTCAGGACAAGGAACGGCTTGACGGCGAACCAGGCGGGGCTCCAAAGGACGATGTCGGCAAGCTTGCCAACTTCGAGCGATCCGATGTCGTCGGCCATGCCATGGGCAATTGCTGGATTGATCGTCGCCTTCGCGAGATAGCGCAGGACGCGCTCGTTGTCGTGCCCGCTGCCATCGCCGCCACGGGCGTCGCGCATGACCGACGCAAGCTGGAAGGTGCGCCGGAGTGTCTCGCCGATGCGGCCCATCCCCTGGCTATCCGATGAGGTCATGTGGATCAGGCCGAGATCGTGCAGCACGTCCTCGGCGGCCATCGTGGCCGGCCGCACCCGATCGAGCGCTAGCTGGTGATCCCCTGGCAGGTCCTGTTGCAATACGTGCACGGCCTCGACCATCGCAGCGTGTTCTGCCGCCGTATTGATTCCGAAGGGAAACGTCGGGTTCGTCGACGAGGTGAGAATATTGGGCTCACCCGCAAGGCGCATGACATCGGGTGCATGACCGCCACCGGTGCCCTCAATGTGGTACGCGTGCAGGGTTCGGCCGCCGATCAGAGCCAAGGTGTCCTCGACGGTCAGGCACTCGTTGAGACCGTCGGTATGGACGCACAGCTGCACGTCGTGTTCGTCGGCAACCCGGAGAGCCATCTCGAGTGCTGTCGCGTGGGCACCGACGTCTTCGTGGATCTTGAGACCTCCAGCACCAGCCTGCAGCATTCGCTCCAGTGGTTCAGGGCGACTCGACGAACCACGCGTCAGCATCAACGTATTGATCGGCGATTGATCAAGCGCGGCATGGATATGGCGTAGCGCCCAAATTGGATTGGTCCCGAGATTCCAAAC
>Ga0194048_10000835_pt1 | contig 15101 bp, 15 predicted proteins | sample JunL225m_MetaG_FD_161685 | JGI IMG/M metagenome (GOLD analysis project Ga0194048, IMG submission 161685) | Anoxic zone freshwater microbial communities from boreal shield lake in IISD Experimental Lakes Area, Ontario, Canada - Jun2016-L222-5m | ecosystem: Environmental > Aquatic > Freshwater >...
TTAAACCAGTTGTACTAGTCGCACTTGTCGGGTTAAACGTAGTACCTCGCTGCCAAACATCAAACGCGCCATTAATAACCATATTACGACGAAAATCATGATCAGCAATCATCCAACGCGCAGTACCATCAAGATCCGTCACATACTTAAGTAACTCATCAGAATCAACCTGATAAATCATCTGACCAATAATAGGCGTAGCAGGACGAGCAGCAGCAGTAGCCACAACAAGATGACCAACATTAAAAGCATTACTTTGCGTAATAACCCAGTTACTACCATCAGAAACCAATACAGCAAACGCATCAGGTTGACCAGCCGGAAGAATACTTGTACCCGCAGAAGAACCAGCAAGCGGCACAACATTGCTAGTAGCCGACACAACACTAGCAGCATTACCAGTATTAATATTCTTAATCATAACCTCACGACCAGTCCAAGAACTAGCCGCAGGAAAAGTTACAGTAAGAATAGCATTAGACGCATTATTACAAATAATAGTATTCTCATTAGCGGCAAGCGTAAACGAAGCAGTCTTAGTAACCGGAGCACCACGCCCAAATGAACCACTAGAAATAGTAACAAAACCATTATTACTAATACGCAAACGCTCAACAAGACTAGTAGTACCACTCAGAGTAGTACTAAACGTAATAGCACTAGGAAGACTAGTAAGAGCACTAACACCATCAGAAAGAGCAAGAATCTGAGCAGACGCAGCATACGCAGAACCAGTATTACTAAAAAAGTTAATAGAACCCATAGCATCATTATCAGCAAGCACACCACCATTACGACTCTTCTGAAAACGAAGATTACTAGAACCAGCACCAGCAGTAGTATTTGTCAGAGTAATACGCGGCAGATTAGCCGTACTATTTTGACCCTGAAATACAGCACCAGTAGCATCAAAAGACCACACATCAGTATGCCAAATAATAATCCAAGTAATACCAGTATATACCTTCAAAAACCTAGTATCAGTCTCCCAAATCATCATACCACTAAACGGACTAGCCGGATTAGTAGCCGACGTACAAACAACATGACCAGCATAAGCAGATAAATCCAACTTAGAATAAACAATACCAGCACTAGTATTAATCATATTATTAACAATACTATTTGCAGGCAAAACACCTAATACAAAGTTAGCAGCAACAGTATTAACAAAACTAGTAGTAGCAATACGAGTACTACTATCAGATGCTAATTGTGTAGTAGTAGTTGGATTACCAGCAAGAACAACACTAGAAGCAATTTTAGCGCCCGTAATTGCTGCGTCTTGAATTTCAGCAGTATTAATAGCGTTATCTTGGATCATAGCATTATTAATAGCATTAGTAGCAATAGTAGGGTTAGGGTATGTTCCTGTAAGGCTGCCTCCAGCAGTACTACCAGATTGAATTAGAACATTAAGGACTGGACTAACGCCAAGGAGACTATATGTAGTTTCGATTCGTGTTGCTAATTCGAAGATTCTTTGAGCAACGTTGGATAGACTATCGTCTCCGGTTGGGTATGGGAATAAGTATGTTGGTGTGGCTCCTGTTGTTGCCATTTATACCTCCTCAGGTTTTAATTATATAGTTAATAATAAGTGTAGGCGAAATGTTACTAATACTGTTTGTTCCGGGTGAGGCAGAAGTCGTATCACCATCCGTTTGATTAATGTATGCACTTACACTCTGTGCTGAGTTTAAGCCCATAACATTACCTGTTCCACTAGTTCCGGTGTAATACCACCCTGCCCATTGTCCGTCACTATATCTATATGCTCCACGACCCGCTCCGGCGCTATTACTCGCCGAACCAAACCACTCCAATAGGCGTATACTAAAAGTATGTTGATGAGAGTTAACCGTATGAGAATGTGTTTGAACACCGCCAGAAGCACCAAGAGTAACGCCGTCAACACCACCTCCTGCTGTTGTCAAACGGTTTTGCGCCGTACCACCCATATTGTCTTTACCAGCAACAACGCGACCACGTAAATCGGGAACATTAAACGTAGTAGACCCATCACCAACACCATAAGTAGTACCAATAATCGTAAACAAACCAGAATAAGCATTACGACTAACCGCGCTACCATCACAAACAAGCCATCCAACAGGAACATCTTGACGAGTACCCGGATTAGGCGTAACACCCGGACCACCAGCAAAAGGCACAATAACACCACTAGGAATAAGCATATTACTAGCACTACTAGCAGCAGACGAAGAAACACCCGCAGAAACAGCACTAGCATTAGTATTACTAACACCAAGTACCTGACGAGCATACGAATTAATCTCATTCTTAACAGTACGACTAACCCAATTCTTAAAATCCTGCTGACCACCAGCAGAATCCAAATTAAAATCATAATTCATAATTAAACCCTACTCTGCCGCATCGGCTTAAATCCAATATCCCAAGACTCAAGAATAACATTAAAAGGACGCTCAGTAAGAGTAAACTTATAAGGCCGATAATTATTAACCTGATACAGTCTAAAACCTATACTAGCATTACGCCAAGAAAAACGCTTTTTACGACGCTCAAACAACGTATTAGTCAAAGAATACCAAGTAGCATTATAATTCTCAACATTCAACCAAGTACTACGATTAGGACTCAACTTAGTAGGAAGAATAGTTTTAGACAACTCATCCCAAGTATAAGAAATACTAGTAAACAACTCCCAATTCTTATGCCGCTTTCTACTAATATCAATATAATCATTATCCTCATTATCAACAAGATCCAAACGCAAACAACCATCAATAAGATACAAATTAAGAAACATTTGTTTAAACCACTTTTTAAGAAGCGGATCACCCATAGTATAGTGTTTTGTTTGAATATAAAAATCTGGACCCTTATAATAATTAGTCGCAGCAATACCATTATTCTCAATTAACTCAGCATCAACACTAGAAGTATATTGTTGATCAGACGAAAAAATACTATCAACATCAATAATACGAGGATACACATAAGTATTACCCGTAATATTAACGCCCATAAGGGCCTTCAAACCACTATTAGTATCAATTTTAATAGCATTACGAAAACCAAAATTACTAAGACAAGTAATAGCCCCAGTAGGAAGATACACAGCAAACGTAAAACTTTCTGTAACGTCGGCCGGACCCCACACTAACTGAGAACTAGAAGAACCCCATACAGGAGAACTTCCCGACCCCCACTTACCAGTAATAGTATTAGAAGACGCGCCAATACCACCAGAATACAAAGTATTATAAGACCAGTAAATAGGAGTATTAGAATCTAAAGCAAAATCATTAGGAGTAAACTCTGGATCCCAATCATTAATAGTATAATCTTTAATAGCAGGAGTACTAGTAATACCACTAGCATAAATAGGTTCATACCGAACAGGATTATACGCACTTTTCCAAGCAGTAAAATGCATAAACAAATAATCTTTATGAAAGAACCCGTAAATACGATCCGTATTAACATTAAACTCTTTTAAACTCTGAGAATAATAACTACCCAGATTATCTTTTGTAAGATTACGAACAGTACTACCATCATAATAAAACATACCCGTTCTAGAAGCCCAAAAAACACCACCACCATACTCAACAATGCTCATACTAGACAAGCATCCTTCGGGATACAACTCTTCAAGACTAAAATTAAATCGAGAGTTACCACGAACAATAAATGTTTTATCAGCCATAAAAACAAGAAGCCCAGACGAACTAGACGCTAAACCACGCATCTCACTAAGACTAGGAATAATAATACTATCATTATCATTAAGCGACAAGTCTACTGCTTCAGAATCAGAATAATTACTAAACACAATACGATTACGACTAATAGAATCACCAGCATTACCATACCATTGAAGCCCCGTATATACAGCATTAAAAACACCAGCAACAGTATTTGAAGCGCGACCAGTAAGGCTAGTAGTAGGTATACCACCATAAGGACGAGCAATATACTCGTCGGCTTTCATAGTAATACTTGTAGCAGGATAAGCAGTAGCAGACCCCACAATAGTAGTATTATCTGTTACACTACCTACATCCCCAAGCCAAGCACCATCACTAGCCCGATATAATGCCCAGTTAGAATCAATACCAGCAGACTTCCAATGACCTTCACCATCAGTACCAGCATTACCACTAGTAATAGTAGAAGAAGCGCCAGTAGTAACAGTTAATAAACCACGAGCATGATTTTTAATATAAGGCCTCACATTAACAGTACGAATACTATAAGAAGTAGCCGAGTTAGCAAGTAGTGTAGAACCGCTTAAAGCAGGCCGAATAATATTTTTTTCCAAAGTAATACCAGCAGAATCAGCAGTAGCAACGGTACCAAGATAATAATCTACACTAGAAATAGTAGCATAAACAAACATACCTTTACTAGGAATAGTAGTTTGTGCAGTAGCAAATGTAATAGAACTATTAAACGTACCAGTAGCGGTAGCATTACCAGAAGAAACACCAAAAGTAGCCGTATAAGAAGACTCAACACCACAACCACCACGCCAATAAAACTGGTAATAAGGATTAGAACTACCACCAGTAACATACGAAGTAAGAAAACTAAGCCACATACCAGCCGTACTAGCCTGCTTACAATCAAAAATAGTATCTTGAGGAAGAATAGAACCCAAAACAGTCACATAAGGACCACGAGTATTACCATCATAAAATACAATACGAGAACTAGCAGCAGAAGTAAGAACAATACCAATAATTCGTTCACCAATAGGATTAATAGTAGAAATCGTAGTAACAATGCGTTCAGCACCAGCAACAACACTACCAGCAACCGTCTGTGCTCCCGTAGTAGAAGAAGCATAAGTAATCGTAGTAGCAGTAGCCGCAGTAACAATATAAGCACCATTATAACCAGTAGGAGTTACACCACTAACAATAATAGGTTGACCAAGAGTAAAATTGTGTGAAACAAAAGTAAGAGTAGCAACACTACCAGTACCACTAGTAGCAGTAGTAACAAAACTAGTACTATTACCAACCTGACTAACCAAACCACTAATACTATATAAAGGATAAACAGCAAATGGAGCACGACGTTTAATAATACCATTATTATCAAACAACACATCCTGCGCCCAACGCAAAAACGTATCAGGAATCGTCACACCACTACCAGACTGATTAATACCATCAATAGCCCCAAGCGTATTAGCATAAGTTAATCCACCCGCCATGCAACCACCCCCTTAAAAATTAGTAACCCCAATCATACGAATCCGTCATAACCTGCATACGATCAGTACGATCATACTGGTTCATCCACAAATCATTCCGCATCTGCTGATATTTAGACTCAAACATATTCTGAAAAACCGCTGCCTGTGGATCATCATTAACAAGAAACGCCTTAACAAGCGCACCATACACAATAATACTATGATGCCGCGTAGGAAGAAGAATATTAGCCTCAGTAGTAGTACTCGTCAAATCACTAGGAATACGAGCATAATACAACCTATAAGTCGTAACACCCGACGTAGCCGGATACACAAATAACTCGTCCCCCACAAAATAATAAGTATGAGGCAAACTAGTAGAATTAGTAATCTGATAATTCTTCTCAATAACATCATTACGCTCAGGAACCATAACAATAAAGTTAGTCATATCAATAAAACTAAAAACACTACCAACATCCGTAAGAGCACTAGGATTCGTCACAGCACCAGAAACAGTCAAAGTAGCATTATTAGTGATCTGCGTCGTCCCACTAGGAACAGTAATCGTAACAACCTTCTCCAAAAAAGGCCAAGGCTCACGAGTAACCAAATCCAAATAAGACTCATTCAAAAGCATCAACTTCTGAGCATCTTCAAAATCATCAAAACCATACAACGTCATCTGAGTATACATATCACTTAATTGCACTACTTCACCCCCTTCTTACGTAAACTTTTAATAACAGGACTCTTACCATGCATACGCATCAAATGCTCAATATGCTCAGCAGACTCACCAGTAGCCTCATCAGCCAAATACTTCTTATGAGCCATAAACTTTTCTTGACTCTTCATAACCTGATCAAAAATCTTATCCCCATGACGAGCAGAATCGGACTCATAAACCTTCTTAATAACAAACTCTGGCTCAGGAATATCCTTACCAAAACCATGAACAGCAACAGGAGGCTCAGGACTAGGCATACGAACAAACACACACCAATCACCAGTCTCCACATTCTTATCAAAAAAGAGGCGCTCATTATACTCATTAACAGCCTTATCAACCCGATAAGCACGAGTATCATACTCGCCACGACCCGGAATCCAAATACTACTCATCTAACAATCCCACTTCCTCAAACTCTTATTAATACGACTATTAGGATCATTCGCAGTCTTAGCACTAGTCAACTTAGACTTCATACCACTCATACGCGCACAAAATGACTTACGCCGCGCAGCAGACTTAGGAGATTTAGCAGCCATTTTACGACTAACAGGAGGCTTCAACGTACCCTTAGAATAAGACGCACGACCTTTAGCATTCAAACCACCATCAGGATTTTTACCCTCACTACGAGTCCACGCCTCACTCATAATCCTCGCCTACGCTTCCAACGAATAATAGCATAACGATTATGAGCAGTCACACTCATTTCATACCCATACCCTTTTTATACTCCATAGCCTTCTCAGAAACAGATTCTTTAGACTCATTATCCTTAGGCTCTGCTTTCTCATACTTTTTATAAGCCCCAGACTTCTCAATACTCTTCTTAGACTTATTAACACCACTAGCCTTACGCTTTTTAAGAATACTAGTAGCAAGCGCATACGACATAGATTTACTCATACCAGCCTTACCCTTAATAATATCTTTACGAATTTTCTCTAAACCTTTAGGCATTACATCCTCCTCACTATAGAAGAATGGGAGAGAGGCAAAGCCCCTCCCCCAAACCATCACTTATACACCAGTATCAGCAGCACCGTTAACATTAATATCGCTAATAACGACATTCTTAGCGCGATTAGACGCACCAAGATTCATGTAACGAGCAAGCACAGCCTCAAACGCATCATAGTTCGGGACCTGACGAAGCGTCTGACCATCAGCATCAAGGAAATGCCAATCCTGATCCGAGAATACCTTCATAGTAGACTCATCAAGAACATACATCTTACCATACGGCGCATCAATGTCTCCCACAACAGGAATACCATTATATGCAATCGTCTGGAAACCAGCCTGAAAGTCCATCGTGCCAGTATTGCTAATGAACTGCTGAGTAATCGTCAACAGACGATAAAACTCGCGCAGAACACCAAGCGACGTAAGCAGAACAGTAGGATTACCAGCCTTCGTGCGTGACAGGTTCATAGCCTGCTGAACACGCTGAAGAGTAAGAGCCTCAGCCGTACCCGGCGTAGCGCCAAACGTACGCTGATTATCCCAATACTGATTAGCATACGCATCAATCTTACCAAGCGTACCCGAACCAGCAGCAGTCGTAAAGCCCGAACCGGTCGGAGTCACAGACGAAACGATTCGCTGAAGACCATCAATCTCCATCGAACGCTGACCCAAAGCAAACCGGTTAAACGAACCAACAACACCCGTACGAGTCAACGAAGCCGTAGCCCAACCAGCCGCAGCAGTCTGCGAAACATACGTCAACGTAACCGTTGAAGTAGCAGCAGCAACAAGCGACACAGCCGAAACCGTAGCCGACGTAAGTACCGTAGGAGCACCCGAAGAATAAGAAACCAGATCAGCAACTAAACCAACATAAATCTGGCCCTTACGAAGCGATTCCCAATCAGCAAGAGTAAGCGTCGTCGTCGTAGAAGCAACACTCGTAGAAGCAGTAGAAGCAGTAGCAGTAGCAATAACACCATCACCACTACCATACGCCTGACGAGCAAGGTCCTTCTTCAAGTCATTACGAATACCATCAAGTTCAGAACGAAGAATCTGCAAGAACGAACCTGCATCACTCTTCGTTTTAGCCATCGACGGACCCGTAACCTGAACGCGACCATACAGATACTTCAGGTCGTATTCAGCACGATCATAGGACTGACTACCAGCCGAAGGCAGAATAGCCGACTCAGCAATAGCACCAATACCAGACGAACGCCCCGTATGCAGCGGAATAAACGCCGCCTTACCAACCAGATCCTCAGAACGCGCCTCAAGACGCTGAATCAAAAGAACCTCGTTATTTAACTGCTCCTGCACAGGCCCAAGGTAATACTCCTTGAGAATGTTATTCACAGTAGTTAATGTAGCACCAGCCATTAAAACACCTCCAAATTAATTATTTTTTAAGAAGCGTTACGAATAGCCTCCATAGCAGCCTTATGAGCCTCATCAAGACTCCCAAACTGCTTAGGCGGAACATTAGAAGCACCACTAGGCGCAGGCGTAGCCCCCATAGGAGCCTGCTTAGATTCTAAATAACCCCCAAGTAAACGCTGTTGAATAGCATGATACTGATCAGCCGCAGCCTTCAGATCACCACCAGTCGAATACGCAAGATTATAAATAGACTCAACATCACCATCACCATAATGAGGATTAGCAACACGAATCTGCTGCTCATCCACTTCTAAACTAGCCATAATCTCTGCCTGCTGTTGCTCAGCCATATACTGCTCACGAAAATCTCGCATAGCAGACAACTCATTAGCAACTTCAGGAGGAAGACCATCGTAACTACTATCAGAAGAAAAATCGTCAAAAGTCTGGTTGTCCGGCACCTGTTCTAACTGGGGCTGCAAAGACGAAAGGTACTCAGCAGCACGCTGAGGGTCGTTCTGCATTTCCTGAAAGAATGAAACCATTTCAACAGCCTCATTAGGATTAACTCCCATCTGCGACAAAGCATCATACTGACGCAATTCCGCAAGATCCTGAGTCTTCCGCGTATAATCCGCCTGCATAGACTTATATACTGCCTGAAGATCCTCAGGAAGAGAATTCGGATCAAAACCAGTAAACGATTCCACTTCTGGATTGTCGCCAACTGGAACCTCATCCGAAACAACAGGCGCATCAGCAAAATCATAAGATTCTGGCAGTTCGGCCTCAAGAGCCTCAGTAGCACCTGCAATATCAATATCACTCATTACTTACTCCTTAACACTTAAGAGTCCGGCTAATTCCGGTTGCTCCTCCACCTCAACATCAATAATATCATCAGCACGACTCTCAGCCGCACCAACAATACCATCAACCAATCCGCTCATAAGTTCTTTCATCTCATCCCTAGTAGGAAGCATATGCACCGTCTCAGTTCGCTTAGTAGCAAGCCCAGACGCAAGACGAATCTTATCATCCATAATACCCACCACCGTAGCAATTGCTGACAACTGCTTAACTTCCGCCTCAGGAATCAACTCTTCTAACTTCTTCATCGCGGTTTCCCTAACCCTACTAGCATGATGTACAAACTCGTACACCTGCTGAGGTAACTTATCAATAACAGCATCAGGGGGGCCATTCTCTTCCCACTCCTGAACCCAATAACGAAACGTAGAATGCGGAATATTAGTCTCACGACAAGTCTTACGAATATTCTTTTCATTTGTAATCCACAACACATACGCCGCAGCCTTATCCTCGTCACTCCAACCAATACGCTTATAAGACATTACACACTCACTTTACTAGCAGCCAACTCCGCTTCTTGACGCAACTTTTGCTGATGCATCATCTCCGACTGCTGCATCTTATTCATAACATCAATACCGCCTTGTTCGCCCTGAGCATTAGAATCAGTAGCATTAGGCTTATCCTTATTATCAATAACAACCGTATCCAACGGCGGCTCCATCATATCCTCAGGAGTAAGACCCCTAATACCCGACTGATTAAGAATCCTAGAACCAGTAGTAGGACCAACAGCACCACGCAACTGAAGACTAACCTTCGGAGCGTCAGCAAGAGGACCATTCATCTCCATAAGCGCACTATACGTCATTTCATAATGCTTATAAAACTTCTGCTTAACATCAGGAGGCAACGACTCAAACTCAACACTCTTCATATAAGAAGCATGAGTATCAATATGAATAGACTTATTCTCATACGGAAGAGGCGACAAACCAGCATCCATAAGTTGCCCCATCTGTTGCGGATCCGGAGGAACCTGTTGCCCCGTCAAAGGATCCAACTGTGGATTCATCATCATATTCATCATCTGATTCTGAGCATCAAGCGCAGCAGACTCATTAATAGGCTGACCATCCATAAGTTTATCATGCTCACGCATAGCCTGCTCCTCATCGGCCTCAAACTGTGCCTGAAGATTACGAAAATCGCCCATATCAAGATACTTATATGCCTTCTGAGGAGTAATAATACCCATCTGAAGCATTTGCATAACACGAGCCTGCTTACCCGCACGAGTACGAGGCAACCCAGAACCAGTCTCAACCTTAACCTGAACACCAGCCATAATATCCGCCGACTCAAAACGCTCAACCTTAGGCCGCGAACCAGAACCACTAATCATAACAATACGCGGCTCCTGATAATACTTCTGCGCCAACTCCAACATAAGATTACCAGCCATCTCCAAAGACTTCTCCATCATAAGAATCTGAGGAGCCAAACGATCAGTAGCCGCCTCCTGAAGAAGATCAATAGCAACACCAGCCTCAACATTAGGCGGCACACCACCCTGCAACACCTCAGACAAACCAAACGTATCCTTCAAACGAGCACCAAGATCCTGCAAATGCTCAAACACATAAGAAGGCATACCCGGAAGAGGAATAGACTCAGGAATTTTACCAGCAACAGGATTATACTCAAAAATAGCACCCGGCTCATCCGTCATACGCTGACGCAAAGAACCAACCGGAGCAAGCATCTGCGGCTTCAACGTAAGATTCTTATACTCAATCATCTGACTAAGAGTACGATTAAGTTCCTTCTGCAACGGAATAGCATTCTCAACCACACTAGTATCCCACAACTGACCCGGAACACGAACACCCGGAAATTTAACAATAGGCAACTTCTTAAACGGATAAGGCCAATCCGACTCAAACAACACAATATTCGGACTCTTCACAAACACCGCAAAACGACCATTAGGATACTTACCACCCGGCAAGAAATACGCATAATACACAACACGAATATTATCAACCGTCTTAGACTCAGCAATACCAAACGCACCCGGAAGAGTCTCATCAGGATAACGATTAACAGCATTAGCCTTCAAATTAACACCATAACGATGACGAATATCATCAGGACTCATAGGATGAATACAAATAGCATACTTACAATCCTCAAAAACCTGAGCAGAATCATCAAGAAGAACATCAAACGGAGCCATCACATCCACCTGAATCTCACCCTCAAACACCTCGCGCTCAAACTCTTTAGGCTCAAGCCCCTGCTGCTCCAAACGAACCTTAAAGAAATGCTCCAAAATAGGATTAACAATAGGTTGACCATCAGGATCAATCATCAACTTAACACTAGAACCAACCTTATCATTCCAACTAATCTTCCAAAAACCATTACCACAAATAATAGCCCACAACATAGCCTCTTCACGCTTAGACGCAAGATGAAAATGATCCCACCAAAAATCAAGAAGCGACTCAGCAACCTCAGTAGCCTTCATAGCCTCAAAACCCGACTGAGCAGGAGTAGCAAAAAACGTAGGCTTAGTCTTAGTCAAACGCGCCAACAAAGAATGCGAATGAGGAGAAATCTGATTAGCAACAAGACGCACACGATAACGCGGCTTATCACCCTCATCAGTAGGAAGAGACTCAATACGACGAGACTTACGATTATAAAAAACGTACTGCTTACCCTTATAAAACGCCAAATTTAACTTCCATTGACGCTCCATCAAATAACGCTTACGCTCCAATTCCTCAACCATTTTAACAAGTTTGTCTGAGGAAGCATACCCCGTAGGAACATCCACCACAACCTCACTAGAACCATTAGTATCTACTTCCACCAAACACCCCCTTAATCAATAAATTCAATATCAGTAGGCTCTAAACCAGCCTTACTAAGCAAATCATTATACTCATGAGGACTAATAATACCCTGCTTCAAAGCCCAATCAGCATCCTGCTCGTCCTCATTCACCCGCAACTGACCCATAGCAACATCGCTAAGAGGACTTGCGCCCTCCAACCTTAGCCTTTCCAACCTCAGCCGCTCCTCCTCCAACGCCAGCATCCGATTCGTCCACGACCTTTGTGTCTCCAGAATCTCCCGCATCACGCTTAACAACATCATATCCTGCTTTTTCTGCCAACCAAACAACAGTCTCCTCCTTAACAAAACGAGTCAAAGTCTCACTCATATACGGCGTAACAAAATTATCAATCCCCGTATCAACAACCGGATCACCCGGAAAAATACGCTCACCAGTAACCGCATCACCCGCATTCGAACTAATAGTAGTAATCACCACATACTCCCCATAAAATCATCGACATAATCGTCTTTACCATTATCCTTCTTAAAACCCGGACGATCCTGCAACACCCAATCAGGCAAATTATTAGGATTATACACAGGCTCATCAAAAAACGACTCTCCAAGCAACGCACCAGCCGTACGAAGAGCAATCTCACACGAATCTAAACAGTCATCCCTAGGATTAGACACACTAGCATCATAATTAATCCACTCATCAATAAAATCCTTATGCTCATGCTTAATTTTAACCTTACCAATACGAAAAAGAGGCGACATAGCCATAATACGCTCAAACTTCTTACCCTTAGCAAAAATAGGGACAATAGGAGGCATACTTGGCAGCCTTTCCGCCTGCTGCACCAAGGCAGCCTGATACGCATTAGATTCGATTCCAATAATATCCGGTTTATACCTGATATGGTATTCTTGAATCTTCTCTAGTTGGTCTGAGAATGGGATTTTGGCGGCGTATTGGTCTATCATGAAGACCTCATTGGTTTTTGATACTGCCATTACGGTTAGTACGAACCTGTCGCCGCGTCCACTCATGCTTACTGCGGGGTCTACGCCGATGTAGGTACGCATTTTTTCTAGTGTGCCGTCTAGTGTTCGGGGTAGATCGTCTTCTGAGTAGTATTTGAGCCAGTCTCCGGCTAGATCGCGGCCTGCCATAGAGTCAAAGGCCGCCATGTATTCTTGTGCAAATAAGAGTGGATGATACCGTTGCTTTGTGTACTCCCACTCTCGCTTTGGAAAGTAAGGGTTATCGATACTTCGATACTCTACGCGCCCCTGATTCTCATCACTCATTGCATCTTTATTCCAGAATTCTTCATAAAACCAGTTTTTACCGTCAGGTGTAGTGGTTGTTATAAGTAGTCCTTGTTTGTCGGAGAGGGCAGGCCTCATCACTTGCCAAGGTTCCTCACTACGGATGAAAGCAGCCTCATCCATCCATAGGATATCCAAGCCTGCACCACGGAGGCTCTGCGGATCATCCGACGATTTAAATTCAATAAGACTCCCATTAGGGAATTCAAAGGTCATCGCGCCACGGTTTTCTTTTACATCTTTACCGATAGACAATCCTGCCTCTGTAATAACTTTACGAAGTGTTAAAAGTGCCGGACGCAATACCTTATAATCTTTACTTGTAGCCCACACCCAAAGTGGACTACTATCATTTTTACCACGAGCATCCTTGTGGAATTGTTCAGGATATAAGCAGTAGAATAGTACTTCCCAAGCCGCCGAAAGCGTTTTACCTCCACGACGACCAGCGACAAGGTGCCTAAAACGAGTCAATTGTTCATCATTATTATTAGTATGAAACAATGTTTGATAATAATGAGGCACATAACCCTTAGATAAAAACCAACCCATTTTTTCAGGGAAACGAAGCATATGTTTTTCTAGCATTTTACGATCAACAATAATACCATCTTTAAAACTATAGTTAGGCACTATGCCTCTCCTTAATGGGGACGATGATCCCCACACTTAGGACACTTAGAATAATAGGCGGGATGCTCAAGATTACACGAATGACAATACCAAGCCTCTCGACGCTGTTCTTTAACAATACGCTTAGGCTGCACATTAGAATTAAACACTAGAATTCGTCCGGCTCATATGCGGGAGGAGTATAAGGCTCTCCACGCTCATTAAATGTAGCATTAAAACCATTAATACTAATAAACTTAATACCATCAGGCCGACTAACACCAACAAAATCTAGTGGCAAACGAATCATAAGTTTACCATCCTCAAAAGGATTCGGGATAATAATTTCGTAACGCATAAAAACTCCTAGTATTTAATAATGTAATTAAGAACTTGATACGATGGTGCTTCCGAAGGAGTACCCGTTGTTTGATCACCAACAGTAGTAGAAGCACTAACACTAATGCCCGTAGTCGAAGTGCCAGAATTAACACTCTGAGCACCATTTTTATCATAACCAGCCGTTGCACCAGAAGAACCATAAAAATTATACTGCTGCAAATAAGTAGCATGATAATGCCCCGGATCAGAAACACTAGTACTAGTAGTGGCTGTATGCTTATGCTTAGGACGACGATTAGAAACCGTAGCCTCACCATCATTATCCGTCAACGCATCAACATCAACATGAGTACCCTTACCAACCACCATGCGCCCACGCAAATCAGGAACATTAAACGCAGCAGCAACAGTACCACCATAAGTATTAGCAATAACACCATACAAAGCCGCATAAACCTGACCAACACCACCATTATAAGCAGTACCATCACACAACAACCAACCCGTAGGAGCAGCCGCACCAGCAAAAGGCGAAACCATACCAACCGGCGAATAAAACGGAAACGTACCACCCAAAATAGCAAACAACTCAACATAAGCAGAACCATTAGAAATCATCAACTTACTAGTATCCGTATCATAATACATCGTACCAGCAATACTAACTGAAGGCCTACCAGCAGTAGTAGAAACAATATGACCAGCACGAATATCATTAAAATTAGTCTTCACATAAGTATTCCAATCCGACGCCAAAATAGGCGAAGAACCCGCAGTTTGCGTTGGAATACTACCCATATCAGCATACGACATAAAAACACCACCCCTCATAAAATAAAAAAAAAATAACCCCACATATAGTACAAC
>Ga0194048_10000836_pt1 | contig 15097 bp, 10 predicted proteins | sample JunL225m_MetaG_FD_161685 | JGI IMG/M metagenome (GOLD analysis project Ga0194048, IMG submission 161685) | Anoxic zone freshwater microbial communities from boreal shield lake in IISD Experimental Lakes Area, Ontario, Canada - Jun2016-L222-5m | ecosystem: Environmental > Aquatic > Freshwater >...
TCCGATTGCAAATAATCGCAGCCCATTAATATTTTGGGACTGCCATCGTGTTTGGGCGCACCCAGAACGGTATGGCGCGGTGCCGCGTTAAAATAACCTCTGTTTGCAGTCGTGCGTCAATTGCAGGGAATTCATAGGGCGTGCGCTCGCATCGTTGATAGCGCTTTCAGAAGAGATTGCGCTTTTGCGTGATTATTTTTAAAAATTTTGGTAACATTATTTTAAAGATATTAAAAGATACCTGAGAGACGCTGACGAGTGCCGATGAACTATTATTGAGGACGTTGAAGTTTATGAAATCACTGGTTGAACTGCAGAATGAAATCGAGTCGCTAACCGTGCAGGCGCAGGAATTGCGCGCCAAGGAATTCGATCGCACGCTGGCGGAGATCGTGGCCACCTTGCGCGCGTTTGGAATCACGCTGGCGCAAGTGCGCGCGGCGATGAAAACGGCGGCGAAGGGGTCGTCCAAGGGGAAGGCCAAGGGCAAAATCAAGGCCAAGGGCCCGCGGGGTCGCAAAGCGAAGGCCGTCACCGGCAAGAAGACGGTGAAAGCGAAGGCGGCGAAATCGGGCGTGCGCAAGCCGGCCCCGATCAAGTTCCGTGGCCCCAATGGCGAAACGTGGAGTGGCCGTGGCAAGACGCCCAAATGGCTGAAGGCGGCAGTTGATGCCGGCCAGTCGGCGGCGTCGTTCAAGATTTAAGCGCCGGCCGTTGGCGCGCGATCGAGCAGGGGCTGGGATCGACCGATCCCAGCCCCGTCTTTTTGGCACCTTAAGTCTTGTACGCAGGCGCTTGCGCCCCCACAGAGGTATCCTGCATTGTCGAATGTTCATACTGAGCGCTTAGATGCGCACCTGGAACCTTGAGGAATCGACGTGACCGATACCCCTGAGCACATTGAAGTCGTAGGCGAGTCCAATCCGGGCCCCGTGCCGGTGCTGCCGCTACGAGACGTCGTCGTCTATCCGCATATGGTGATTCCGCTGTTCGTAGGGCGGGATAAGTCCATCATGGCGCTCGATCAGGCCATGCGCGCCGACAAACAGATCTTGCTCCTGGCGCAGAAAGCCGCTGATGTCGATGAGCCGAAGGTGGACGACCTGTATCGGGTCGGGACGCTCGCGACGATCCTGCAATTGGTCAAGCTCCCGGATGGCACGGTCAAGGTGCTCGTGGAGGGCGTCTCCCGCGCGCGAATCGATCGTCTGGTGACCGCCGATTTTTTTGCGGCCTTCGTCGACGTCCTAGTCGATGAGGACGACACCAATGCGCGCGAGACGGAGGTGCTGACGCGCAGTGTACTCACGCAGTTCGAACACTATGTGAAGCTCAACAAGAAGATTCCGCCGGAGGTCTTGACCTCGTTGGCCGGCATCGATCAGCCGGGTCGGTTGGCGGATACCGTGTCGGCGCACATGGCGCTGAAGTTGTCAGAGAAACAAAAGATTCTGGAGATTTTGGGCGTTCGCGCGCGGCTCGAGCAAGTGCTGGGGCAGATCGAAGGCGAAATGGAAGGCTTGCAGATCGAAAAACGGATTCGCGGTCGGGTCAAGCAGCAGATGGAGAAGAGCCAGCGCGAGTACTACCTGAACGAGCAGATGAAGGCCATTCAGAAGGAACTCGGCGAGCTCGAGGAAGCGCCGAATGAGCACGGCGAGATCGAAAAGCGCATCAAGGCCGCGGGCATGCCCAAGGAAGTGCGTGAGAAGGCCACCGCGGAACTCAACAAACTCAAGATGATGAGCCCGATGAGCGCTGAGGCGACCGTCGTGCGCAATTACATCGATTGGCTGGTTAAGGCGCCGTGGAAGAAACGTTCCAAAGTGCGTGCCGATATTGCCCACGCGCAGTCGGTACTGGACGCGGACCATTATGGCCTCGATAAGGTCAAGGAACGCATTGTCGAGTTTCTCGCGGTGCAGCAACGGGTCAAAGCGTTGAAGGGTCCGATTCTTTGTTTGGTCGGGCCACCGGGTGTGGGTAAGACGTCCTTGGGCCAGTCCATTGCCAAGGCGACCAACCGAGAGTTCATTCGCATGAGTCTGGGTGGCGTGCGCGACGAAGCCGAAATTCGGGGTCACCGGCGCACCTACATCGGTTCGATGCCCGGCAAGATCATCCAGAGCATGGCGCGTACCGGCGTGCGCAATCCCTTATTCCTCTTGGATGAGGTCGACAAGATGTCGATGGATTTTCGGGGTGACCCGTCCTCGGCCTTGCTGGAAGTCTTGGATCCCGAGCAAAACGCGACCTTCGCGGATCATTATCTGGAGGTTGACTTTGATCTGTCTGAGGTGATGTTCGTCTGTACGGCCAATACCCTGAATATCCCCGCCGCACTGCTGGATCGTATGGAAGTCATTCGTCTGGCGGGCTACACCGAAGACGAGAAGATCAACATCGCGCGCCGTTACTTGGTGCCCAAGCAATCCAAGGCCAATGGTCTGGCGGCCGGTGAGTTAACGGTTGCGGACGAGGCGCTCACGGGCATTGTGCGGCACTACACGCGCGAGGCGGGCGTGCGTAACCTGGAGCGCGAGGTCTCCAAGATTTGCCGCAAGGCGGTCAAACATCTGTTGCTCCATCCGGCGGACAAACAGATCCGTGTGGGGGGCGAGAATCTCGGTGATTATTTGGGCGTGGAACGCTTCCGCTATGGCCGCGCCGACGAGTCCAACCGGATCGGGCAGGTCACCGGTTTGGCCTGGACTGAAGTGGGCGGCGACCTGCTCACGATCGAAGCGGCCGTGGTGCCGGGCAAGGGTAAATTGCAGTACACCGGCCAGTTGGGTGAGGTGATGCAAGAATCCATTCAGGCCGCCATGACGGTGGTGCGTAGCCGCGCCACGCTGTTTGGCCTCGAGCCGGATTTTCACCAGAAAGGCGATGTGCACGTGCACGTACCCGAGGGCGCGACGCCCAAGGACGGCCCGTCGGCTGGCGCGGCCATGGCGACCGCGCTGGTGTCGGCTTTTACCAAGATCCCGGTGCGAGCGGATGTGGCGATGACCGGCGAGATCACGCTGCGTGGTGAGGTGTTGCCGATCGGCGGCCTCAAGGAAAAATTGCTGGCAGCGCACCGCGGCGGCATTACCACGGTCTTGATTCCCTCCGAGAACGAGAAAGACCTGGCTGAAATTCCGGCGAACATTAAGGATAAGCTCGCCATCCACCCAGTGAAGTGGTTTGACGAAGTGCTGGATCTGGCGCTGGAGCGGTCGCCGCTGATCGGGCTCGTGCGCGATGCGGACGGCGCGCCGGAGACGACGGATGCGCTGCGGCACGAGCCACGCCCGGCCCATTAGGGCTGGGAATTGGCAACCGGAGCGGGTCGAACCCGGCCACGGGCTTGTCCGTTGGCGTGGGCGTTGCGTCCCGTGCAGGGGTCGGTCTAGTCCGTTCAAGGGCGTGTGCGCGCGCCAAGATCAGAATTTGCGCTCGTGGGGGTGTTTGCGTAGCGCCCCTAGGCCGCCCGCAGAGCCGGCACGTAGTTTCCTCCTCGCGATCCCGTCAGCCTTTCAGCTAATATAGCGCTAGGCTAAAGTGGACATAAGACGCTAAGGATAGACCGTCTGCCGGTAGGGAGCAGTGGTGTGCCTTCTAGATCGCGAGGACCGCAATGCAATTGGACGGATTAGACGACGTCATTTCGGTGGTGACTTTAACGGTGCTGTACGTGGCGACGGCCCTGACCGCGATGGCCACCTTTCTGTTGCGGTCGCAGGCCGGGCGCCTCGGCCTGCTCGATCGACCAGGCGGACACAAGGCCCATGAGGGTGCCGTCCCGGTGGTTGGTGGCTTGGCCATGTGGATCGGCTTCGCCGCTGCACTGCTGGTGCCGACGGGGCACTGGCAATTGCTCGGCCCCTTGATCGGTGGCGCGTCCGTGCTGGTGCTGCTGGGCGCCTACGACGATGCGCAGGGACTGACGCCGCGGTTGCGCTTGCTCAGCCATGCCGTGGTCGCGACCCTGGTGATCTATGCCATTGGGCCCGCCGCCCGACTCGAAACCTTAGGCGACTTTGTCGGCATGGGGCCGGTTGCTCTAGGTCTGTGGTCGTTGCCTTTCACGGTGTTCGTGATGGTGGCAGCGATCAATGCCTTCAACATGTTGGATGGTCTGGATGGGCTGGCGGGTGGTGTGGTGTTTGCGATCGCATTGGTGCTGCTGGTGGCGATGGGGACGGGTCTGCGGACTGAGTGGGCGCCGGTATTGACGGCGTTGGTCGGGGTCACCGCGGCCTTCTTGTGTTTTAACGCACCAATGATGCTGCAGCGTCCGGCGCGGATCTTTATGGGCGATGCGGGCTCCACGTTCCTTGGTTTTACGCTGGCGCTCGTATTGGTGTCAGTCTGTCAAGGTGCGGATCCTCTCGTGTCGCCGGTGAATGCGATCTGGTGCCTGTTCGTGCCGGCGACCGAAGTCCTGCAGAGCACGGTGCGCCGGTTGCTGTCAGGACGCTCGCCCTTCGCCCCGGATCGCGGCCATCTGCACCACCAGTTGCTGGCCGCCGGCTACGCGGTGCGGACGATTTTCTTCCTCTACATCGGTGTCAGCGTGTTGGGCTGCGTGTTGGCGCAGACGTTCCAGTATCTGCAGGTGCCCGACGCGGTGTCGTTTGTGGTCTTGCTGCTGGCCAGCGCGACCTGCACGGGCCTCGTGCACGCGCAGACGGTGCGCGCGCGCAGTGCGCTGATCGAGGAACAGCATTCGGTGTTGGCCGCTAGCATTGGCGATGTGCCGCATGTGGGCGGTGTGGTGGGCTTGGATCAGCGGCATTACCGGACCGAGCGCGGCGTGCTGTCGACGCTGACCAACCCGAACGAACCGGTCCGTCCGACCTTTGTGACGCCAGAGTTTGGCCCACCGGATGTGGAACCGGCTGCGGATTCGGACGTCGCTTAGAAAAATAACTGTTTTTAAGGTTGCCTCGAAGCATAGGGAACGCTATCATTTTGGGCTCTCGTGGTGCCTGGTGACGCAGGGTAAGACGCTAGGAGAGCCGGGTAGGGTGCTTAGCTCAGTTGGTAGAGCGTCGCCTTTACACGGCGAGGGTCGGGGGTTCGAACCCCTCAGCACCCACCAAACTCGGTGTACTGAACGTGCCGGGTGTGGATCGTGGAGTGGTAGTTCAGCTGGTTAGAATATCGGCCTGTCACGCCGAGGGTCGCGGGTTCGAGTCCCGTCCACTCCGCCAAGACATGAAAAAAGCCCGCACACTGCGGGTTTTTTTCATGGTCATGCGTCCACTCACGCGCTATTGCCGCGTCCTGCGTCGGGCGCAGGCGGCGCAAGACCACGGTCAACCCGGCATCGATGCGGGTTTGCGCAGCCGATGCGTCGCACAACAACCGCCCTACTGCACCGCTCCAGAGCAGACCTGGGTGCGGTTTGGAAGCGTCTGGCGCTGCGCCAGATGCCGCGAGCCAGACCAACCGGCCCCGGAAAGTGCGATGCCCCAGGCCACCGGTTGCGGGGCCTTGTGGGCGGCGTAGGGCGCTACGCGGCGTTGCGGCGCAGAGGATGCCGGACGGGTCGAATCAGTCCGCGCGGGACCGTGATGCGCATTGCGCGGGGCATCAGCCTAACGGGGCGCGTTTGTCCTGTGTGTGCGTGTCAAAGTCACTTGCCTCATGGCGCTCGCGCAGTTGACTGGCCGGATCGCCATGCACGCGGTTGACCATCCGCCCCCGCTGCACCGCTGGTCGTGCCGCAATCAGTTGGGTCCAGCGTTGTAGGTTTTTATACGCCTCGACCTGTAAAAATTCGCCGGCCCCGTAGACCAGTCCTTGGGCCAGTACGCCGTACCAAGGCCAGACGGCGATGTCGGCAATCGTGTAGTCCGGTCCGGCCAAGTACTCACTCTGGGCAAGGCGCTGATCAAGCACGTCCAGCTGCCGCTTCACTTCCATGGCAAAGCGGTCGATCGCGTATTCCATTTTTACGGGTGCATAGGCGTAAAAGTGGCCGAAGCCGCCCCCCAGATAGGGCGCAGAGCCCATTTGCCACATCAGCCAGGACAGACACTCTGCCCGTGCGGCCGGTGCGGTGGGCAGGAAGGCGCCGAACTTCTCTGCCAAGTAGAGCAGGATCGCGCCGGATTCGAAGAGGCGGATCGGTGTGGGCCCACTGCGGTCCCACAGGGCGGGAATCTTGGAATTCGGGTTCAGCTGCACGAAGCCGTAACCGAATTGCGCGCCCTCCCGGATGTTGATCAGCCAAGCATCGTACTCGGCGCCGCTAATCCCACGCGCGAGCAGCTCTTCCAGCAGTACCGTGACCTTGACCCCGTTCGGAGTGGCCAGCGAATACAACTGCAGGGCATGCCGGCCGATGGGCAGTTCTTTTTCGTGTGTTGCCCCGGCGATGGGCCGATTGATGTGGGCGAATTCGCCGCCGTTTTCTTTATTCCACGTCCAGATCTTGGGGACGGTGTAGGTCGGTTGGTCGCTCATGGGGCCCTGTGCGCGTGTGGCTCTGGCATGGCGTACCTTAACGCGGTCCGCGTTGGCCGCGCCAGTGCACGGACACCGCTGGCTGTGCCTAAGCGTAGCTACGCATCGGCCGCCGGCATCGCCAGCGCGCGGCATGAAAGGCCCAAGCGTACGACGTCTTTGCACAGCCCGATCGTGGCCGCTCTGGCGCTGTCGGTGTCGCGGCGGCGATTTCCAATGACGCTGCCGGATAGGCTACGGTGTTGCTCGGCCAGCGCCAGCGCCGGCGCGGCATCGGCTTTTTAATGGCCCCTCTGGCAATGTAGCCAGCCGCAGGGGCCGCGGTGGTCTTAAGGGTCGGGTAGCGATCCCGCCAGCGCCTGCAGGATTTCCGCATCGCTACACACGCCCACCCAGCGCTCGGCGTGCAGCAGCAAAACCGGATGCCCGCTGGACTGGCGCAAGCGGATGATGTCGCGCAGTACGGTGTGCGTCGGCACGCAGCGCAGTGGCACCGTGTGTCCCGCCACCGTGACAAGGGCGTGCAGCAGGCCATCAATACGCACGGCGAGCGGTAGTCCCTGGTCATCCACCTGCACCAGATAGCGATTGCCTGCGTCTAGGGCGATGCCTGCCGGTGACCGCGTCAGCGCTGTGCAAGGACGCATCACCATCGCTCCCGTGAGCGCCGACAAGGGATTCACGCCGCGCGCGAATGCGGCCACATAGCTATCGACGGGCCGCAGGATGATGTCCTGCGCCGTGCCCGATTGTACGATTCGCCCACCTTCCATAATGCTGATCCGATCGCCCAACTTGATGGCTTCGGACAAATCATGACTGACAAACAGGATCGTCTTGCGGACCCGCGCCTGCAGCGCCAACAGTTCGTCTTGTAGTTTTTCGCGAATCAGGGGGTCGAGCGCCGAAAACGGTTCATCCATGAGCAGGATGTCTGCATCCGTGGCAAAGGCGCGCGCCAGGCCGACCCGTTGCTGCATGCCCCCCGACAGTTCCTGGATATCCCGGTCGGCCCACTCCAGCAGACCGACCAATGCCAGCTTCTCCTCGACGAGGCGCGCGCGCCTCGTCGCGGAAACACCTTGCAACTCCAGACCAAAGGCCACGTTATCGCGGACGGAGCGCCACGGTAACAAGGCCGATTGCTGGAACACCATGGCCACCCGGCGGCGTCGGACCCGCCGTAGCGTTGCCGCATCCGCGGTCGCGACGTCGACGGCTTGGCCGTCATCATGGATCAGCACCTGCCCGCGTTGCACCGGCGCAAGGCCATTCGCGGCGCGCAGCAAGGTCGACTTGCCAGACCCTGATGCTCCCATCAGCACCGAGATTTCGCCATCTGCAACGTCGAGTGTGGCCCCGTTGACACCCACCGTCACGCCCGTGTCGTGTGCAATGGCGCTATAAGCGTCTCCCGCATCGAGCAGGCGGCAGGCCTGCACCAGACGACGCGCCGCTTTGGGTGCAGCACCGGCGAATAAGATGTCGACGTTCTGGAAAGACAGGGCCGTGTTCACGACCGGTCCTTGGGATCGGAAGGTCTGAGCGTCCGGTCGAGGATCACGGCGAGCAGCACGATGGCGAGGCCCGCCTCAAAGCCGATATTGACCTGCACGTTGTTCAGTGCGCGCACTACCGGCACGCCGAGGCCACCGGCCCCGACCAAGGCGGCGATGACCACCATCGACAGGCACAGCATGATGCATTGGCTCAGCCCGGCAATAATGGCGGGAGCGGCGTAGGGGAGTTCCACTTTGAGGAGCAACTGCCAACGGGTCGCGCCAAAGGCCTGGCCCAATTCGGTGAGTGCCTGGGGTACGGATGCAATGCCGAGTTGTGTGAGGCGGATGGGTGCAGGCATGGCGAAGATGACGGTCGAGATCACCCCCGGCACGACGCCGAGCCCAAACAGCACGAGGGTGGGGATCAGGTAGACGAAGGGAGGTAGGGTCTGCATCAGATCCAGTACTGGCCGCAGTATTGCGTACCAGCGCGGTCGATGGGCGACGGCAATGCCCACGGGTACACCGATCGCAGAGGCCACCGTTGCCGAAACAAGGACCAGCGACAGTGTCTCCAACGTTTCGGTCCAGTAGCCTTGATTGCGTATAAACAGCAAGGCAAGACCCACGAAGACGGCGAGGGTGACGGAGCGTCGGATGCCGTAAGCGAGCAGCATCATCAGGCCAATGAGTAGCAACGGCGGCGTGGCCGTCAGGGCGGCGGATAATCCGTTGACTAGGGTGCGGATCACCAGCGCAACGCCAGCGAAGGTGCCCGCGCCGTGGTCCTTCATATAGTCCATGGCCGCCGCGGCGGCATCGCCGACCGGTATTTTTTTCCAGGTGAAGAATGCCTCGGCGGAATGCGGTGTGCTGGCGGCGCGCAAGTGGTCAGGCCGTGTAAAGACGCGTTGGCCGTGGCTGTCGGTCACGCCCGCGAGCCACTCGGCGACTAATGGGGGGTTGTCACGCAACCATTCCGCCGCCGCCGCCGCCGGCGTGAGGTGGCGCTCGAGTATGGCCGACATGACGGCACTCAAGGAGTGCTGCGAGAAGTGCAGTTGCGAGAGCAAGCGCCCGACGTTCGGACACGCGCGGGCATACTGGGTGCGTGTCACTGTGTAAATCGTGGCGGCACCAAAGTGGGGGCCGAATATCGCATCGCCGCCGGTTAAATAACGAATCGGGTATTTTAGGTGCATGGGGTGTGGGGCCCATGCGAGAAACACGATCGGCTGATGGTCCCGTGCTGCGCGTTCCACCTCCATCAGCATCCCTTGCTCGCTCGATTCCACGACCGAGAAGTCGCCTAACCCGAACTGCGCGCGCTGGACCATTTTAAAGAGCCGCTCGTTACCCGGGCTCCCCGGTTCGATACCGACTAGACGATGGCCGAGTGCCTTGGCGAAGGTATGAATGTCTGCAAAATCACGTAAGCCCGCCGCCCATGCGTAGTCCAGCGTCGCCAGCGTGTAGCTGGCATCTTCCAGCAGCGGTCGTACCACGCTGATGGCGCCCTCTGCCTCATACCGTTGGCGTATCGCGGTTTGACCGGGCATCCAGTTGCCGGTAAAGACGTCGATGTCTCGATTTTTCATTGACGCAAAAGTCACCGGCACCGACAGCAGGGTGACTGTGGGTTGATAGCCGAGTTGGGTGAGCAGTGTGCTCGCCACGGCGGTGCTCGCCGTCACATCGGCCCAGCCCGTATCCGCAAAGCGCACCTGCTGACAGGCAGCCGGGTCGTCCACCGCCCACACCGCGCTGCTGTACAGCGCGGCTAGTGACAGGCCAATGCATAAGCAGCCCTTCACTACCCGATCACCCCAAGGGCGCAGGATTTTATCGGTCATGAAAGGCTGCGTAGCGGCCAAGCACGTTGCATGGAGTGCTCTCTAATGCAGATTGCAGAACAGGTTGTCGCGAGATCGACGGCGGCGCGGGCTGCCGATCTGTCGAGCGGATGTTGCGCAAGGGTTTATGGAGCGCGCACAGCGCGCGTTTTGCGGAGCCCTACGGAGGCTGCTTGTTCCGTGCGCTCGGCCCCCTGGTCTGTCCACGTGGATGTGCCTGGACAGCGCCATTTTTTAATGATCGAAATGCAAGTGAATGCACGCCCGGTGGTCGGTGGTGCTCAGCGCGGCACTGCGAACCCCTTCGGCCAGATGGGTCAGCACGATCTTGCCATGGATCCACATAATGGCATCCAGCGCATCCACATCGCCTGAGCCGCTGACGAATTGCTCTAAACGGGCAGTAGACGCGTCAGTCGTGTTGAGATCGATCACAGAACCGCTATGGATGATTTCTATGTCTAGATTGAATTCGTCAAACGTGCCGCGTATCGCCAACAACCGCTTCCCCTTGGTAGACGCAATCAGTTCCGCTGCTTCCGTAGCCGCGGAAATCGCTCGTTGCAAGACGTCGCGTCGCACCCCCCATAGGCCAGCATGGTGTTCCAGATAGTGTTTTATCAAGTCAGTGCCTGCGCCCGCATCGGCAGGGATAGGCTCTTCCGCTGTGCGCTCGGTGCCCAGCCGAAATAACAGATTTAACGTCAACGCAACGATGCCAGTGATCAAATAGCCACTGTTGAGAAGGACCTTAAGCTCGTTCGGGGCAGTGTCTGTAAGCGCCGGCATGATGAACGGGATCAGCCCGGTGCAAATCGAGATACCAAAAATTGCCGTCGTACGGGGGCACGTTGCGCGGGTCGCAAAAAGTTCCGTTCCACCAACGAACAGAAACATTGCCGTGTACACCTGAAACGCGCCTTGCACAGGTGATGGAATGAGAAACAAAGCGAATGTGACGACTTTTGGCAGAAACGCCAGCGCCAGCAGCAGCGGCGCGAGGAGCAACCCGATATACCGCGAGGCGGCCTTGCTCGCGAAGGTCAAGGCGAGATTGGGTGAGCTGACGCAGGTGCCAATGCCACCCATAAAACTACCGACCGCATCCGCAATGCCATTGGCAGTGACCAGCCTGGAGGCTCGATTCATATCCGGGCGGCGCCAGTCGGCGTCAGTCTGCTTGTCCATCATGACGGAACAGCCGACGTTGTAGATCTGACCGAGTAGAGCAACGAGCACGGTGGCACCGATCAAGGTCAGCGGGAGCTGCAGCGTGGGCATCACGAAGTGCGGGGCGCCAATCCACGGGACGGCGCTTAGGGGGGTCAGCGGCGGCATGCGGTCCAGCAGGAAGGACAGCGCATCGCCCACGAGGAGTCCCATGGCGACGGCGAGCATCGAAAAACGTCGACCACCCCACACGGAAACACCCACGATCACGGCCAGACAGACGGCGGCGATGAGGGTCGTCGAGCCATCAAGCTGCATGGCCGCATTCACGCCGAGCGCGCGATGGAAGGCCGGCTCTGCCAGCGTGAGGCCTGACATGGAGACGATGGCGCCGACCACCGTGGGTGGCAATAGAGCGCGCAACAGCGGCAGAAGGGGGCGTAAAACGAAGCACGTGCATGCCGCGATCAGGGCGATACCGGCCAGCCCTTGCAGGCCGGCGACGGCGACCGCGGCGGGGGCGATAAACATGAAATCGAAGTTCACCACATTGGTGAAGACCCCCCCTGCGCCGAGTCGGCCACCCCAGGCGTTGAGTGCGCTCACCAGACTCATGCTGAGCAAAGTGCCGGCGATGAGACCCTGTGTGGCGGTAAGGCTCAGGCCGCATAAAGAAGCGATCAACAAGAGGTAGGCGAATGCGGGGATCAGCGTCGCGAGATGCTGGGCCGTGAAAAGGAGCAAGGCCGGTAGCGGTGGCCGTTGGTCTGCGCCAAATAAGAGCGTTACCGGTTGTCGGCGCGGCGCTATAGGCGGCAGCTTTACTTTGAGAATGGCGCTGAGTTGCATGGTGGCTGTTGCAATCTTTGGGTGGGACATTACTAATTAGCAGACTAGCAAATTTCTCGAACGCAGTGCGGTGCTAGTTAAATTGCGCTTTAGGGTTGCCTTGGGTACGTAAGGTCGCCGTGGCGGCGGCTTGCGCGAGACTTCGGCATGTCGGCACTCGTCCGCGCAAAGGCGCGTAAAGACCGCTGCTTGTTGCGGACACCGCCGCGGGTCTACTCGCATGGGCGCACTAAAAGCCGGCGACCGCTCGGGAGGTAGATCGTTGCGGCTCCCGGGTCACACAACCCGCTCTCGCGTGGATAATTCAATTTGGTGATCGCGCCGCAGGGCTGCGCCAGAGGCGTCCCAACAGCAGAACGCGCCTATCCCGCGTGCGCCAAGGGGCGCCAAGCCATTTATTTGTCTAGGGAATCGTCGCAATCGGGCGCATAGTCCTAGGGTTCTTTGTCCAGTACGATCGCGCTCCAGGGGGGCAGCATGTGTAGCGATGACCAAGGCTCTATGCCGTGTCCGCGGGTCGCCGCGGGGTCCCGCCGCTGCGTCCGCGGCGCCGGGCGTAGCCATCCGTGGTGACCGTGACCCTCGCCCAGCGATTGCATTTTGTGCGCGCCGTCTTGGCGGGTGAACTGCAGCAAAATCGTGCGGCGGAACTGCTCGACATCAGCGATCGGCAGATGCGCCGGGTGATCCGCCGCTATCAGATCGAAGGGGCGGCGGGGCTGATCTCCCGGCGTTGTAACCGGCCCAGCAACCATCGACTCCCCGAGGCGCTCTGTGCGCGTGTGTTGGGGCTGCTGCGCGCCCATTACGCGGATTTGGGGCCGACGCTGGCGCGGCAGCGCCTGCGTGCGGAGCACAGCATCGTCCTGTCGGTCGAGACGGTGCGCACGCTGATGACGGGGGCGGGGTTCTGGATTCCGCATCGGTCGCGCCCGGCAAAGACCCCACCACCGCGTCGGCGCAGTGCCTGTGTGGGGCAGTTAATCCAGATCAATGGCGGCGTGCATCCGTGGTTTGCGCAGCGCGGGCCGCTGTGTACGGTGCTGGTCTATGTGGACGATGCGACGGGACGCCTGATGGAAGTGCTGTTCCTGAGTGCGGCCTCGACCTTCGGGTACTTCGCGGCGACGCGGGCGTATGTAGAGAAGTACGGCAAGCCGCTGGCGTTCCATAGTGCGCAGGTGGCGCTGTTTCAGTTGCACCAGCCCAAGACCGGCAGCGGTGCGGGGGCAACGCAGTTTGGGCGCGCGCTGTACGAATTAAACATCGAAGGCGTCTGCGCCAATACCCCGGCGGATCAGAAACGGGTAGACCGCGCGCACAAGACCATGCAGACGCGCTTGATGACGGCGTTGCGGCGCGGCGGCGTTTCCACGATTGCGGGCGCCAATGCGTTGATGCCCGCCTATATGGATGCGCACAACCGCCGCTATGCGAAGTCGCCTAGAGAGCTGCGGGATGCGCATCGGGTGCTGCGCCAGGATGAGGATATGGACGCCATCTTTACCGCCCGCGTCGCGCGCAAGGTCAGTCAGAACTTGACGGTCGATTACGAGACAAACTGTTACCTCATCGCCGATACACCCGCCCATCAATTGCTGGCGGGGAAATATCTGGAGGTGTACGCGTATCCCGCGGGGGGGATTGAACTGCGCGCGTCCGGCCGCTCGATTGCTTACACCATTCGCGGGCCGCACAGCGAAGCCGTGCCGCGTCCGTTGGTGGGATGGGTCGCGCCGCACTGACGGTCGGCCTACGGCTTTGCGCAAGACGGCCCGGACCCACCGGGCCGGCCGCACCCGCTGCGTGTTGATACGGACCCACTGTAGGCCGGACCTGAGGGGTCCACGTCGCGGCGTCACCGCGGCGGCGGGTCGCCCGCTGTGCGGGTGCGTACGCACCCGTCGCTCGGGCTGTCGCCTGGGCGAGGGGGCTCGACGCGCGCCTTCGGGTCCGAGGCCCCTCGCGTAATGCGCCGTGCACCAGCCCCGGACCGGTCGCGTCGACCGCTGGGTTGCGGTGAGACCCGGTTCACATAATACGCGGCTGCAGTTGGGGCGCGGGCGCGGGCGCGCTAGAGTCTGGAGCGCGCGCTTGGGGGGGTGGGGCGCGTCGCTACCGGGCGGCACGCAGGGCAACGCTTGTTGCCTAAATCCACGTTCTGCATGGGGTTTTTTGGCGATGATGGGGTGCCTGAAGCACAACGCCATCCGCTCGTTGTAGACTGTGGGCCTCCCTGACGGGGGTTTGTACGGGCCACCGCTGGTGGTACTTTTTCGTTACTGGGGTTTGCGATGCTGCAATGGATCAATGATCGGATGAAGGTGCTCGGCTGGATCATCCTGCTGCCGCTGTCTCTCGTGTTTGCGGTGTGGGGAGTGCACGGTATCGTGGACTTCACCGCCAACATGGATCGCGGCATCAAGGTGAACGGGCAGGACGCGAACCTCGAGCAGGTGCGTCAGACCTATCAGCAGCGCTTGGCGGAAGCCACCCGGGCCTATCCGGAGGGCCTGCCGGATGCGGTCAAGAAGTCGCTGCAGCAGGCGGTGGTGGATGATTTCGTCGCCACGGCGCTGATCGATCAGAAGGTCAATGCGTTGCACTACTCGGCCTCGGATGCGGATGTGGTGGCCTCGATCAAGTCCTACGAGGGCTTTCAGGTTGGCGGGGCCTTCAACAAAGATGCGTACTACGCGCTGTTGAAGGCGCGCGGTTACTCGCCCGAGAAGTTCGAAGCCGAACAGCGCGTGTTGCTCAAGGCCAAGGCGCTCGAGGGCAGCCTGTTCGTGTCCTCGTTTGCGACCCCCAAAGAAGCGCAGTGGCTGACTGGGCTGACCGGTGAGACGCGCGATGTGAGTTATGTGACATTGCCGGCTGGCCGCTTCGTGGGCGCCCAGAAACCCGATGCGGCGGCCCTGCAGGCGTACTACGACGCCCATCACGACGACTATATGACGCCGGACGCGGTGCATTTGTCCTACGTCGAACTGTCGGTCGCCGACGTGGCCGCCGAAGTGGCGGTGGATGACGCGGGCCTCAAGAGCTACTACGACACGATCAAAGAGCGGTTTTCGGAACCCGAGAAGCGCCATGCGCGGCACATCTTTTTGGCCACCGGCAGCGACGAAGCCGCCACCAAAAAGAAGGCCGCAGAGATTGCGCAACTCGCGGCCGCGCCGAAAGCGGACTTTGCCGCACTGGCGCAGCAGTATTCGCAGGACACCGAGTCCGCCAGCAAGGGCGGCGATCTCGGTATGCAGC
>Ga0194048_10000844_pt1 | contig 15059 bp, 13 predicted proteins | sample JunL225m_MetaG_FD_161685 | JGI IMG/M metagenome (GOLD analysis project Ga0194048, IMG submission 161685) | Anoxic zone freshwater microbial communities from boreal shield lake in IISD Experimental Lakes Area, Ontario, Canada - Jun2016-L222-5m | ecosystem: Environmental > Aquatic > Freshwater >...
AATAACTTCCCAGTGACTAGGCGCAATTGCAGTTAGTGTGAAAGTCCCCTTCAAATCTGGTTGATCAAAGCACGGGAACATGTGTCGAATGAATGCAGTTTCACCTTGAGAATATAGATATACCTCTTTATCAACCGGGTCGACCGAACGTTGTAATCCTTCGCCGCTCTTAGAATAAATCGCCTCTATCTCTAAAACTAATTCATTACTTGCTGCTAAATTCTTTAGAAAAACGGATTCACCATCAAAATTCGTAACATCAACCGCTTGGCCGTTAAGAGTTGCGGAGATAATCCGCTTACCGACAGCGTCTACGAAAGTGTCATAGCCTGGTTTGTTACAAGCAAATTTGATGACTGACTTTGCTATAAAGGTCGCTTCGCCATTGGTTACATCTATGGTCACGTCATAACTTGCGACGGTTAAGTGGGATGAGCGCTCTAGCGCTTCAGCTCGTGAAATGTTTATACCAGGCATGGTTTCCTCTCGAATTTTGGAAATTCTATCTAAAAAGTGATGGCAGGCTTAACCACTATGAAACCCCTAAACGACCGCCTACCTTCGATTAGAAGTTATACGTTGCGGGGAAATCGAATGACGGATGCGCAGGCAGAAGCGATTACAAAATATTCAGATAAATTCTGCTTACTGCCGGAAAGCCCAATTACCCCACATGAATTGTTTCCGAACTCAAAAGAAATAATTGTCGAAGTTGGAAGTGGCATGGGGGAGGCAACTGCGCTAATTGCAGAACAATTTCCAGATACTGGGTTTATAGCAATCGAAGTACATACACCTGGCATCGGTGCGTTATTGATAAAAATTGCAGAAGGTGAACTTTCAAACCTTAGATTATTAGAAGACGACGCCACGGTTGCACTTAGAGATTCAATTCCGGATCACTCCATAAATGCATTCCATATTTTCTTTCCAGATCCGTGGTCAAAAGTTCGACAACGAAAGCGTCGCATTATTCAAGAGCCATTTCTAGATATTCTGGCAAATAAATTAAAACCAAATGGAAGAGTTCATATTGCGACTGATTGGCAAGATTATGCAAATTATATTAAGAAAGTATTTTTAGATCATTCAGCATTTGAAGGTGGAATTGTGGAGCGACCTGATTGGCGCCCGCTTACTAAGTTTGAAGGAAAAGGGTTACGAAAAGATCATAGCGTCACAGATTTTACTTACACCTTAAAAAGTTAAAGCTTTCCATCCCGTTCGTACTTGCTAATTAAGTTAACTCTCCGAACATGACGTTCATCGCCCGGAAATGGTTCGGCCAAGAAAGTATCTACAAGCTCTAAACAGAACTCTTCGCTATGCATACGGCCACCGATAGAAATTACATTTGCATTATTGTGCTCTCTAGCCAATTTCGCGGTTTCGATACTCCATACAAGTGCTGCTCTAATTCCTTTTACTTTATTTGCTGACATTTGTTCGCCATTGCCAGAGCCACCCAGAACAATGCCAAATGATCCAATATCAACAGCCACACCTTCGGCGCATTTAATACAGAAAACTGGATAGTCATCTAACGCATCATAAACATTTGGTCCATGATCAATTACGGTATGGCCGTTACCTTCTAAATGTTTAACAATCACATTTTTGAAATCAAGACCCGCGTGATCGCTTCCAATATGAATTCTCATAGCGGTACTCTCTCAAAAAATAAGAAGAACCGCTGTACTCGAATCAGCGGTTCTAATTATTCTTGCTATCCCGTTCTTACCTACCCTAGGAGGAAGGGAGTTAAGACTTTATGGTCGGCCGTGACCTTTACCCATGCCGTGACCTTTACCCATACCTGGACCACGAACTTGATTAACTTTTGCAGTGATGTGTGCAGTTAGGTTTGTCTTAAGAGTCGTTGCTTTTGCTGCTGTTAACTTTCCAGAAGCAACAGCGGCATCAATTTCATTAGTCTTAGCGGCAACAAGTGCAGCGATTAGTGCGGCTGTTTTGCTACCAGCGATTGTTGCAAGTGAATCGCCTGCTTGTAGACGAGTCTTAAGAGTTGCAATATCTATTCCGATGGTTGAAGTAATCAAAGTTAGTTTTGCGGATCGTTCTGGCTTAGCTACACCTTTTCCGCCCATGTCATGTGCAGATGCAATTCCTGCAGTTCCTAATGTAAGGATAAGACCGGTTGCGATTGCAGCGGCTAGATTTTTTTTCTGCACTGTGTCTCCTAATCAACATTCAAACGCGTTGCGCTCGATGTGCCTATATAACAGGTCTCTACTGAGCCAACAATTGTGTTTTCCTGTGAGTCCCGTGTGAATAATAGAAAGAAGGTTCAAAGTTACGCTCAGATGTTTAGGAGTGAAAGACGAGAATCCTCTTTATCGCGATCTAAGAGTGGGGACACTCTAGTTATTGGATTCCCCTATCCATAGGGAACCGAAACCCTCTAGGAGTGGGTCGCGATGAATGCAAAATCAAGAAAGACATTTCTCTATCCTCTAGTTATTTTCACATTAATTACAACACAAATTTCGGCAACTGCAAGCTCTGGCGCAACACTTGGAAAGACTTTTAAAGCTGCAGGAAGAACAACTTCTGCAATTCCAACAATGTTATTAAGCGGTAGCGGCGCACCTTCTGCTTCGGTTGGAATAAATGGTGATTTTTATATTGATATAAAAACATTTAATCTATTTGGTCCAAAAGCAAACGGAAAATGGCCGGTGCCGATTAGTTTAAAAGGTCCAACTGGATTAATGGGTCCGCAAGGCGTTGATGGAAAAACTGGATCAACGGGATCAGTTTCGGTAGGCAGTGCTGGTGATACTGGTGCACAAGGTGATACTGGCGCGACTGGCGCGACGGGTACAACAGGTGAAAAAGGCGATAAAGGTGACACTGGTGCGACTGGTGCGACAGGTGCGACAGGTGCAACAGGTGAGCGAGGTGCAACTGGAGCTTCCGGTGGTTCTGGTGCAACAGGTTCACAAGGTGCAACAGGTTCACAAGGTGCAACCGGAGGTGCGGGTACAGCGGGAGTAAATGGCACTAATGGAACTAATGGAACGAACGGTTCTATTGGTTCACAAGGTGCTCAAGGGTTGAAAGGTGATACCGGAACAGTTGGTAGCACTGGTTCTGCAGGTCCATCAAACGCTTACTACATAAGTGTTGGCGCATTCACTTTGAATTCAAGTGCCTGGCCTTCATCTGCTGGATCGCCAAGTATTGGAACTTTAGAAGCTAATAAAAATTATGTTTTCGATGTAATTCTTAAAGGCAAAATTGCCAACAGCGTGACTAGTAAATATTTTGGTTTAACAAGTTCCTGTTCCAGCGGCTTAGCTACACTGAATGCAAACTATGTAGTTTCAGAATCATTTGATGTAATTAGTGAACTTGCTTCACATTCTTATGTTTTTCATGTTATTGGAACTGTTGCGATGGGAAACAGCGCAGGTTCACTTGCGTTTACAATAATTGATTTACAGGGAGTGAGTGGAGCAAATGCAATGGTATTTAGTGGATCAGCGGTAATTCAATTAGTGGGGAGTATTGGATAAATAAACTCCAAGGAAAAATTGGAGCGGGCGACGGTAATCGAAACCGCATGGCCAGCTTGGAAGGCTGGAGCTCTACCATTGAGCTACGCCCGCGTTGTTTACGCGGTCTTGCTTCTCGCGGAGGGATTCTCTGCGAGGGGCATAGGTTATCGGGTGAGGTAATAACTTGGGAATTTCTCGTCTAGACTCTCACATTGCGCCGCGGGGCGTAGCGTAGTGGCTAGCGCGCCTGCTTTGGGAGCAGGAGACCGAGAGTTCGAATCTCTCCGCCCCGACCAATTCCATAAAAATCCTGACCGAGAATGAAACTGTAAAAGGAGTTCCGTGAAAAGCGCCGTTGAAAAACTTTCGCCAACTCGAGTTAAGTTAACTATTGATTTGGAATTCACAGAGCTCGCACCGCACATTAAAGATGCATACCAGAGTATTTCTGAGAAAATTGTTATCCCAGGGTTCCGTAAAGGAAAAGTTCCGCAAGCAATGATCGATCAACGCGTTGGTCGTGGCTCTGTTCTCGATGAAGCGATAAATGCAGCACTTCCGGTTTTTTATAGCCAAGCTGTTCGTGAGCATGAAGTACTTGCGGTCGGACGACCAAATGTTGATATCACCGAGCTAGAAGATAATAAGAAAGTTGCTTTCACGGTCGAAGTAGAAGTTCGTCCAGAAATAGACCTTCCAGATTTTTCAAAGATTTCTGTCAAAGTTGATGACGTAGCAGTCACAGAGAAAGATATTGAAGAGCAAGTAGATTCACTGCGTGCTCGCTTCGGCACCTTAACTACGGTTGAAAAAGATGCCGCTACCGGAGACTTCGTTTCAATTGATTTAGTTGCCAAAGTAGATGGCAAAGAAATTGAAGGCGGATCTGCTAACGGGATTTCATATGAAGTTGGTTCCGGAAAGATGATCGAAGGCTTAGATGAAGTACTTGTAGGCTTAAAAGTTGATGATCAGAAAACTTTCAATGCACCACTAGTTGGAATGGCTGACGGCGAAATTGGTGAAATTACTGTTACTTTGAAAGCCGTTAAGACTCGCGAACTTCCAGAGCTAAATGATGAATTCGCAAAGCTTGCAAGTGAGTTCGATACTTTGACTGAGCTTCGCGCCGATGTGACCGAGCGTTTGACTCGATTAAAGGGCATGGAACAAGGCGCCCAAGCACGCGATCTTCTTGTGCAACAGTTATTGGATACTTTGGAAATTCCAATTCCAGAAGGAATTGTTGAAGATGAAGTAACTGCGCATCTAGAGAAGGAAAATCGCTTAGAAGATACAGTCCATCGCGCAGAAGTAATTGATGAAGTAAAGAAGAGTTTGGCTACTGAATTCGTATTAGATGCAATTGTTCGAGCTGAAAATGTGCAAGTTTCAGAAGCAGAACTTACTGAATACTTAATTCGTTCCTCAGCGCGCTATGGCATGGCCCCAGAACAATTTGTGCAAGAGATTTCAAATTCTGGTCAGATAACTTCTGTGGTTGCAGATGTTTCTCGAACTAAAGCGCTTGCTGTTGCGTTAGAGCGAGTTGCGGTTGAAGATGCATCTGGTCGCAAAGTTGATTTGGAAGCGCTTCGTTCTAAGCCTGAATTAGCGGAGCCAACCGAATAATCGCTCTGCTCTAAGCGAACAAGGGTCTTTTTCGCTTCTTTTTTGGTTTATCAGGAAGCAATTGCGAGTAAAGATTGTTAGGGTCAATACCAGAACAGATGGAGGAAATCGTGGAACTTATAACGCCACAATCTCGCTCAGCACAAACAAGTGCTGGTGGATTGGAAGATCGAGTTTATGACCGGTTGTTGAAGGAAAGAATTATTTTCCTTGGTTCGGTAGTTGAAGACTCCATGGCAAATGCGATCGCAGCACAGATGCTTCTGCTCGCTGCTGAAGATCCAGATAAAGATATTTATCTTTACATCAACTCACCTGGTGGTTCTATCTCTGCAGGCATGGCAATTTACGACACCATGCAATACATCAAGAATGACGTTGCAACAGTTGCGATGGGTCTTGCTGCATCAATGGGTCAATTCTTATTATGTGCCGGTGCTGCTGGAAAACGTTATGCGTTGCCGCACGCACGAATCATGATGCACCAACCTTCTGGCGGAATTGGTGGAACTGCAAGTGATATCAAGATTCAAGCAGAACAAATGTCTTTTACTAAAAAAGGAATGGCAGAATTAATCGCATTCCACACTGGTCAAAAAGTAGAAATTATCGAAGCTGATTCAGATCGCGACCGCTGGTTTGCTGCTGAAGAAGCTAAAGAATATGGATTTGTGGATCACGTTGTGAAATCTGCAGGCCAAGTAGCAGGAAGTGGCGGTACCGCTCGATGAAACAATCCGACCTAATCAATCAAGTGAGTCGTTATGTGCTCCCAACAATCGAAGAGCGCACAAGTTATGGCTACAAACGCCTTGATCCTTATACAAAATTGTTTGAAGAGCGCATTATTTTCCTTGGCCAGGCAATAGATGACACTGTTGCAAACGATGTCATGGCGCAACTTTTAACTTTGGAATCAATGGATCCAGATCGCGACATCATGATGTACATAAACTCACCTGGTGGATCATTTACTGCGTTAACTGCAATTTATGACACGATGCAATTCGTTCGCCCAGATGTCATGACCATCTGTCTTGGTCAAGCTGCATCTGCTGCTGCGGTACTACTTGCTGGCGGAACTGCTGGAAAACGTTATGCGCTAGAGCATTCACGAATTTTGATTCACCAGCCATATAGCGAAGGCGGCGGACAAGGTTCTGATATTGAAATTCAAGCTAGAGAAGTGATGCGCATGCGAACACTTCTTGAAGAAATGTTAGCTAAGCACTCTTTGCGTCCAAAGGAAGAGATTGCTAAGGACATTGAACGCGACAAGATTCTTACATCAGCTGAAGCAGTTGAGTACGGATTAATTGATCAAATTCTCGCTTCGCGTAAAGCTTCTAAGAAGTAATTACTCTAAGGGCGAACAGCTTTTTCGTAATTTACGCATACTAATCACCACGCAATTAAGCGCTTCCGCGTACCCTTGCCATAACGGATTCCCCGCGTTGAGAAGAGGACGTAATGACACGCATCGGTGAAAGCGGTGACCTGCTTAAATGTTCTTTCTGCGGAAAGACACAAAAGCAAGTTAAGAAGTTAATTGCTGGTCCTGGTGTATATATCTGTGATGAGTGCATCGAGCTCTGTAATGAAATTATTGAAGACGAGCTAACCGAAAGCACCTCACTTGGAATTCAAGAACTTCCAAAACCAACGGAGATATTTGATTTCCTAGATCAATATGTCATTGGTCAAATCCGCGCTAAGAAATCTTTATCGGTTGCGGTTTATAACCACTATAAGCGGATTAAATCTGGCGATGGAAAACGCGAAGACGGCGTAGAGCTAGCCAAGAGCAATATTTTATTACTTGGCCCAACCGGTTGCGGCAAAACATTACTTGCGCAAACTTTGGCAAAAATGCTAAATGTGCCATTCGCAATCGCAGATGCCACTGCTTTAACAGAAGCTGGTTATGTTGGCGAAGATGTGGAAAATATTCTTCTAAAGTTAATTCAAGCAGCTGACTTTGATGTTAAGAAAGCCGAAACCGGCATTATCTATATTGATGAAATCGATAAAGTTGCGCGTAAGAGTGAGAACCCATCGATTACTCGAGATGTATCGGGTGAAGGTGTTCAACAAGCGCTTTTGAAAATATTGGAAGGAACTACCGCTTCGGTTCCACCACAAGGCGGTCGTAAACATCCGCACCAAGAATTTATCCAAATCGATACTACAAATGTCTTGTTTATCGTCGGTGGCGCATTCGCTGGTTTAGAAAAAATTATTGAAGGACGTAAAGGTAAGGCGGGTGTTGGTTTCAATGCAACGCTGCAAAGTGAAGCAGATAAGAAAACCCTAGATCCATTCGCTGATGTCATGCCGGAAGATTTGTTGAAGTTTGGAATGATTCCAGAGTTCATTGGTCGATTGCCGATTGTGACTAGCGTTGAGAATTTAGATCGCACAGCTTTGCTTCAGATTCTCACCGAACCTAAGAATGCTTTGGTAAAGCAGTATCAACACTTATTCGAAATGGATGATGTAGAACTTGAGATTCAACCTGAAGCTCTAGATGTGATCGCCGATCAAGCAATTAAACGAGGAACTGGTGCACGGGGACTTCGCGCAATCATGGAAGAAGTACTTTTGCCAGTTATGTATGAAGTTCCATCAAAGAGCGAAATCGGAAAAGTTCTGATAACGCCAGAAGTTGTTTCAGATCGCGCGACCCCAACCTTTGTTGACCGCGGTGTAATGGGTCCAAAGCGCACGAATAAGCGTTCGGAAGAGAAGAGCGCTTAATCTAGACTGTCGCATTATGAGTGAGCTGCCATCAAGTTTTGTTCCTGCCGATATCGAGGGACCGCTTTATGCTGCTTGGGTTAAAGCTGGATATTTCAACGCTGATGCAAAGTCGGATAAAAAACCTTTCACGATAGTTATTCCGCCGCCAAATGTGACTGGCAGCCTCCACATTGGTCACGCGCTGGACCACACAATTCAAGACATATTAATTCGAATGAAAAGAATGAAAGGTTTTGAAACCCTTTGGTTACCTGGAATGGACCATGCGGGAATCGCAACGCAAAATGTTGTAGAAAAACAATTAGCAGCACAAGGTAAAACCCGCCACGATCTTGGTCGCGAAGAGTTTGTGAAGAAAGTTTGGGAATGGAAAGCAGAATCTGGCGGCGCAATTCTTGAGCAGATGAAAAGACTTGGCGATAGCGTTGATTGGTCGCGCGAAGCATTTACGATGGATGAGAATTGCTCGCAGGCTGTACTTACAATTTTTAAACGGTTATTTGATGCAGGTTTGATTTATCGAGCGGAACGAATCATCAATTGGTGTACCCGATGCTTAACTGCGCTTTCCGATATTGAAGTTGAGCATAAAGAAATCCCAGGCGAATTTATTTCAATTGTTTACGGAGAAGGCGAAGATCAAATTACGATCGCCACTACCCGCCCAGAAACTATGTTGGCTGATGGTGCGGTAGCTGTTCACCCGGATGATCCTCGCTATAAACATATGGTTGGCCGTTCTGTATTACTGCCTTTAGTAAATCGAATGATTCCGATTATTGCTGATGAAGTTGTTGACCCTGAGTTTGGAACTGGAGCAGTGAAGGTAACTGCAGCCCATGATCCGAATGACTTTGAAATAGCGATGCGCCATAACGTGGAATTGATCGTAATAATGGATAAGAACGGCGTTATCGAAAACACTGGAACTCAATTTGATGGCATGGATCGTTTTGCCGCGCGTAAAGCCGTAGTTGATGAGCTACGCAAGATGGGCAAAGTCGTTAACGAAAAGCGTCCTTATTTACATTCAGTTGGCCATTGTTCGCGATGTGAAACCATTGTTGAACCTCGACTTTCTAAACAATGGTTCGTAAAAGTTGCACCACTTGCAAAAGCTGCTGGAGATGCAGTCCGAAACGGTAAAGTAAAAATTGAACCAGAATCAATGGAACCTAGATACTTTGAATGGGTCGACAACATGCACGATTGGTGTATTTCTCGCCAACTTTGGTGGGGACATCGAATTCCAGTTTGGTATGGACCTAATGGCGAAGAAGTAGTTGTTGGTCCCGGTGAAAGCGCACCAGCAGGTTACGAACAAGATCCAGATGTTTTAGATACTTGGTTCTCATCTGGGCTTTGGCCATTTTCAACACTTGGTTGGCCGAATCAAACCGAAGATTTAAAGAAGTTTTATCCAACATCCGTTCTCGTAACTGGTTATGACATTCTATTTTTTTGGGTAGCGCGCATGATGTTGATGGGGTTATTTGCCATGGATGGCGTTGCACCGTTCCACACAATTGCACTTCACGGTTTAGTCCGCGACAAATTTGGCAAGAAGATGAGTAAGAGTCGTGGCAATACCGTCGACCCAATTGAATTCATGGATAAGTATGGATCTGATGCGCTCCGGTTTACATTGGCGAATGGGGCAAATCCAGGATCAGATCAAGCGTTAGCCGAAGAGTGGATCGGTGGTGCTCGTAACTTTGCCACCAAACTATGGAATGCAACTCGTTTTGCAATGATGAATGGCGCATCTATAGCAGGAGATCTGCCAGAAACTAAATCTTTAAATCATATAGATCTTTGGATTTTAAACCGACTAAATGAAACTATTAAATCGGTAGATGAAAATTTAGAAAAATATGAATTTGCAAAAGCTTGCGAAGCTATTTATCACTTCGCCTGGGATGATGTTTGTGATTGGTATTTAGAGTTGACGAAAGATGTATTTGCTAAAGGCGGCAATGAGGCCGAAAATACCAAACGCGTGCTTGGTCATGTATTAGATCAAATGTTCCGATTACTTCATCCAGTTATGCCATTTATTACCGAAACCCTTTGGAAAGCTTTAACTAATGGCGAGTCGCTGGTTATTTCTAAGTGGCCAGTTGCTGATGCGCTAATTGATGAAAAGAATGTTTCTACGATGGTCTCTGATTTACAGAATTTGATTACCGAAATTCGGCGCTTTCGGAATGACCAAGGGATTAAAACTTCCGCAAAGATTCCAGCGCAGATACATGGGCTTAGTGCGGGTGAGCTCTCGAACTATGAAGGTGCAATTCGGTTTGTAACCAGACTGGATGAACCCAATGAAACCTTTGCGCCAAGTGCAAAAATAGAGATAGGCCGATTCTTAGTTGAATTCGATTTAACCGGAAATATAGATGTCGTAGCAGAACGAGCTCGGTTAACTAAAGATTTAGCTGCAATCGAAAAAGATAAGCAAACGGCTTTAGTAAAATTAGAAAACGAAAATTTCATGGCTAAGGCTCCGATGGATGTAGTTAAAGAAATTCGGGAGCGCGCTGAATTCTGCGCAACAGAGATTATTCGGATTAACGCTTTGCTCGCAGCGTTGCCTGCAAAATGAGTTCAGCTGAAGATCTAGATAAATTAATATTCATTGAGAAGGCTTTACTCGCGCGCTGGCCAGAAAGTAAGTTAGAACCTACGCTGGGACGAATTGCGCTATTGGCTGATGCTCTTGGTTCGCCACAACTTTCTTACCCAACAATTCACTTGACCGGGACTAATGGCAAAACTACAACATCACGAATGGTTGATGCGCTCCTCTTTGAAATGGGGCTGCGCACTGGAAGATTTACAAGTCCGCATCTGGAATCTTTCTTAGAACGAATTTCGATAAATAAATCTCCAATAAACGCAGCTGGAATGATTGCTACATACAACGACATTGCACTTTACTTAGATTTAGTAGATGAAAGATCTGATAATCCGATTTCGTTTTTTGAAGCCATAACCGCTTTAGCTTTTGTGGCCTTCGCTGAATTCCCAGTAGATGTGGGAATTTTTGAAGTTGGTATGGGCGGCGAATGGGATGCCACAAATGTAATTAATTCAGCGGTAAGTGTCATCACCCCAATAGGTTTCGATCACATGCAGTACCTAGGCAATACGTTAATAGAAATAGCCAGAACTAAATCTGGAATTATTAAGCCACACTCAGTTGCGATTTTGGCTCACCAAGATGTAGAAGTTGCAAAAGTCTTGATGCAAAAATGCGTTGAAGTTGAGGCGATACCAATGCGAGAAGGTATCGAATTCTCTTTGCTCCGTCGCGACCTTGCGGTTGGCGGGCAGATGCTCACAATCCAAGGAATTACCGCAACATATGAAGACATTTTTCTACCGTTATATGGTGCACACCAAGGTGAGAATGCAGCGGTCGCACTTGCCACTGTTGAAGCTTTTGCTGGGAGTAAGGAACTAGATCCCGATTTAGTACGCACCGCTTTTGCGCAAGTCGATTCGCCTGGGCGATGTGAAGTGATTTACCGAAATCCTACGGTTATCGTTGACGCGGCTCACAATCCACATGGTGCTGCTGCGCTTACCTTAACCGTTTCTAATGAATTTGATTTCTCAACGATTATCGCTGTTGTCGCACCAATGGGCGATAAAGATGTAATTGGAATTTTAGAAGCGCTTGAACCTATTGCAGACAGAGTAGTACTTTCAGCTAATTCATCACCGCGTGCAATGGATATTGCCGAGTTAGAGCGGTTAGCAAAGCAAATATTTGGCCATGATCGAGTTACTGCAATTCCAACTTTGAGCGACGCGATAAGGAAATCAATAGAGCAGGCAAAATTGGATAACGATATTAACGATGGAAATTGCGCGGTCTTAATAACTGGATCTGTTGTTACCGCTGGCGAAGGTCGCACAATTGTTAAGAAATATGGGTCGCATGTAAACACTTCAAATGAAATGAGAGATTAATGCGCGTGCTTGGTGCTGCAGTATTAGCAATGGAGTTCTTCTTAATGGGATTCGCATTATTAATTGCTAAAGATAACCATGGTGCGTTAGCACTCACCCTTGGTGGATTGTTAGCAATTCTTGCGCTCTTAAATGCGGGTTTATTAAAACGTAAATTTGGTTGGATTATTGGATCGATATTGCAATTTCTGATAGTTGTTTATGGATTTGTGGTGCCGATGATGTTCTTTATGGGGCTGCTATTCACGGGGCTATGGGTCGCCGCGATAGTTGTGGGTCGGAAAGGTGAGGCTGCGCGGGCAGCCCTACTCGCAAAGCCAAAATTAAGAGAATAGCCAGACCGCCAATACACTAACCCCGTGAGCAAAGAACGCACCTTGGTATTGGTAAAGCCTGATGGCGTACGCCGCGGATTAGTTGGCGAAGTTATTTCGCGAATTGAAACTAAAGGTTATGAAATTACTGCGATGCGAATGCTGAATGCGGACCGTTCGATTTTAGAAAAACATTATGAAGAACATAACGGGAAGCCATTTTTTGAACCACTACTTGAATTCATGTCCTCGGGACCAATCGTTGCGATGGTTGCAGAAGGCGAACGCGTAATCGAAGGTTTCCGAACTATGGCTGGGGTAACAGACCCAACAGTTGCAGCTCCTGGATCTATCCGTGGAGATTTAGCTCGTGACCAAGGAACTAAAGTTGTACAAAATATTGTTCACGGCTCTGACTCTGTTGCATCTGCTGAACGTGAAATAAAGATTTTCTTTAGCTAGAAAGTAATAACTTCCCCGTAGTAAATATCAAAGAGGAGAGCAAAATGTCGAAGAACACCAACCGATGGTCATTTCTCGGTAGAGATATGGCGATTGATTTAGGAACCGCAAATACATTGGTATATGTACGTGGTCGCGGCATTGTTCTTAACGAGCCAAGCGTGGTTGCAGTCAATCAAGATACTGGCGCCGTGCTTGCAGTTGGAATGGAAGCTAAGAAGATGATTGGTCGTACTCCTGGATCAATCGTTGCGATTCGACCATTAAAAGATGGTGTGATTGCAGACTTCGATACAACTGCTTTGATGATCAAATATTTTATTCGCCAAGTTCACAAGCGCCGTTACTTAGCCAAACCTCGTATCGTGGTTTGTGTACCAAGCGGTATCACTGGCGTTGAACAACGCGCTGTTAAAGATGCTGGGTATGAAGCCGGCGCACGAAAGGTTTACATCATTGAAGAGCCAATGGCTGCTGCGATTGGTGCTGGTTTACCGATCCACGAACCAACTGGAAATATGGTCGTTGATATTGGCGGCGGAACGACTGAAGTGGCCGTTATTTCACTTGGTGGAATTGTTACTGCGCTATCGATTCGCGTTGGTGGCGATGAATTAGATCAAGCAATTATTAGTTGGGTAAAGCGAGAATTTTCGTTATTACTTGGTGAGCGAACTGCTGAAGAGATTAAAATGGCGATTGGTTCCGCGTTTCCACTTCGTGATGAACCTGATGCCGAAATTCGTGGTCGCGATTTAGCGACAGGTTTGCCAAAGACAATTGTGGTTTCTGCAGAAGATATTCGTAAAGCGCTAGAAGAACCAGTAAATGCAATCATTAATGCTGTTAAAGCGACGCTTGATAAATGTCCGCCTGAACTAGCAAGTGATTTAATGGATCGTGGCATCGTGCTAACAGGTGGTGGCGCACTTCTACGCGGCCTCGATGAAAGATTGCGTCACGAAACTAATATGCCTATTCATATTGCAGATCGTCCGCTGCAAGCTGTTGCCGAAGGTTCTGGAAAGTGCGTTGAAGAGTTTGAGGCGTTAGAAAAAGTCTTAATCTCCGAGCCACGTCGATAACCTCGTCAGGAAGTAACGATGGCTCCGCGAGGTAATAGCCGAAGTCGGCTCCTTCTTGTTATCTTGTTAGTTACTGCGCTCTTTCTAATTACTTTAGATTTGCGCGGGGTTAGTTTGCTAACTAGTACTCGCACCGCAACCCAAACAATTTTCTCACCGATCCAAGGATTTACCTCACGATTGTTCTCACCAATTGGTAATTTTTTCAGCGATGTCAGTCATCTTGGCCGATCTGGTAACGAGATTGAAACTTTAAAGCGGGAAAATCAGAGGTTAAATGAGAAATTAGTTTTACAGAAAGATTTAAAGGGAAAATTAATGCAACTAAATTCAATATTGAAATTAGCTGGCGAGGCACAATATAAAATTGTTACAGCTCAAGTTATTGCTCGGGGTAATACCACTTCATTTAGCCAAACCATCACTATTGACGCTGGATCTTCCTCTGGAATTACTCGCGATATGACCGTGATGTCAGGTGCTGGTCTTGTAGGGGCAGTTAAATCAGTTACCAGTAATTCAGCGGTCGTTCTCTTAATGAGTGACCCTTCTTTTAGAATCGGCGTAAGAGTTGCCGGTTCACAGGTAATGGGAATCCTCTCCGGGACAGGGAGCAGATCATTTGAATTAGAACTTCTTGATGCGACTGAAACTGTAAAAATTGGTGATGTTTTGTTGGCTCGTGGCAGTGATAGCGGTCGACCATTTGTACCAGGTATTCCAGTGGGTCTAGTTACATATGTTGACAACTCTTCTGGGCAATTAACTAAGCATGCGCGAGTTAATAGTTATACAAAACTTACCGCTATCGGAATTGTTTCAGTCGTCCTTGCTCAAACTGGGGGAGATCCAAAAGATGGGCTAGTTCCGCCAAAACCTAGAGCCACACCGATTCCGACTGTAACAATCACCGTTACACCAACTCCATCACCTTCGGCATAGCGAGCGAAGAACGATGTTTACCAGTCGAATTTTTATAACCACTGGTTTTTTTGCATCACTCTTTTTTATCCAGGAGATTATTTTTAACCAAATTCATTTTTTGATTGGCGGATTTTCCATCTATTTGGCAATTGTGATGACTTGGATCGCCATGGAGAGTAGAAATGGTGCGCTAATTTCCGGATTTATCGCCGGATTCTTTCTGGATTTAAGTCCTAATATTGCTTCGCCATTTGGACAGTGGGCATTGGTTTTAACTGTTATGGCTTATTTAGTTTCAGTGAATAGAGAAGGGCTCGGAGATTTAGTATCTAGACCTCTGACACTCTCACTAGTAGTTGGCCTAGGAGTCACAATAACTCTGG
>Ga0194048_10000845_pt1 | contig 15057 bp, 12 predicted proteins | sample JunL225m_MetaG_FD_161685 | JGI IMG/M metagenome (GOLD analysis project Ga0194048, IMG submission 161685) | Anoxic zone freshwater microbial communities from boreal shield lake in IISD Experimental Lakes Area, Ontario, Canada - Jun2016-L222-5m | ecosystem: Environmental > Aquatic > Freshwater >...
CAACCCACCCACCCAATAAAAATGCGTCCCATCATCACCGTCACCGCCGTCGTGCTTTTGCACCTCTGCGTCATCGCCGTACTCGTCGGAGTCAACGGCTGCCGAAGCACGAGCGGCTTCGAACAGGAGGGCGACCTTGCGGCGTTCTCCGGAGGCGCCCGTCCGGCGAGTTCATCCGCCAGCTTGGTGGCTGCGCCCGCAACGGTTAAGATCGCGGTTCCCGCACCGACGAAAGTGACCCCTATCGCGGCTTCCGGCCCCGGCGGCGTTCACGTCGTCGTCAAAGGTGAGTCTTTACCTCTCATTGCTACGCGCGAGAAAATTAGCATCGCTGCGCTTTGCGCCGCCAACGGGCTTGACCGTAATGCGATTTTGCACCCCGGTCAGAAGCTCAAGATTCCCGCCGCCGGTTCGGCTCCAACTCCTAAGGCGACGAAATCTTCTTCGGGCAAGACGACCACCAAGGTCGCTCCGGCTGCGGCTTCATCGGCTCCGACGGCTCCAGCGGCGCCACAGTTTTCGCCCTTGAAGATCGTTTCACTCAGCAATCCGGCTCCGGCTGAACCCAAGGCCACCGATGCTACGGCCGCCCCGGCTGCGACCAAATAATCCCGTCACACTTCCGCTATGGTGATAAAGGTTAAGCAAGACAGTCCGGGGGCCCTGGGTGGGTATTCCCTGCGCATCGCCTTGCTGGCCTTATCCCTGGCGGTGTTTGGATTGGTGGTACAGTACAGCGCCGGCATTTCGCTTTCTTCGAGCAATCGTACGGCAGCCTTTGACCGGCAGTTGTTCTACGTGCCGTTCGCGATCTTTGCCGGATGGTTGGCGTATCGGTTAAACCTCGAACGTGTGCGCGAATACCGCTGGCATATATTCTGGGTGGCCTTGATCGCGATGTGCGCCGCCCGTGTTCCGGGCATCGGGGTTTCGGTCAACGGTTCTTGGCGATGGATTGATCTGGGTATCATCCGTTTGCAGGCTTCGGATCTCGGAAAAATCGCCTTGGTCGTCATGCTCTCGGATTTTTTGGCGACGATGCAGCGACATACGCTCAAGGTGAAATCGCGCATGTTCAAGCTCAGCGACCGGCCCCCTTATTTTTTTACGCCGGCCGGCTGGACGGATCTAAGGGAAGGGTTCATCAAGCCAACGGTGGTAATCGGCGTGATCTGTGCCGGCATCGCCCTCGGTCCGGACCTCGGCACCATCATTCTCTGCTGCGCAGTGGGCGGGACGATGATGTATATTTCAGGCGCTAGGTGGCGATACATGCTTCCGACGTTCATCTTGGGGGCGATCACTTTCACGGCCGTCGTCCTGCATTGGGAAAATCGGCTGCGTCGATTTCTTTCCTTTATCGACCCGTGGGGGCGTCGCGGTGACGAAGCTTATCAGCTCTTCGAAGGAATGGTCGCTTTCGGGGTTGGTGGCATTACCGGCAAGGGTGCCGCGTTTGGGCTTCAGGGCCGCGCCTACCTGCCCGAGGCACATACGGATTTCGTCTTTTCCGTGATCGGAGAAGAGTATGGCCTGATCGCGACGAGCCTCGTCGCCGCGGCCTATTTCTTGATCTTCATCTTGGCTTATCGCGCGATGCGTCATTGCCCGGATCTCTTCCGGTTTAATGTCTGCTTAGGTGCCACGCTCTTTCTCGTGCTGCAGGCCTTGGTCAATATGGGCGTGGTCACCGGCTTGCTTCCGACCAAGGGCATCTCGCTGCCGTTCATCAGTTATGGCGGCACGAACTTGGTGATCATGGCCTGCATGGTAGGCCTTGTGCTTAACTGTATCCGCGACTCGGCCGTGCCGGCCTTCGTGCCGAAGGAGGCCCGCGTATGAGCCGGATGTTGCTGGCCTGTGGTGGCACCGGGGGGCATTTGGCTCCGGGTATCGCCTTGGCTCAGCGACTTTCCGACGAAGGGCACGAGTGTTTATTGATGGTGAGCAGCAAGATTGTGGATGCCAAAATGACGGCGCAATATTCCCGCCTGCGTTTTGTGGCCGGACGGGGCCGCGGCTTTGGCCCTGGCTTGATTAATAAGCTCAGATTCTTTCCTGCGCTCGTGGTTTCAGTTTGGTCGGCCTGGCGTTTGTTACGACAGTTCAAGCCACAGGCGTTGATTTGTTTCGGTGGTTTCATGAGTGTGGCCCCGGCTCTGGCCTGTTTCTTCTCAGGGGTTCCGGTTTTGGTGCACGAAGCGAATCGGCGGCCAGGCAAGGCGGTAAGGTTAATCGCCCGTTTCGCCGCCGCCATCCATCTGCCGCATGGCGTCCGCCTCGAAGGCATCGCCTTGTCTCGGCAGCATGATTCTGGGTATCCGGTCCGTGCCGAGATTCGTCCCTTAGGCCGAGATGTCGCCCGACGCGCCTTAGGCATGCCAGCGGCCGGCCGGATGCTCCTGGTCGTCGGTGGAAGTCAAGGCGCCACCGTCTTGAACCGTTGGGTGGAGACCCATCAGGAAGAATTTTCACGACACGACATTCAGGTGCTCTGTCTGACCGGACCCGGTGGGCGCGAGGGAGAAATCCGCTCGGGTGATTCCGTGATAAGATACCTACCATTTTGCGATCAGATGGCCGCCGCATACTCGGCGGCCGATCTGGCCGTCACGCGCGCCGGGGCGGGCACCTTGGCGGAGTTGGCGACCTGCCGGACGCCGTCGATCTTGGTTCCCTATCCTCAGGCGACCGACGATCATCAGACTGCCAATGCTCGTCAAGCCGCCGAGGCCGGGACCGCGATTCTTCTCCCCGAGCAGGAAATCCGGCGCTTAAGCGAGGCAGTGCTTAGTCGTATCAATGATAAGACGATTTTGGCCGGCATGCGGGATGCGCTTGCTTTGGCGGACGCTTCAAATCGATGGGAAGAACTTGCCCAAGAAACCATCAAACTGGCCCACGCGCAGGAGTGCGCGACTCGATGAAGCACACCCCTTCGGCATGGTTGCTGGGCGCTTGCGGTATGGGGGTGGGGCCGTTGGCGATTTACCTAAAAGGGGAAGGTTGGGAAGTTTCCGGATGGGATGACGCGACCGGGAGTCCGATGGAGTTACAGTTAGCGAATGCGGAAATACCTTTATTACGAGATCCTTGGGCGGCCGGCCGGCATCCCGAAGTGGTCGGTCGTTCGAGCGCCATTAAGACAGGCCATGAGGCTTTGGCCTTGGCGGAAAAAAAGTCCGTACGCGTTTTGCGTCGCGGGGAATTATTGGCGGAGCGGGTCGCTGAACGGTGCTTTGTCGCCGTCTGTGGTAGTCACGGAAAGACGACTACCTGCGGAATGATCGTTGCAGCACTGTCGACGGCCGGAGCTGACTTTGGTTATATTTTGGGCGGACTTTTCCGCGATCCGTCTTTTCCTCCTGCCCGTACGGCTGTTGCATCTCCTTGGGTGGTGGCCGAAGTTGATGAAAGCGACGGCACTATCGGAGCTTTTTCGCCTGATATCACCGTCGCCGTGAACTTGGATTGGGATCACCCGGATTACTACCAGGATGAAGCGGCACTGGAGGCGGTCTTCCGGGCATTATTCGAGCGAACGCGTTCGGCGGTGATTATTCCCGTCGGTAATGAGAGGCTTGAACGTCTGACTGCTGGTTTGAAAGTCCCGGTTTGGCGCGTAGGTTTGGGAGGCGACTACCAGGCGCGCCCCATCGCCGGCGATCATGCGACGTCAGTCTTGGAAATCGGCGGACGTTTCGCATCGCAACAAGTGACGTTGCCGGTCGCCGGGACTTTCAATCGTTCCAATGCGGCGATGGCCTTGGCGGTGACGCATTTTATCACCGGATCTTTATCGTCCGAACCCATGACGCGTTGGCGCGGAATTCGCCGGCGCCAAGACGTCCTTTTTGAACGTGCCGGACTCCGGGTTTTGGCGGATTACGCGCATCACCCGACGGAAATATCGGCGCTTTTACAGTGGATTAAGGAAACCCATGTGGGACGATTGATCGTGGTTTTTCAGCCTCATCGGCATACGCGGACGCGACAGTATGCCGCCGAATTCAGACAAGCCTTGGCCATGGCCGACCACGCTCTCGTCCTTCCCGTTTATGCGGCCGGTGAAGCCGCGGTGGAGGGAGGGCGCTCCGAGTCGGTCGTCGCTGGTACGGCGCACCAATTAGTTGAGGATCGGCGTCAGTTACCTGCGTTATTGAACGCGTTAATTTCCGGTGCCGATACCGTCGTGGCCTTCGTGGGCGCGGGGGATATCGAACGCGACGCCGAAGCTTACGCAAAAGTATTGCGACGCTCAGGTGCAACGGTCCTATCATTTGATTTGCCTGACATAGTCGCCGGCCGACTTTCTGCTGGGTGCGTGCTGCGGGCTAATGAATCTCTTGCACGCCGGACCACCTTGGGAGTGGGCGGATCAGCTCGCTGGTATGCCGAGCCCGCGACCGTCGATGATGTCGTCACACTTTTGCAAGCAGCCGCGGAACTCGACTTACGTTATTTCGTCTTAGGTCGTGGTTCCAACCTGTGGGTGCCGGATGAAGGTTATGATGGGCTGATCTTGCATCTGGCTGCAGAGCATTGGGGGAAGATGACTTCACTGGGCGAAAATCGCATCCGGGTCGACGGCGGTGTCCGGCTCAAGGAACTTTGCGGCTTTGCGGCGAAAGAAGGCTTAGCCGGATTTGAATTTCTGGAAGGCATTCCTGGGACGCTCGGCGGTTCCTTGCGGATGAACGCCGGTGCGATGGGTGGCTGGATCTTCGATGTCGTCGAATCAATCGAATGGCTCGCTCCGCATGGTCAGGTGCGTGCCGCCCGCCGCGATTGTTTTGATGCGCTCTACCGGGATTGCCCGCAATTGCATGGAGCCGTGGTCCTTTCGGCGGTACTCCGTGCTTCGGGTAAAGATGACGGCACGCTCATCCGCCAGCGCATGGACACGATGTCCGTTAAGCGTCGCGCCTCGCAGCCACGCGAAGCGAGCGCCGGCTGTGTTTTCCGCAATCCCGGGGCAGATAAGGCCGGACGGTTGATCGAAGTCAGCGGACTGAAGGGTCACCAGGTTGGGGCCGTGACGGTTTCGCCCGTGCACGGAAATTTCCTCGTCAACTCGGGGGATGCCAAGTCGGCTGACTTCATTTCGGTGATGCGCGACGTGCGCGCCGCGGTAAAACTTAGCCAAGGAGTGGAACTTCAACCTGAAATCATCGCACTCGGACGCGAGTGGAAGGATCTGCTATGAAATCTGATCTAGAAATCATCATCCTTTGTGGAGCGATTTCGCCTGAACGTGAAGTCTCGCTTCGTTCGGGTCGGGCAGTTGCTTCGGTGATGGCCGGCGCTCGATTAGTCGAGCTGGCCGCCAACGAGCTTCCGGAATGGATTGATGGCACCCGCCACGTGGTTTTCCCGGTGATTCATGGAGACTATGGTGAAGATGGACAGATTCAGACTGCATTAGAGGCGCGTGGCATTTCGTTCGCCGGATGCGATGCGGCCGCCAGTCGCCTTTGCATCGATAAGGTCGCCACCAAGCAGCTGATGAGGAGGGTAGGGGTTCCGGTGATTCCAGAGTTCGTGTTCGCCGGTAAGGCCAAGCCATCGGCCGATAAGCTTATCGCAGAATTAGGAGAAAGAGTCGTCATTAAGCCCGCCGACAAGGGGAGTAGTGTGGGCCTCTACGTCACCCAGGGTCAGCCTGAGCTCGCCGCGGCGCTGGCTGACATTCCCGCGGAGGGGCAATGGATGGCCGAACGGCGGCTCGTCGGACGCGAGATGTCGATTGGTTTACTTGAAGGCAAGGCCATGGGGCTGGTCGAAATCGTGCCTTTGCAAGGTGTTTATGACTATAAGACCAAATATACCAAGGGCTCGTCAGATTACCGTTATCCCGCCCCGGTGACCCCTGCGGAGGCGGCCGGTATCGCACTGGCGGCGGAAACCCTCTTCGCGGCCTGCGGATGTCGTGACTTTGCCCGGGCAGATGTCTTTCTTGAGCCGGATGGAAACTTCTATTTTCTCGAAATCAACACGATGCCAGGCATGACCGAAACCAGTCTGATGCCGAAGAGCGCTTCCTGTCTCGGCCTAGATTTCACCTCCCTTACTCGGCGAATGATTGCTCCCGCTTTGGCGCGCGCACGTGCGCCTCAAACCCGATAAACTATGGGCTTCTTTGATCGATTTTTAGGTAAACGTCGTGACGCTTTCATGGGCCCCGCCGATCGGGATTGGCGCGCGCTTGTGCCGCAAGAAGTCAATCGGGTGCCCGAAGATGATATCGGTCGTAAGCGCGCTGTCCGGAGTCGGCTGCCATTAGTCCTCAGTATTTTATTTTTTGCGGCCTTGGGCGTCGTGATCTATCTTTCGGTCGATGAATCCGTGCCGGTCGTCGCCGGCCGGAGTTTCCGTTATAAGACCGATGGGTTTTTACCCGCAGCCTTCGTACAGAAAGTGATTTCAACCGGGGTTGAAGGGGCCGCGAAGAACGTCCGGGCGATCAAGACGGATTTGGAAGCGGATAATCAGGTCCTGGCGGCCGATGTGCGCCGGCGCGCCGATGGCACTTTGGAAATCGTGCTTCGCGAGCGGGTCGCGGTTGCCAAGATTGCCTCTGCGCCACCGAGCGGACCGATGGTGGTACGTCTGGTCAGTCCCGATGGGCAGACCTTCGCGGGTACTGGCTATGCCGAGCAGACCATTCGGAGCTTACCGGAGATCCAGGATTTCCGTTCAACTGGCTCCGGCGAGCAGATGGCGATCGAAGGTATCGAAGTGGTCGGACCGTTTCTCCTGGCCGCCCGGACGAGTTACGAGCGTTTCTATCTGCAATGGGCTTCGGTTTCGCTGCGCGATTGTTTCGGCGCCCAAGAAGATGCTCCGGGGTCGAATCTTAACGTGACGGTACGGACGGCCTCGCAACCGACGGATCGTCCGCCGCTGGTCGGCATCATTTTTTCCACGGCTAACTGGCGCAAGGAATTGGCGCTCTTGCCGCGGATCAAGATCGAAGAATACCTGCGGATGCCGAGCGCGACGGCCCAGGCTTACGTCCTGAAACTTTCCATTCAAAACCGTACCATCTCTCCGCCCGTCCCCGAACCCCGCCTCGTGCCCGCACCCCTCCGATGACCCCTAAGATTCTTCCTTCTCTCATCGCGGTCATTGATATCGGCACCCATAAGACCGTCAGCCTCGTCGGCCAGATGATCAATGGTAAGGCACGGATGCTGGGCTTTAGCGAACGTCGGACCGAAGGCGTGGTGAAAGGTACCGTGATCGATCTCGAACGGCTTCACCGTTGCGTGCATGAAGTCATCAACGACGTCGAACGTAGCTCGGGCCGTTCGATCGAACAGGTCTACCTTTCTCTTTCCGGACCGGCTGCCGAAGGGGAACGGATCAAGGGCATCCATGCGATTCCCGCGCACGACGGTAAGGTCACTGCGAAGGATGTCACCGATGCCATCGCGTCCGCGAAGCGTCTGGAGCCGCCGGCCGGCCGAGCTACGTTGCTCTACATGCGCCAGCCGACGACTATTGACGGCCGCGCGGTGGCCAATCCGGTGGGTATGGCAGGCAAGCGTTTGGAAGTCCACTTCTGGCGAGTGACGATGGAAGAGGGTAATATGCGCATGCGCGTCGGGATGGTGAACGGCATGAGCGTCAAGGTCCGCGATTTCATCCTGGCCTCGCATGCGGCCGCCTGCGCGACCGCGAGCGATTCCGATAAGCAAGGGGTGTTGGTCATCGACATGGGTGCCGGCACGACCGATTGGATTCTTTATTACAAGGAACACATCCTGTGTGCGGGTTCGATTCCGGTCGGCGGCGAACATATGACCAACGACCTGAGCGTGGCTTTACGGATCAGCCGCGAAACGGCCGAAGATCTGAAGATTCGTTTCGGTTCGGCGATGCATCGTGAGGCGGACGCGAATCAGACCATCTGGAAAGACGGCGACCGGGGTCTCGGCGATCAGCAGTTCAATCGCGGGACAATCACCCAGGTGCTTTCCTTGCGCTATCAGGAGACGATAGAATATGTTAAGAAAGATATCATGCAGCATCTCGACCAGCTTTTCCCGGGGCGCGCGGTGAAGCTGGACCAATATTTCCTGCCGGCGGGCATCATCTTGACGGGGGGCTCGGCGAATTTGACCGATGCGGCCGACGCCGTCCATGCCATCATGCAATTACCGACCCGGATCGGCGTCCCGACTTTCGAAAATGATTCGCTGCGTAAGCCGGAGTATGCGGGAGTCGTCGGTCTCATGACCGCCGCGATCACCGATTCGCCGCCACCGGTCCGTCGTCAGCGAGGCTTCCTGGCTTCGCTCAAAGATCTCTTCCGTTTCTAAATCATGGAACGTCCGCCCTCCATTCTCTTGGTTGGTTTAGGCGGTGCGGGTTGCTCGATCGTCGCTCGGCTGGCCGCTCAATTACCGCCTGAAATCGGAGTGGCCCTGATCGATACGGACACCCGTTCCTTTCAGCAGATTCCTGGCGCCATGGTCGTGCAAATCGGTCGGGCTCAAACCCGTGGCATGGGGACGGGGGGCGAAGCGGCCTTAGGGGCCGCTTCGGCCGAATCCGATGAGGCGGCCTTGCGTCGGGCTTTTACCGGCGTACCCATCGTGGCGATGGTCACGGGTCTTGGTGGTGGCACTGGAAGCGGGGCCGCGGCCGTCGTCGCTGGTTATGCCGCCGAGGTCGGAGCGACCGTGTTGACGTTCGCGACCATGCCTTTTTCGCATGAAGGCGAGCGGCGCCAACGCCAAGCCAACGAAGCCACGGGAGTATTGGGTTTGAAATGTCACGGGCTGGTGGTCGTCCATAACGATTTACTTTTACAGCAAGTCGCCGCCGACGCTCCGCTTTCGGAATCGTTTGCCGCAGCGGATACTTGGGTAGGCGGCGCCTTGCGTGCGCTTGCGGGTGCTTTTGCCCCGGGGGCATTGGTGGCGGCTGATCCAGCGGCCTTGCGTTCGATTCTGGCCAACCCTGGCTCACCGACCCTCTTTGCTTTTGGGGTGGGAACTGGGGAGGGCGCCGCGATGAAGGCTGCCCGTGCCGCCTGTGAATGTCCTTTGGCGCATGGTCCGAGTTCGGTCACGAAAGTCGCTTCGCTCTTCGTCCATGTGGCGGGAGGTCCGACTTTGACGACGACCGCAGCCTTTGAAGCAGTAGCAGCAGTCCGGACACGTTTTGGTGGCGAGACCTCCACCATCGTCTGCGCCCGCGTCAATCCAGAGCTCGGAGATCGTATCGAGGTTTCGGTATTGGGCGCTTCGCTTCCGGCGCCCAAGAGTCCGGCCAAAGCCAAGAAGGGGGCTAAGGCTGGTGATCCCTCTCAGCCGATGTTTGAGTTTGCGACCGAAGAGGCGATGCGCCGTGGTCTGTTTGGCGGTACCCCGATGACTTTTATCGACGGCCAGGACATTGATGTGCCGACCTACATTCGGAAGGCTGTACGTCTGCCTCCGAGTCCCTAATTTCGCTTCCCGGTTGCGCCCCTCGCGGCTCCTCATACGTTCAGCCGCATGTCCGAGTTCGACATCGCCACCATCCGGCAAGATTTCCCCATCCTGGCACGTTCGGTGCATGGACGGCCGCTGACTTATTTGGATAATGCGGCGACGGCACAGAAGCCAACTGTCGTGATCCAGGCTTTGTCGCGTTACTATTCTGAAAGTAACGCGAACGTCCATCGCGGGGTACATTTACTCAGCGAGCAAGCCACCACGGCTTATGAAACGGCCCGCCATACGGTCGCAAAATTCTTAGGCTTAAAAGATGCTCGCGGCTGCGTCTTCGTGCGCGGAGCGACCGAAGGTATCAATCTGGTCGCCGATTGCTGGGGCCGCACACAGCTCCAGGTCGGCGATGAAATCCTGATCACTCATCTCGAGCACCATGCCAATATCGTTCCTTGGCAGGTTGTGTCCGAACGGACGGGTGCCAAGTTGGTCGTCGCCCCCGTCACGCCGAGGGGCGAGGTCGATCTCGAGGCTTTTAAGAAACTCCTTTCACCCCGGACGAAGTTGGTGGCCTTTGCCCATGTGTCTAATGCTTTGGGTACGGTGAATCCGGCGATGGAGATGACACGTTTGGCGAAGGCAGTAGGGGCCAGAGTGCTGATTGACGGCTGCCAGGCCGCCGCGCATTTCAAGGTCGATATCCCCGCGCTCGGTTGCGACTTTTACGTCTTCTCCGGCCACAAGACCTTTGGTCCGACCGGTATCGGCGTGCTTTGGGGCCGTCCGGAGCTCTTGGACGCCATGCCGCCCTATCAATATGGAGGCGATATGATCCGTAAGGTGGATTTCGACGGCACGACTTATCGCGAGGCACCGGAGCGCTTTGAGGCTGGCACGCCTCACATCGCCGGGGTCTTGGGTCTAGCGGTGGCCTTAGATTATTTTATGCCGCGTCAAACGGGAGCGCATGCGCATGAGCAGAAACTTCTCGCCGCCGCGACCGAGCGTCTCAAGGCCATCAAAGGCCTGACAATCGTGGGCGAAGCGCCCGAGAAGGTCGCCGTCATTTCTTTCCTGCTCGAAGGTGGACACCCTCACGATGTCGGTACACTTTTGGATGCGGATGGGATTGCGATTCGAACCGGACATCATTGCTGCATGCCTCTGATGAAACACCTTGGCATCAGTGGTACCGCTCGTGCCTCTTTTGCCTTCTATAACACCCTCGAGGAAGTGGATCGCCTAGCGATTTCGCTCGAGAGGGTGCGCAAAATGATGGCTTAAGTGGGCTTGGTGTGAGCCGCAGTTCCCGTTCGGCGAAGGACGTCAAGGATGCCCTGAATCTCCCAGTTGCGCGAGGGGCCAGTCAGACCAATCAGTCCACGGGCATCTTGGACATCTTCCGGATGGTTGCCTGGTGGCCAATCCAACCAACGTTGCTCGTAGTCCGGTGACTTTGTTTGGAGGAGAGGAAAGAGAGCGTTGATGCAAAGCGTATCTGCGCGACCATCGGGCAAGACGCAGGAAAGAACATCATCGATAAGGCGGCGGCGCAGAGAGGGAAGGGGCGTGCTGTCGGTTATCTCCGCCCAGGCGCGGAGACGTTTGCGCCATTCCGGCTGGCGACGGTTTAATTCCAAGTATTGCGCGAGCCGCCGATAAGGATGTCCTGCGGGACGCAACCCGCGCAGCCGCCAACGCCCACATTTCTCCATGTAAAGGGCGTCTAGGCCTAAGAGGAGCATCTGTTCGGTGGAATGTGATCGGGCGAGTTCGCACATCGGCGCCCGGTTGCCTCCGAGGCCGAGCGATTCGACGAACATTTCATGACAAGCGCCCTCCCAGCCGATTTCTTTGATGCGTTGCCGGGCGTAATGTGTTTTCGCTTTGAAGCGTTGTGCGGCACGTTGGCGAAGGCCGAAAGAAATATTCGTTTCCGCTGCTAGGACGCGACGGGCCACCTCGCCCGAGCGGCCACGAAGCTCCAAGAGAGCGTCCTCTTCGGCGAGGTCTTCAAGGTCGCGTGGTAAGTGAGGTAGCAGTACCAAGGTTTCGGGTCGATGGCCGCTGAGGGTTGTGACGGTCTTGCAGCCGGGGAGTAAGACCGCATGCAAGATTACCCCGGAAAAATTCGGATCCACATCATGGCCGTGGGCCTGCCAATCTGACCAGCGCAGGTGGATCTCGATATCACCACGCACCTGTTTACCGTTCAGTGAGATGACTGCGCCCAGAAAGTCTGGGCCGGCGCCGCGATTCCAATCTCCGGGGTGGATGATTTCAATGGCAGTGCCCGTGGTCGATGACATCGGGCCGCGAACTTCTCCGGCCGCCCAGAGGCGTTGGATGGCGCGCTCGCCAATGGCAAAAGGCCCATACGGGCCTTCGATCTCTTCGACGCGTTCGCAGGTGCTCATCACGCATTAGAGTAGGGAAGCTGGCGTGAAGTGAATTGGGGAGATAGCCCAGGGAAAGCCACCGAATGGGCTTGAGGAAAGACCTCATGAGGATTTGACTGACACGCACGGAGAGGTGGCAGAGTGGTCGATTGCACCTGACTTGAAATCAGGCGTACCGCAAGGTACCGGGGGTTCGAATCCCTTCCTCTCCGCCAATTTCCATAAGAGGCCCGGATGCCCAGAGGCTCAGAGAACGTAAACACAATCGGGGATGAGGATCCGTGGGTTAGGCGAAGGCCTGAAGCGCAGCGGAACCAATCCTATTCTCTCCGGCAATTTGATTTATCCATCTGCTTCAGTGGAGTCCACCGTCTTATCCGGCCGCTCAAACGAATGACCCTACTACCTGATCGTTTTTGTCAGTTCGGCGACACGTTTCTTTCCGGCACTGATCTGATTACGATCCAAAATCCGTTCAAGGAGATCGCGCGCCATAGTCGGATCGGTCATCTTCAAGGACGCGATGGAATACCAAGCGTAGGCTTCAACCAGATTGCTGTCGACGCCTTCACCGTTGTAGTAACTTGCGCCGAGGTGGAATTGGGCCAGGGCGAACCCTTGATCGGCGGATTTCCTCAACCAGGTGATCGACGCCGCAAGGTCGGTTCTCACCCCGTCACCGTATTTATAAGCTAAGCCGATGCTTAATTGCGCATCAGCCAAACCTTGATGGGCGGCCAAGAGATACCACCGAGCCGCGAGTTCAGAGCTCCGGTTGACGCCTTCGCCGGCGGTGTAAGCGTTACCGAGATTATATTGGGCCAAGGCGAAATTCTGTTCCGCAGATTTCTTCCACCACTTTACAGCTTCTTCGAAATCCCGCGGTACGCCATAGCCCTTGTAGTAGCAAATACCGACCAGATTTTGAGCAATCTTATCGCCGTCTTCAGCTTCGATTTTGAACGAACTGAATTGCGCTGAATTTATCTGAGTGAAGACGAGTTGGCGCCCGGACAGGAAGGAACAAGCTAACGTCATCATCAGAAGGAAGCGGCTGCAATTCATGGAAGGGCAAGGCGAGGCCTTAGCGACCGAGGTGGGACTGTTTTTCGCGCTCAACCAATTCTTCATTCTTTAATTTTTCGATCTCGGCCAGGATTTCTTTCGTCCGCTTCTGGCCTTCGTTGATCTGATCGCTGGATAAGGTTTTTTCTAAGGTGATGCGCGCGGCGATGGCTTCGTTGTTTCGGGCGGCAGAGATGTTATACCAAGCGTAGGCTTCGATGAAATCTTTTGGTGCGCCAAAGCCTGAGTCGTAGGCGATACCAAGGCTTAACTGGGCGACGGCTAAGCCGTGTTTGGCGGCCATCTTGTACCACTTGAAACTTTCATCGATGTCTTTGGGGACGCCGTTGCCGGAGAAATAAGACTTGCCCAGAAGAAATTGGATTTCGACGTCACCAGCTAAGGCTTTATCCGTTAGGATTTTCAGCCTTCTTTCAGCTTCAAGGGTGGGTGCCGGACGGACCCCTGCGGTGCTGCTGGGAATCGAAAGTTCACCCTGAGACGTTGGGGCTGGCGCCTTGTTGTTGGCCTGAGCCACAGGTTTACTGACTGCTTTAGGTTTTGGGGGAGGTAACAGACGCTCAGGTAAGGCTCCAGAATACGATAAGAAATAGGTTCGATTCACCTTAATGGATCCGGAAGCCCAACATTCTCCACAGGCAACGTCACCCACCATCGTCGTTCCTTTAAGTTTAGGGTCAGGATTATCAACCAAGGTCCTTTTGCTGCCTTGTCCGGCGCATCGCTTGCATTGTTCGACCGTAGAAACGATGACTGAAGGATGACTTTGGTTTACGAGGTAAAGGAATGCATTCTGGGAAAACTTATTATCTGCAGCGTTACCATCCTTGAGATCAACGAACTCACCGCCATCGTTAAAGTCGTGCGTTTTACGGAACGCCTCCCAGATGCGGGTGAAGTCGTTTGCGGTTTCGCTGCGTCCTGCGGCTCCGATCTTCCCGATATCGAACTGGGCGCTGATTTCGATTTCTTTGCCGCCATAGACCCGTCCGTAAAAGGAATGACGATAGTAACGGATGCCGTTGTACTCGTAGAAGCCGTAAGCATTATCCGATTCGAAGAGAGTGGATTGTGCTCGGGCGGCGGACATGCCAAAGATGAGACCAATGAGGCACAGGATGATTTTTCGCAAAAACATATTATATTAAATACTAAATATAAAATTTAGGATAAGGTGTCTACTGTATTAATGGCTTGGAGGGCCATCCAATGCGTCAATCTTTCGATGGGCCCATCGTTATTTTCGATACCGACGGCTTGCGCTTCCGGCGGTTGTTCGGGGAGTGACTTTATGGTTTGTCCGTAATCTGTCGGGTAAATGCGGCAAATCCTTACCTTGGCGCAGGTTTCAGGCTGCTTGGCGGTTTGGGGTTGGATTGCATTCGTCGGCGGGCTTCGGCAGGCTGAGGCATGCTGGACGCGCCATCCTTCATTCCCCGTCCGGCCCGCTGGGTGGTGCGATTGCTCGTCGGTAAGGTGAACGTGGTCGGCTCAGTGCCTCCGGGGCCAGTGCTGCTTTGTGCTAATCATCATAGTTATCGCGATGTCTTCCTGTTCGGAGTTATGCGCGCGTCGTCCCGGCTTTTGGTCGATCCGTTGGTCCTTACTTTTCCCTTCCTGAAAAATCTGACCCGACGCTGGGGCTTCGTGCGGGTATCGATCGACGAGGCGGTCGCTTTGCTGCGGGACGGCCAGACGGTGGCGATCTGTCCGACGGGTCTCGTGGAGGCCCACGGCCAATCCGTGCTCCCGTTCAAGACGGGTGCGGTGCGCATCGCGCAACAGGCCGGCGTGCCGCTCGTGCCCGTTTATTTTAGTTATGGGAGTTACCCAGGTCTTTGGATCATGCGGATTCCTATCACCTACCAAAACATACTTTTGTTCTGCCTCTGGCCGTTTTATCGTCGGGGGGTCAGGATCGTCATCGGTCAGCCGATGGATGCAACGGGCGACATCAAGGAACGGACGAAGGATTTGAAGGCCGCCGTGGTGGGCCTGAAGTCGACGAGATAAAGCTTAACTCATCTAGGGGCGGCCTTGATGCCTTAACGGTTGTCGTTTTATCGATAGGGCTTTGGTTTGCCTCGGGAGGGCAGGGCGGGACAATACGGTCATGCGTACCCCTGTGC
>Ga0194048_10000846_pt1 | contig 15036 bp, 27 predicted proteins | sample JunL225m_MetaG_FD_161685 | JGI IMG/M metagenome (GOLD analysis project Ga0194048, IMG submission 161685) | Anoxic zone freshwater microbial communities from boreal shield lake in IISD Experimental Lakes Area, Ontario, Canada - Jun2016-L222-5m | ecosystem: Environmental > Aquatic > Freshwater >...
CTCTTACTCCTTCTCCTATTAAAAATTCATGCTTTGCTATGGATATACCAATAACTGTTTGGTCATAATCAAGTCTCTTACGAGTATCTTGAAAATGATTCTCGTCAAAGATAGTATTGATAGCTTCCTCTTCAGCAATCTCAATAGCAGGTTTGTAATTTATCTGCATATATAAAGAAAGCTCCTCGTCAGTAGTAGGAAGATCGTCTTCATTAGTAACGAAAGGATTTACTCCTGATCCTTCTTTTATAATATTGAGGATAGGCTTTGCTACCATCTCTCCTTCAACTAAGTCTTGATATCTACTTCTTTTAGATTGAGACATTGCATCTTGAGCATATGCTTTAACCTTAAATAATCGGTCTGACATTCCATTAACAACAACATCTACAAACTTTGGTATAATAGGAACAGGAGTCCAATCTAAGTTAAGGTAAGATAGGTCTCCATCAATAGCCAATTCATTTTTATATTTATTTACAGGCTGCTCTCCTCTTGCATATAATCGCAAGTTATGAAACTCTCTCCACTGTGAATAGTATCTACATGATGTTCCATCTTTCCTAAACCATTCATATTGAATAGCCTGACCAACCTGTAATCCAAATTGCTCAGAGGCTTTCTCTTGATCAGAAGCCAACTGACTTGGGAAGGTGGTATTGAATATATCAATTTGTATCTCTTTCTTCATTTAATTAATTGGCTTATAGATCCATCATTGCTGTATCTTGCGAAGTTAATACTAATTTTTGATTCTTTTTTTTCAGGTATATAGAGGTGTTTTTGATTTGCCATTATTGCTAATCCTGAACTAATTGCAGCATCATATTTAGTTCTATCGTTTATATCAAATTTAGCCCAACTTTCTAATGTTTTTATGAATGGCATAGTACCCATCTCATCAGAAGATCTGTAAGTATTTGCTAAGTCAAATCCTACGTGCTTTTCAATGTAAGATTCTATTGCTGATGCGTGTGCTTGTTTAATGTCTTCAGATGAGTTAGGAATACCTCCAAGCTCTCTTTCTGTTTTAGATAATTTAGTAATTGTCTTATCCGGTCTATTTAATGAAAAGGCTCTATATCCTCTATTTTTTAAATGATATAATAAACGAGGTTTATTATTTTCCACTAACACAGGCATCCCATAAAATACACACGCCATAAGTACATCTTCAAAAAATATTTCAGCAGTCTGAGGTCTTGCAATGTATTCCAAGAAAAATTCATTTGATGGAGCATCATCCATATTGAACTTAGTCATTCCATGAAGTGCTCCATTAGAACCTCTGCCTCCTACTACTGCTGATATATCATAGGGATCACATCCAAATGCTCCAAGATGTTCGTTTGCGGGATACATCAGTCCATTCTTTTCGTAAAACTTATTCTGAAGATGCATTGGAGGTATCCAACTAACAAGGAATCGACCATGTTTGTCGGGAGTCCAAACAACTTTTATGTCTTTCTCTCCATCTTTCCAATGAAAACTACCACGAGTGAGGTAGTGATCTTTAATCATAGAGTCGTTATAGTCAATCTGTTGGTATATCTTAGTCAGATTAAATAAAGATTGTTTGCTTTCATCTCTAAAAGCGTGAGATTCAGTTCTTGGGAACTGACGATAGAACTCATTGAGGGCATCTGAATCGTTCTTCAAAGAATCAACCTCTGCTTCCCAATAGTCTATAGCTCCATTTATTATTGGGTGGTTATCAACACCTCGTATCGGGGAAGTAGGCTTCCTAAAAACAGGCATCCCATACCTATCAATAAAACCTTCCATATTCCACTCCATAGGGATGAATAATGCGTACATTCCACTCTTAGTCTGACCATTTGCATTCCTAACTAATACATTGGAATCCTCAAATAGTTTTTTGAAGTTATCCCCTCCCTTACTAAGAGCATTTGAGGTAGAACCCATCATGCATTTGCCTATAATCTTGCTTCCTAACCTTAAACACGTTTTTGTTACACGCCAATTGTTTAGGATATTATTAGGTTTTAGCCATTTTCCACTCTCGTCATGCGCCAACAACACCAATTTCTCCCCATCATACGAGTTCTCCTCTGTATTTTTCCAATCTATAGTCGTATCTAAACCATCGTACTCGTTAGTAACGATGTCATGCATATTTTTTTTAGTAATCTTTGAAGCCGGAATACGAAAAGCTAATTCTGTCTTAGGCTTATCCATGCCATCCATAATAGGTTTGAAAAAGAAAGGTAACTTGCTATTGATAGGGACGACTTTGTCCGTAAACATCTTCTTTGCATCCGATCCTGTCTTAGAAAGTATGCCTATACGCCCATCTTTTACGCTTGTTCCTATATTAACACACTCGGAAGATGACATAAATGAAAATCCTGAACGTCTAATCTTGAGATAGTCCATGCCAAAGCATCTATTATCAGCCTTACACGCCTCCCAAAAGATCCAAAAGATCCTATTGGCCTCACGATAGTCAGGATATCCGACATCTATACTCGCCCATTGCAAATACATATAGTGAGAACCTGTAATATAGGTGGGATCACCTGCGTTCATGAACCAAAATCCTTCCTCTCGATAGTCAAATTCTTTCTCGATATAGTCAACCCACTTAGTCTTGAACTCTGAAGACATAGTATTCCATTGAAAAATAGAGGATATCTTAGCTAACTCTTTGGGTAGATCATGTCTTTCCCAATATTGTTCTTCTCTTATATTAACTCTCTTAAAGCAAGTATTAGGTTGAGATGGCAGTGCGATATTTAACCCTGCAATATTTACTATATCTCCCACTTCCCCTGTCTTGGAGATAACTACTAAGTCATATTTTTCATTATAGCCATAAAGCCATGTCTTCCCCTTGTTTTTATTTTTAATAACAATAGGAGAAACATAGTCTTTTAAGACACTATAGATTATATTATTTTGACCTTCGTTCAGCAAATCCTTGTTTTGTATCTATCTTGGTTGGTCCATTATTGGCAATTTCAAGACTTTCTTTTTCTGCTTCTATCTTATTTAGTATCTCAAAAGCATCAAAGATTGCCAACTTCTTTGTTGCTGCAGCATTCTTTAATTTATCGGCAGCCAACTCATCATCAGAATTAGGCTTAATGATATCTTCCTTAGCCACTTTTACAAGTTGATCAATGGCCTCATACCCTGCAGCAATAATACTTTCTTTAATTTCCTTCGTAGTTTTCATCCTGTATGTAGTTTAAAAACATTACTTGTACTAATCGTGAAGAGTCTCCCTCACCAAAATTTTTATAGATATTACGAGAATGAGATAACTTAGATTCAAATCCAAATACTCTATTAAACTTTGAGTAGACAGTCATTGCTATATTACCATCTTGATCATATATTGTCGTTCCATCTTCTTTAGGGTGATCCTTGCTAAGATATAATACAAAAGTAAGGTCTCCCATCATCTCATCACTATGGATGAAGTTAGGCTCTTCTTGATTCATTGGTGACTTCCTGACAAAATTATATTGAACTATAAATTCAGGAAAGTACTCCAATGCAAATCGAGCAAACTCGTCATCATTAGATCTCGGTTGTATTCCTTTAAAGACCTGATCTCCTAACTGTACGTCAAAAAAATCTTTCTCTAAAATCTCTTTAACATATCTATCAGGGTTTCTAATGACATTATCCATTAGAGCTAACGTCATAGTTTAATCGTTATTTGATGATCAAACATTCGATATAACTTTTCTCCATCTACATTGAACTCATACTCGCTATCAGGAGCAAAGCATACTTTATCGCCTGCATTTACTCCTTTACTTATAAGGTAATCATTAGCATATTTTACTATACCCATTAATGGTTCTTCAGAAAAAGGTTTCTTAATATATGATTCTGTTGCAGGAATTGGCGTTATAAAACAATACTTATCATATGTAAACCACTTCCCCCCACTCTTATATAAAAAGAACTGATCAGGTTCTATAAAGAACTTATCATCCTTAAAAAAACTCTTGCCACTTTTCTGTCTACCTTTCATATCATTGTAGAATTTGAAAGCATTGTGATGCACCAATAAGGTATCACCGGGAGTAATAGGGCCTTTATATCCAACAGGAACTTCAATAACCTCAGCATATCTATTGGAAAACTTATGGTCTTCTTCTGACGTACTTACTATTAATTCTATTCCTCCTATCTCCTTTGTATTATCGTATCTCTTTCCCTTATTAGGTTTAACGATGAAATAAAATGGTGATTTCATTAATAGTTTATATTGTACTCGATAGAGATTGGCATGGAGGAGTTAAACTCTTTCCATAACACAATCTCTTTCTTTTCGTTTATAATGTAAATGAGTATTGAACTTTTTTTAGAACTAAATTTAATAAGATAGATTTCGTTTGTATCGCTAAGAACTTTCTGCCCTATGATATAATGCATTGAGCCATTCTTATAATCAGGACCAACCGCAATCTTCCTTATGTCCATTAATTAGAAATCTTATTTACCGTTACAATAACAGATGGCGTAGATGGATGCACTGCATTTGCAGCCGCTTGTGCTATAACAATAGCAGTGTCAGTGACAGCCCATATAATTTCAATGTAAGGATTAGCAACTTCAACATCAATAAATACAAAGAAGTTCCAAGATGCTACTAAATAACCTGCATTTGCCTGTACGTTTACGCTTGTGTTTGAAGATACTACATCTACTCCTCCCTTTCTAAACCAAATATCTGCTGTAGCAGAAGCTCCTCCTGTCGTTCTTTGCAATTGCGCAGAAAACTGAATATTGTATTTTCCTGATTCTGCAAAGGTAATTCTTGTAGGACTTCCTGATGACCCATTAACAACTGATATTAAATTTGATAGATCAACAGAATTAAAGATCATTGCATATCCTGTATTTGCTAAAGCAGCAGTCTGTTGTACCTGAGAATGTGCCGCTAAATAAGGAATAACAAAAAGCCCTGTACTAAAAGGAGTCCATATTGGTATTGTTCCCCCTCCATTGCTAACTAATAGACTACCGGGAGTTCCGGGATCTCCATCCATATTTAAACTTCCATTTGCGAAAGTTATATATCTATTAGGATCATCAACGCTAATGGTACATCCATGATTATTGTAATTCACATCCCCAATAGCAATAATTTCTGTTGTTGAATTTGACAATAATCCTGCAGTACTTGTACTTGCTCCAACATAAAGAAGGTTACTGCTAATACTATTTATAATATTAGTGGTATAAACATAGTCAGTCGTGATCCCATTTGTTCCTAAGTCAACATTTGTTGTAGCTCCTGTATATGGAACGTAAATACTTGGCAACAAAGGAAGTATCTCGTTTACAGCAAGATTAATAATATCTCCAACTAAGTAGTTCTTAGTCTCGTTAGCATTCTCGTTGTCGCTGCCTATTAGCCTATCACTAATAGTAACAACACCATCAGTAGCGTATGAACTTATCTTAGCCATCTTATTATTAGTTTAAAGTTAGAAGATATAATGTATTGTTAACTAACCCAAGCATCTCATCCATGATATTCTGCAATTCAGAAGGATAGTTATTTCTTTCTGTATCAAGAGTTGACTGCATCTCCTTTAAATGGGTGATAGCATCTAATACCTTAGATTCCGGAATAACAATCTCTACTCTTTTGAATCGTCCAAAGTAAGTCTCCGTGAAGCTATCTGTTAATCCAAGAATACCATCGTAGTATCCATTTAATGCCTTATGTTCAGCAAATGATGTAGTTTGAAGATGGGCAATATGCATTGCGTCTCTTGATTGGAACAGTGTTCCGATTAGTTTTCCGGGTGTCATGTCTTTATTTTTTTTGAGTTACTTCTCCTGTTTGAATATTAATTACAGAGTCTACACCATATTTATCAATAAGAGCTTTCTCGTGTGTAGAAAAAGAAATCTTTAATTCAGTAATAGCTGATAAAATTTGTTGATTTTGAAGAGCTGTTTCACCAAGAGCAATTTTCATCTTTGTAAATTCAGCATTCATTTCTTGGATTTTTTCCAATTCTTCTTTTAATAGGTAAGTCACTTTTTCCATTTTTTTTTATTTAATTAGAGTCTGATTTGAATAGTTCGTCATTTGAATTTGTAAACAAATTCTTTACTAAGTAACTGATTGCTGCAAGGATACCTGCCTTTGAACTGACAATCAACTGCTCATTTGTTATTGGTTGCCCTGTCTCAATTATGCTCCCCATTATAGATAGCACAACAGTTCCTGCAGCAACAGCAGATCCCTTAATAAGGTCCGCTACGTTTATAGATAAATAAGGTGATTTCATATGTGTGAATATACTGTCTTACCATTTATTTTATATGAACGCAAACATTCCTTCCGGTTTTTCTTTGAGGAGTATGACACATGAACCCATATAGGATTGTCGTCAGTGCCAAATTCCCAAATCAATTGGTCGAAGATAATGTTATTCTTGATGAAATCATAAATCTCAGCCGTTCTTTCTCCACAGCTAATGTCAGCTGCCTGACCAACACAATGTTGACTCGTGCTACTGCTTCCCCCAATTTTTTTATTTAATTCTATTGACCTATACCCACTACTGATTTTAATGGGTTCATCCATATGATCTCTTAATGGCTGAAGGACATTCTTGCATAGAAGCAATAAATTTTTTATCACAAACTCAGAAGGAGTATTGTCAATACCTAATCGAATTGCAGTATTGCTTTCTGTCAACTCCTTTAATGTAAAGCTATTCGTGAGATTCATCGCCCCTGCCCCTTATATTTTTTGAGATAGTTCTTGCTGTTCTTTAACGAACTTGACTTTGTCTTTGAAATAACACCCTTACGCTTAACGGTCTTAGCTATCCTCTTCGGGGCTACGCTTGTCTGCTTTGCCATTATTTTTAAATTTCTGTATTTCGTTAATGGTGCGGACTATTGTGTAAGCAATAGTAGTTATCAGTAGAATGGCAGAAAGCTCCGGTGTAAAATCTCCTAATCTCAATATAACAACGCACAATGTATTTAATCCGTAAACTTTCAAGTCGTCTATTTTTACAATGTCAAGTAACATATTATTATCTTATCGTTTTATTTACCAAAGTGCATTAACTAAAGTTGCAGTTGTACCTGTTGATCTAATTTTTACAACTTGAATTGGTAATGTAGTGCCTGCGAGAACTCCTGAAAAAGTAATAGTTTCACCTCCTATGGTTACAACAGAGACGTTACCTGCTCCTCCTACATATAAAAAACAACCGGTATTGCCCATTCCTGACTGAGAAGACATAGAGTAAACAGTATAGGTTTGTGCTGTTGTTGTAAAAATATCCGCATTCAACGTAAGTTGAGTTTCGCTATCAACACTAACTACAGTTGCTGCTAAACTTCCTGTATCATTATGAACAACATCTCCTATATAAACAGGATTAGTTATAAACTTTGCAGCAGAATTGATTAATTTTAATGCTGTTGCAGTAGTATTAACTCCTGCTGAATTTACTGCACCGGGAAATGCAATATTTGCATTATCTGAAGGATGTGCCCTTAATGCTCTTGAAAATTGTGACTTAAATACTGACATATCTTTTATTTATTATTATAAGGGAACACTCTATTTAATGCATCTTTTCGTGCGTCACAACCACAGTCTTCAATACCAACTGCTTGTGTAACAGCCTTTACGACTTGCTCAACACCTGTTGCTTTTGTTATTTTTGCAATAGTATCTCCAAGTCCTCTACTGCGTACATTTACTTTAACGCCCATACGACAAATATATCAATAATTTTTAGTTATTTTTTTTGATGCAATAGCTACACTCAAAATTACATCTGTTCTTTGTTCACGATTGCACGTCCTGCCATTGGAACAGGGATATTTACGATTGCACGTCCTACTAATTTATCTCCTGCAGGATTTGTTGTTACTGTTCCTGTTACTATAGGTGTTGGGGTAGGTGTTGGAGATAATGGATAGTCTCTTCCTACTGTTTTTTGTGTTGCCATGTTGTGTTTGTTTTTGGATTATATGAAAACTCTGAAGAAGAAAGTCCTGTTTTTTTTGATGCTCTATCCTTTGCCCTTTCAGCAGCAGTCATTGCATTTCTTTCTAAGCCTTTCTTTGTAAATGTTTTTCCATCTGACATCAGATGACCTCTCTTTTGTAATATACTTATAGCAGTTTTTCTGTCGCCTACCTGAGCTGTCAGTCTATTTATTAACTGACCCCTACCCATGAACTTTTGAGTTTGCATAAGTTTTAATATTTACCTCTTCTTCCTTTTGGATTACTTGTTGTTGGACCACCCGGCCCTTTCCATAGATAACTACACGCCCAATGACGTGCCGTTAGTTTGTCACTCGCTGTATCACATTCATGCCTTGCACGAAATGACTTACGAGCAGCAGCCGAATAATTATTGCCATAGCCCTTAGCGCCAAAGTGGATGAGCTTCTCATCCCCTCCGGCACAGGCTTTGACCATCATCTTCTTGCCCGGTCTATCTGAAGGGACAGGATGATTGCATTTCATCTTCGACTTGTCAGCCATTGTTATGCCTCTGAAAAGAAGTCACGACTTTGATATCCCGGATCAGCCGCCTCTTCTTGCGCTGTCCTTTGTGCTGATTCAGTAACTGTCTGCTCCTGAGGAACATCAGCCGCTGTAGTGTCAGTAATTGTAGGATCTACAATTGGATCTGTAGGTTTCTTGAGAGCCATAATTACTTCTTCTTTTTAGCAATCATTGCCATAAATGCTTTCTTCTCAGCAGACTCTACCTTTTTAGGTTCAGCCTTCTCGTGAGCTTTCATTGCACCCTTTGATGGATATTTCTCCATGCCACCGTACTCAGAAATTCCTTTCTTAGCAACGGTCTTTTTAGCAGCAGTCTTCTTTATCATCTTATTTCTTTTTCATGCCCTTGCCTTTGGCAGCGACCATTAGTTTTTTTGTTACTCCGTTCTTTCCGCCTATTGGCATCTTTGATACGTTAGTGCCACCACTTGATGGCATTTGCATACGTGATGATGCAGGTAGACTTGGAATTGCTTTTTTCATATGTTTATTTTTTAAATGATTGTTGTCCTAATCCGAGATTTAAACCACTCAGTTTACCTAAGCCACTTATGTTCTTTGACAATCTATTAGCCTTTTCAGTCTTGTCATTGTCAGCTTTGGTCTTCGTATCTTCGGCTATCTTCTTTGCTCCGATGTATTGCTTCAACGCACTAACATCTGACGTTAAGTCTTTTATACTCTTATCCCTTGCCGCCAATTCGGTTGCCGCTTTATCTAATGTGTCTTTTGAATTTTCAGCCATAATGTTTTAACTTTGGACAAATGTATAAAATAAAATTAAATGAAATTAGAAAAATCAGATTACCTAAAATATTGGAGGGCAGTACGCCAATATATGAAAGTCAAAAACGGAGTCTCTCAGTCTGACTTAGATATTATACTCTTCCTTTATACCGAACCCTACTTCTCAAGAGAAAAATTTAATGAGTTTAATAGACTCCTTTCTTGGGATAAACAGAGGTTTGATAAACTATGCAGAGAAGGATGGATCGAGTCCTATAAAACTGTTATGTTCGGAAGACGTAAGAAATATGGACTATCCTATAAATCAATGCGGATGATCAACTCCATCTATAAAATCCTTGACGGAGAAGAAATACCAACAACTATTGGGGTAAACCCAATGTTTAAGAAAAATGTGAAATATACCGATAAGGTCTATCGGCACTTTATTATGGAAATGCGTAAAGCTACAACACGACAACAACGTCCCTCTCCTGAATTATAGTCAGAGGGTTGTCATTGAGGATCATAGTGTATCCATGTGCTTTGTCGTAGTAGATGATGTCATCTACCGAAATTACCGATACGTCAGTGCCCGGTGCTATCACCTGCCCCTTGCGGTATCTTAACTGATTCGTATCCTCTCCCGATAGGACAAGGCCCGACTCAGTGATGATGTCCTCGTCAATATTTTTGACGATAATATTTTTGCCTATTGGTATCATGATGCTGCTTCGTATGAACGTGCCATTGTTATTATTGCATTGGTACTCAAGATAGTAATGGCTACACTCACCGCATTTTGGAATGCTGATCTCGTTACCTTCAACGGATCTATTACTCCCATCTCGATAAGGTCACCTGTCTGCTGTGTCTTGATGTTGTATCCAAAGCCCTGCTCCGAAATATCACCATATATGCTGCTGACCTCTAACCCTACGTTCTTTAGGATCTGCATCAATGGAGCTTTTAATGCCTCGCTAATGATCATCCCCGCAATCATTTTTTCTTTAACATCCCAATTTTCTACCAACTCATTCAGGTCAATGTCATACAATGCCTTCCCTGCTCCCGGAAGGATGCCCTCCTCCAATGCTGATCGTACCGCACACACCGCATCATCTACTCGGTCATATAACTCCTTTTGCTCAAGGTCCGTGTTGCCCCCTACGTATATAACACCAATGCCGCCCGTAAGGGATGCAATTCGCTCCAAAATAAAGTCCTTATCTGACTTCTTGTTGGCTAATTTATGAGCCTCCCACAACTGATCAACACGAGCTTGGATCTTATCTTGGTCCGAACGAGTGTCCGATTTTATGATCACCGTACTGTCCGAACTTACAATCACCTTTGTCGCATGACCTAAATCCCCAAAGTTAATATGACTCAAATCATCCCCTGTCTTCTCGCTGTAATACGTAGCACCTACGCTGATAGCAATGTCTTGCATCAACTCATGCTGCTTATACCCAAAGTTAGGAGGTGGTATCGCACATACCTTTAAGTTCCCCTTTATTACATTGGCAGCTAACGTGTTAACTACATTTACGTTACACGGAGATATGATAAGCAACTTCTTGCCCTCCGATATGATCGGCTTCAAAACCATCTCCAACTGTAATATGTTGCTAATCTCAATGTCCGCCACCAAGACCATCACATCCTCAAGGATACACTCGTCCTTCTTTTGGTTATTGATGAAAAGAGGCGAAAGATAGCCTCTGTTGACTTTTAATCCTTTAGTGACCTCAGAATACGTCTCAGCTGTTTGGCTGCGTTCTACGGTCACTATACCACTATTGCCGACCTTTTTATACACGTCCGCTATAATATCCCCAATCGTCTTGTCGTTGTTTGCCGAAATAGTCGCCACATCCGTTAACATCGTCTTGCTGACCTTTCTGCTGCCTTCCCTCAACTTCTCCACCACCTTGTCTGTTATCTCCACCATGTAACGCAAAACCTCCGTTCTGTTGTGAGTAGAGTCAATCATCCTGTCCCCCGCCATCACCAACGCCTCCGTTAAAACAATAGCTGTTGTCGTGCCATCTCCTGCACTCGTTGCCGTTTTGTCCGCAGCCTCCCGTAACATCTTAACCGCTAAATTCTCAACAGGATCTATCAAATCAATAGCCTTCGCTACCGTAACCCCATCCTTCGTTACCGTGATGCCATGCGTATGCTGCGGTGATTCAATAACAACAGTGTTGCCGCCCGGACCTAATGTGCTCTTTACAGCCATCGACATCTTCCTGATGCCATTGATTAACTTAGCCCTGCCCTCCGTTTCAAAATGTAAGTCCTTTGGACTGTATCCCGATTGATTCATAATTTGATTTGATTTGATTTGATTTGATCCGATTTATTCCGATGCCACAAATATACTGATTTGATTATACCATCCAAATCCTAATGCAAAAAAACCCATGTCGAAAAATATATAATTCCCCTATACTCTCTCTCTATTATTTACCTCCTTTTATTATTATTCTTTTGAATACAGTTCATTCTTAAAATCGACATTTTCGACATTAGTATTAATAATCAATTAGTTATCTCTTTAAAATCGACATAAAATCGACATTTAATGTACATAATTTATAAATTATCGACATAAAATGACCACTTTACCCAAAAAAAAGAGGAGGTAATCAGCCTCCTCTACACAAATCACAAGAAAAAATCGGGACTCTTAATACCGAACACTCGGTCCGGAATACATATCGACATGGTCGCATTCCATCATCGAAGACCTCATGGCCTCCGAATATATCGCTACCTTTTGCGCTACCTTTGCCGCTTTCTTTAACTCAACAGCCTTCGCTATCCATGTCCTGTCGTCAGGTCTGTTGTTGATTAACATGCCGCCCTCTACCTTTAATCCTCCGCCTGTGTTGTTGGCGTAAATGCTTCCCTTGATTACCATAATCCTGAAGTTTAAATTGTTTAGGCAAATATATGAAAGATTCTTATATGCGTAATGTCGAGGTAATATACCGTTTTGCGTCAGCGGTGGCGGAGGGGAAAGCGATATTTTTTTCGGGGGTGGGGGTGTGAAAGTGTCGGCTGCTGCTGATATTTTTGGCTTTTCATGGTTACGTAAAACACATAACGGATTTCACATAACGGCAGTATATAGCATGATCCCTCATTACGTAAAACACGTAACGGGTTTCACGTAACGTATTAACGTAACGGGTTTCACGTAACGAATGCAATTACGTAAAGTACGTAACGCTCAATACGTTACGGGCTTTACATAAAGTAAAGATTTAAGGCAAAAGAGTACGTTACCCCCCCCCCTTGTTTACATTCACTTAATTAACTACTTTAAGTAATACTACCTAACTAACTGATTTGCAAAGCAATATAAATAAAAAGTAAAAATAAATCATAAATGAGTGTATACACCTACATTTTTTACAAAGTTTTGATTTATCTTTGCTTTGTTGTTGATAGAGATATGAATAACAACAAAAGTAAAAAATGAGTGCATTTGCACTATCTTTGCGTTATAGTTATTTGATTAATGAAAGTAAAAAAAAATAGGCTTGAAAAAGTCGTGGACGAAGTATGTCTAATTGATAAAAATAAAAAATCACTCCTATAGGCGTGAAAATATAAAAAACAATTAACACTTAAAAAACTAAAAAAAATGGAAACAATCGAGAAAAACATGGAAGTGTTCAACACTTACCTAAAAGAAAATGCTATTCAGTTTGAGACTGAAAAGATTAAGGAATTTCACTACAAATTAGAGGGTAATTCAAAAGACAATTTAAGAGACTCGATTTATTTGGGGCAATTATTTGAAAAAGTAAAAGCAATCTTTTTGAGTCCCGAAAGTAAACAGGAGCGCAAAAATCTAGGCCTAAAAATAGGAGTAAAATACTTTTTGGAGCAAAATTTTCTACTTTCTGAGGGATATATTAATAAACTGATACAAGGTTTCAATAATAAGGAGAAGTTAGATGATTATTTAAAAAATGGTCATATTGGTAAAAGTATTTCGGTTGAGAACTTCCTAACTTATTGCAATCCTAAAAAAGAAAAGGAAACCGAAACGACTGAAGCCGAAACGACTGAAGCCGAAACGACTAAAACCGATTTCGATACTTTGATTGACGACATCGAGAACGCATCTAACTATACAGAGGAAGCCGCGTTCGGGGGTATTACATTAACTATTAGTAAAGCAAGCCGCGAAGATATACTCAAAGCAATTGAATATCTACAAAATAAGGTTAATTAATTAAAAAAGTATTGCAAAGGTACACCCCGACATTTGTCGGGGTTTCTTTGTGTTTATTTTTTTTTACCAAAATTTCACACCTATAGGCGTGATTTTTTGGTGCATTAAAGAAACAGAGTCGAGTCGATCAAAAGCAGTGCAAAATCTCTGATGATAGTTGCCTACAAGTTACCAAAGGTAGTGGAATAGGAGCACAGAGTAAAAGGTGGAAAAGTTAGGACGTTAAAAAATCACTCCTATAGGCGTGAAAAATATAAACCAACAAATTAAAAACTAAAATCAAATGACATTTAACGGCAAACAAAATGACATTAGAATAGACTTGTTAGATATTCTATATGTAGAGTTACCCGACTGCAATTTAGGATTCGAGATACCTAAAAAGCAGGTAGTAAAGTGGGTAATGCCATAGGATGTCCTGATAGGTAAGATGTGATGAGTATTAGTTTTGAGTACAACTAATAGCAACTGAGTGCAGAGGGATAATTAAAATTGATAACTCTTAAAACACAGATATAAAAATGAAAAAAATCATTGGAAATGCATTCAGTTTGCAAATGCTAATCGACCCCATTGCAAACATCAGTATAAATCCTATTGCAAAAGAGGATATACCATTCGATCAGTGTGAATCTGCTATAGGTCATCAAGACCTTGCAGATCATTTAGGTGTACCTATGAACAGGGTAAATACTAAACTATCTAACAAAGATGTTTTGTATGTTGCTCAGTTTATGGGCGGTAGACTGCCAGAAGGCACTACTATGTTAGATGCTGAAAAATTAGGATTGTTGCAGTTCTTTGAGATAACTATAAGTTATCCAGCGATAGAGTAATAAGGAGGGAGTAATCTCTCCTTCTTTTATGAAATGATTCACTTCGTTCATCAGCTTGAGTTATAACACATTGCATAGTCAGACATTAAAAGATTATTTCTACCTAGTTATATCCAGGAGAGGTAGTTTAATTGTTCCTTATTGAAATAATTAATCAATATAAAATTCCTAAAAGTGAGGTTCTTATGGTAAAACATAAGTTTGGTATGGATAAAAACCTAATCTACATTGAGCGAGGATGGAACAAGTAATCTTTTTAAAAATAAACAGGCTGAGACCCTGCTCTGTATGTGCACATATACGAACTGTAATACAACCAAGTAATTAATGGGGAATACAGTAGTGCAAAAAGATCAGTATTTGTAACTAATTACTACAAGTATGCGAACCATGATCACGATATAACATTGGAAACTTGGTTATATTATTTAAATCCCTAACAATTCTAGTTATCACTCAATCACTATAATCTGCCTTATCAATGCACCATAACTCACTTCCCAAGGGTGAGCAGTCTACTAAAAAATTACCACTTTAATGTGGAGACATAGTGGATTGAGTGCAGAGGGATAATTAATAAGTCAAACCTTAAAACCTAAATATATGACACAATTTCACATTTACCATTCTATTGGTATCAACAAGTTTGAAGAAGTAGAGAACCAATCAAGAG
>Ga0194048_10000847_pt1 | contig 15025 bp, 22 predicted proteins | sample JunL225m_MetaG_FD_161685 | JGI IMG/M metagenome (GOLD analysis project Ga0194048, IMG submission 161685) | Anoxic zone freshwater microbial communities from boreal shield lake in IISD Experimental Lakes Area, Ontario, Canada - Jun2016-L222-5m | ecosystem: Environmental > Aquatic > Freshwater >...
CCCTCGGGCCGTCAAGTGTTGGCGTTGGTCGCGCAATGCTTACTACGTTGCCTTGGTCGTCAGTAGAATAATTAGGCTCTGATGCTTGCTGGCGACCTAGAACCTCGTTGCTAGACGCTATGGACTTGTCTATGCCAAAACCCATATAGCCCAATGCGCGCCCCAGCGCTGAAGTAGCGCCGTTAGCCTGCTCGGATAATTTAGTAAATGTCGTTCTGCCTGGGTACGGCTCAAACATGTACGCGGTTACGGGTATTGGGTCGTCGGGGTCGCGGCTCACGGTGACGCTGCACTCGATGAACAACTGGTCGCCTACTTGGGTTATCTCTGGGCGATGCTCAACAATGCGCAGCTGCGGAAACACTTTAAGCGCTTGCTTCAGACGTGTCTTTACATCTACATATTCTGAAAGGTCAAAAGCCATTACTCGTACCAGCCGTTCTCATGGTTGCTTACCCAGTCAGCGGCCCACAATGTGATGCACAAGAATGTTGCCAATACGCCGGCAACGGCAAAAGCGTAAACAATGGTTCTCATTTTTTGCCTCGCAATGCGTTGTCAATGGCGATGAGTAGTTGGTCGGTTTCTCCACCTAGTTGGGTGTGCCCAAGGTCGTGTAGTTCTTGCACAATGTCGTCTAGGCGGTCAATGATGCTCTGTTGTTTTGGTTCAAGGCTGCTGGGGTGTTCTAGCCGGCCAATGGCTTGGCGTAGGTCCTCGCATAGTTTTGGGTCGTCCATTGCGTAACTGTAAGCGTGTGCGCGCAGGTTTCGGATTAGCACGTCTGTTGCTTTGGGTCGAGTGTTCGCCCACAAGTTTGCTAGTGCTTGGTCTAAGTGGTCAGTCGGGTTTACCATTTTGTTGTCCTTTTTCTAGTCGGGTTGAAAATAACTAACGGGTGCAACATAGCACATTAGTTTCTTGCGCTGTTGCCTTTCCATGGTGCCCAGCCGTGGCGCTTAAATAGGGCTAAAGCGGCTTTAAGGTTTCGGCCTGGTGACCATAGTTCAGTCATGGCTTTATGGACTATGCCGGCATCTTTGAGAAATGTTTTGTTTGCGCCGTTTATTTGCATTAGGCCGTATGAGCCGGTGTACGGGTCGCGCTGGTTCCATGCTCGAGCGAAGCCTTTTGACTCGCGCGCGCAAATCTCAAGTAGGTGCGGTATGTCTTTGTGTTGCCAGCCGACCTCTAGGGCAAGGGCTTTGTATAACTGGCAGTCTTGTGCAGCTGCTTTGGTTTGTGTGGCCGGCACAAGTAGTGCGGCTATGGCGATAGCGCCTAGTAGTCGTTTCATGGTTTCTGCCTTTCGTCGGGATAGGTAAAAACCCTAATGGGCTTATTGAGTGTTTGCGCGTCTTTTGGCTGTAAGCCTTGTGTTGTAAGGGTTTAGGCGGGTGGTGCCCAGACGTTGCCTAGCACGTATTCCCAGTGCCATGACTCAAAGCCTGGTTTGCTGGGGTCGCCTGTGCCTATGTACCAGCCGAAACGGTTGGCGTTTTTGGTGAGCCAAGTGAAGGTTTTTCCGGTGGCGTTAGCGAAGTCGACTGCTAGCCCCCAGCCGTGGTTGCTGTTGCCTGGGCTTGAGCATGGGGCCATACCTTTTTTGAGGTACCACGTTTTGCCCTCAAAGGTGCGGGTAATGCCTCGAGTGTCGCTGGTGGGTGTTGGCGAGTAGCGTTGCATGAAAGCGTCGTAGCAGACTTTGTAGGGCCTGTAGGTGTCAACGCTAGACGTGGGGGTCAATGTGATGCCGTCGGCTTTTGCGGCGTTGAGCATGTGTTTGTAGCTGCGTACCGCGCTCGTGTGCAATTTGCCGCCTGGTACTGCGCCCAGTAGTTCGTCCGGTAATTGACCGTTTTTTTGGTTTAGCAAATCGGCTGGCATTCTAATTTTCTGTGTCGGATACATCTTTACCTTTCGGTTTATCTCGAAGGCCGTTTGATGCGAGCAATGATGAGAGCGCCCCACTAACAAAAAGGACCATCGGTTTGAGTATGTCCCAAGCGGCAGCGTCATTGGGTGCCATGTTCTTTGGGTCTTGCACTACGAAAAGTAGGCCGTATAAAAGCACGAAAATGCAGCCGACAAAAGCGCTGCATAAAGCGAGACCGACAATGAATATGAGTCGCGCTTTTATTTCCTCGTTGCTTAGTCGAGGACGCATTACAGGCATTTTGAACCATGTCTTACAGCTGCGGTGTCTGACGTAACAAAACCTAGAGCATTGTTTTTAGTGCGTACTTCTGAACAAACCCCGCGCGTACGGTCGCCGCATGCCGTAAGTATTGTCGCCAGCAAAAGCGCCACAAAACTAGCCCGCCAAATCATTTGTGCCTTCTTCAGTCCAGCCGCTAGCAATTAGCGCCTCATATTCTTCTGCTGTCATTTCTCTGACTTCGTCGTCTATTTGTATGTTTGGTCGTGTCATGGTTATGCCTTTCGGTATCCATAAACAAAAATAACGCCACCGCTTATGGTGCCTGAATCTGATGTGATTGTAAAACCAGTTGCAGAACTAGCGGTTTTATTAACGCCTGACATAAAACCAGCGTTGGTGTCGCCTTGATATGTAGGGCTTGTAATTCTTGTGTATTTTGCTTCAAATGGGCTTAGTAAAGTGACTCTTGCAAAGTTTCCATTTGTTGTAAAACCACCGCCAACCCACGGCCAAAATGCCCTGTCGTTATTTGTTGTAGCGATTGAAGGCCCTGTAGCGGTATATGTGCCGTACAACAAAACATTGTAATAATTACTGCTTTGACCGGTCAAATACAAATTAAAGTTATTATTTACTGAGCTTGTCCCACCGCTATAAATAATTTCGTAATTATCGTAGGTGCTTGAAAATGCGTCTGTCACGCTGACAGTTGAAACGCCATTACCTACGGTCTGTTGTTTGATGTAGACCAGCCCTGAGTTTGCCAGATAGGTGTTTGTATCTGAAGCGGTTAACACCTCGCCAGTAGTAAAAGTTTTTGTAGCCATTAGTACCCCAGTCTATTTGAGTCAAGTTTGCCGAAAGTAGCATTGTCAAGGATTAGGTAAGCGTTAAGGTCTGCGGCCGAAACGTGATATGTGTATCGAGCCTCACCGGGTACCGCGCTAAACGTATAGCCTTCAATGATGCACGAATAGGTAGTGCCGCGAAAAACGACGTTTAATATGCGTCCTATTTGCTCGCCCGGTGTGTTTGCGCCTAAACCCAAATCGTCTAGTTTCATTGTGTTTTGGGCGTTAGCCAAACAAGAAATAGAACTAATAGCCACTTTTGGTGTCTTGTAGTTGTTGAGCAAGTAGTTTGCGTAATCGAGAGCGGACGCCGCCGACGGGCTAAGCGTGTTTGTGGTCAAAGTTTTAAGCGGGTTTGCGCCGGTGCTGGCGGACTGAACGGCAAAACCCTCGGGTGCAACCAAGGCTTGAGTGTAGTAATTGTCTGAAAGGCTGGTGAAAGTTATCTGGTCGTAAACTTGGTTTGTGGCGTTGTTTGTCGTGTCTGACATTTGCACAGTTAACGCGGTCTGCTGGTAAAACGGGTCATATAACGCGGGTAGCGGGTAATCGTCAATCGCTGGCAAACCTATTGCTGGTTGGTCAATATCGTTTATACGGGCATTGCGGGTCAAAGCTACTTTGTTTAGCCAGTCGGCAAAATTGCTTGTAACGGTCGTGGCTGACGTAGACGGGCTTGTGCCGCCAGAGTAATAATAAGCCGCTAGCAACGTCCACGAGCCGTATACAGTTGACATTTGTCCAACGATGGTGTCTGCCGGTATTGCATATGAACTGGTGCCAGTACGGCCCCATGTGGCTAACGCGCCAACACAAGAAATGGTTAAGTAGTCGGCGTTACCGACACCGCCGGCGTATGGTATGCCGTAGGTTGCTCGTACGTCGTCTATGCGACCAAAGAAAACGAACCTTGAGTCGGCACTGTTTATTACACGTATTGGCGTGCCGGGTACCAATGCGGTTATTGGTGACGCGTAGCCGGTTGGGTAACGCAATGTTATGGTTGCGCTGCTGGCGTTGTATTGGTCTAATTGCGCTTGACGACCGACGTTTACCGTAATGTTTTGAACGTTTGTTAAGGCGGTTCTACCGGTTGATGCGCGCCCATATTCGACGGTGTAATTTTGGACGGCCATCAGTAATTGTTGCTTACCTTTATGGGCACGCTGCCGTTGGTGCGCATGTAGGTGCGTAGCGCGCTTACTACTGCGTTTGGGTCGCCGCCGTTTACGTTTATGGTTACGCTTGCAGCTGATACGCCACCAGTGTTATAGCGCGACATATCGGCATTGGTGCTGGTGTTGATACTCCCAAGAATTGGGCCAAAAGGGTCTGTCATTTCGGCTGGCTTGCCAGCAAATACGTTGCCAAGGCTTGTATCTAATTGTTGACCAATAGCTGCCACGCTGCCAATGTTTGTCGTGAACTTGAGTAAAAACTCTGTGTTGGAAATAACGCTGTTAACGCCGTCGACTATGGCTTGGGCTTGGTCTACGCCTGACTTGAACCATTTATCTGCCGTCAATTTAGCGATACGGTCCGCAGCTGCATTGATAGTTGTAGAGATGCCGACTAAACGGTCTATGGACGCTTTACCGCCAGCAAGCAGACTATTAATAATCTGTAGTCCTACGTCTGCGCCACTGGCAAGAATGGACTGCAATAGTGCTGGGTCGTCTAAACCTGCCGCTATAAGTTGCTCGATGCCGGTAGAGAGTTGAGCAGCTTTAGATGCTTGGTCGTCAAGTACACCAAAAAACGACTTTGCGCCTTCGCTGTCTGCTGCCGTAGTCCAGGCTTCGCCGACGTTAAATATGCCGCGCACTACGTCTGCGGTGGCATTGTAAAAAGCGTTGTAATTATCGGTCGCTTTGGTCAGCTGTTCATTGGCGCGCATGAGCGCTGGGCTGAACTTATCTTTAACGGTTTGTACCGCATTGTCGTATGCGTCTTTAAGTTGGCGTACTGCCTCAGCGTGCTTACTTGTCGCCTCTGCGGCGCGTTTAGCGGCCTCTGAAGCCTTTTTACTGCTGGCTGTGCTTTTAGCTATTTCAGCATTTGCTAAGCGTTGCTGCTCGATGTCGACGGCTTTTTGGTAGTTGGCGCGTTTCTGGTCTTGGTCAAGTTGGAGTAAAACGTCTGACCAGTTTTTGGTGTTGTTGTATGCGGTGGCAAAAGATTCGTTTAGTTTGTCGGTATCGGTTTTGAGTTTGCCAATGTTGAAACTCAGCCCAAGTACCTTGCCGCCAAGATTTAGAATGCTGCTACCAAAGTTGGCTGCGTTAAACGCGCCTTGCTTCATGTTGTCCAAGAAGCCTTTAGAGTCGCTTGTATTCTTTTTGAGTACGTCGCTTAGGGCTGTGGCTGGGTCAATAAACCGTTTAAGTTTGTTGCCAAGTTCGCTGATTACGCCGCCTAAACCGCGCTCGTCATTAATTTTTATGAGCTTGTCAAAATAGTTCAAGAGTTCGCCCAGTTTCGGCAGAACCTTGTAACCAATGGACTCGACTAACTCGTTAAAACGTACTTGCAGTATTTGCAGTCGCCCAGAATAGGTGCTGGCGTTAGCAGCTGCCGCGCCACCAAACTGCATCGTTAATGCTTCTTGTGCAGCCTTAAAGTCTTTGGTTTTAATAATGTTCTCATCGAGCGGTACGCCAAGTTTTTTTAGTGCCGTAAAGTTGCCGTCGTAAGCCTTGCCAATAGCGGTGCTGACAGCTGTAAGGTCTTTGCCGGTCGCAGCTGATGCGTCAAGCGAAAGGTTGAGTAACTCTTGGGCCTTTGCGGCATCGCCGGTGTACCTGACCAAACCGGCTAGGGCTGGTCTTAACTGGTCGTCGGCCACGCCCGTGGCTAATTGCGTCTGGTCAACAAAAGCAGAAACGCTATCTACTAAAGCCTGGTTAGGTCCAAGTGTTGCGCGCAGTTGGGTTTCTAAAAGTTTGCTGCTGCGCTCATCTTCCATAGCGGCTTTAGCGGCCATGACAAGACCGCCAGCCAATGCGGTGACCGCGCCACCAGCCGGCACCATAGCCTTTTTAAGTAAAAAACCTGCTTTGTCGCCAAAACCTTGCAAGCTTTGAAACTCTTTTTTAGCCGCGTCAAAACCCTTGGTGTTTAGGCTTGAAATAATCGGAATGTTGATAGCCATCAGCGCGTCCTAGTTGTTACAAGATTACGGTTAACAATAGACATTACTCGCTCAACTATCTTGGTTACTTCGTCCTCGACAGCGGGTAACACGCTCATGGCTGCTGGTTCCATAGCGCGTGGGGCTTTTGCTGGGCCGACGTGTTCGCCATGGGCTAAAAGGTTTGTCACAAACTGGCTACCACCATGAATGCCTGTATGGTCCCAGATTGCGCCGGCAGCATCACGTTGCTGTAGAACCAATAACTGGTATTGCGTCGCCTTAAAATCGGCTGTACGGCCGTTAGAGAACGTCACGGTGCGTGCGCGCTGGCCTTGTTTACCGACGACGGTACGGATACCAGCGAGAACACGGTTGCGTGACCAGCCGGTACCGTCGCGGCCTTTAATAATGTTGCCGCGGCCCATACCCGATAACGGGTCTTTGGTCGGGATAAAAGCGCGTGCAGCCGTCACAAGTCGAGTACCGGCACCAGCTTGAATGTCTTTAGTTATTTGCCGGCGTAACGTCCGGTCAACTTTGTTTATTTCAGCCAAAGCCTCTCGAATGCCATAAACCTGATAACTAGCGCTGGTGGGCATTTTCTTTGCGCTGCCTTTCAAGAATGTTTATGACGGTGGCTAAGTCTGGTAACTCAAAGTCTACACTTGGCGGCCACCAGCCTGTGTGTAATAGCAGTTCTGCTAGTTGTCGCCGGACGGTGCCGGCTGCGTAAAACTTTGTGGCTCGCTGTCAACGACTTCGAGTATTTCAATGTCGTTTATGAACTGGTCGAGTGTGCCTGGCACGGTAATACCGGCGCGGGCTGATGCGTCGTATGCCATAAAGGCTAAATCTTCCATGCCTACGCCTGCGCCTAGGTCGCTGGCGCGGCGCTTGAAACGCCGTTCCCATGCGACAATGACCGCGAGGCTAGTGACGACCTCGTATGGGTCTTGGTTTTGGCGTTGTACTTTGAGCCGTAATTGCATGTCGGGCTACCTTTCGGGTTAGTTGTTAAGCGATTGCGACTGTGTAGACGCCACCGGTAAAGGTGATGTCAATGGTGTCAAGTGCGCCTAGTTGGCCGTTGACCAATGGCAGCGTTTCAAGATAACAACCCGTCAAAGTGTGCACTGGGTTTGTTGCACTTGTGGCGCCTGAAGTTGGCTTAATAGTTACTGTCGTTTGTGTACCAACAAGTGCTTTAAGAGTTGCGTAAGTTTCTGTCACTGCGTACGAGTTGTAAAGCGTGACAGTCAAAGTGCTGTTTTCAAGACCAGACGTATAAACGCGGGAAGTTGAACCAAAAGCAGTCGACTCTAAAGACTCAATAACTCGAGTGAGAACCGCGCTGCGGGCTTGGTCTGTAAGGTCAACCGAGTTGATGGTTACAACTGGGTTAGAAAGATAAGTGCTAGTTGCCATGGTGTTTAGTCCTCGCTTTGTTCTGAGTCTGTTTTAGCAGGTTTTGTTTCGGTTTTGGTGGACGTTTCGGCTAAGAAACCACCAGCGATAAGAGCCGCGATGTTTACGCCGTCTTTTTCAGCTGCGGCAGCGTCAAAGAAATCGCCAATTTTGCCTAGTCGTTCGCTTGAAATCTTAAACATAGTTAGCCTTTCACGCTGTCTGTGCTTGCATTGTAATGGTTAAATCGTATGCCGGATAGTCTGCGCCGCCTATCATGGCGATAGTTGGCCGTCCGTCCGTCAGCCCAACATTAGCGCCAAGTACTTTGCTGGCGAGGTTTAGTAGTGACCGTTGGGCGTCGAGGTTGTTTGGCCCCAGGGTGATGACGCGCACGGGAAAAATCATTTTTACTATGTTGTAGTTATGCGCCTCAAATGTTGGCGCGTCTATAAAGGCGCATGGCGGCACTAGGTTGCGCGGGTCGTTAACTACTTGTAGACCAGATACAGCGGTAAGGGTCGCCGTCAGGTCGTCTAGAGCCTCGTTAAAGAGGTCTGTGTAAGCCACTACGCCCATTTAGGCACACTGCGGTCTGTCAATGCCAAGCAGTTGTTTAATCACGCCTGAGAGCCCTGTAACGGTTACTGCGCCGCCGTCGCCAAAACTGGCAAACGAGTCAATAGAGCCGCGTTGCCGATACAGCATGCCGCCATATTGGATAGTGCCCAAAGTTACGTCACCACTGGGGCTAGTTGTTAGCGAGTCCGTATAGCCGGCCTCTTGCCTGCGGCGATATGCAAAAGCGTTCGAGGCTGACGCGCACTGGGTTAAGAAAGCAGCGTCAAGACTCGAGGCGGTACCGATGCCTAACCAGTCCTCAATTTGAGCAGCTGTAACCCAACTGCATACGGGGTTGTAAGTAATCGTGCCGGTATGCGCATGAAAAGCCTGGTCGCTCTGGGTGTCTATCCATTGCACCGCATTGGCAATAGGTACCGAATAGTCATAGATAGGCAACCCGTATGTGTCAACGTCCACCAAAAGAAACTGCGGTAGAGCATAGACACTGTGCGCCCCGTTAAACGGTGCCGTGCTGCTAGAGACGGTTAGGTCTTGCCCTAGCGCAATTTCATTGGGGGTAAGCGTCGTAACTGTTACGTGGTTTTTAACAATTTGCGCGTACTGAATGCTGTAAGTTGTCATGGCGGTTAAGCCGCCTTTCGACTAAGCCTGAGTAATTTTGCGAACCATTGAACCAATGGCTGCGAATGTTGCAAAGTAACCGTAGTAGCTAAATGTACGGCCAAGTGTTGACGGTACTTCAACTGACATGAGCCCACGCTGTTGTTCGTAAACCTCGAAGGCGCGGTCTGCGTTGGTGATAATCATTGTCTTTGCAGCAAACTTGTTGGAGACAACAAGCTCGAGGCCGAGTGGGTTCATACCCGACCATGAAGTTGCGTTGCCTGCGCCAAGTGTGTTGTATCCACCAAGACCAGGTGCGCCGATTGCTGGGAACACTGGGCGGTTGCTTGAGTCAACCAATTTGCCAAGTTGTGCCCATACGTCTGGGCTTACAAACATTGTCGTTGGGAAAAAGTTTGTGGTGTTGCTGATGTCGTAAGCGGAATCGTAAATGCTGGTCATAAGGTCTGTGACTGACAAATCCCATACGCCCGATGAAGTAGCGGCAGCCAACAAGTTGGTGCAAGTAATTCCTTCGGTCGCAATCATGTACTCACCCATAAGGTCGTTCAAGATGAGGTTCAATGCTGCTGGGTCTGTGAAATCAATGTCTTGTACCGACAAAGTGACCTGACCGGCAACAGTTGACTTGGTGACAGTGTTGCTTGCGATAACCATTGTCGTTGCGCTAACTGCACTGAACTCTGATGACTGAGTAGCGGCGCTCGTGTGTGTGGTAATGGTCGGACGCACAAACGTTTTAGATGGTGTCGATGGCATTGGTCGCGCACCCAAAGCATTGGTAGCAGGACGGATAAAGTTTAAGTTCTGAACCAATGGCCCAAGTACTGGTACTGGCAAAAGACCAGGTGTGTCGGTGGTTGCTACGTCACCGGCAGCAGCTTGGAGTGCTGTCTGGCTATCGCGTGCAGCTGCTTTGTAAGCCTCGTTGACGTTGCGGAAAGTGTCGCCACCAGTGTGCATAGCTGCCAAGTATTCGCCTGGTGTTGGCATAGCAAACTTGCGTTTTGGTTCTGCGAAAACTTTTGGTACTACCGACTCGGGGCCGGCTGCTTCGATGACTGGTTCCATTGGGGGGTTCTCCGTTTCGGGTTCTTGTTCTGAGTCTATATCTGTTGTTTCGGGTTCTTGGTGGATACTTGGGTCGCGTGCTGCGGCAACGTCGGTGATGACTGCACCGCTGAATGCTGGCACGGGTACCAGACTGAGTTCTATCCAATCGGCTGCCGTGACAACCATTATGCCGTCCTGCATTGTGTAGTCAAGGACGTTTACGCCTACCGATACTGAGTCAAGCACGCCAGCCTGAGCCATGAGAATGGCATCACGTCCGGCTTGAGTGTCTACAAGCTGGGCACTAAATAGCATGCCTTGTGGGGTTTCTGTGCGCGAAGTAACAAGGCCGACGGGCTGGCCTGAGTCATGGTACATAAACATTTTTGGTGCTTTGCCGCCAGTAGGCAATGAGCCTGGGGCGAACATGACGCGTGTACCGTCTGAGACAGTGGCTTGCGCGTTGTATGGGGCGGCCATGCCCGAAATCTGACGGCGTGGTGCGCCTTCTGCGGCTTCAACTTCTACGGCGAAACCTGCGGATAGTTCTATTTTCATTGCATTACCTCGCTTGGTGCGGTTGTTGCTGGTTGGGTCATTGGCATTTCTTGTACGTCGGGTGACTCTGTTTCGGCTATGACTTCTGCCAAATAGTCGTCAATGTCAAACTCAATATAAGTGCCTCGTGGCAGCACGTTGTTCATTGAAAGTGTCTGGGCTACGCAGTCCATGTATTGACGCGCGGCAAACAAATACAAGTCCTCTCGAGCGCCTTTAGAGGTCGTATAGGCGTATGAGCCAATGTTGATGCCAGCCAAATACGGTGGAATATTCCCAAGCCTGCACATTTCAAGTGCTTGGAAGTTGGCGGCATCTATAAGCAACATGTCGCTGGGACTCATTGACGTTGCTTCATATTTCAAGTTTTCTGACAGCGCAGCAGTCTGGTTGTTCTCGCGTGCAGCGTTAAATGCAGCTGCAAGGTCGCCTAACTCTTGCGCGCTTAAAGGCTCGCCACCAGTGACTTGCAAAACGCCCGACGGAATAGTGCTAGTTGCGTTGCGGTAGCGCGCATGCTCTAAACGCAATGCTGTGGCTACTGCTTGCTCGCTCTGGTAAACGATGCCTTCAATAGGCGAGATGAACTGCACCAAATCGTCACTGTTTATTTGGCCGCCTTGAAAATAAACTTGATTAGACGGCGCGTACCATATTGGGCCTGCCTGGTCACGGGTCGTCACTGTCGCTGCTGGCAAACGAGTAAAAGAACTAGGAAAACCGTCTGCCGTTCGGCTAGTAATAAACCAAAATGCGCGCCCGTAAAAAAATAAATCGTCAAGCGTCCATGACATGAGCGTGGAGTACGGGATAGCAGGGTCGGGTTGTTTTAACCATGAACGTGGGGCGATATAAACCTTTTCCATTTCGCCGTCAATTTCGTTCCATATTTCGTTGTACATGCACAAATAGGTTGCGCCCAAAACTGATGCAATAAGGTCTCGAGCGCGGGCAAGTGTTGGCACTGACATGGCGCGGTTGCGTGCGTCGCCTTCATAGTACGTGTAGTACTGCCCGACAAGGTTTACGCCAGCGTTATTAGCGTTATATCCATACCCGCCACCACCACGGCCACTGCCGGCGGCAGCTGCTTTTGCTGCTTCGCTTGGCGGTGAAACTGCCGCTTTAGTTGCTCTGGTAAAAATTGCCATATGGGTAGTTTGCCATTTCTTGCGTGTCGAGTTGTGGATAACCTCGCAAATCCCGACGAAATGCGAGGCCGTCCACAAGTAATGCTACTAGCCACCTACCACTAACATTGGTTTAGACGAAGTACTAGGACGCGACTCTAACGCAGCCGCCCATACCATGCAGCGCGCTAACTCTATGGGGCCCGGACTGCGGGTACTGCTGAGAGCGACTGAACCCTGGTGTTTAATCATTGTCGCGCGCTCGACATGTTCGGCAAGTAGTTTTTCGCCAGTTTGCCCGATGCGGTTTTCTATGATGAGCGACCGGACGGCCAATGTCCATTTCAGTAGCTCACGGTAGCCAACGATGGTGCGGCGGCGCTCATGTTTGGGCGGGCAATGGGTCTCTAGAACTGGGGTTATGGCGATGCGCAGTTGCGGGCTGCGTTCTACTTCGCGCTCGACACATGCCCACATTTCGGCCATGTTGTCTACGTCAAAAGCAGTAGTTATTACTGTCTTGTTTTCTACGCGCACGGCGCGCACGCCCACATACCGTGCCTCGTCTATTGACTGCTCGATAGCAAGCACGCCACCGGCTGGGACTTCGCCAGTAAATAGACAGGCTTCCCATAGGCCGTTTTCTAGCCAGCCCGAGTGTGAGCTTGTCCAAGTGTTGACCGAGCCGCGCAGAAATGCGTTGCGGTTTGGGGCTTTGGCTTCAGCCTTGATAACTGACATGTCAAGCGTGTGACCTAACGCTGGGTTTGCATATTCCCAAGCCTCTGGGGTCATCGGGTCAATGTTGCTCGGGGGCGAAAACTCAGCAAAATACAACGGGCCATGCTCTCCGGCATCAATAGCGCGTATGCCTTGCTCACGCCAGCGCAACATTGCTTTTGACTCTGGGGTGCCGGCAGTTGACCACATAGACATAAGCGGGTTCTTTCTTGCGCGCTGGGACGGCAACAAACCCTCGTCAATAGCGGCCTCGGAAACTGACCACACTTCGTCAACACAAATAAGGTCGGCGCTGTATCCGTGGCCGGCTTGTGGTGTGGCTGCGCGTACAAGCCAAGTGCTGCCGTCTGGCATTTCAAGGTTCATGCGTCCGTACGACCACGAAATCTTGGCATTGAACTTGGCACCAAGAATTGGCGCTAGGTACTTAAACAGTGCTGTGGATAAGTCAAGTTGGTGACTGCAAGTTATGACGGTCTGGGGTCTCCCGCGGTTGCCGCCTTGGGTGCAAAGCCACCAACCAATGAGTGCCGCCATCGCTGTGGTCTTGCCGTTCTGTCGCGCAACGCTTACCAGCGAAACACGGTTAATGAAGTTGCCGGCGGTGTCTAATTCGGTTTGCCCGTGCAGTACTCGAAGCTGCCAAGGTTGCAATGACACAGAAAGTACCTTCTCAGAGAAATCCCCAATGTCTGCCGCGAACGATAATCCGTCACTGTCCGTGGTCGTTTCTAATCTCGGCTGGTCGCGGCCAGTTAGCGCCAGTTCGCTTGTTTCCGCCAAAAATAGAGGATTTAAGACTTGCGGGGGCTTCCGTCGCGCACCAGAAAAAACGCTGTCAGTCTTTATGTCAAGCACGCCGTTGTTTTCGCGTTCTTTGCGTACTCGATACGCTTGGCCGCGCCGCGCATTGCATGGCTTGCAGGCCGGAACCAGGTTGTTGATGTCGTTGGTTCCGCCGGCGTCGGACTCAATGAGGTGGTCGGCTTCGGTTGCTCGTGCTATTCCGCACCAGTGGCATGGCGGGTCGTCTGCTAGGAGTTTGGCTCTGTTGCGTTTGAATTCGCTGGTGGCTCGTTGCTTGCCGTTATGTGTTGTTGTCATGTTGGTGGTTCTTTCTCACGCGCTATCGCTTGTGCTAACGCGCCACTGCGTGGCTTGTTGTCGTGTTTGTGGTCTGGTCTCGTGGAGTACGTCCCCCCGCGGTTCGAGTATGTCTCTCTGGTCGCCGGCTGTTTACTACTTGTGGACGGTCACCATTCGCATTTATGACGTTTGGACGCTGCACAGTCGCGCATAGGCAGACTGCTCTACCCACGTTCCCGTGTGTTACCAGCACAGTGCAAATCCGTACGTGGCCGTGAGTGTTATTCAGTTGTACGCGCATGGCTATTCGTCTGGCTGTGTTGCCAGTTCCTGGATGATTGCGTCAGCTTGTAGTTCAGCGAGTTGGCTGAACAGTGCGCGAAGCTCTTGACGGTCGGCTTCAGTTAGTTTGCTCATTGGTCGTAATCCTCATTGGTGAGTAGGTCTAGAACGTGGTTGACATTCAGCAGGTAGCCGAGTGTCGGGTTGTCTGTGTCTTTACCGAATTGTATTTTTGTGCGCTCATTGAACTGCTGACGGTTGGCTTTTAAGTACCTTTTAAGTCGCGCTACAGAGACCATGTAGAACGCGCCGTCGGTTGCGTACTGGTATACCCACCATTTGGCGGTGGTTACGTTAATGCCAGACTCGACATATATCCGGTCGCCGTTGTCGTCTACCCAGCCTTGTGGGTTTTGCTGTGTCTCTACAACCATGCGGCCGTTGCGGTACCGGTCGGTCTTGACTTCAAAACTGCCCTGGCTCATTTGTTCTAGAAACTCTGTTATGACGCGCTCGCCTTTTTCGCCATAGGCAAGGTCGGTCTTAAATGTCTGCTGGGGTATGTCGTACGCGCGGCTCATATATTACTCAGTCGCGCTATTACAGCGTCTAAGTCTTTGGGGTACCAGCAGTAACACTCGTATTCTGCTTCCAGTAGGTACCGTTGCCAGCGCAGCTGTGCGTCTGACTGTTTGTTGCGGCCTGCCTTTAGTTCTGCGAACACTAGGCCGCCAGTTGGGTGGCTCATTACTAGGTCTGGGAACCCTGCGTCGCCTTGGAAATGTGTTGCCCAGCGTTCGCCAACTTGTGCCGGCTTCGCATGGTATATAAGCCAGCCGCGCAATTTGGCTACCGCGCACACTTGCTTGAGGAATTGGGCTTCTGTCATGCCGGCGTAACTATTCTGCACGAGCGGCCTGCTCTATTGCTCGCGCTAAACGCTGGTAGTCAGCTTGTAGGTCTGTGAGTTGGCGTATCACGATGTTGAGTTCGCGCCGTAGGCTTTCGCATTGTTGGCGTGAGTCGTACAGCATGCTTGAGTAGGCCCAAAGTGCTTGCTCTGGTGGCATTTGGTCTGGGTTGCTCATTACTTAACCTTTGGTATCGGTTTAATAGCAAGAAACATGTCTTTTGCCTCGCTGTATGTCATTGGTGCCGTGGGGTCAAAATCTAGCCCACGTTCCGCGCACATTTGGGTAAGCATTTTTATTTGGTTAGCAGTCGCGCCGCCACCATTGGCTGGCTGGGTATGTTCGCGTGCCGATAGTCGAGCGCTGCCAATTTCTTTAGCCCTCGGGCCGTCAAGTGTTGGCGTTGGTCGCGCAATGCTTACTACGTTGCCTTGGTCGTCAGTAGAATAATTAGGCTCTGATGCTTGCTGGCGACCTAGAACCTCGTTGCTAGACGCTATGGACTT
>Ga0194048_10000849_pt1 | contig 15019 bp, 15 predicted proteins | sample JunL225m_MetaG_FD_161685 | JGI IMG/M metagenome (GOLD analysis project Ga0194048, IMG submission 161685) | Anoxic zone freshwater microbial communities from boreal shield lake in IISD Experimental Lakes Area, Ontario, Canada - Jun2016-L222-5m | ecosystem: Environmental > Aquatic > Freshwater >...
ACCCTACTCTCTATTGAATACGTTCTCAGGAGTCAAATCATGAGAGGGAAATCAAAAAGCTCATTAGATTTAATTGCAGCCTCCTATGAAATTCTTAGTGAAATTCAACCAGCATCAGTCAGAGCTGTTTGCTACAGACTATTCACGTTGGAAAAAATTCCCAATATGAGTAAAGGATCAACGGGCAAGGTCAGCAAACAACTAGTTTATGCAAGGGAAAACGGAATTATTCCTTGGGAATGGATTGTTGATGAAACTCGGTCAGAGGAAACAATAACTACTTGGCAAGATACAAGCTCAATCATTAAAGCTGCTGTTGATGGATATAGGCGAGACTATTGGCAAGATCAGCCGAATCGAGTAGAAATATGGTCTGAAAAAGGCACAGTTAGAGGTTCTGTCAGTCCAATCCTAGAGAAATACGGTGTAACTTTCAGGGCGATGCATGGTTACAGCTCCGCAACAGTAATTAATAACATTGCTGATGAATCTAATCGTAGCGACAAACCCTTAACAGCGTTTTATTGTGGAGATTTTGATCCTTCAGGTAAGCATATGTCAGATATTGACTTACCAAACCGACTACGTAAGTACGGAGGTACTCTCAGGATTGAGCGAATTGCACTTACTGATATTGATGTTTTTACGGGCAAACTGCCCTCTTTTGAGGCAGGCACTAAGGTAGGCGATACACGCTATCGATGGTTTAGAGATAACTTTGGTAGCAAGTGCTGGGAGCTTGATGCTATGTCCCCAGTCGATCTTAGGAACAGGGTCGAAAGCTCAATCCTCTCAATGCTCAATACAGAGCTATGGCATCGAGCTATTGAGGTTGAAAACGTTGAAAAGTTATCAATGGAGCAGTTTCATCAGTCTTGGAAAAACATACAAACAGCAAATCGAGGCTAGTCCCAATTTGCTCAAATTAAAAAGGAATAAATATGTCTAAAGTAACAGTATTTGCACACAACCTTCGCCTGAACGGCCACAAAAAAACTCTGGCGCTGGCTGAGAAACACAACTGTAGATTAATAGCTCAAGAAATTGGCGGCTATGGTGGCATTGATGGCAAAAGGACGCCATTAAACTTAGAGCTAGTCTCATTAAATGGCAGCTCATATGAGGAGGCAGTCCTTACGGTATTGCGCTCTCTAGGGCTTGATTTAAGCCATTACAGTTACCGCAAAAAGAATCGTGGCTATGCTGTCGAGCTAGTCTTTTCAGTAACAGCAGGACACCGTTGTGACTTTAATGCAATGTATGCAGACAGTCTAGGTTGGCTAAGAGACTTCTATCCAGAGTCCCATATTGTTCATGCTGTTGTCCATCACGATGAAGATACACCCCACATGCACGTGATTTTGGTACCGATTGTTAATGGCAGACTTGATGCAAATAAGGTATGTGGCTATAAAGGCGTGAGCAGTAAGCGAAATATCTCCCTGTTTGAGTATTTAGATAAAAGATATGGCTTAACCTTCCCTGTATATCTGAAAGGAGCAGAGAAGAAAGCTGGTGCTGCGTTGGCAATACTGCACTATCAGAAGCTCCCTGAGAATGCGATCAAGAACATTCTAGAGCAGCCCATTCTTCAGTCAATCTATGCCCGTCCTGAGCCTTTTTTATACGCTTTAGGTATTTCGTATGAGGAGGTTCTGGTGAGCATGAAAACAACTACAACATAAAGAAGAGTTGCTACTAGTTAGGCCGTATTTGTGATTCACAGTAGGTAGCTCGATATGATATTACCTACTGTGAACACAACGGGTACAAAATAAGAACAAAGATTTATAACGACTACAGGGTTATTTAAATGTTTCTATAGGCTAGCGTTCAGATCTACAAATTTATATCGAAAAATGACGAAACATCGTAATAACGACTACCTCATGGATTCAATCATTCCGAGGCCAATTGCCAGTTGCTTTAGGAAATTAATGTAAGCATTGGTTTCAACAGATCGCTGACGTTCAGCCTTAGTGCATCCTTTATCCTGCCAATTCCAATGGTCAGACCCTTTTGGCGATAGACCTCCATGTAGCCTACAACGTCCATTAAACATTCCATACTTCTGGCAATGGGCATCCCTACCCCTGAGCTTAGCTCCACACAACATTCTTGGGTCTCTTAGGTGGATTGGTTGTAGCCAGCTCTTGGATACGCTGTCTAATCTGTTCTCTAGTGAGATATTTGGGATTTCTTGGGTGAGCAGCAATCCACTCTTGGATTTGCTCTCTGGTGAGATATGTTTTCATGACTGGCTTCCGAAGGTATAAGGTAAATATAATTTTAGTTAATCATCCTAACCAATACAAGATGCCATTAGCTCAAATCATATGACCACAGCACTCATGAAGCCATCCTTTGGCCTTTGCTGTTGTATAACCACTGGAAGAGCTGGTGCGCCATTGTTGCTTTGATGGGTACTTTCTAGCGTCCTCTTTGCACCTCTCAATAGACCAGTAACCATTTGGCTTTCTGCCCTCTTTCATATGCGATGAGCAGTCACTTAACCATTTTTTTCTGTGGGCTGCGGTATAAGAACTTGGGGAACCTTGCTGCCACTCGTTCTTTGTCTTGTATTTAAGGGCATCCGCTTTACAGGTCTCAAGAGTCCACTTTCTCTCCCATAAGGTGGTCATGTGTTCGCAACATAAATCAATCCACCCATTTTTATGCGAAGCTGAATAGCCACCTAAGGAGCCCTTAATCCACGATGATTTGGTATCGTATTGACTTGCATCCTCGATACATTTTTCTAACGTCCAAATTCCAATAGTTTTTAAACTGTTTATTTCATTTGGCGTAAGTTTTCTTATCTTAAGAATTAGCTCCTTATCGAGGGTGTTGTTTATCTCATTTAGCTTTTTAAGAATTTCAGTCTCAATATCCGCAACCGACCAAATTTCTAAAAATTGATACTTATTATCTAAAGCAAAAGATTTTTTAATGGCATCACGTTTTGCAATCTTTTTTGCATCTTCTTTGTCGCCTCTGTAACCCCTAATATGCTGAATGCCTTGAAATTCAATCAATAAATTGAAGTTTGGCAAATAGAAGTCAAATGGCAAGTAAGTAATGTCCTTACACTCAGGAAATCGTTTTTGAGTCTCAAATTTAATATCTCGTTCAAGCAAAAATCTATAAATCCTATACTCCCCCTGAGAAACGATCAATGTCATATGGGCTGTTACCTCATTTAACCACCCCCCTTTGCTAGCTGCACCATATGCACCTGGGGAATTTTCTCTCCACTCACCCACAGTCTGGAATTTCTTAGCATCATCAGTTACCGCCTCTTGAGTCCATTTCAAATTAGAGGGAGCGGCATCTTCCATATGTCTCGTACATTGTTCAAGCCATCCATTTTTTCTTGCTGATCTAACAGCTACTGGAGACTTCTCCTCCCATCGTGCTAAGTATTGAAAACTTAGAGCATCTTGGAAACAATTGTCAAAATTACTCCAATAACCATTGGGTTTTTTTGATGCCACCATATGCATACAGCATTGTTCAAGCCAACCATTTCTTTTTGCAACAACGTATCCACTAGGCTTTTCTGAATTACGCCACGCTATTTTTGTTTTATATTCCTTAGCATCTTGAATACATCTCTCAAGTGTCCAATACCCTTTTTGATAAGCCCCTTTACCACTGGTCATATGAGTGCACGCCTCATCTAACCACCCATTTTTATTGGCTAGCTCATAACCGTATGAGGCCCTCTTCCATTCAGAGCGAGACTGGTAATTCAGGGCATCCTTAAGGATATTTTCCTTGCTCCAATTCTTCTTCATGCTAAAAAATGTACACCCCAGTTATCTCCAATTCATTAATAGATAATAATTCCTAGAGCAAAATACTATGTAAGACAGTCGTGGGACTCCTAACCCCAATTTAGGGGGTGGGGGTACGGTGGGGTCTGGATTCTGGAAACGACTAGTAATACTACCTTCGGTTGTGTAAGTAACCATGTTATTGCTTGGCAGCATGCCCCTTAATTGGCACTTGGGGCAAGAGGGAGTCGGGTAGTTTAAGGAGCTTACTGGGGATGCACTAGCCCCTCCATTCATAGTCGACCTCAGTAACCTCTATAAAGACCTGAAATAGAGCGCAGAGACTCTTTAAATGATGATCTGTAACTTTATACCTTTCCCCAGTCTCTTTACACGTAACAAAATCTTGCTTAAAGGAAAGTGCGGGCAACTTGAACTTTGTTTTACCGAAAGTCTCTGGATATTTAGAGTGTTCGTAATCTGGGGGTGTTACTTGCATTTCATACACTTTGGAAAATAAAGTTGATATGAACAACTCATCTCCTCCATCAGGGTAATATTCCATCATGAAGCTATGAAGCAAATCTATCCAAGCATTCTCTAAGCTCTGATCTGTCTTTGCTGCAAATTTCTCAACATTCTCGATCTGGTCTTGGGATCCCGGGAAGCCAAAGAATATTACAAATTTTTCATCCATTCATCAAATATACCCCGACCCATTATCCAAAATACTATGTAAGACCTAAGTAGGTACCATCAACACAATTTAGGGGCTGTGGGTATAGTGCTATCGCAATTGTCAGATTTAAGAAAGAGCCTAGGTAACCCTCAATACACATGTTGACTAAGAATAAGTAACGTCCCTTGTCGGATAGAGAGCCGCCCTTCACCCCAACTAAGCCCCGCAGTCGCGACCCGACCCATAGTAGCCATTTGAGACCATCAAATAACAAAACTTTTGATTATTTGTTTTGCTCTGTCTTGTTAGTATTTTCAGGACTCTTCTGAGAATTATCTTGAGGTTTATAGTCCCCAAGAATCCCTTTTGCAGGGCAAATAGTAAATGCTGGACATTTCTTACATGAAGCTAGGATGGCAATTGGGCAAACGGTCATAAATTTCTCCTGATTAAAGATGCAACTTCTATTTAACTAGCAAGCGCCCTACCGATTACAAGACGCTGAATATCGCTAGAGCCTTCGTAAATCTGACACACTCGTACATCGCGATAGATACGCTCTACTGGAAAATCACTGACGTAGCCATACCCGCCATGTATCTGAATGGCATCTGTACACACCTTTTCAGCAACTTCTGATGCAAATAACTTTGCCATTGATGCCTCTGTTAAGCATGGCTTACCAGCATCTTTTAATATCGCCGCACGCCACACCATCAGCCTTGCCGCATCGAGTTGAGTGGCCATATCTACTAAGCGAAAATTCACCGCCTGATGATCAATAATAGGAACTCCAAAAGTAATCCTGTCTTTGGCATACTGAATGGAGGCGTCCAATGCTGAACGGGCCATACCTACTGCTTGTGCAGCAATACCAATGCGACCACCTTCTAGGTTTGATAGGGCAATTTTGTAACCCTCACCCTCTTTACCCATCAAACAAGTTGCAGGCACTCGGCAGTTTTCAAAAAGGATTTGTGCAGTATCTGAAGCGTGCTGACCCATTTTGTCTTCAATGCGCGCAACAATATAGCCAGGCGTATTTGTTGGGACTAAAAAACAAGAAATGCCTTTTTTACCCGCCGCTTTATCGGTGACAGCTAAGACAATAGCTACATCTGCGTACTTTCCAGTGCTAATAAATTGTTTTACGCCATTAATTACATAATGTTCACCATCTTGATCTGCGCGAGTATTAATTGCCGCCGCATCTGAACCAGTATGGGGTTCAGTTAAACAAAAGCAACCTAACTTTTCACCTCGCGCTAATGGTTTTAGCCATTGCTCTTTTTGCTCTTGATTGCCGTAACGCTGAGTAATGCCGCAAGCTAATGAGTTCTGAATGCTGACAATCGTAGAGGTAGCGCCATCACCAGCGGCAATTTCTTCGAGCGTTAAAACAAGCGACATGTAATCCATCCCAGCACCGCCCCATTCTTCAGGTACCACCATACCCATCGCGCCGAGTTCACCCAACTCTTTAATTGCTTGCGCTGGAAAAGCATGGGTTTTATCCCATTCTGCAGCAAAAGGAGCTAAACGCTCTTGTGCAAAAGAGCGCATTGCATCACGAATCATTTCTTGTTCGGTTGTTAATATCATTTATTTTTCTCAGTACATCTCAATTGCTAAAGCAGTAGCTTCACCGCCACCAATACAGAGGGACGCTACGCCTCGCTTTAAACCGTGTTTTTTGAGCGCACCTAATAAGGTTGCCACGATGCGAGCTCCTGATGCGCCAATCGGATGGCCTAAAGCACACGCACCGCCGTGAATATTGACTTTCTCGGCTGGCAGCTTTAAATCGTGCATAGCCGCCATTGCTACTACGGCGAAGGCCTCATTGATTTCGTATAGATCAACCGAGTCAGTGCTCCAGCCAATCTTTTGCAAGAGTTTTTGAATGGCGCCAACCGGCGCACTAGGAAATAGCGCAGGAGTGTATGCATTATTGGCATGTCCAACAATCCGCGCTAAAGCTTGTAGGCCTAACTTACGAGCATGAGACTCTTTCATAAGCACCAAAGCGGCGGCCCCATCAGCAATCGAAGAGGAGTTGGCAGCTGTAACGGAGCCATCCTTTTTAAAGGCAGGCTTTAACTCAGGAATCTTTTCAATATTGACGGCAAATGGACCTTCATCCTTAGTAATAAATACATCCCCTTTTCTACTAGAGACGGTCACGGGGGCAATTTCCCAATCGAAGCTGCCGTTGTTACTCGCTTCTTGAGCACGCTGAGTTGAGCGAATGGCAAAGTTATCTTGTGCTTCTCGGGTAAATTGATAGATCAAAGCACAGTCTTCAGCAAAGGCGCCCATCAAACGACCGTGGTTTTCTTTTGAGTAGGCATCTTCCAAGCCATCCATAAACATATGATCGATGACTTGACCATGGCCCAATCGATAACCACCCCGTGCCTTAGGGAGTAAGAATGGTGCATTGGTCATGGATTCCATACCACCAGCGATTGTTACCGCATAAGACCCTGCTACGATCTCGTCATGACCAATCATGATTGCTTTCATGCCTGAACCACACACTTTACTAATTGTTGTGCAGCCAGCCGTTAGAGGTAGGTTAGCTAAGAGCGCAGCTTGACGTGTTGGAGCCTGTCCCATTCCTGCAGGCAACACACAACCCATCAAGACTTCTTCTACCAAGCTAGCATCAAGGCCAGAACGCTCTAAAGCAGCTTTGATTGCAACTGAACCTAGGGTTGGCGCCGCTAGACTTGAAAAAGCACCTTGGAAAGCACCCATTGGGGTGCGCGCTGCAGAGACGATGACTATGGGATCATTTTGCATCTAGCTTATCTTTTAATTGATTGGTAATTTATTTTGGCGTCATTCGAATAGAGCCATCAAGTCTGATGACTTCCCCATTCAAATATTGATTGGTAAAAATATGGTGTACTAAATCGGCAAATTCAGATGGTCTACCCAGTCTTGATGGAAATGGAACAATTTTCCCAAGGCTCTCTTGTACATCAGTAGGTAAGCCTGCAAGCATCGGCGTTTCCATGACTCCAGGAGCGATTGTCATTACCCGAATTCCAGAGCTCGCTAACTCTCGAGCAATAGGCAAGGTCATAGCTGCTATCCCCCCTTTTGAAGCGGCATAGGCGGCTTGGCCAATCTGTCCATCAAAGGCGGCTACCGAAGCTGTGCTAACTATCACTCCTCTTTCACCAATTGCATCTGCTTCTAGTTTTGACATTGCTTCGGCTGCCAAGCGAATCATATTAAAACTTCCCACTAAATTAATAATGATCGTTCGCTTAAATGCATCAAGATTATGTGCGCCAGATTTACCAACCACCTTTTCGCCGTAGGCAATCCCTGCGCAGTTAACTAAGCCGCGCAAAGTGCCAAATTCTGCTACACGATCAAAAACAATCTGAGCGCTTTCTTCGCTAGTTACATCTGCGTTTACAAAAAGTGCATTTGCGCCTAACTCTGTAACAATCGATCTGCCGGCAGCTTCATTTAAATCTACGAGAACAGCCTTCCACCCTTCTTTAACAAACTTGTGAGCGGTAGCAGCTCCTAAGCCGGAACCGCCACCTGTAATAACAACAACTGGGTCTTTCATTTCCATACTCATTTCCTTAACTACAACAATTAATGTTTTTTATACCCAAGATATAGGCCCAGAGATAACTTCTGAACGATATTTCCATATGGCGGATGAAATAAGCCAATGGGGAAAAGTCGTTGTTCTTTAAAGACTGATTTGCCATGGGATAAAGAGCGGAAACCCTCTACGCCGTGATAGCTTCCCATGCCAGACTCACCAACACCACCAAATGGCAAGTCACTTTGCATCACATGCCAGGCCCAATCGTTAATTACCATGCCACCTGCATGCGTATAGCGTCGAATTTTTTTGGACTCAGCGCTATCGTGACCAAAGTAGTACATTGCTAATGGTCTTGGACGATCGACAATATATTGAATCACATCATCGATATTTTTATAAGTTTCGACAATCAGAATCGGTCCAAAGATCTCCTCTTTACTTAACTTCATTTTGTCAGTCAAGCCAATAACTAGGTTAAGTGGAATGCGCTTACCCTGATGAGGACCATCACATGAAATCACTCGAGCGCCCTCTTGTTTAGCATCCTCCAAGAGGCCTAAGATCCTATCGGTATGACGCTCAGTAATAATGCAGCTGTAATCGAGGCTATTAACAGCCATATCTGGATACATGGAGCGGTAATAGGTTTTTACCTCTTCAATAAAACTATCCAAACTTTCCTCTGGAACCAAGGCATAGTCAGGAGAGATGCAAACTTGACCGCAATTCAAAGACTTGCCATGTGTGATCTTGGCTGCGGCATCTTTAAGTTTTGCAGATCTAGAAACAATCGCTGGTGACTTCCCGCCCAATTCTAGGGTGACTGGTACAAGATTATCAGCCGCAGCCTTCATCACCTGACGTCCTACAGTGGTGGATCCAGTGAAAATAAGGTGGTCAAAAGGAAGTGCTGAAAATGCTTTGCTTGCCTCAACAGGGCCACCAAAAACAGCAACTTCATCCTCACTAAACACATCGGCAAGGCAAGCCCGAAATGCTGTAGTGGTAGCTGGTGTAAATTCTGACATTTTGATCATGACACGATTACCAGCAGCCAAAGCTGCAATTAAAGGTCCAAGCGATAGAAAGATAGGGAAATTCCAAGGGGCAATCACACCAACCACACCCTTAGGTTGATACTCAACCCATGAGCTATTGCTAAAGAATAAAAGCTCTGTTTGACGTTTTTCTGGCTTCATCCACTTTCGTAATTTAGAAATGGCATGGTTTATTTCTAAGACTGTCCCCAAGATGTCTGTGAGTCGACTTTCGGTTTGAGATCTACCTTGGTAGTCATCCGACATTGCGGCCGTGAGCTTATATTGATGCTCTACAACTGCAGTTCTTAAGCGCTTGAGTTTATCTTTGCGCTGCTGAATCGATGGATACGGCTCTTTCTGAAATGCCTTTCTTTGAACTGAAAGGACTTGATTTAGCATTTCTGTATTAGGATCGTCAAAGCTAACATCCAACAGCATACTTTCATTTCTTGAGAGTACATTATTCATTTTTGTCTCCTGTTATTTCTTATTAAATACTTCGCCTTTTTGCGCCATCTCTTTTAAAAAGATTGGCGGTGCAAATCTCTTTCCATATTTAGTTGCCAAAACATCAGCGCTCTTAACGAATTGTTCAATGCCTTGATTTTCAATTTCGCGAAATGGCCCACCCAATTGCACTGGAAACGCCCAACCTAGAGCTGCTCCTAAGTCAGCCTGCGCTGGATCCTGAACAATTCCCCGATCCCATGCTGACGCGGCAGCAAGAAGTTGAATGGCAAGTAACCTAGATTCAATATCGGTTGTATTAATTTCTAATGATGGAGCAGTGATAGGTAACCCTTTCCACACACTCTTGAGGAGGTTAGAGTAATCAAATATTCCACCACCTGATTTACGACCATAGCGCTTGTCTATAAATAATTTTTCAATCAAATCATCGGAATGATCCTTCTCATATGCTTCGCCTGAGAACGCTAATGCACCTTTTTGAATATGACGAATCACGTCTAGACCCACTTCATCACAGAGTGTTAAAGGGCCAACTGGCATCCCCAAAGTAATTGCCGCATTTTCAATCATGGCAGGGTCAATGCCTTCAGCCAACATACGGATACCCTCACGGATAAATGCCTCTACGCAACGTGTGGTGTAAAACGCATAAGCATCATTGACTACGATAGGAGTCTTTCGGATTTGCCTAACAAAGTCGAGAGACCTCGCCAAAGTCTCATCTGAGGTAGATGATGACTTAATAACTTCAACCAAAGCCATCTTCGGGACTGGGGAGAAGAAATGAAGGCCAACCACCATTTCTGGTCGGCTAGTCGCTTTTGCCAATTCACCAATAGGTAGAGTTGATGTATTGGATGCCAAAATACAATTTGGCATATTTAAGGCATTTAACTGCGCTAGTAACTTATGCTTCACTTCTAGATCTTCAACAATTGCTTCGATAATCAGATCGCAATTTATCAGTTCATTAATATCTCCGGATGCGGTCAAATTACCGCCCATTTTGATTGCTGCCTCAGGCTTTAATGACCCCTTTTCAACAGCAAGCACCCAATTTTTTTCAATGGCCTCAATTGCAGTTTTTGCGATACTGAGCTCTCTATCTAGCATCACCACAGCAATGCCCACTTCAGCGGCCACCTGAGCAATTCCTTGGCCCATAAAGCCTGTGCCAACGATTCCCAATTTCTGGACTTTAGTAGACGGAATACCAGCAGGTCTTGCTATTAATTTATCAGCAGCCTGGCGTGCATAAAACTGTATTTGAATTAAATTTTGGGACTCTTTCCCTTGTACCAATTTTGCAAAATACATCTTTTCAATGTTGAGAGCCTTATCAATTGGAATTGCTGAGCCTTCATATACACAAGACAGTATCGCTTTAGGTGCAGGCAAGTTACCCCCAACCTTAGATAAGGCCTTAGCATTCGCTGCAGCAAATACCGAATCCATCGAAATGGTGAATGAATCGCCACCAGGCATTTTGTAGCCTTTAATGTCCCAGGGCTGGACTGATGGAACCCGTTTTTCCAAAATGGCTTTATGGGCTGCATCCATGAGTTGATCAGGGCTAACAATCTCATTAATAATCTTTAACTTCAAAGCATCCTGAGTACTAATAGGTCTGCCCTCTTGGAGCATGGGCAATGCCTTAACGATACCAATAATGCGTGGTAATCGCTGAGTACCACCGGCGCCGGGCAGAAGACCAAGACCGACTTCTGGCAAGCCGTACTTTGCAGAAGGATTGTCAGCTGCAATTCTATAGTGACATGCCAATAGTATTTCTAGCCCACCCCCTAGGGCGGTTCCAGTGCTTGCACCAACTACCGGCTTACCTAATTGCTCCAACTGACGAAGCGTATCGCCAATACGACCAATCATCTGCGCTGCTTGTGTTGGGGTAATGCTTGGTTTAATAAAATCTTCCATGATTGATAAATCAGCGCCAGCTACAAAACTGGGTTTTGCTGAAGTCACAATCACCCCAACCACTGATTGATCAGCTTTAATGTCATCTAGAATTTGCTTGAATTCATCATTAAATTCCCAATCAATAACATTCACTGCTGCCGATTGATTATTGATAATTATTTCTGTAATTCCATCATCCGATTTATTTAGGGTAAATAATTTATAGGTCATTTCAAACTCGCTCAATTACAGTTGCAACACCCATACCTGCACCAACGCACAAGGTAATGAGGGCTGTTCTTTTACCGGTTCTCTCAAGCTCATCTAGGGCTGTCCCTAAAATCATTGCTCCCGTAGCACCTAGAGGATGTCCCATTGCAATTGATCCGCCATTCACATTAATTTTATTAAGGTCAATATTCAAAGCCTCTGCAAAGCGCAATGGAACTACAGCAAAAGCTTCATTGACCTCGTATAGATCAATATCACTAGGATTCATGCCGGCTCTTTTAAGCGCTTTTTCAGCGGCAAAAGATGGGGCAGTTAACATGATTGTTGGCTCTGAACCAATCTCAGCCCAGGAAACAATGCGGCCCCGAGGTTTTAGGCCTGCTTTTTTACCGGCCTCTTCTGTGCCAAATAAAATAGCGCATGCGCCATCGACAATACCCGATGAATTACCAGCATGATGTCGATGTTCGATATTGATTAACTCTGGGTATCTTTTTAATGCGATAGCATCAAAACCCATCTTTCCCATTGCCTCAAAGGAAGGCTTGAGAGCTGCTAGGTCAGAAACTTTGCATCCTGAGCGAATAGTTTCATCCTGCAGCAATACTGGATTTCCCAGCATGTCATAAACGCCTGTTACTGAATTTTTGAAATAGCCTTTTTCCCAGGCTGCAGCAGCAAGTTGATGGCTTCGTGCGGCGAACTCATCTAATTGCTCTCTGCTATATCCCCATTTATTGGCTATTAAATCTGCTGAAATTCCCTGGGGGATAAAGTTTGTCAACTCTGCAATTGTGGGGTCCGAGCTCCATGCACCGCCATCAGAAAGAATGGGTACTCGAGACATGGACTCGCATCCGCCACCAATTACAAAATCGGCTTGACCAGACATGATCTTGGCTGCAGACATATTGCAGGCCTCCAAGCCTGATCCGCAAAACCGATTCACTTGTACTCCTGCAGTGAGTTCGGAGTATCCGGCAGCAATGGCAGCCACTCTTGGCAAAACCTGTCCCTGCTCAGCCACTGGCATGACTATACCCATCACAACATCCTCAACTAGAGAGGTATCAATCTGAGTGCGACTTTGCAACGCTTTTAGTACGGTTATAGCTAATTGTATGGAGGTGGTTGAATGCAAAGAGCCGTCGCTCCTACCCTTTCCTCTAGGGGTGCGAACATGATCGTAAATATAAGCGTGCTGCATATCTCAATTTCCTAACTAAAGTAATCTTTACGTTCTGCCTGGGGTGAAAATATTCACCTGAATGAATTTAGACGGCAAAAAAAGCAATGTATTTCTTTGTGCAGATGTCCAACACGTCTGCACAAAGAAAATATTCACTGCGTTAACTTATGCCATCTTGACCTTCAGATTGCCTTGAGAACTGCCATCATCAGCAAACCAATCCTCCCAGCCAGCTTTTTTATTAGCCGCGCGAGCTAAGATGCGCTCTTTGGGAGTTGCAAACCGATTGTCCCAATCCCTTAGGAGCGGTTTGATAGTTGCAAACCATGCGGGCGGGAAAAAGGCGAGGATGACGCACAATAAAAATTGCGGTTGAAGAGGGCCATGTTCATCCGGCACTAAAGCGTAAAACGGCTTATAAGCATCCTGGTGGTGTCCAGCATGGTTGGTAATTTCAAGAGCCAAAATGCGGACAAATGGCGTTAAGTGATTCCAGGTATGGCGGTTTTGAAAAATACCGGGGCATTCCGTTACCAAACCATAATGATTGACGTAATTAAATGCCTCCAACAAAACACGTGGGCCAATCAGTAATGTTGCGATGGATGCAAGCATTCCATACAAACCGCCAATAAGATAAAGTACCGCAGAAAAAGCCACCAAGGTCAGAAATGAAATGACCCAATGATTTCGAGGGTCCCACCAAGATCTACCACGCTTGGTCCACATTTCGCGCTCAAGAATAGAGGCTTCTTTCACCTGCTCTGAAAGGTTGCGTACAAGGTACACATAAAGGTTTTCACCTCTTCTGGCAGTATCTGGATCATCATCAGTAGCTACTTTTAGGTGATGCGTCACTACGTGAGTAATTTTGCGCCATGGGTCAAATACCAAACACATTCCTACGTCACCTATAAAACCCATTACAGGTGTGTTTCTATGTAAAAGCTCATGTGCTGGTGGAGCGCCAACTACAAAGCCGAAGAACATCATGGCAATAAATGCAGTTACCGCTTCAGCTGTCGTTGCAAAATGATTAATTCCCACCAAGTAACAGTAGAAAAAAAGCTCAGCAAATGCAAATAGCACCGTGACCAGCAAAGTCAGATCGTAAATCCAAGGGAATCGCTGATCAGATAACTTAAAGTTTCTTGGTAAGAGCATGTCAAAAAATAAGATGCCCAATAAAATAGCCAGTCCAAGACCTACATATATTCCACCCTGCCGAAAACCCCACATGTTGATTCCGATCAACACAGGGGATAACCAGTACTTAAGATAATCCGTCATTCTTTTCTCCCAATAAACCCAACAAAGTTCGCCACAAATGAAAAGTGGCAGATATTGCTATTGTTTTTTTGATCCAGTAGCCATCCTAAGATGTCTATAAATCAAATTTCCAATTCAATAGTTTGGGTTTTGAGAAAAATTTAGAGAATTCCAAATGTTTGCGCTTTGGCAACGACTGCAGCACGACTTTTTACATTAAATTTGTCGTATAAATTGTAAAGATGCCACTTTACAGTCGGGACAGATAAGCCAACTTGGTCGGCAATTTGCTGATTATTGATACCAGAAGCCAGCAATTTGAGGAGTTCGAGCTCCCTTGGGGTTAAAGAGAGGCTTACCAAACTCGCACCTGCGGTGGCAGCAATAGCTGGACCTCCAGCCTCAACTACGCCCGTTAAGCTTTGAAGCTTAGAGAGGAAAAAATGCTCCTCATGCTGTATAAAACTAAATTCCTTAGTAGTAAATTTCGATAAGAGAGTCTTGATTTCTGGCAACCTCTCATAAAAGGGCCAATACAGATTTCCTTTTGCTGAGTATCGAATAGCCTGACCCAGATTTCGCATCGCTAATTTATCTGCTCCATTCTGAAGATGTAAGGTCATTTCAAGAAGCTGTAATTCAACCCGCTCCTTTGACATCGCGTTGCGGGTGGCAATCTTGCTTCTTTGCTCAATCTTCTCGAGTGCTTTTTTATATTGAATAGTATTTTTTAGGAGCTCCAATCTTGCTAAAGCAAATTCGCTCTGTTCAATTGAGTCATTTTTATTCTCATGCTTTCCTTCAATAAATAACCTTTCCCTTCTGATAATCTCTTTCGCCTCGACCACCCTCTCAAGCAACAAAAGT
>Ga0194048_10000850_pt1 | contig 15012 bp, 8 predicted proteins | sample JunL225m_MetaG_FD_161685 | JGI IMG/M metagenome (GOLD analysis project Ga0194048, IMG submission 161685) | Anoxic zone freshwater microbial communities from boreal shield lake in IISD Experimental Lakes Area, Ontario, Canada - Jun2016-L222-5m | ecosystem: Environmental > Aquatic > Freshwater >...
GTTCGCCTTGGCGCGATGATCTTCGGGCAGGTCCGGCAGGTCGCCCAGCTTGAACTGGGCGGCCTTCAGCCAATCCTCATACGGTTCGGCGGCGGAAAACTTCTGCTTGATCTCCTCGTCCTCGACGATGCGGCCTTCCTCGAAATCGATCAGCAACATTTTGCCGGGCTGCAAACGCCACTTGCGCTTGATCTTCTCCTCCGGCACCGGGATCACGCCCGATTCCGAGGCGAGGATCACCAGGTCGTCTTCGGTTTCGATATAGCGCGCCGGGCGCAAGCCGTTGCGGTCCAGCGTGGCGCCGATCTGGCGGCCGTCGGTAAAGGCGATCGCGGCGGGGCCGTCCCACGGTTCCATCAGCGCGGCGTGATATTCGTAGAAAGCCTTGCGCTTGGCATCCATGCTCTTGTTGCCGGCCCAGGCTTCGGGGATCAGCATCATCACGGCATGAGCCAGCGGATAGCCGCCGGCCACCAGCAGTTCCAGCGCATTGTCCAGGCACGCGGTGTCGGACTGGCCATGCGGAATCAGCGGCCACATCTTGTCCAGGTCGGGGCCGAGCAATTCGGATTCCATGCCGCGGCGGCGCGCATTCATCCAGTTGACGTTGCCGCGCACCGTGTTGATCTCGCCGTTATGGGCGATGTAGCGGTACGGATGCGCCAGCTTCCAGGACGGGAAGGTGTTGGTGGAGAAACGCTGATGCACCAGCGCCACCGCCGAAACGGTCAGCGGGTTCTGCAGGTCGCGGTAAAAGCGGCCGACATCATGCGCCAGCAACAGGCCCTTATAAACCACGGTTCGCGTGGACAGCGACGGCATGTAGAGCTGCTGGATCGCCGGCAGCTTGTGCTTCTTCGCGAGATCGGCCAGCGGGTTCTGCGCCTGCTTGCGGATGGTCAGCAGCTTGCGCTCGAACTGGTCCTGGTCGCGGATGTGCGGACCGGCCGCAATGATCGCCTGGCGGATCAGCGGCATGCCGTCGAGAACGGTCTTGCCCAGACCGGCCGGATCGGTCGGCACGTCGCGCCAGCCCAGCAGCTTCTGGCCTTCGAGCTTGATGAAATGTTCGAACTGCTTGACCACGATCTCGCGCGCCTTGGCTTCGCGCGGCAGGAAACACATGGCCACGGCATATTTGCCCGGCTCGGGAAGCTTGACGCCCGTCTCCTGGGCCCATTCGCGGAATAGCGGATCGGGAATCTGGATCAGGATGCCGGCACCGTCGCCGACCAGCGGATCGGCGCCCACCGCGCCGCGATGGTCCAGGTTGATCAGGAGCTGAAGACCCAGCCCGATGATCTCATGGGAGCGTGCGCCCTTGATGTTTGCGACAAAGCCGACGCCGCAGGCGTCATGCTCATTCGCGGGGTCGTAAAGACCCTGTTTCGGCGGATAACCCATTTCAACCCCAACCGTACATTCAGACACGTCTTCCCCGCCCCCTTGCGGAAGGCCATGGAAACGTTCGTTTCTTATAAGAATTACCCAGCATCGAAACACGCCACCAGTTGCGGCGCAACATGCCAGTGTTGCGCGCAGTAAATGCTTAGCCATGCAATTTGAGAGTTATTCACAACAAGTGGCCTGCCTTGACTCCCCCGAGAGCAGAAGCATTATAGAACATAACATGAACAATACAGAAAAAATCGCGGAATTACGCCATTTTCTAGCGCGCTATGACCTGCCCCAGGACAGGCCGCCACTGCCATTGGGGGATTCACAGGCCGATGCGGTTTTGGCCGGGGGACTGCGACCTGGTGCCCTGCATGAAGTCTTTGCCGGGAACTGGAGCGCCGGCGGCTTTGCCGTCGCGTTGGCGATCCTGGCGGCCAAGAGCAAACCCCTGTTCTGGGTGCGTCCGGATTACGAAGCCATGGAGTATGGCGCGGTATCGCCGAACGGGCTCGCGGAACTGGGCGGTGATCCGCGTCAGCTGATCCTGGTGCGCACACGCAATGCCGCCGAGGCCTTGTCGGCAACCGCCGACATCCTGGCCTGTCCGCATGCCGGCGCGCTGCTGCTGGAATTGAACGGCATGCCCAAATGCCTGGATCTGGTGGCCAGCCGCCGCCTGGCCTTCGCGGCGAATGAAAGCGGCGTGACGGCGGTGATGCTGCGCGAAGGCGCAGAGACAGAACCCAGCGCGGCGCTGACCCGCTGGCAGGTCTCATCGGCGCCATCGCGCGCCGATGACGATGACTGGGGAAATCCGGTTTTCGACGCAGCCCTGGTCCGCCACCGCACCGGCGGGCTGGGACACTTTCTTCTGACATGGAATCCCGAACATGCCGCATTCGACACGGCGGATACTGGCGCTGTGGTTGCCGCGCCTGCCCACCGACCGGCTTACCCGCAAGAGCAAAGGCGCGCCGTTTAAAGCGCCACTGATCGTCAGCGGCAAAAGCGGCAACGCCCTGCATGTTCATGCACTGGATCTGCGGGCGCAAAGACTGGGACTCTATAAAGGTCAGCCCCTGGCCAATGCCCGCGCCATGGTACAGCCGCTGACCATCGTGCCGGCGGATGAAAAAGCCGATGCCATGCTGCTGGACGGGATCGCCGACTGGAGCGACCGCTTCACGCCGCTGGTGACATTGGATACGCCGGACGGGCTGTTTTTGGACATCACGGGCGCGGCGCACCTGTTCGGCGGCGAAGCCGCAATGCTGGCGCATGTCACAGGATTGATCGCCAAACAGGGCTTTGTCGTGCGCGGCGCCATTGCCGGGACGTCATTGGCGGCGCATGCCCTGGCGCGCTTTGCGCCCAGCATCGTGCCGGCACGTGGCGAGGCGCAGGCGGTCGCACCACTCCCAATCACCGCGCTGGAGTGCGGCGACAAGATTCTGCGCGCCCTGCGCCATGCCGGATTGAAAAACATCGGCATGGTGGCGGAGCGCCTGCGCAGCGAATTGTCGGAACGGCTGGGCAAGGCTTTCGTCACCCGCCTGAAAGTGATGCTGGGCGCGGAAGAACAGCCGCTCAGTCCGCGCCGTGCCCTGCCCGACCTGATGGCCGAGCAACGCTTTGCCGAACCCATCGTCACCCAGGACGCCATCGCCGCTTCGCTATTCAGCCTGGCGCAATCCTTGAGCGAAATCCTGGAACGCGAGGGCCGCAGCGCACGCGTGCTGGAAGCGGTGTTCTTTCGCGCCGACGGCAAGGTCGACCGCATAGCGATCAAGACCGGCGAACCGTTGCGCGATCCCAAGATCATCATGCGGCTCTTGAACCAGAAGCTGGACGCCTTGGCCGATCCGCTGGATCCCGGCTTCGGTTTCGATCTTGTCAGGCTGGAAGCCTTGCTGGCGGAGGAGACCAAACCCGGCACGATCAGCTTTGACCATGACGAGAATGCCCGCCGCCAGATCGCTTTCCTGGTGGACCGATTGAGCGTGCGCTTCGGCGAGCATCGGGTGCAGCGTTTCATCCCGCAGGACACCCACATCCCCGAAGCTGCAGGGATCGCGATACCAGCCCAGGACCGCGATTTCGCGCCGGGAAACTGGGTTTTAAAGCGCCAGCCCGGCGATCCGCCTCGCCGCCCGCTGCGGCTTCTGCAGAAACCGGAAGAAGTCAGCGCCATGGCCTCGGTGCCAGATGGACCACCCATGCGCTTCCGCTGGCGGCAATGCCTTCATGAAGTGGCGCGCGCCGAAGGCCCGGAACGCATCGCCATGGAATGGTGGCGCAGTACCGGATTGGCGCGCGATTATTTTCGCGTCGAAACCGAAACGGGCCAGCGCTTCTGGCTGTATCGCGATGGACCGTATGGCGGCCTGGCGCCGCGCTGGTATGTCCAGGGCCTGTTCGCATGAGCTATGCCGAACTGGCCGTCACCACCAATTATTCCTTCCTGCGCGGGGCTTCGCATCCGGGCGACTTCGTCCTCCAGGCGGCCAGCCTGGGCTATCCTGCCATCGGCATCGCCGACCGTAACAGTTTGGCGGGCGTGGTGCGGGCCTATGAGGCGTGGAGCAAGCTGGAGAAGGCGGATCGCCCGTGGCTGTTGATCGGGGCGCGGCTGGTATTCAACGACGGCACTCCCGACATCATCGCCTATCCGCGGGACCGCACCGCCTATGGCCGGCTTTGCCGGCTTCTCAGCCTCGGCAAGTCGCGCGCCCCCAAGGGCGAATGTTTTCTGTCCCTTCCCGACCTGCTCGATCCGCAATATCGCGAGGGCCTGCTGCTGATCGTGATGCCCGGCCCTGACACCGGTGTGTCGCTGCTAATGCAACTGGGAGCGGATACATGGCTGGCCGCCGCCATGCTGTATGGCGGCGAGGATCGCCGGCGCTTGCGTGATCTGAAGCGCCTGTCGCGCGAAGCGCGTGTCCCGCTGATCGCCGTCAATGACGCACTCTATCACCATCCCGGCCAGCGGGAATTGCAGGACATCGTCACCTGCATCCGCGAGCATGTGAGTTTGCAGGAGGCCGGCAAAAGGCTGGAAGCCAATGCCGAACGCCACCTGAAACCGCCCGGCGAAATGGCGCGGCTGTTCCGCAATTGCCCCGAGGCCGTCGCCGAAAGCCTGCGCTTTTCCGCTTCCATCAACTTCACCCTGGACATGCTCAAGCAGAACTACCCGCATGAGCCGGTACCGCCGGGTAAGACGGCCGACGGCCATCTGCGCGATCTGACCAAGGCGGGCCTCAAGCGCCGATATCCGCAAGGCACGCCCTTCAAGGTGGCACGGCTGGCGGTAAAAGAACTGCGCTTCATCGCCTCCCAGGAGATCGCGCATTATTTCCTCACCGTGCACGACATCGTGAAATATGCCGAAGACAAAGAAATTCTGTGCCAGGGACGCGGCAGCGCCGCCAATTCCGCCGTCTGTTATGTGCTGGGCGTCACCGCCGTGGACCCCGCCACCTTCGATGTGCTGTTCGAACGCTTCCTCAGCGCCGAGCGCAAGGAACCGCCCGACATCGACGTGGATTTCGAGCATGAGCGGCGCGAGGAGGTCATTCAGTATATCTACCAGCGCTATGGCCGCCGCCGCGCCGCCCTGACCGCCACCGTGATCTGCTACCGCTCGCGCAGCGCCATCCGCGAAGTGGGCAAGGTGTTCGGCCTGAGCGAGGACGTCACCGGCAAGCTGGCGGACACGGTGTGGGGTCATCACGGCGGCGAACTGAAAGAGCATCAGGTCATGGAGAGCGGCTATGACCTCGCCAACCATGCGGTCGAACGCGCCGTGCATTTCGCGGGCAAAATTTCCGGCTTCCCGCGCCATCTGTCCCAGCATGTCGGCGGCTTTGTGCTGACCGACGATTTTCTGGACACCATCGTGCCCATCGGCCCGGCCGCGATGGACGATCGCAGCTTCATCGAATGGGACAAGGACGACCTGGACAGCTTGCGCATCATGAAGGTCGATGTGTTGGCGCTGGGAATGCTGACCTGCATCCGCAAGACCTTCGACCTGATCCATGCCTATTCGCGCGGCACAAAGCCGAAATACACCGTGGCCAGCGTTCCGAAGGAGCGGCCTTACGTCTACGAAATGCTGCAACGGGCCGACACCATCGGCGTGTTCCAGGTCGAAAGCCGCGCCCAGATGAGCATGCTGCCGCGCCTCAAGCCCCGTGAATTCTACGATCTTGTGGTGGAAGTGGCGATCGTGCGCCCCGGCCCCATCCAGGGCGGCATGGTGCATCCCTATCTCAAGCGCCGAACATTGCAGCGCGACAATCCGGGCATGGTGTTTGATTACCCCAAGCCCGGCCCAGGACACCGGCAGGACGAACTGCGGGATGTCCTGCACAAGACCCTGGGCGTACCCCTGTTCCAGGAACAGGCGATGAAGCTGGCCATCGTGGCCGCCAAATTCACCCCCGACGAGGCCAATGGCCTGCGCCGCGCCATGGCGACTTTCCGCCATGTCGGCACCATCGGCACCTTCGAGCGCAAGTTCATCGACCGCATGGTCGAGCGCGGCTATGACCAGGAGTTCGCGGAAAACTGTTTCGAGCAGATCAAGGGGTTCGGCTCTTACGGCTTTCCCGAAAGCCATGCCGCCAGCTTCGCGCTGCTGGTCTATGTCTCGGCCTGGCTCAAGCGGCGTTTTCCCGCCGCCTTTGCCGCGGCGCTGCTGAATTCCCAGCCGATGGGGTTTTATGCGCCGGCCGAGATCGTGCGCTGCGCCCGGGAGAACGGCAAAGTGACGGTGCTGCCGCCGGATGCCGCTTTCAGCCATTGGGACTGCACCCTGGAGCGAAACCAAAGCGGTGACATCTGCCTGCGCCTTGGCCTGCGCCAGATCGATGGCTTGAAGGAAGAAGACGCAAACACGATCAGCAACGCGCGGGGCTATGGCTATCGCAGCTTTGCCGATTTCGTGCGCCGCACCGCGGTCCCCAAGCACGCACTGGTCACCTTGGCCGAGGCCGATGCCTTTCGCAGTTTCGGGCTGGACCGGCGCGAGGGATTGTGGGCGGTGCGGCGTTTGCCCGACGATGATCCTTTGCCGCTGTTCGCGCCGCGCGCCGCGCCCGAGCAGGGCGCCGAACATATCGCGCCTTTGCCCGCCATGCCGCTGAGCGAACATGTGCTGGCCGACTACCAGGCCACGCGCCTGTCGCTGAAGGGCTATCCCACCCAGTTCCTGCGGCCCGGCTTCGAGGCCGAAGGCATTACAAGCTGCGGGGCGCTAAAGAACCTGAAAGAGGGCGCGGCCGTGCGCTGCGCCGGGGTGGTGCTGGTGCGCCAGTGTCCGGGCGAAGGCACCACCGTCTTCATCACCCTCAGCGACGAAACCGGGATCTGCAATGTGGTGATCTGGGAACGCGTCTTCCGCCAGTTCAGAAAGGAAGCCATGGGCTCGCGCCTGCTGCTGGCCGAAGGCCTGGTGCAAAAAAGTCCCGAAGGGGTCATCCACCTGATGGCCCATACCCTGACCGACCGCAGCGCCGACCTGAAACAGCTGTCGGGCGATGCAGTGCCGCGGCACTCCGCGGTCCACCGCCATCCCCGCAATGTGCGGGTTCTGCCGCCCTCGCGTGATTTTCACTGAAAATCACGCCATCAAACAAAGCCGGACTTTCACTGAACCGGCTGGGACAGCCGCAAGGCTGGCGGCGGCGCCACCCGTTCAACCAGAACCTGCGGATTCTTCAGGTACCCGGCGGCCAGCAGCTGGCGCAGCCTTTCCTGCAACGCTGCCGGGCTGAGGCCTGCCGCCGGCACTGCGCCCAGCAGCTCCAGCCGCACATTGCCATCGCTGTTCACCACAAAGCCGCCGCTGAGTTCCTCTTCCCCCGCCACGGTGATGCGCAGGCCATCGCCCGGCACCAGCACATCGGCTTGTGTCGCCGGGGACGTCTCCGGGGCCGACAGGCACCCAGCCAGCCCGAGGCACAAGCCAAGGCTCAGTAGAATGGGCCGCATGACAAAACCGTGACCAAAGCGAATCATTTCCCCTAGTATCGGAGCGGGGAAAACACGGGACAACGAGCCGGATGGCCTGGGAACGGGATTGGGCGCCACGGCACTGGACCGGATTCACCCTGGTCGCCGCCGCCCTGGTGCTCGCCGCTCCGCTGTGGAGCGTGTGGGCCCCGGCCATGCCCGACTATCCCGCGCACCTGGCCACCTTCGCGATGATCCAGCAGGGAACGGGCACCGCGCTCTATCACCTGCATTGGAGCTTTGTGCCCAACCTGGCGTCTGAAGTGCTGGTGCCATTGCTGGCGCGACTGACCGGCCTGGTGATGGCAACCAAGCTGTTCATCACCGCCGCCATCTTCCTGTGGGTCATGGGGCCAGGCGCCATCCACCGCGCCTTGTATGGTCGCACCGGCATCGCGCCTTTGTTCGGCTCCTTCTTTGCCTACAACGCCAACTTCGTCTGGGGCTTCTTCAATTACTATTTCGCCGCCGGGCTGAGCTTCGCCGTTTTCGCGGGCTGGATCGCCACGGACAGACGCAATGGCGTGATGCGGCTTGCAGGCTTCGCCATCGCCGTGACCGCCCTGTACTTCTGCCACATCTTCGCCGCTGCCAGCCTGCTGTTGATGCTGATCGGGTTTGAGATCGCCCAAAACATCCGCGAGGAGGATTTCAAGCTCGCCTTGCTGGCGCGCCGCGCCCTGCGCGTGGCGCTGATCTATGGTCCCGCCGCATTGGCCTTTGTGGCCCTGCGCCCGCGCAGCAACGAAGACGGCAGTGTCGAGTTCAACCTGGCCGACACGATACTGGACCGCTTCGAAAGCCTGATGCAGCACGCCTTCGATGCCAGCGATTATGTCCTGCCGCTGATCCTGTTCGGCGGGCTGGCGCTGGCGCTGATCCTGCGCAAGGCGCGGTTGCATCCGGCCTTGTGGATCACCCTGGGGCTGTTGCTGCTGGGCGCGCTGGGCGCACCGGAATGGGCGCTGGGCGGCTGGGCCGTGCATCTGCGCCTGCCGGCCGTGTTCGGCGCGCTGCTGTTCGCCGCCGCCGAGCTGCGCATGAGGCCGCCCGTGCGGGCCAGCCTGGCGGTGTTCGCCTTGATGATGATCGCCGCCAACGCGATCCTGCTGACACAAAGCTGGTTGGGCTATGACCGCCATTACCGCGAATTCCAGGCGGCGCTGGAGGAAGTGCCGCGCGCGGCGCGACTGCTGACCGTGCTGGACGGCAATGCCATCGGCGAACGTGCCGACCAGCCTTACTGGCACATGGCCGAGTTCGCGATTCCCGAACGCGGCGTCTTCACCCCGCTCCTGTTCACCACCAAGGGCCAGCATGTGGTGCAGTGGAACCAGCCCTATGCGCGCTACGCCGCCAAGACCGCGCAACAAGGCTCGCCGCCTGACATCGATGAGCTGGAATTTCTGGCGCGCGGCCAGATGGACGCGGACGCGGAAATGAAAGAATCGGTGCCGTATCTGGATCACTTCCAATGCCATTTCGATATCGCGCTAGTCGTGCATCTGGACGGCAAGCGCACCCCGGTGCCGGCCATGCTGCAGCTTCGTCACGCCGGCAGCTTCTTTTCGCTTTATGACATCGTCCCCGGCCCGGAATGCAGCTGATGAACCCGCGCCTGTTCGACACCGTGCTGTGGAGCGTGCTGGCCGTGACGGGCCTGGCCGTGCTGTGGCTGCTGACGCGCAACATCATGGCGATACCGCTGCATGTGCCGCTGGACCCCAATGAGGGCTGGAACGCCGCCCATGCAACCGCCGCGGCGCTGTATCCGCCGCCGCAGGCGTTGATGGTCAACAATTACCCGCCCCTCTCCTTCTATCTCGTGCGCATCCTGATCCGGCATGGCGCCGATCCGGTGATCGTGGGCCGCTGGGTTTCGCTCGCCGCCTTCCTGTGCGCCGGCGCAGGAATCGCGGCTGTGCTGCGTGCATTGGCGTGCCACATTCGCGGCATCGCCTGCGCCGTGCTGTTTTTCGCGGCGGTGCTGCTGATCGGCAGCAACTATGTAGGAATCGACGATCCCCAGATGCTGGGCCATGCGCTGCAACTGGCGGCGCTGCTCTTGCTGCTGCGCGAACGCCCTGTGGCCTCGGCACTGCTGTTCGCCGTCAGTCTTTTCGTGAAACACAATCTGCTGGCACTGCCCCTGGCCTCGGCCGCGTGGCTGCTGCTCCAGGACCGCCGCGCCGGGCTGGCATTTCTGCTCTGGGGTACGGCCTTTGCGCTGGCCGGTCTGGTCGCGTTTCAGCTTGGCTTCGGCACCAGCCTGCTGGGGCAATTGGTGTCGCCGCGGCTGTCATCCTTCGCCAATCTGACAGCCGCCGCCGGGCACCTGTGGTGGATGATATTGCCGGGCATCGCCATCGCGGGATTGTGGCCCGACCGCAGCGCCCTGCTTTGCGCGCTGTACGCCGCCGCCGCGTTGGGGCTGGGATTGCTATTCGCCGCCGGCGACGGAGTGGACGCCAACGCCTTTTTCGATCTGGCCATCGCCCTGTCGCTGGGCCTGGGGCTTACGATCGAAGGCGGCCGCTGGCCCATCATGGCGGCGGCATCCCTGCTGCCGCCGCTGCTGTTCCTGGGCTTTCATTTCCAAGACAACAATTACTTCTTCACCAGAAGCTTTGCCGCCGAGTCGGCGCGCGACATCGTTTTTCTGCAATCACGGCCCGGTCCGGCCCTGTGCGACCAGATTTCGCTGTGCCTGTGGGCCGGCAAAAAAGCCGCAGTGGATGTCTTCAATATCGGCGAGCAGATCAAGACCGGCGCCCGCGATCCCGCCGACCTGACCTCGATGATCACGTCCCATCATTTCACGGTGCTGCAATTGCAGGATCTGGATTCGCTGGGCCCGGCGGTGGGCGGCGCCATCCGGAAAAATTACCGCGCCGACCATGCGGGCGAAAACGGCACGTTTCTGGTGCCGCTACCCTAGGCCCTGGCCTTGACGGTGCCGTGGCGCTCCAGCTTGCCCCACCCGACAAAGGGTCCGCGCAGCGCCGTCCACAAGGACCGCAACACCACGTAATACATGATCTGGCGATAGCCGAAGCGCTGCAGCGGCAGCCACCAGAGCAGCCGCCAGTCCTCGCCTTTTTCCAGCACAAAGCCGGTCATCGCCGCCAGCAGGTCCACCACAATGAAGATCGCATAATACACACCCACGATCTGCAGATTGTCCGTCGTATACGTCCCGACATGCTGGACATAGTTGATGTATTCGGCGACCAGTTGCCACAGCAGAAGCAGATCCGCCACCGGCGCCAGGGTCGTGAGCAGGATCTGGAACAGCCATACCTGCGGCAGCGCCACCAAACCCAGCTCGCCATATTCGGCATTGAAGGTGATGCCGCGATACTTCCATAGACATTGCAGGGTGCCATAGGCCCAGCGGAAACGCTGCTTGGCCAGGCCCCCGACAGTGGCAGGGGCTTCGGTCCAGGCCACGGCAGCCGGATCGAAATGCACGCGGTATCCTTCGGTCTGGATGTGGATGGTCAGGTCCTGGTCTTCGGCCAGCGTATCGGCGGGAAAGCCGCCCAGCTCACGCAACACATCGCGCCGCCAGGCACCCACCGCACCGGGTACCACCGTCAGCGTGTCCAGCGCCGACAGCGCGCGGCGTTCCAGGTTCTGCGCCACGATATATTCCAGCGCCTGCCAGCGGGTGATCATGTTGATGCGATTGCCGACCTTGGCATTGCCCGCCACCGCGCCGATGCTGGGATCGCTGAACCAGCGCACCAGCCGCGAGATGGTGGTGCTTTCGAACTGGGTGTCGGCATCCAACGCCACCACCACCTGACCTTGCGCATTCTCCAGGCCCACATTCAGGGCATTGGCCTTGCCGCCATTGGGAATGGAGATCACGCCCACGCGCGGGTCGTTCATGAAATGCGACCGGACGATGTAGGCGGTGTGATCCTTGGAGCCGTCATCGATCACCAGCACGTCCATGTTGGAATAGTCGCTGGCCAGAATCCGCTCGACGGTGGTGACGATAACCTTCTCTTCGTTGAAGGCAGGGATCAGCACCGTCACCTTCTGGGCCGCGTCGCCGCCGGCCATGGGCGTGCCCGGACCCTGCGCCTTTTTCCACAGCGCCAGCCCGGCCAGCACGAACAGCCGCGCCACGCCCAGCACGATGGCGCCCAGGAAGCAGTAATAAAGAAACTGGGACAGGTAGCTGATGGTCAGGAACACCGCGCGGTCGGCATACAGCGAGATGGTGAAGGGAAGAGGCGGCATCACCTCGTCGCGCTTGAAGCCGCCAAGCTCGGACAACGGCACGAAACTGTATCCCCTGGCCCGCAGGGTATCGATCAGCTGGGGCAACAGCGTCAGGGTCTTGCTGCGGTCGCCGCCGGAATCATGCATCAGGATGACATTGCCGCGCAGGTCGGGATTGGGATTGGTCAGCCCCTTGTTCACCAGCGCCATCATTTGCGGCACGGTGTAGTTCTCCCAGTCATGGGTATCGAGATTGGCGGTGACCTCGATATAGCCCAGCGCCTGCGCCGCCTTGATCGGCTCCAGCTCGTCGGCATCCGACGGGCTGGCATCGCTGAGATAGGGCGAGCGGAAGAAGCGCATCGAACGGCCGGTCAGCGCCTGGAACAGCCGCTGGGTGGCGTTCAGTTCCAGCCGCACCGCCGCCGCCGGCACTTCGGCCAGATTGGGATGGGTGTAGGTGTGGTTGCCCACTTCATGCCCGCTGGCCAGCACCCGCTGCACCAGGCCCGGATGCGCTTCCATCGCCGAGCCGATCATGAAGAAAGCCGCTGGCACCTTCTTTTCCTTCAGGATGGACAGGATGGTCGGCGTCCAAGCGGGATCGGGGCCGTCATCGAAGGTCAGCGCCAGCTTCATGGGCAGCGCGCCAGCGCGGCGGATCACATAGCTGGTGGGCATGCTGTCATAGCTTTCGTCCACGATGTCGCCGGTGGCCGCTTCCATGGTCAGGCTGCGCGCACCCAGTGCCGGATCGCTTTCCACCCGCAGGATTTCGCCGAACCCGTCATAATCCGGATTCTCAAGATCGTTCTGGATGTGCTTCAGGCTTTCCGGCGGCCCAGCGCCATAACGGCGGCCCATCAGCGGCAGTATGGAGGGATCCTCATAGCCCAGCTTCCACAAGGCATAGCCCGCGGGGCGATACGGATCGGCGGCGTGTATCTGGTTGAAGGCGGTGACGCCGTCCAGGAACCAGACCTGATGTTCGCCGTCGACATCGTTATAGCTGAAGTGCGGGTTGTTGGTGGCCGGGTCGAACAGCACCGTGGCGCTGGTGTCGCGCGCCGTGGCCATCGCATATTCAAAGCTCAGAACCGTGGCGGGTTTCTTGGCCGCCCAGTCATAGGCCCAGGAACCAAGGGTGACGATGGTGCTGTCGGCGGGCAGCTGGCGCATTCGCTTGTCCAGCGTCTTTTCGTACCAGTCCTGCGCCGAGATGGAACCGGCCGGACCGTCCTGGTCCACCTGGTCGTAGGCCATCAGCATCGTGTAATCGACGATGTCGGCGAAGGTGCGATAGGGCCAGTCTTCGTCATCGAAGGGCACGGCCTGGGCGATGATCCAGTCATGCGGCGCAAATTCCGCCGACATGCGGGTGAGAAAAGCCTCCAGGTCCTTGTGGGCGCTCTTGGGCACTTCCTCAAAGTCGATGGTCACGCCCTGCAGCTTGTTGGCGGCGATGAACGCCATGATGTCGTTCAGCAATTTGTCCGAACGCGCCGGGTCGGCGAGGAGCTTGGCCAGCCCTGCCCCGTCCCAGCGCCCGCCGGCAGCATTCTGGACCACCGGCAGCACTGCCACGCTTGGCTTGTTGGTGCGGATGTAGTCCAGCGCGCGCCGGTCCATCCATTTCGTCGTCAGGTGCATGTCGTCGCCATCGAGGGTCATCCAGACCGGCAGCACCCAGTCCAGCGTCTTCAGAGAACGCTTCAAAGACGGCCAGGCGGGATCATCCTTCCCCTGGAAGTTGGTATAGAAGCCGATGGCCAGGGCACGGCCATCCTGCGGCTTGAGGATGGCGGGCAGCGCGCGGCTGGGCAGTGCGCTTTGCGCTTTGCGCAGCCGCGCGATTTCTTCCAGCCGGCGCTTTTGCGCCGCCGCCGCCAGCCGCTGGGCGCGCGCCAGCAGGCCGGGTTTCTGGGCCCGCTTGAGCACATTGCCCGGGGGCGCGGCCACGCCCCGGCCTGGCAAGTCTAGGCCGGTGACCGGCGGGGCCAGCGCCAGGCTGGTGACAAAGCCCACCAGGATGACCAAGGCGGCGATGCCCACGACCCAGGCAACCACCTTGATGCGGGCGGCGCGGCGCCCGGAAGCGTCGAAGAAGATGGGCTTGTTGGCCATGGGCCTTAGATACAACTTGCCGGGGCTGGCGCGAAGAGGGTGCGCGTCATGGCGTCGCCACCCCGGGGTACATGGCGGGATACGCATAGCAAGCTGCGGCGTTCATGCTAATGAGGCATATAGCGATTCAGGGTGTTCCAACGTGCCGTCTTATAATTGTGCGAAATGCCCGGGCTATTGCTGCTCCTATCCCCTGATCCCCCTGACCAAGCGTGACGTGGAGCGTCTGGCCAAGCATTTCGGCCTGGATTTCGAAGCGGCCAAGAAGAAATTCACCAAGGTGGATGCCGAGGCCAAATACGCCATGCGGCGCAAGGCCGATACGCACTTCGGCAAGATCTGCCAGTTCTTCGACACCACCAAGCGCTGCTGCACTATCTATCACGCCCGCCCCACCATCTGCCGGGAATATCCGGGCGGCGGTTGCGGCTATTACGGGTTCCTGATGGCGGAGCGCAATTCGCAGGAAGACCCAACGCACGTGGCGTCCACCTGGAACGCTTGATCCCGCCGCAGCATGTTGCGCTGCAGCAGCTAACACACGGACTTTCTTCATAAAATCGATGCGGGCCGCATGACAGGACGCGTTTCCCTGCTCTAAGGTCCGCCCCTATCACGGGGAACGGCCGAGTTTGGCCGTATCAAGGGGGAACTGCTGCATGCTGGGCTGGGCGCAAAATTACGATCCATTCAACAATCCGTTGCTGTCGGCGCTGGTCGCCGCCATCCCGATGGTGCTGCTGCTGGCGATCATTGCCACCAACAAGATCACCGCCCACACCGCATCGGTCATCGCCATCGTGGTCGCCATCCTGGTGGTGATTTTCGCCTTCGGCATGCCCGCCGAGCTGGCCTTCAAGGTCACCGGGCTGGGGGTCGTTTCCGGCCTGTTCCCAATCGGCTGGATCATCCTGAACGTGATCTTCCTGTACCGCCTGACGGTGGACAAAGGCCTGTTCGCGGTCTTCCAGCATTCGCTGGGTTCCATCACCCCGGACAGGCGGCTGCAGCTTCTGCTGATCGCCTTCTGCTTCGGCGCCTTCTTCGAAGGTGCGGCCGGTTTCGGCACACCCGTCGCGGTGACCGCCGCCATGCTGATGGGCCTGGGCTTCTCGCCGCTGGCTGCTGCCGGCCTGTCCCTAATCGCCGACACCGCCACGGTGGCCTTCGGCGCCCTGGGCACCCCGATCCAGGCCCTGTCGGCCTCCACCGGCTATGACCCCTTCATCCTGGGCC
>Ga0194048_10000852_pt1 | contig 15004 bp, 11 predicted proteins | sample JunL225m_MetaG_FD_161685 | JGI IMG/M metagenome (GOLD analysis project Ga0194048, IMG submission 161685) | Anoxic zone freshwater microbial communities from boreal shield lake in IISD Experimental Lakes Area, Ontario, Canada - Jun2016-L222-5m | ecosystem: Environmental > Aquatic > Freshwater >...
GTGGTGACTACTGCGATCTGGGAGGCGACATTGTCCTTCCCCCCCGATTACGGCCGTGCCGCCGCCATGGGACTTTCGCTGAGCGGAGCGATGGTTTTGACGCTGGCGGCGGCGAAATTCATCATGCGCAAAGGCAGCTACGCTACGATTTCGGGGAAAGCCTTCCGCCCCCGTCCGATGGAAATCGGGCCGGTGCGTTGGCTCCTGATGGCGATTTCCTGGGGCTATATCATTGTCGCTGTGATCCTGCCGCTCATGGCGCTGACCCTGACCTCGTTCGAGCGGTTCGCCACCGTCATCGTCAGCCAGATGCAGTTCACCTTCGCCAATTACGAAACCGCTTTGGCAATGGGGTCGCTCGCCCCTGCCTTCGGCAACTCGTTGCTTCTCGGCATTGTGGTCGCAACGTTGGGCGTGCCCACGATCGGGGTGCTGGCGTGGATCATCTACCGGTCCCGCATGCCCGGGCGCGGTGCGATGGAGTTCCTGATTATGGTCCCGCAAGCCGTGCCGCGGCTGGTGTTCGGCCTCGGGCTGCTCTGGGCATGGATCAACATCCCCATTCCGATCTACGGCACGCTCTGGTTGCTGGGCATCGCCTATTTCACGGTGTTCATGCCCTTGGGTCTGCGGACGATTGCCGGCGTGGTGCTGCAGGTCGATAAAAGCCTGGAGGAATGTGCCCGCGTATGCGGCGCCGCTTGGACCTATCAGATGCGCACGATAACCTTGCCCTTGTTGCGTCCCGGCCTTATCGCCGCCTGGCTGCTGATCTTCATCGCCAGTGTCCGCGAACTCGGCGTGTCGGTGTTCCTCATGGGTCCCAATTCGAAAGTTGTCGCCCCGGCGATCGTCAATTCCTGGCTCTCGTCCAGCTCGGAATTGTCCGCCGCGATGGCATTGATGCAAACAGTCATGGTGTTTATCGCCGTGGCGATCCTGTTCCGGGTCGCGAGAAAAGTCGGAGGCGACGTCGTATGAGCGGAGTGCAACCCCGGATCGAGGTCAAGGACCTCGTCGTCCGTTATGGCGACGGACCGCCCGCTGTCGACGGCGTTGGCTTCTCCATTGCGCCCGGCGAGTTGGTCACGCTCCTCGGTCCCTCCGGTTGCGGCAAGACGACCACGTTGCGCTCGATCGCGGGTCTGGAAACGCCGACCAGCGGGTCGATCCGCCTGAACGGCCAGACCGTATATTCCGGCACCGAACGACGGAACCTCCCGTCGGAAAAGCGCGGCGTATCGATGGTTTTCCAGTCCTATGCCATTTGGCCGCACATGACGGTATTCGAGAACGTGGCCTACGGCTTGCGCGTGCGTAAAGCCCCGCAAGCCGAGGTCGAAAAGAACGTCGCTCGCGTGCTCGATATGGTGCAGATGCAAGCCTATGCCGACCGCCCGTCGTCCAATTTGTCGGGCGGACAGCAGCAGCGCGTGGCCGTGGCGCGCGCCATCGCGTTCTCCCCCAACGTGTTGCTTTTCGATGAGCCGCTGTCGAACCTCGACGCTAAGCTGCGTGCCGAAATGCGGGTCGAGCTGCGCGAATTGCAGCGTCGGCTCGACATCACATCCTTGTATGTGACGCACGATCAGGAAGAAGCCTTGGCAATCTCCGACCGCGTGATCGTCATGAGCAACGGCAAGATCGAGCAGATCGGCACGCCCGAGGAGATCTACAATCGCCCCAGCACCTTATTCGTGGCGGATTTCGTCGGCGCGGCGAATATGATCGACGGCGCGGTGACCGGCCCCGGCCCGAATGGCACCCTGCTGTTCGAGGGGACGGGCGGCATACGCCTCGAAGTCGAAGCACCGCCCGGTGGGCGTGGCGGATCGAAGGTCGCCTTGCGATCGTCTTACATCCATCTGACACCGATGCCGGAAACGCACAACGCGGTGGCGGGCACGATCCATCGGCGCATGTTCCACGGCGATTTTATCCAATATGTGGTGGATTGGCCTGCTGGGCAATTGATCGTGCGCCGTCCGCCGACAGAACATTACACAGAAGGCAGCGCGGTCACCGTTTCCTTCCTGCCGGAACACTGCGTATTGTTGTAGGAAGGGTGCACCGCAACAGGAGCACCCGCGTTGGAGCGCGAACTGGTTCGAGCCGTACTAGCGAACGAAGCGCTGATCGCCCTCACCGGCGATGACCGACCCGCTCGGGTTGCCTTGCTGGATCGCGTCGAGGACATATTACGGCACGCTCGGTGCCGGATCGTGCGTGTGGCGAGCCCTTCGGGCGAGCCGCTCGACCTCCAACGCGTCATGGATCGGGTCGTCGGCTTCGGACAGACCGGCGCCGATCGTGTCGAGCGGTTCTTCGATGCGATCGCGCTGCCGGTGGCGGACGAAAACCACATTGTGCTCATGATCGACGACGCGGACCTCCTGACGACGGACTTCCTGAGTTATTTGGCGCTGATCGGCCCAACGACGGTGGGGCAGGATTTGCGCCTGCAAATCGTTTTTGCTGGCCCTGGCGCGATGTGGGATCGGCTGCCGAAGTCGGGTAACCTATCCGCCGAGCGCATCGCCGAGCGCTTTGCGATGGCGACATCGCCGCCACCCGTGCCAGAGCCGGAACCGGTACCGATCGCCGCGATCTCGCTGCGCCCGCCTCGGCTACCGCCCACTGAAGGCCACGAGATTCTGCGGCAACAACTCGCCGAGCAGGAGCGATTACGGCAGCGCCGGCAACGTGTGACCGGCTGGGTGTTGCCCAAGGTCGCATCGGTGGCCTCGATTGCTGTCATTGGCATCGCTACCGTCGTGCTGTGGGTTCGTTTGCCGGAATTGCGTGCTGCGGTGCGGGGTTTCGTCGCGCCCAATTCTGTTTCGAAACCGGACGATTCGCAGGCGGTGGCCGCACTTGTGGCTCGTGGCAACCGGTTGCTGGGGACTGGCGATGTGTTCGCGGCCCAAAATGTATTTGCGCATGCGGCCTCATCGGGGTCGGGGCCGGCTGCGACCGGGCTCGCGAAAACCTACGATCCCGCCTTTTTGGCCGAGATAGGTGCCCGTGCGACCACCCCCGATATCGCTATCGCGACAGCTTGGTACCAACGCGCCGTCGCGCTCGGGGATCGGGAAGCCTCCGACCGCCTATCCCGGCTACAGGCTCAGGCTGGGAAGTAGACCTAGGCGATCGCGAGCCGGCGCCGACTCAGGCGCAACCAAATCACGGCGAGGGTCGCCGAACCGATCAGCACGAACGAGAGCAGGTTCAACGGCAACCAGCCCAGTCGGTTTTGCAGCAACCCGGCCAACAAGCTGCATAACGCAGTGGTGCCGAATACCAGGAAGTCGTTGAGTGCCTGCGCTTTGCCACGTTCCACGGGGCGGTAGGTCGTGGTCACCAATGTGGTCGCACCGACGAACATGAAGTTCCAGCCGACGCCGTTCAGCATCAGCGCGATGCGGAAGTTCCACTCCGATATGCCCTCGATCCCCGTGGCGACGCCGGCTGCGAGTACTGCAGCGCCGACCAGCATGATGTTCAACACACCGAAGCGCGTGATCAGCGTGCCAGTGAAGAACGCCGGGACGAACATGCCGAGGACATGCAGCAGGATGACCCAATGCGCTTCGGTCTGCGGTAGGCCGCAGGCGACGATCGCGAGCGGCGATGCGCTCATGAGGAACGACATTGTTCCGAAGGACATCATGCCGGCCATCACGGCGACCAGGAATGTCGGCTGGGCGGCGATTTCCCGCAGCGGACGGGCGGTGCCCTCGGCCTTAGTCGCGGCGGCAACCGGCGGAAAGCGGATGAAGCTCATGACGATGAATACGAGCAAGTGGATGCCGAACATCGCGGCGTAGGTCGCGATATACAGCGGCTGCATCTGATCGTGCGTCCAGCGTGCCAAGGTCGGGCCGAGGATCGCGGCCACCACGCCGCCGGCCGTGACCCAGGCAATGGCTTTGGGACGCAGCGCGGAGTCCACCAACTCGACCGCAGCGAAGCGGTACATCTGGAGGTTGGCCACAGCATAGCCCAGGATCAGCCCGCCTGCGCACATCACCAGGAACTGGCCGAAATACAGCCCTAACCCGCAAGTCGCCGCCCCCGTCATGCCGAAGATGGACCCGATCCGGAATCCGAACCGGCGCCCCATGCGCTGCATCAGCATTGCGGCGGGGAACACCGAAAGCATCACGCCCAAATGCTGGAGCGTCAGCGGCAGCGTCGCCCAGTCGGCGATATGCAGGATGGTGGAGATCGACAGCACGGTCGAGGTGAACATCATCGTGTTCACCGCCTGACCCAGCGCCTGACAGGTGGCGAGCAGCAGCAAATTGCGCGCCATCGGGCGAGTCATCATGGGGTGTCCTTGGTGTTTCCTGGGGCCGATTTTGGCAGTTTTTCCTCTAGCAGCAACCCGATTTGGACGGAATTCCCCGACAGGGCAGCTATGCGCGGGCTTTGCCGGGGAACGGCTAATGCGGTACGATGCCGCTAAATCAGGAGGATACGCCGATGAAAATGCTCTCTCAGCAGCAGGTCGATGCCTATAATCGCGATGGGTTCCTGTATCCGTTCGACGCCCTATCGCCCGACGAATTGGACGAGTGCCGCGCCGGGCTCACGCGGTTCGAGACTTATTTGGGCAGTCCGGTGGCCAATGCGGAGCTTAAATGGCGCTCGCATGCGTTCGCGCACTCGCCCTGGTTTGCCAAGTTGGCCATGCACCCGACGATTCTGGATGCGGTCGAGGACATTATCGGCCCGAATATCTTGATCTGGACCAGCACCTTCTTCATCAAAGAGCCGCAATCCCCGACCTTCGCCGCTTGGCACCAGGACGGCACCTATTTCGGCTTGGCACCGCAGACGCTGATTACCGCGTGGGTGGCGCTGAACGATGCCTCGCATGAGGCCGGTTGCATGGACGCCGTGTCCTTCAATGGGCAGCCTCGGCAGATGTACCACGCGCCGAAACGCCTGGAACACAGCATCAACCGCGCCGGCCAAGAAGTAATGGAGGAGATCGATCGGTCCGACATCCGGACGATGGCCCTCAAAGCCGGCCAATTTTCTCTGCACCACGAGTTGGCCATTCACCGCTCGGGACCGAACAATGCAACGCACCGCCGGATCGGCTTGGGGCTGAACTACATTCCAACTTCGGTCCGGACCACGACCTCGGTCCGCATGAGCGCGATGTTGGTGCGCGGCAAGGACGAATACGGACATTTCGACTTGATCGAGCCGCCGAAAGCGGAACTGGACGAGTCCGCGATCGCGGCGCATTGGCAGATCAACAGCCGGTATCGCGACAATTACAACGAGATGGTGAAACGCCACGAGGCCGATTTCGCGCCGGCAGCGGAATAACCGGTCACCGCCGGCCGAACAGCTTCTCGATTTCCAGCTTCGACAGCTTCAAGAACGTCGGGCGTCCGTGGCTGCAGGTCGCGGCGCGCGGCGTGGCTTCCATCTGCCGCAGCAGCGAGTCCATCTCGGCCACGTTCAGTCGCCGCCCGGCGCGGATGCTGCCGTGGCAGGCCAGCCGAGCAATCACCGCGTCCAAGCGCGATGCCAGGGCGGTGGTTTCTTCCATTTCTTCCAACTCGTCGGCGAGATCGTGTAGCAGCGGTCCGGGCTCCGGCGCGCCCAAGGCGGCAGGTAGTGCGCGGACCAGGATCGCGCCCGGGCCGAACGCCTCGATTTCCAAGCCAAGGCGCCCGAGTTCTTCGGTGCGCGATAGCAGGCGAGAGGCATCGGCGACCGGTAAATCGACCACAGCCGGTAACAACAGCGGCTGCGTCCGGACGCCGCCTTCGAGCATCTGGGTGCGGATGGCTTCGTGCATCAAGCGCTCGTGCGCGGCGTGCTGATCGACCAGCACTAAGGAGTCGTCGGCGGCGACGGCAATTACATAGGTATCCAACACCTGTGCGACCGGTGCTCCCAGCGGATGCGGCGAACGCTCCGCCGGCGTGGACAACATGCGTGCGTAGGGTTCGGCGTGGAGCGGCAGTTGCGCTTCGGCCAGCATGCCGCCGAGCTTCAGGGGTTCGGGCAATGGCAGCGATTGGATGCCGCCACGATGCGGAGACGGACGCGACTGCCAAAGGTGCATCGATGGCCGGTGTTCCATTAAAGCCGGTGCGGGCATATCGGTGCCGGCGGCGCCGGCCAGCAGCCGCCCGATACTCCCGATCACCAACCCCCGCACCCCCGCCGAATCGCGAAACCGTAGTTCGGTTTTCGCCGGATGCACGTTCACGTCGAGTTCTTCCGGCGGCAGATCGAGGTACAGCGCTACCACCGGATGCCGCCCGTGTTCCAGCACGTCGCGATAGGCGACCCGAATGGCGCTTTTCAGCGTGGGATCGATGACCGGCCGTCCATTCACCACCAAGCTCTGCGCATTTGCTGTCGCTCGGTTCACCGCCGGCGAGCAGACAAAACCTCCCAGACGCATATCTCCACGTTCGGCGTCGAGCGGGATCATCGCCGCTGCGGCATCCGCGCCCAGCAGTGCGGCCACCCGAGCGGCGCGATCTTGGACGGGCAGATCGAAGGCGACGCGGCCGTCGGATTCTAGGCGGAACGCGACATGCGGTGCGGCGAAAGCGAGTCGGCGGACAGCAGCCTCGGCGTGGTCGCCCTCGGTCCGCGGGATTTTCAGAAACTTGCGGCGGGCCGGCGTGGCATAGAACAGATCGGCGACGACAACGCGGGTGCCGGGCGCACCGGCCGCCGGCACGGGTTCGGCGACCCGGCCGCCCTCGACGGCGATCGTGCTGGCATAATCCTGGTCGCGCGGGCGGGAGGTGATGGAAAGCCGCGCCGCCGCGCCGATCGAGGGTAAAGCCTCCCCCCGGAAGCCGAGGGTCGAAATCCTTACGAGCATGTCGTCTGTCAGCTTGGACGTCGCATGCCGCAGCACCGCCAATGCCAGATCGGATGCGGTCATCCCGATGCCGTCGTCGGTGACCTCCATGCGATCGATGCCGCCGCCGGTCAGGGAGACGGAGATGCGGGTAGCCCCGGCGTCGAGCGCGTTTTCCACCAGTTCTTTGACCGCAGCCGCCGGGCGTTCGATCACCTCGCCGGCCGCGATGCGATTGACGGTAGCTTCCGATAGGATACGGATCGCGGTCATGTTTCGCGACGCAAAGCGCGGAAGCGGGCGATCAGGCTGTTGGTGGATGAATCGTGCGATCCGGCAGCGGCACCCGGCGCTAGTTCCGGCAGGATGCCGCCGGCCAGAACTTTGCCTAATTCCACGCCCCACTGATCGAAGCTATCGATATCCCACAGGCAACCCTGCACCGCGACCTTGTGTTCGTACAGCGCGATCAACCGTCCCAGGCTGAAAGCGTCCAGCCGATCGAACAGGATCGTGTTGGACGGGCGTTCCCCCGGCGCGACGCGGTGTGGCGCGATGGCGTCGATCTCGGCGGGGGATGCACCTTTTGCGGCCATTTCGCCACGAATCGCGGATTCCGCTTTACCGACCATCAGCGCTTCCGCCTGTGCGAAAGCATTGGCGGCCAACGCGCGGTGCGCCTCCGGCCGATCGTGATCGGGATTGGCGGCGAGGATGAAATCCACCGGAATCGTCCGCGTGCCCTGATGCACCAGTTGGATAAAACTATGCTGCGCGTTGGTGCCGGGTTCGCCGAATAGCACCGGGCATGTGTCCCATCCGGTTTCGGCGCCGCTCAGGGTGACGCGCTTGCCGTTGCTCTCCATTTCCACCTGCTGGAGATGCGCCGGCAGACGGCGGAGGCGGTCGTCGTATGCAAGCACGCAATGCGTGGCGCAGCCCAGCGCGTTGACGTGCCAAACGCCGGTCAAGGCCAGCAGCACCGGCAGGTTTTCGCGCAAGGGCGCGTCGCGGAAATGGACATCCATCGACCAGGCGCCGTCGAGCATGGCTTGGAATTTATCCCACCCGGCGGCGAGCGCGATTGCCAACCCGACCGGCGACCACAACGAATATCGCCCACCGACCCAATCGCGGAAACCGAAAGTATGCTCCGGCGCGATCCCGAACGCCGCGACGGCCGGCAGATTCGTCGATAGCGCGGCGAAATGCCGTGGCACCGCCGCTTCCCCAAGTGCATCGGAGATCCAGGCGCGCGCGGCATGGGCGTTGGAGATGGTTTCCAACGTGGTGAAGGTTTTCGATGCCACCAACACCAACGTCCGCGCGGGATCGAGGCCCTGAGTCGCATGCAGGAACGCGTGTCCGTCCACGTTGGACAGGAACCGCGCCTGCATCGGTGTGTCGCTACGTCCGAGGGTCAATGCCTCGGTCGCCACCAGCGGCCCGAGGTCGGACCCACCGATTCCGATCGCCAGTACATGGGTAAAGCGGGCACCGGTTGCACCGATCTTGGCGCCCGCATGCACGGCGGTTACGAAGTCCCGCATACGCACACGTTCGGCGGCAGCGGCAGTGCTGGCTTCCTCGGTCTTACCGGCGAGCTGAGCCTGCAACCCCGCATCGGTCGGCGACCGCAGCGCCATGTGCATCGCCGCTCGGTGTTCTGTCGGATTGACCATTGTGCCGGCGAACATGCGGCGGCGGAAATCGTCCAGTCCGGCTGCTTCGGCGAGCGCCAATAGCGCGTCGAACGCCGCGTCGTCGATCGAGGATTTGGAGAAATCCAGAGTCAGATCGTCCAACCCCGCGCAAAACCGCGTCGCTCGGTGCGGATCGACGGCGAATAGCGGCGTGATCTGTCGTCCGCTCGGCCGATCGGCGAGCTGGCGAAGTCGGGCAAAAGCAGCGGCGCGTGTGTCGGTCATAGCCACCAGTTTACTGCTTGTTCCCGCCCCGCGTGAAGCGCCGTTTCCGATCCCGCGAATACGGGCGTGTGGGTTCTCGAAAATATTTCAGTAACCGGCGGCAATGCGGAGACCGGAAGGTGTTTCGGAGTGGCGGATGTATGCAGATGTCCGAGCGCAATCGTGGCGCTTCCTCAAAACCTTGCACGAACCATCGCCCCGGCGCAGGATCGTGGGCAAATAAGCAGGAGAAGTCCTATGGCAGAGTACGATCTGGTCATTCGCGGCGGCACGGTTATCGACGGCACCGGCGCCGCGCCGTTCAAGGCCGATGTTGCCCTTCAAGGCAACCGCATCGCTGCCATCGGCACGATTCCCGGCTCCGGCACCGAGGAAATCGACGCCACGGGCAAGCTGGTCACCCCTGGCTTTGTCGACATCCACACCCATTACGACGCCCAGGCGGTGTGGGACGATCATCTATCGCCCTCGTCGTCGCATGGTGTCACCACCGCTGTCATGGGCAATTGCGGTGTCGGCTTCGCCCCCTGCAAGCCCGCCGATCGGCAGAAGCTGGTGGAACTCATGGAAGGCGTGGAAGACATTCCCGGCGCCGTTATGAACGAGGGCCTCAAGTGGGAATGGGAAACCTTCGGCGAATACCTGAGCGCGCTGGAACGCAAGCCGCGCGACATCGACGTCTGCGCTTTGCTGCCGCATGCCGCTGTCCGTGTCTACACGATGGGCGAGCGTGCCCTGCGACTGGAAAACGCCAATCAAGCCGACATCGCCCAAATGCGCGAGATTGCCGCCGACGCCATGCGTGCGGGTGCGTTCGGCTTCTCCACCTCCCGTAGCCTGTCGCACAAGACCTTGAAGGGCGATCCCACCCCCACCCTCCGGGTGCAAGAGGACGAACTGCGCGGCCTCGCGCTCGGCATGAAAGACGCGGGATCGGGCATGCTGGAAATGGTGTCGGAATGGTTGCCCGACCATAATGCCGAATTTGCCATGCTCCGCCGCGTGATCGAGGAATCCGGTCGCCCCGCCGTTTTCACCTTGACCCAACGGCACGCACGGCCCGAGGTCTGGCGCGACCTGCTGTCCAACGCCGAACAAGCGCTGGCCGACGGTTTGCAGATTCGTCCGGTTTTCGGCCCGCGTGCGGTCGGCGTGCTGCTCGGTTTGACCGGCAGTCAAAACCCCTTCTCCGGCTGCCCCAGCTACAAGGCCATTGCCGATCTGCCGTTGGCCGAGCGGGTGGAGCGGATGCGCGATCCCGCCGTGCGGGCAGCGATCCTCGGCGAGGATCCGACGAAGGAAAGCACCTTCCCGCTGATGCATCGCCTGTCGTACGCTTACATGTTCCGCTTCGGCAACCCACCCAACTACGAGCCGAAATTCGAAGACAGCCTGGAAGCCATCGCCGCCCGGGAAGGCCGCACCCCGCCGGAAGTTGCCTACGACGTTCTGCTGGAAAGCGAAGGCACAGACTTCATTTATACCACGCTGTCCAGCTACGCATACGGCAACCTGTCGATGGCCGAAACGCTGTTGAAAAACCCCAATGCCATTATGGGCCTGGGCGACGGCGGCGCGCATGTCGCGTTCATTCTGGACGCCGGATACCAGACATGGCTGCTGACCCACTGGGGTCGGGAACGTGGCATTTTCAAGACCGAGGAATTGATCCGCCGCTTGACCTCCGACACCGCCGGGGCGGCGGGGCTGCACGATCGCGGCGTGCTGGCGGTCGACAAGAAGGCCGATGTCAACATCATCGATTGGGACCGGCTCGGCGCCGACAAGCCCTATGTCGCGCACGACCTTCCGGCCGGCGGCAAACGCCTGCTGCAAAAAGTGCACGGCTACGACGCGACGATCGTGTCCGGTCGCGTCACGTTCCGCGACGGCGTGCCGACCGGTGTGCTGCCGGGCAAGCTGGTGCGCGGGCCCCAAGCGGCTTTGGCCTAATCCGGGGGCCTACCCATGACGGTCCGGCTGTTCGACATCGCAAGCGCGGTCGCGCATCCGGACCACACCGTGACGATCGTCTGGACCGACGGTGTGACCGGCACCGTCGATTTCCTGCCGGTCATCGATCGCGGCGGCTGGTTCACCCCGCTGCGAGACGAAGACTATTTCGTCGCCACGATGGTGCTGCTGCCGGACGGTGCCGGGCTGACCTGGCCGGAGGAAATCGACTACTCTGCCGATTTTCTGAGGCGGGAGGCATTTCCTCTGGGTCCGCCCAGCTAATCGATGTGCCCGAAAGGGGACGATCGTCGGACCCAATGCCATCTTACCGAGGAAACAACGCCATGCCGAAAACCGTTCTTTATGCCTCTGTCGGGCCGAACACGACGCAGTACGACATCGACGTAGATACCTGCACGCTGACAGCGCGCGGCACCGTGTCGTCGCCGGCGAACGTGCAATATATCTGGCCGCATGCGAACCGGAAATTCCTCTATGCCGCGTCGTCGGACAGCGCGTCGGGCATGGCGGGCGGCGGCAGCAACCACCATGTCACGGCATACCGCATCGACCTGTCCGGTGCGCTGAAGCAGCACGGCACGCCGATCGCGCTACCGACCCGGCCGATCCACATGGCGACCGACATCCCGTCGAAGCACTTGCTGGTCGCGTTCAACAACCCACCATCCGTCCGCGTCTACGCGATAAACCCCGATGGCACGCCGGGTGCCGAAGTTCCGCAGTCCCGATCCATCGATCCCGGCATTTTCCCGCACCAGGTGCTGCCGACTCCGGACGGCAAGCAGGTTGTCCTGGTGTCCCGCGGCTTCGACGCCGGCAAGGACAAGGCGGAGGAACCGGGGTCCCTGCACCTCTTCGATTTCGCCAACGGCGTGCTGTCGAACCAGCAGACAATCGCCCCCAATGGAGGCTTCGGTTTCGGGCCTCGGCATCTCGATTTCCATCCGACGCAGCCCTGGGTTTATGTGTCGCTCGAGCGGCAGGACCAGATCGCGTTTTTCGCGCGGATCGGGGGCAAGCTGTCGCCGGATGCGCTGTCGCGCGTAGATACGTTGGACCATGATTTACCCAAGAGCGACCATCAATTGGTCGGCACCGTGCATGTTCACCCGAACGGCCGCGTCGCCTATGTCGCCAACCGGTCCCGCAACAATGTCGGCCAGAACAGTTTGGCGGTGTTCGCGCTGGATCCGGCGACGGGAATGCCGAGTCGGGTGCAGAATGTGGATACGCATGGGGTGCATCCGCGCACGTTCCATATCGACCCGTCCGGCCGCATGATGGTCGTCGCGCATATCCAGGGTGCGGGCGGGGTGCCCTGCCGCTTGACAACATTCCGTATCGCGGAGGATGGCACTCTGACTTTCGCCAACGCGTACGATATCGACAACGGGGGCGCGTACATGTGGTGGGCGGGAATGGTCGATATTCCCTGACGATCCGTGCTACGATCCCCTTTATGTTCACCATCCAGCGCCATGAGACCATCGGTTCCACCAATGACGAGGCCCGGCGCCTCGCGCTGCTGGGCGCTGCGCATGGGACGGTGGTGCATGCGGACGAGCAGACGGCCGGGCGCGGCCGGCGGGAGCGCGCGTGGTTCAGCCCACCCGGCAATCTGTACATGTCGGTGCTGCTGCGATTGGATGCCCCGCTGCGCAGGCTGTCGGAACTCAGCTTCTTAACGGCCCTAGCGGTGGCCGATACGGTGGATGCGTTGCTGCCGAAGCATACAAGAGCGACGCTGAAATGGCCGAACGATGTGCTTGTGAATGGCGGCAAAATCGCAGGCATTTTGCTGGAGCAGGCCGATAATGCCACCATTATCGGCACCGGCGTGAACGTGCTGCAAGCGCCGCCCAATGTCGGTTACCAAACGACGACCGTTGTCGCCAGCGGCGGCATCGCCAGCGTGGAAGAAGCGCGGGACATTCTGCTCGAACGCCTCGGCGTGCATTTGGCGGTCTGGCAAGAAAAGGGTTTCGCCCCGATCCGTGAGGCCTGGATGGTACGCGGGCACCCGCTCGGGACATCGTTGCGAGCGGGCATTGGCAGCAATCCGATCGAGGGGCGTTTCGCCGGTCTGGACGACGACGGGGCCTTGCTGCTCGACACCGACGATGGGCGCAAACGAGTGATCGCCGGGGATGTGGGCACACCCTTGGTTTGACCCCCCGCCGTCCCGGTGCTTCCCTCCCACCGGAAACGTCGAACGCACGGAAGCACCGCAATGGACCAGATGATCGGCTGGGAGCCAGAACTCCTGGAACTCCGCGAACGCCAGCGGATTGCCCGCCAAATGGGCGGCCCAGAGCGGATCGCGCGTCAGCATGCGGCGGGAAAACTGACGGTGCGGGAACGGATCGACGGCATGCTCGATCCCGGCACCTTCCTGGAAGTTGGGTCGATCGCCGGCAAGGCGACCTACGACTCCACGCAGACAGTCATGACCGACTTCATGCCGGCCAACGGCGTGTTCGGCCGGGGCACCGTGGATGGTCGCCCCGTGGTGATTTTCGGCGACGATTTCACCGTCCGTGGCGGGTCGGCCGATGCGTCGATCAAACATAAATACCAAATGCCGGAAATGATGGCCGGCGAGTTCCGCATCCCGCTCATCCGCATCGTCGAGGGTTCGGGCGGCGGCGGTTCGGTCAAAACGATCGAGACCACGGGTCACGCCAACCTACCGGGCGGGGTCGGCCAAAGCTCCGGCCTGTGGCTCTGCGCGCAGAACATGGGGCGGGTCCCCGTGGTGGCGCTCGGCCTGGGATCGGTTGCCGGATTGGGGGCCGCACGTCTCGCCGCGAGCCATTATGCGCTGATGGTCAAGGACACATCGGCCGTCTTCACTGCGGGCCCACCGGTCGTGGAACGACTGGGCGAAAAGCGCACCAAGATGGAGCTGGGCGGGCATGCGGTGCAGGTCAAAGCCGGCACCATCGACGATGCCGTGGATACCGAAGAAGAAGCTTTCGATCGCGCCCGCCGCTTTCTGTCGTATTTGCCGAGTTCGGTGTGGGACTTACCGCCGAGGGCGACGCCCACCGACGATCCGAACCGGCGGGACGAATCGTTGATCCACGCGATTCCCAAGAGCAGCCGCAAGGCTTACTCGATGCGGAAAATCATCGATTCACTGGTCGATCGTGGCAGTTTCATGGAGCTATCGAAAGGCTTCGGTCGTGCCATTATTACCGGCTTCGCCCGATTGGACGGTTGGCCGGTGGCGATCCTGGCCGGCGATCCGCTGTACGGCGGCGGCGCCTGGGGTGCGGCGGCATCCCGGAAGATTACTCGTTTCGTCGATCTGGCACAGACGTTTCACCTTCCGGTCGTTCACCTCGTCGATTGTTTCGGCTTCGCGGTTGGGCTGGAGGCGGAATCGACCGCAACCATGCGCCACGCCGTCACTGCCGTCAGCGCCATCCATCAATCCACCGTGCCCTGGTGTCCGATTATTATTCGTAACGTATTCGGTGTCGGCGGCGGCGCGCATCTGCCGCATACCCATCCCTGCATTCGTTACGCTTGGCCGTCCGGTAGCTGGGGGTCCTTGCCGCTGGAAGGTGGGGTCGAAGCCGCCTATCGCGCCGAAATTGCTGCGGCGGACGATCCCGCCGCCAAGCTGAAAGAAATCGACGAACGGTTGCAAGCCTTGCGCTCTCCCTTCCGTTCGGCCGAAGCCTTCCTGATCGAGGAAATTATCGACCCCCGCGATACGCGACCGCTATTGTGCGAATGGGCCAACTTGGTGGCCCCGCTACGCACGCCCGGTCAGTCGTTTTTTACGATGCGCCCGTGACTTTTTTATTGTTGCGGCGAATTAATGCGAGTTCCCGAAAATGCCCCTAACCGGTTACCGTATCCTGCAACAAGGCTCCGGCGTCGCGCTGGATTATTGTGGCAAAATATTTGCGGATTTTGGCGCCGACGTTGTAAAATTGGAACCGCTCGGAGGCGATCCGTTGCGCACCATGCCGCCCGTGCTGGCCAACGGCGAGAGCGGACTGTTCGCATGGCTCAACACCAATAAGAAAAGCGTCACCGAGACACCGGCGAATCTGGATGCACTGCTGCCCGGCGCGGATGTGCTGTTAACGGAACGAACGCGACCGGACCTGACGGCGAGATATCCCGGCCTCGCGGTTACCGCGATCGATTGGTTCGGCGAAAACGGCCCGTACAGCAACTTCGCCGGAACGGAATCCATTGCACGCGCGTTGGCGGGTCTCGTGGCACTGACCGGGCC
>Ga0194048_10000854_pt1 | contig 14990 bp, 13 predicted proteins | sample JunL225m_MetaG_FD_161685 | JGI IMG/M metagenome (GOLD analysis project Ga0194048, IMG submission 161685) | Anoxic zone freshwater microbial communities from boreal shield lake in IISD Experimental Lakes Area, Ontario, Canada - Jun2016-L222-5m | ecosystem: Environmental > Aquatic > Freshwater >...
GGCCGAGAAGATGACGAAGCGGTGGTCGTTTGTGGCCGTACCGAACGAGGCAAACGCGTCGACGCGGCCGTCGATGCCGATGGCAAATTGCGCAGCCAGCAAACGTGACGAATCGATTTCCTCTTGAATGCGGTTCGAGAGACGCTGCACCGCCGCAGGGTCGAGCGCCCGGGTCGCTGCAGTGTTCACGACTTCCAACCGTTGAAGTAGGTGACCTCTTCAGCGGGGCGGCGGTTACCTGGCTTGAATGTGTCGCCGGTGTAATACGCCACTGGCGTGAGGGCCACCTGCGTGACCGTGTCGGGGATACCGAGCAGGGAGCGAGCTTCGGCTTCGAAGGCGAGGTGCAATGTGGTCCATGCCGTGCCGAGGCCGCGGCTGCGGGCGGCCAACATAAAGCTCCAGACGGCGGGCAGCACGCTGCCGTAGAAGCCGGCCACCGAACCCTGCGGGCCCTCGGGCACGCCGAGGCTGCACGGAATCACCAGCGCTGGGGCTTGGTGCAACACCGTGGCGAGATAGTCGGAGCTGTCCATGATGGCGTTGGCGCCGGAGCGTCCGGTGCGTTGTACGGCATCTTTTTGCATCGCGATGTAGGGCTCGTATGCGCGGCGGTACAGGTCGGCGAGACCCATCTTCAGATCGGGATCGTCGACAACGATCCACCGCCAACGTTGCAGGTTGCTCCCTGCTGGCGCTTGGCACGCGATGCGGATGCAATCGGTGATGAGCTCGCGTGGCACGGGTCGATTGAGGTCGAGTCGCTTACGCACGGCCCGAGTGGTGGTGAGGAGACGATCGGTTTGGTTCAGGTCGAACGATTCAGCCATAGCCGCCTACAGTACGGCGATTAGGCGCGTTGGGCGGATCTGGAGATGACAATGGCAACCCCAAAAGAGCTCTGGCAAGAGGCCTTCGAGGCCAGCAAGCTTCGCGATGGCGCAACCAACACGATGAGCGGCATTCCGCTCGAGCCTGTCTATGGCCCCGACGACGCCGAGCATCCCGGCGTCTATCCATATACCCGCGGGCCGTATGCCTCGATGTATCGCTCAAAGCTGTGGACCATGCGCATGTTTGCTGGCTTCGGTACGGCCGACGACACCAACTGGCGCTTCAAGGAGATCATCAAGTCGGGTGGCGACGGGCTCTCAACGGCGTTCGATATGCCCACGTTGCTTGGCCTCGACAGCGACGACCCAATGTCGCTCGGCGAGGTCGGTCGCTGTGGCGTTGCGGTCGACACCTTGGCCGACATGGAAGATCTGTATGCCGGCATCGACTTGGCGAAGACCACAACCTCGATGACCATCAACTCGCCAGCGGCGCCCATCTTTGCGATGTTCGTCGCTCAGGCCGAAAAAGCTGGCGTGCATCGGTCGCGTCTCGGCGGCACATTGCAGAACGACATCTTGAAGGAATATCAGGCGCAGAAGGAGTTTGTGTTCCCCCCGCGTCAGAGCATGCGTTTGGTGCGCGACACCATCAAGTTCACTGCATCCGAAATGCCGAAGTGGCACAGCATCTCGATCAGCGGATACCACATCCGCGAGGCTGGCTCTACGGCGGCTGAAGAGCTCGCGTTCACGTTGGCCAACGGCTTTGCGTATGTCGAACTTGCGCTGCAAGCTGGTCTGGCGATCGATTCGTTTGCGCCGCGCCTCAGCTTCTTCTTCAATGCTCACATCGACTTCTTCGAAGAGATCGCCAAGTACCGCGCCGCACGTCGCATCTGGGCGCGGTGGATGAAGTCTCGCTACGGCGCCGAACTCGATCGTTCAATGCAGCTCCGGTTCCACACCCAGACAGCTGGGGTGTCGCTCACAGCGCAGCAGCCTGAGGTCAACATCGTGCGCACCGCTATCGAGGCGCTTGCTGGTGTACTCGGCGGTACGCAATCACTGCACACCAACTCGATGGACGAAGCCTTGGCGCTGCCCACCGAACGCTCGGCGCGCATTGCACTGCGCACGCAGCAGGTCATCGCGTACGAAACCAACGTGGCCCATGTGGCCGATCCGCTCGGCGGTTCGTATTTCGTCGAAGCACTCACCGACGAGATGGAGCGTCAGGCTGAGGCCATCTTCAGCCATCTCGACGAACTTGGTCATGGCTCAATGCTCGACGGCGTCATCGCCGGCATCGAAGACAACTGGTTCCAAGGATGCATCGCCGATAGTGCGTACGAACAAGAGCGTATGTTCAACCGCGGCGAGCGAATCGTGGTGGGTGTCAATCGGTTCCTCGAGGGCAACGACGAAGACACCATGCCCATTTTGCAGATCACGAACGAAGACGAAACTCGCCAACTGAAGCGACTCGATTCGGTGCGACAGCAGCGCAACCAAGCAGCTGTCGACGAGGTGCTCGCCCGGTTGCAGGTTGAGGCCGCCGATCCGGAGATCAACCTCATGCCAACATTGGTCGAGGCGTCCGGCGTCTATGCATCACTTGGCGAGATGATGAACGCAATGGCATCCGTGTTCGGGCGCCACATCGAAGTTCCCACAATCTGACCTCAGCAGTTCAGGAGTCGTCATGAACAACCCAGACGAAATGCCAGCACGCATTGCGGCCTTTCTTGCCGAGCAAGAACCCGAGTGGCGCGACATCGAGGTCGTGGCCTACGAGGTCATGACCGGCGGATACAGCCGTCTGCTCGGCAAGGCGCATGTGCGTCACGCCGAGGGTGAAGAGGTGCTCGTGCTGCGCGGCGATCCGCCACCCGGTCGCGCTCTTGTAGACACCGATCGCGGTCAAGAATTTGAGGTGATTACCACCGTCTCCGAGCACGGCGTACGCACGCCGCGCACGCGCTATTTCGACGATGCGGGCTTGCACCTTGGCACCCGCGCCTTAGTCATTGAGTACACCGCGTCTGACTCGTTTCTTCCGTACGCAACCGGTGGCGGTTCGCTTGAGGGACTCAACATCAAATTGGCCGATGCGCTTGCGAGCTATCACCGATTGCCGGTGGCGTCGCTGCCCGCTCGTCTCGAGCGGCCCGCCGACTGGAACACCTACATCGGTCATCGCATCGACGAATGGCGGCGCACTGCCGATGCTCACGTTGAGGACCTTCCGATCTTGCGCTACGTAGCGGCTTGGCTCGACGCGCATCGTCCGCCCGAGGTTCCGCTCACGCTGATTCATGGCGACCTGCAGAGCGCGAACCTGATGTTGGCTGCCGATGGCCATTTCGAGATTCTCGATTGGGAGCTTGCCTCGATTGGCGATCCTCGCGAGGACATTGGCTACTTCAAAGCGGTTGCTCAGATTGCGCCGCCTGACTTACTCGACGATGCGGGCGTGATGGGATTCTGCGAGCGTTACCGCGAACTCACTGGGCTCAATGAGGCCCAAGTGAATCCGGTCACCGTGGCCTACTTCTTGATCCTCGGTGTGGTGGGCACCGTGCGCCGTTTGCTCGAGGGTGGCGCTGCATACAGTCGTGACGAGAACACATTGTTGGCGTCGCTGTTCAACCTGAACTCGGTGGTGTTTGGCTCCGGTGTGTGGATCGGCGCCAGCAAACAACTCGAACCAATTCTTGCTGCCATGAAAGGCGCGATGTGACATGTTGAGCAAACCAACGAGCGATCAGATGATCATTGGGATTGCGCGCGATCTGCGCGAGCAGGTGCTTCCCCATCTCACCGATCAACCAGCTGTGGTCGTGATGGGCATGATCGATCAGATTCTGCGCAACTTGTCGGTGCGCGTGGCCAACGAGATCGAGTGGATGCACGAGGAAGTGGCTGCCATCGCCGCAGCGGCAGGTCGAGACCCAGGTTCGCCGCAGTCGTTACAACTGCAACATGTCGTCGAGTGGTACGGCAGTGTGAGCCGTTGGCTCAGCGCGGGCGTCGAAGCAGCGTATGCCGGCGGCGATCAGGCAGAGATCGACAAGTGGCGGGTGCTCATCGAAGCCCGCAGTGCACACGAGCAGGCGATCATGGGCAGCCTCGATCTCGTCGGGCGCGGCTGAATCACTCAGCCTTGTGTGATGCGCCCTCGGTAGGGTGCTTCGGTCATGGCCAAATCGACACCGCTCGTCTCCACTGCAGAAGGCAGCAACCAAGACTCGTTCCACGGCGTCGATTGGATGCTGCTTGGTGTTGCCGGTGGCGTCTGGGGCGCGTCGTTCTTCTTCATCGCCGAAGCGCTCGACTCGTTTCAGCCGATGCTCATTACGTGGCTACGTGTGGCCCTTGGGTTCGCGACCTTGTCGTGCGTGCCCCGAGCACACTCGCCAATCGATCGCCAAGATTGGCCCAAGGTGGCCCTCATTGCGTTGGTGTGGATGGCGTTCCCACTGAGCATGTTTCCATTGGCCGAGCAGCATGTGTCGAGCAGTGTGGCCGGCATGCTCAACGGCGGCACGCCAATTTTCGCTGCGGTCGTTGCGACGGTGTTGCTCAGGCGGCCGCCGGGCAAACGTCAGCGACTCGGGCTCATCGTGGGCACTCTCGGTATTGCGTTGATCGGTTGGCCCTCACTGCGTGAAGGGTCGAGTTCGGCCATTGGTGTTGGTCTCATCTTGCTGGCGCTGTGCTCATACGGACTCGCCATCAACATCGTGGTGCCGATGCAACAGAAGTACGGAGCCCTGCCAGTGTTGTGGCGAGCTGCAGGCATTGCTGCGTTGATGCTCGCTCCATTCGGAATTGCAGCTGTGCCGTCTTCGTCGTTTTCGTGGCACTCGTTGTTTGCCAACATTGCGCTTGGAGTGCTCGGCTCGGCGGTGGCTTTTGTGGCCGCAGGCACCCTGGCCGGTCGGGTCGGCTCAACGCGGGCGGCGATGACCACCTATGTGATTCCAGTGGTCGCGATGTTCCTTGGCGCCGCCGTGCGCAGTGAGGCCATCGCTGTGCTGAGCGTGGTCGGATGTGCCACGGTGTTGTCCGGAGCGTTTCTCGCAAGTCGCTCTGAGAAAACATAAATGACGATGTGTCGCAGGGTCCATTGTCGTATCGGCTAGAAACGTTGTACTACCGTCGGTAGATGAACAGTGATCGACGACAGTTTGTCGATCTTGTGAAATGAACGATTCTTTCTTTGAGTAAGGGGATAACCATGAGGAAACGCAGTTACAACATTGCCGCTGCTCTGATCGTGCTCAGCTTTGGAGCTGCAGCGTGTTCAGAGACCAAGACAGCGACAACGCCAGATACCGCAGCTACCGACTCGACCACTGCTGTGGCCGACACGTCCGGCGGCGAAACAACCACCACGGCGGGCGCGGGCGAAGAGCTCAACAAGTGGGCCCTCGACTACACCGGTGGCACCGCTGGCGCAGCTACCGGCGACAGCGTGAAGGTTGGCTATGCCAACGACGAAGACTTCTTCCCCGAGAACACCATCGGCATCAATGCCGCGCGTGAGTATCTCAACGCCGAGCTCGGTGGAGCTGGCGGAAAGCCGATTGAGCTCGTTTCGTGCAAAGTCTCGAACGCGGAAGATGGGGCCAAGTGCGGCACCCAGTTCGCTAACGACCCAACGATTGCCGTTGTCATCACCGGCACCATCTTGAACGGCAACCAAGAGCTGTATGACACGCTCAACGGCAAGAAGCCAGTCATTGTCGGTAACGGCGTGACCTCAACCGACTTTCTGACTCCTGCTGGCCAGGCCTTCACTGCAGGCTCGCCTGGTGTTGTGACCGGTCTTGCCGGCTACATCGCCACAGGGCTGACCCCGACACCAAAGAGCGTTGCGATCTTGGCCCAGAACAACCCAGCGGGTCAGGCAGCTGTGCCATTGCTCATCGCTCCGGCGTTGAAGAAGGCCGGCATTGCCTACACCCCTGTGTTCGTCGAAGACTCAGCGTCAGCTGCCGACGTGAAGGCTGCGCTCACCGCAGTCGGCGCCGATAAGGCCGATGTCGTCATGACGATCATCACCATCCAGCAGTGCATCAACGTGTACGACGCGCTGAAGCAGTTGGCGATCACCCCAACCGTGATCACCACCGGTTTGTGCTTCGGCACCCCGATGACCGACCACCTCAAGCAGGCCGGCGAGGCCGGTCCGGTTCCCGACGGTTGGTACTTCGGTGGCTACGGCTACAGCTACTTCCGCCCCGACCTCGAGAGCGGTATGCAGACCTACATCGCCAAGGTGCAGCAGTACGGCAAGCCCGCACCAAATGCGACCACGCTTGAGTACACCGGCTTCGCTGGCCCAGAGTTCGCCAACCTGATGACCTTCGCCAAGTTCGTGAACGCCGCAAAGGGCGCAACCGACTTCGCAACCATCGATGCCGCTATCCGCGGCTTCACCGGTCCAATGATGTTGCAGGTGGGCCCGCTCAACTGTGGCAAGCAAGTGATCTTGGGCGTTCCGTTCCCATCGGTGTGCGGTGCCCAGATGGGTATCCAGCAGCTCAAGGGTGGCGAGTGGATCAGCATCGCTGACGGCCTCAACGGCAAGCCGATTGACGCCACTGCGGTTCAGTCATAGTTCATTCGGATATCAAGTAATCAAGGTGGTGCGCCGCGAGTGCGGCGCACCACCTTTTGCAATATGACGTTCAACGAGGGGTGAGGGCCGATGAAGGGTCTCGTAACAAAGTTTTTTCAATGGTTCATCGGGCTCAGCGCGCTGGGCATGGTGATGTGGGCATTGCTCGACACGAACACCAGAAACCAATTCCTCACCGGCCCAGGCTTGGCCAGCGGCGCGCTCATCGCTGCTATTTCGTTGGGCTTAGTTGTTACCTATCGCGGCTCGGGCGTGGTCAACTTTGCCAACAGCGCAATCGCAATGTACGTGGCCTACGTGTATGCAGTGCTGCGCCGCGATGGCGACCTTTTTCTTCCACCGCTGCCGAACCCCTTCGCGTTGATCGAAGGCGTCGCTCACAAACTCGATTCCGCTTCAACGCTCGATCTTCCCGATTGGCCCACACGAATTTCGTTTGGGCCCGACATGCAATTCTTGCCTGCTCTGCTCATCTCGCTGTTGTTCGCAGTGTTGCTCGGCCTTGCGCTGCACTACTTGATCTTCCGGCCATTGCGCTCGGCGCCGCCGCTCGCCAAGGTCGTTGCATCCATCGGCCTGTTCTTGTATCTGCAAGCGGTCATCGTGCGCCGCTTTTCTATTCAGCCCTTCGCCGTTGAGTCGATGCCGTTCTTTAGCGGCTCAAAGCCGCTCACGTTGCCCTTGGGCATCAGCATGAACTCCGACGAATTGGCCATCGCAATCTTGGTGTTGGTGCTCACCGGTGCGCTCTACGCTGTGTTCCAACTCACCCGCTTCGGCTTGGCCACGCGCGCCGCATCCGAAAACGAAAAGGGTGCTGTTGTGCTTGGCTTCTCGCCCGAGTTTTTGGCCGGCACGAACTGGGTGATCTCCACGGTCATTACGGGTCTGCTCGGCATCTTCGCTGCCACCGTGTTGCGCACGGTTGACCCGTCGGTGCTTCCGGCGCTCATCATTCCAGCGCTCACTGCGGCCCTCGTTGGCAGCTTCACATCGTTTGGTTGGACCACATTCGCAGCCATGGTGCTGGGCATGCAGTACGGGCTCGTGAAGTACCTCGAGGCGCAACACCATTGGTTCCCCAAGTCGGCAGGAAGCGCCTTCCCGGGCATGGAGCGACTGCTCCCGCTGCTGGTGATTGTGTTGGTGCTGTTCTTGAGGGGCAAGAGCCTGCCTACTCGCGGTGCTATCAGCTCGGGCCGATTACCGTTCTCACCCACACCGCCGCGTTGGGCCACCCGCTATGCCGGGCCTGCCCTCGCTCTGGTGGCGGCCGTGTGCGGTCTGTTTGTCTTTGGCCCCACCTTCCGCCTGGCATTGGCCAATTCCCTCATCGGCATCATCATCTGCTTGTCGATCGTGGTGATCACTGGTTACGTGGGGCAGATTTCACTGGCGCAGATGGCCTTTGCCGGCATCTCTGCGTACTTGGTTGCCAAGATGACCAGCGAGCACAACGTGCCGTTCCCCATCCCAATCTTCATTGGTGCGATTGTGGCGATGTTTGTCGGAGTGCTCGTTGCCCTACCCGCGTTGCGGGTGCGCGGCGTGAACTTGGCAATTGTCACGCTGGCTTTTGCGGTGGCAGTAGACCGCGCAGTCTTTGGCAACCAGTCGGTCAACGGCGGTTTCAAGGGCGCTCCGGTGAAGGTGCCATCGCTCATCGCGCAGCCACGCGATGTGCAGTACAAGATTCTGGGCTTCATCGCCGGCGACGGTAAGCAGCCCAACCCGATGACAGCGCTGTTCTGTCTCGTCGTTGTGGTCTTGCTGTGTTATGCGGTTGCCAACCTTCGTCGGTCGGCAACCGGGCGCCGACTGCTCGCCACTCGCTCGAACGAGCGCGCCGCAGCCGCGGCCGGTGTCAACGTGTCGGGCATGAAAATCCTCGCCTTCGCAGTGTCGGCGTTTATCGCTGGCATCGGTGGCGCTGTGTCGGCGTATCGATTCGGTGGCGTCACGCCCGACAAGTTCAACTATGTGCAGTCGCTTACGTTCTTCGCGTTTGCCTACCTTGGTGGTATCACCAGCGTGGCCGGCTCGATTAGCGGCGGACTGTTGGTGGCCGGTGGTCTGGTATTCACGTTCGCCAGCGAAACACTCGGCGTGCCCAGTGAGTTCACGCTCATTCTGGGCGGCCTTGGATTGATCATCGCTTCGGTTCGCAACCCCGAAGGCATCGCTGGTGCGGCCCGTCAGATGGGCCAAGCGGTGCAACACAAGTTCGCACGACAACGACCCAGCGGCGATACTGCTGACGGTTCGTCTGCCACTCCTGCAACTGAGAAAGCTGGTGCTCACTGATGACGACCTTGCTGCAGACAACCAGCATGTCGGTCACGTTTGGCGGCCTCAAGGCCGTCAACGAAGTTGACTTCTCCGTGCAGAAGGGACAGCTCGTCGGCCTCATTGGGCCCAACGGCGCCGGCAAGACCACCTTCATTGATGGCATCACCGGTTTCGTCCCCACTACTGGTCGCATCGAGTTCGCCGGCCGCGACATTGGCTCGCTTCCACCTCATCGCCGCGCGAAGTTGGGCCTCGGCCGCACATGGCAATCGCTCGAACTGTTCGACGATCTCAGCGTTCGCGAGAACCTGCAAGTGGCCGCCGAGAAACAGTCGGTTGGCAGTTTCTTCGCCGACCTCGTGGCGCCGCGTCGCTCACGCGATAGCTCGTCTACTGATTGGGCGCTCGACGTATTGGGCATCGCCGATCTTGCATCGAAGATGCCTAACGAGATCAGTCAGGGTCAGCGCAAGCTCGTCAGCGCAGCGCGAGCGCTTGCTGCTCGACCCGAGTTGGTGTGCATGGACGAACCTGCGGCTGGCCTCGACAGCGCCGAATCTCGGGTGTTGGGCGACCGACTGCGCGACATCATTAGCGCCGGGTCAACAATCTTCTTGGTCGACCACGACATGGGTCTTGTGCTCAACGTGTGTGACTACATCTACGTGATTGAGTTCGGCGTCAAGATTGCCGAGGGCACTCCAAGCGAAATTCAAAAGAACCCCCGCGTGATCGAGGCCTACCTTGGTCACTCGGCCGAAGAGGAGACGCACTGATGGCTCTGCTCGAGATCGACGATCTTTCCACCGGTTACAACGGTGTCCCGGTTGTACGTAATCTGAACCTCACGGTCAACGAAGGCGAGATCGTTGCCCTGCTCGGACCCAACGGCGCAGGCAAGACCACCACATTGTTGACCACCTCGGCACTCAACCCGATGTTGTCGGGCGACATCCGCGTGCTCGGCAAATCTGTCAAGGGTCGCCGCGCTCATATGATCGCTCGCGAGGGCTTGGCGCATGTCCCTGAAGATCGCAGCTTGTTCTTTCAACTCACCGTGCGCGAGAACCTCAAGCTGGGTGCAGCGAAGGGTTCGGCCAACTTCGACCAGGCGCTCGGGTATTTCCCGGCGCTCGACAAGCTGATGGATCGCAAGGCCGGCTTGTTGTCGGGAGGCGAGCAACAGATGCTGGCCATGGGCCGTGCGCTTGCTACGAGCCCCAAGTTGCTCATGGTCGACGAGATGAGCCTTGGTCTGGCGCCCATCATCGTCGAGCGACTGTTGCCTGTGTTGCGACGCATTGCCGATGAAACCGGCGCAGGTATTTTGCTGGTCGAGCAGCACGTGCATCTCGCGCTCGAAGTAGCCGATCGGGCCTATGTCTTGAACCATGGCACGCTCGAAATCGAGGGCGACGCCAAGCACTTGGCGGCCAACCGCCATCTCATCGAGAGCAGTTATCTCGGTGGCGGCGACCATGCCACGCCCGACTGATTGCCACTGTTGCTGCTGATAAGCGACTCAGCGCCAGCGGCGCAGCACTAACGTCGACGCCGTGAACATCACAGCTACGTCGGCTTGGTCGGCGCTCCTTGAGCACGCGCACGTTCAGTCGACGGTTTCGTTGCGTGACGCCTTTGCGGCAGATTCGTTGCGAGCCGAGGCGCTCACCGTGAAGGTGGCCGACCTGCGCGTCGACTTCTCGAAGCAACGTGTCTCTGCAGCCACCATGCGTCTGCTCGCCGATGTTGCTGAGGCCGCAGGCGTTGCCGCGAAACGCGACGCAATGTTCGCCGGTGAGCGCATCAACACCACTGAGAATCGGGCAGTACTGCACGTGGCGCTGCGAGCGCCGCGCGACACAGTCATCACCACCGCCGACGACGCTGGGCAAGTGCGCAACGTGGTTCCCGATGTGCACGAAACCCTCGATCGCATGGCAGCGTTCGCTCATCGAGTGCGCTCGGGGACGTTTACTGGGCATACCGGTGAGCGCATTCGTACGGTGGTCAACATCGGCATCGGTGGCAGCGACCTCGGGCCGGCGATGGCGTACCAGGCATTGCACGCCTACAAGCACGCTGACATCGAGTGCCGATTCGTGAGCAACGTCGATGGCGCCGATATCGCCCAAAACCTTGCCGATCTCGATCCGGCGAGCACGCTGTTTGTGGTTTCATCGAAGACCTTCACCACTATCGAGACCATCACCAATGCCTCAACGGCGCGCGATTGGTTGCTCGCCGGTCTTGGTTTGCACGGCGATGAATCGGCAGTGAGCAAGCACTTCGTGGCCGTCTCTACCAATGCCGCTGGTGTCAGTGCGTTCGGCATCGACACCGACAACATGTTTGGCTTCTGGGATTGGGTAGGCGGTCGGTACTCAGTGGATTCAGCAATCGGCCTGTCGCTGATGCTCGCTATTGGGCCCGATGCTTTCGCCGATTTCCTTGCCGGGTTTCACGCCGTCGACCAACACTTCTTACACACGCCGCTGGCTCAGAACGTGCCCGTCATCATGGCGATGCTTGGTGTCTGGAACAGCAATATTCTGGGCGCGCAAAGCCACGCAGTGCTGCCCTATGCCCACGAGCTCAGTCGGTTCACCGCGTACCTGCAGCAGCTCGACATGGAAAGCAACGGCAAGTCGGTGCGCCGCGATGGCTCGCCGGTAGTGGGTGAGACCGGACCCATCGTGTGGGGCGAGCCCGGGACCAACGGCCAGCACGCGTTTTATCAGCTGATCCATCAGGGCACCCGGTTGGTGCCGGTGGACATGATCGGTTTCGCGCATCCCAATCACTCGCATCGCAACCATCACGATCTGTTGATGGCCAACATGTTCGCTCAGACTGAGGCGCTGGCTTTCGGCAAGACCGAAGCCGAAGTGATCGCCGACGGCGCATCGCCGGAGCAAGCGCCGCACCGGGTGTTCGCCGGCAACCGGCCCAGCACCACCATCGTTGCCTCGCAGCTCACCCCGCGAGTTCTTGGCGAGCTCATCGCGCTCTACGAACACAAGGTGTTTGTGCAGGGCTGCGTGTGGGACGTGAACAGCTTCGACCAATGGGGCGTCGAGCTGGGCAAGGTACTCGCCAATCGCATCACGCCCGAACTCTCGGCGGTCGATGGCAACTCAAGCGCAGTCGTTCACGACAGCTCAACGGCAGCGCTGATCCAGTGGTACCGCGACGAACAGCAGAGCGCGCCTTGAGTCTTCGGTCCCGAATCACCGGGATGCTTGTCACCTTTGTTGCTGCCATCACGGTGTCGGCGTTCGCAGCTCTGTTTGCCTTCGCGTTCCGCCGCTCGATCCACTATCTCCTCGAACACTTCGGCGGTGACGAGCGATCTACCGCGGTATCTCAATCCACCTCTCCGCTGTTGGTGTTTGCGATTGTCACCGGTGGACTACTGCTGGCGAGCTGGCTTGGTCGCCTCGCCGCGCGTTGGCGTCACGAGCGCCTTGGGCTCGCTCAAATTGCTGAAGCCACGCGCGGTGTGGGTAACGGACCCAGCCTCAGCGGAACGTTGGTGCGTACGTCGGGCACGTGGCTCGCGATGACCTCGCTTGCGTCGCTGGGCCGCGAGGCCACCATCCTCGAGACGGGCGGCAGCTTTGGATCGTGGTTGAGTCGCAAACTCAACCGGCCACCTGCCGATCTCGCCGTAACTGGCGTGGCCGCAGCCTTCGCTGCTGTGTACCACGCCCCAATCGGCGGCTTCCTCTATGTGCGCGAGCACGTGGTCAACCAGCCGCAGCGGCGTACCGCCGGCTGCGCTCTCGCTGGCGGCGTGCTGGGTTGGGCGATCTCGATGCAGTTCCTTGGCGGCGGACCGGTCTTCGAACGCGGTGTTGAGCCACTCGGTATCGATTCGTTCACACATGCAGCAGTAGGACTCATCCCCGCTCTTGTCGCCACGCGCCTGTTCTTTATGTTGCGTCAACGGATAGTTCCCGCGCAGATGCCTATGGCCGAGACGGCGCGTACGTGGGCTCGGTCGCTGATCTTCGCCGCAGTTGGTGGACTCACGATCGCGTTGGTCCCGCTGGCCTCTGGAAATGGAATGGATGCAATCAACAAAGGGGTCGCCGGCGCCACCGTTGGCCTCGGGTTGGCGCTGTGCTTCGGCAAGATTGTTGCCACCACCGCCTCGCTTGCCGCGGGCGCACCGGGGGGCGCCTTCTCGCCGTCGATGGCTGTTGCTGCCGGTGCGGCACTGCTCGCCTTCGAGGCACTCGATACGTTGGGCGCACCACTGTCGGGGTCCCACTGGGACGGCATGCTCGCTGCGATGTCGGTGGGTGTCGCCGTTGGTACGCAGGCCCCACTCGTGGGCATTGTGGTGATTGCCGAACTGGCTGGCGATGTGCGCTTGATCCCTGTGTGCGCGCTGTCGGTTGTGGGTGTTCGCATTATCGAGTCAGCGATCCGCAAGCTTCGGGCAACGCGTTCGGCAGGGCTGCCACTGTTTGCTGAGACCCTCGACGCTTAGCGGGCAACCACCATGCCGGGGCGAGACCAACGCGAGTTCATCGAGGCGCCGGCGGTGAGTCCGGCGTCGACCACGATGCATTGACCGCTGATGTAACTGCCAGCGTTACCCAACAAGAACAAGGCAGTCTCGGCGATGTCGTTCGGTGATCCGGCCCGGCCCAGTGGTGAGGTGGCAGCGATTTGTGCGGTGGCTTTGTCGAGCGCGTCGGGGTCGCCAGACATCACGTGCGCAGTCATGCCGGTGGGGATGCTGCCGGGCGCGATCGCGTTGACTCGAATGCGGTGTTGAGCAAGCTCGGCTGCAGCCGAACGGGTGAGCCCGATCACGCCGGCCTTGGCCATTGCATAGGTGTGTGGTCCGAGGCCACCCTGCACGCCAGCCGTGCTTGAGGTGGCGATGATTGCTCCGCCGTTGCCGCACGCAATCATCTGGCGTGCTGCGTGCTTCACCGTGGCGAAGACGCCGCGAACCAGCACGGCGATGGTGCGGTCGAAATCGTCCATTGGCGTTTGCTCGATGGGACCGATCACGCCCACAATGCCAGCGTTCGCAAATGCGCCATCGAGCCGGCCCCAGGCGTTCACCGCTGCGTCCATAGCGGCGGCGATGTCGGCCTCGTTGGTCACGTCGCACTGCACGAATCGAGCAGCATCGCCGAGAGAGGCAGCAACTGCATGTCCGCGTTCGGCGCCGTAGTCGGCGATGATCACATGTCCGCCTTCGGCCACGAGGAGCCGTGCCGTTGCTTCGCCAAGGCCGCTCGCGGCGCCAGTGATTACGGCAACCTTGCCGGCATAGCGTCCCGCTTGGGTTGTGTCCATCGCGCACCCCTTGTGTATCTGTAACCCGATTTGCCGATGCTACGCACTGGGCCCGAACGGCGATCCACCGGAACCCTGTCGGTGACAGTGGCGTTGCGCCGTCGAGGAGGCACACCACGAGTCAGCGGTTCAGTGATTCTGTTATTAGGGTTGCCGTATGCGTAGCAACTTGCCCGTCGGTCGTGTGTATGAGTGATCGAGTGTTGGTCGCCAAGGTCGGCCTCGATGGGCACGACCGCGGCGTCAAGGTCGTGGCTCGCATCTTGCGCGATGGTGGCTTTGAAGTCATCTACACCGGTTTGTTTCAGACGCCCGACAAGGTTGCTGCGACAGCAATCGACGAAGACGTCGATGCCATCGGATTGTCGATGCTCAGCGGAGCACACATGACTCTGGCTCCATTGGTGGTCGCCAAGTTGCGTCAGCGCGGTGTCGACATTCCCGTCGTTGTCGGGGGCATCATCCCGCCGCTCGATGCTGCCAAGCTCATCGAGCTCGGCATCGCCGGAGTCCTCACTCCAGGAGCGTTGAGCGACGATGTCGTCGCCATCATGCGCCGGGTCATCGACACCAGTCGCGCCGAAGCCTCCGACTGAGCATCTACGCTCCACAGCCATGGCCGATCCGCTTGAGCGACTTACCAATCTGTTGGCGCTGTTACTCGAAACGCGCGAGCCGCTCACGCTCGAACGCATTGCGAACGAACTGACCGATCAGTACCCCAACGGCGAAGCTGCTCGACGTGGTGCTTTCGAGCGAGACAAGACCGTGCTCCGCGAGCTAGGCATCACCATCGAACAAGAAGTCCTTGGTGGCGATCAGGCTGGGCGCACTGCATACAGAATCGACCGTCGCCGCTACGAATTAGCCGATCTCGATCTCACCGACGACGAACG
>Ga0194048_10000856_pt1 | contig 14937 bp, 19 predicted proteins | sample JunL225m_MetaG_FD_161685 | JGI IMG/M metagenome (GOLD analysis project Ga0194048, IMG submission 161685) | Anoxic zone freshwater microbial communities from boreal shield lake in IISD Experimental Lakes Area, Ontario, Canada - Jun2016-L222-5m | ecosystem: Environmental > Aquatic > Freshwater >...
TTGACCTGGTGAACGAGAGCCGCGCCATCTGGGTCGGCGGCGCGGGCACGCTGACAGTCACCATGGCGGATGGCGTTGCTGTGCTGTTGTCGGGCATTGCTGCTGGCACGTTGCTGCCGATCCGATGCACGCGCGTGAAATCTACAGGCACTACCGCTACGCTCATCGTCAACCTGTACTGAGGTAGTTATGCCGATAAGTTTGGGGATTGGCACTGCGATTACAAGGGGTGGTGGGACCGCATGGTCTCCACTGTCTGTCTCTGGACTTCAGTTCTGGGTTGATGCCTCTGATGCCACAACGCTGTACACAGACTCCACATTAACCACATTGGCAGTCTCCGATGGTGATGTGGTTGGTGGATGGAAAGACAAGTCTGGCAACAGCCGAAATGCACTTCAAACGGATGGCACAAAAAAGCCCTTGCTAAAATTAGCAATAATAAACGGCAGAAATGCTGCAAGGTTTAATTCGACTACGACTTTAAATATTGGCGACTATTTTAAGCACCAGCAAATTAGTGTGGTGGCGGTACTAAAAATAACTACTACAGGAATCTGTGTTCCTTTTTCAAGGGGGGGAAGTGGAAATTACGATCCGGCAGTAGCCTTGATCTACAACCGATCCGGGACGAACACCAGCGCAAGTTTTAATCCTTCGGGAACCCCAGCGTTTGTAAATGTCTCGATCACCCAAAACCAGACTTCCACTGTTTTTATGTCTGCCGACGGATCAACATTAACGAATACAACTAATGGAACAACGGTTACTGCCGTTCAATCGGGTGCGCTACAATTTAATACAAACACTGTCCAGATTGGACAATTAGACGGTGATTCAGGCTTGTTTGCTGCTGGTGATTATTGTGAATTTCTTGTCTATTCTCAAGCGTTGACGGGAAGTGACAAGGCAAATGTTTTGTCCTATTTGCAAGCCAAATGGGGTACACCATGACCGCCACAATCTGGTGCCATCAGGTGTATTGCGTGTGCGTGGCACCAGCCATGCCGGGTGCAATTGCTGCGCTAGATATTGCGTTTCCTTGCGACAACGGAACACCGAGAAATCCAGCGAATCCAGCGAATTACGGACAGGAACTATCTGCTACTGGAACCGATCCGGTGACCAGCTATGGTGCGGCGTTTTGCGTGACGGAACCGATACGGGAGGCACTGGAGGCTATCGGGCTGGCATCGACTCCGGGCGTGAGTTACTGGCGATGCAGCAATCCAGAAGGAATTCTGGCAGCGACTAATGACCCACTAAGTGAATCCAAAATAGGTGAGGCGTGGAGTTATGCGGATTCGCTGGCAGCGGCGGGTGTGGTGCCGGTGGTCAAGCCGATGCCGGGTGTCATATGACTTATGAGAGTTACGGTTTGTTTCCATATCTATACACAACACGGAGCAAATAGATGGCAATACGAGGCAGGCGTGCGGTAGACCGCAGCGGCTGGATGCGACCTGGTGGGTCGTTACCAGCTGCAGCGCCTGAGCTGACAGATCACGAGCAGGAGCAGTACGCATGGATCCGAGGGGCAATGGCCAGCCTGACGATGGGCGGCAAATCCGACATAGAAATAGTGGCGCTAACCGCCAAATTAATGGCACGCATGAAATCTCTCACCGCGCGGCTGGATGCGCTGCCGGATCCTTGCGTAACGAACGGTCAGGGGAATCTGGCGATGCACCCGATTTACGCAGAGGTGGGCAGGATCGAGGTCCGGGTGGCGGGCCTGCTCAGCCTGCTGTACCTGACGCCGAAGGCACGGGCAGGCGCAAGAATACCAGCGGAAACGCAGGGCGAGGCGATAGCGGGCGAGCAGCCGACGGCAGCAATTCTGAGGCTGTTGGAAGGCTGATCCGCAAACGCGCGGAGAATGTGCGGCTGTTTTTCCGCGCCTGCCTGACTCACTCTAAGGGCGAGCTGGCAGGCAAAGCATTCGAGCTCTCGTCTTGGCAGTATAAGGATATTATTCTACCTCTCTACGGCACTATTCGCCATGATGGATTGCGGCAGTATCGCACTGCGTACATCGAAATACCGCGAAAAAACGGCAAATCTACTCTATGCGCGGGGCTTGCGCTGTATTCGCTGTTTGCTGATCACGAGCCGGGCGCTGAGGTGATTAGCGCAGCGGCGGATCGAGAGCAGGCATCGATCGTGTTCGATATTGCCGCTTCTATGGTGCGCTCGTCGCCACTTCTCCAGACACGATGCACTGTGCTAAAAAAAGAAATAGTCACCAAAGCAGGTGGTCGATACCGTGCGATCTCCGCCGACGCGTACACCAAGCACGGCATGTCTTGCAGCGCCATTATTGTCGATGAGCTTCACGCGCAGCGCAACCGAGAGCTCTGGGACACGCTGGTTACCTCGACTGGAGCACGACGGCAGCCGGTCACGCTGGCTATCACCACGGCTGGTTACGACCGTGAGTCTCTGTGCTACGAGCTACACGCGTACGCTCGGGCGGTAATGGCTGGAACGGTGGTAGATCCGGCGTTTCTGGCGGTAATCTATGGTGCCGAGGAGGCTGAGGACTGGACCAGCGAGGCGGTGTGGAAGCGGGCAAATCCTGGTTACGGCGTGTCGGTGCGTAGCGACTATTTTACGCAAGCGGTGCTGGAGGCTAAAGCGTCACCAGGGCGAGAGCAGTCATTCCGCAGACTGCATCTAAACCAGTGGACACTATCGAGCACCAGGTGGATCGGTCTCGATCGTTGGGACCAGTGCGGCGGTACACCGCCTGACCTTGAGGGGCGGCAGTGCTGGGCTGGGCTCGATCTGTCCTCGACGCAGGATATCAGCGCCCTGGTGCTGGCATTCCCGATCGATGACAAGGTTTGGCTTCGATCTTACTGCTGGGCTCCTGCTGCGATTATCAAGATCCGCGAGAGAAAAAACAAAACGAGGTACGATACTTGGGGCGCATCAGGTCACCTGACTGTGCTCGATGGCGAGGTGATTGATTACGGCAAAATTAAGGCACAAATACTGGCAATCGCTCAGCAATTTAAACTCAAGGAGATTTGCATAGACCGCTGGAATGCGGCGCAATTAGCGCAGGAGCTGCAGGCCGAGGGCATCAATGTGGTAGCGTTTGGGCAAGGTTACGCATCAATGAGCCCTGCAGCAAAGGATTTTGAAACTTTGGTACTGTCGCAGCGTATACAGCATGACGCTCACCCGGTGCTGCGCTGGTGCGTCGGCAATGCGGTGATCGAACAGGACGCGGCGGGCAACATCAAGCCCAGCAAATCTAAATCGACTGAAAAAATAGACCTATGCGTCGCAGCAATCATGGCTGTGGCGCGGGCACGCATGGGCGAGGTCAAAGGTGTATCCGTCTATGAGGGTCGTGGTATCTCCACGCTCTGATCGTGATGGTGTGGTAGTACACTCCTGCCATGGCTAATATCTGGGATCGAGTTAAAGGTCTGTTTTCGGGGCGCGGTGCCATCACCGGGCTGAGAGATCCTGCGCTTGTCGAGCTGTTTGGCGGGCGGATGTCTGACGCTGGGATTAATGTCACCGAGTCTACTGCGCTCACATGCTCGGCGGTCTGGTCGGCGGTGCGTGTGATCAGCGAGAGTGCTGCCAGTCTGCCGTTGATCACCTATCGAGTCGGAGCAAACGGAGCGCGCATACGCGCCACAGGGCACGCGGTCTACGATCTCCTGCGAGACGAGCCCTGCCCTGGTGTCGGCTCGCTCGTGTGGCGGGAGGCGTTGTATGCGCACGCAATCCTGGCAGGCAACGGCTATGCAGAGATCGAGCGGCGGTTTGATGGCACGCCGATAGCGCTGTGGCTGATCGCTCCTTCTCGGGTCAATGTGCGGCGCGGCAGTGATGCACGGATCCACTACACGGTCACGCAGCCAAACGGCGGGCAGATCGAGATACCAGCTAGAGACATGCTGCATTTGCGTGGGCTCGGTGGTGACGGCACGATCGGGTACTCGGTGGTGCGAATGGCGCGCGAGTCGATCGGCCTGACCATGGCTACAGAGAAATTTGGCGCAAAATTCTTTGGTGCTGGTGCCAGACCTACTGGTGTGCTCGAGCATCCTGGCAGGCTGAGCGACGATGCGCGGCTTAGACTGCGGGCGGATTACGAGCGGCTCCATAGTGGCATAGAAAACGCGCACAGGGTGGCCATCCTTGAAGAGGGAATGAAGTGGAGCACATCGGGTACACCGCCTGATGATGCGCAGTTTTTGCAAACTCGACAGTTCCAGGTCAGCGAGATTGCCAGATGGTTTAACATTCCTGCTAGCAAATTGCGTGATACGAGTGGACAAACCTACTCGAGCATGGAAGCTGAAAACCTTGCGTTCCTGACCGAGACTTTGCGCCCATGGCTGATCCGGTTTGAGCAAGAATTAGCCTGCAAATTGCTGAATCCTGCTGAAAAAAAGGTGCTGTATTTTGAGCACCTGGTAGACGGGATGCTCCGCGCCGACCAGGCTGCACGATACGCGGCATATGCAATCGGTCGTAACTGGGGATGGCTCTCCGTCAACGAGATCCGCGCGCGGGAAAACCTCGAGCCTGTGGAGGGTGGTGATCAGTATCTCCAGCCGCTAAACATGCAGTCAATTGGATCGCCTGCAGGTGCATCGGCACCATCGTCCACTCCTGCGCTGGTTCCAGCGCCTCTGGCTCCACCCGAGTCTGCTCCGGGTGCGGTCGGAGATGTACCACCACCCAGCGCGGGAGTCTAATCATGGTAATCGGCTATGAGCGGCGGGTGGCACCAGTGTCTGCGGTCGGTAATCGGCTGGTAGGATACGCGGCAAAATACGGCATGCCCAGCGAAGATCTCGGCGGATTTCGTGAGCGTATTGCACCTGGTGCATTCGACCAGTCAATCAGCGAAAGCACAGATATCAGGGCGCTGCTTGGCCACGATTCGACGCTGGTGCTGGGTCGTCGCAGTGCTGGCACGCTGCGACTATTGTCAGACGAGATCGGTCTGCGTGTCGAGATTGACCTGCCTGATACGACCTATGCCAACGACTTGAAAACGCTGGTTATGCGTGGTGATGTGTCGCAAATGTCTTTTGGTTTCCTGGTTCGCCCTGGCGGTGATAACTGGCCTGGTGAAATGGACAACGGACTGCCGCTGCGCATGCTAACGGCGGTCGATCTGCGTGAGGTCTCGGTGGTGGCAATGCCTGCCTACCCCGATACATCGGTGGCTCTGCGATCGATGCCGCGTGGTCGCAATCGGGTGAGGGACGCGTGGCTGGTCGAGAATTTCCGCAAGCGGTCAAAGGGCGAGTATATGTGATCGTGTATCTGTGTTGCTAGTATTACTACATATCCTATGAATGGAGTCTCACATGGCTGTATCTGTACGCGAAATCAAGGCTCTCCTGACCGAACGATCCGCTCTGGTCGAGTCCTACCGGGCTCTGCCTCCAGAGGACCAGGCCGCTATGGACGCTATCGCCGCCAAGGTCGCCGAGCTCGATGCGCGCGTAGTGTCGCTCGAGGAGGCTATGGCAAACGACGTAATCAGCGAGAGCGTAGATGCGGCAGTCGCATCAGCTCCTGCAGCAGAACCAGGTCGCGCTCTGGAAAACCTCCAGATCCGCCTGCTCGAAATCATGGAGAAATGGACCAGCAAAAGGAGTCAGGCAATGCCGATCGAAAATAATGACGGACCTGGATACACCCGCGATCTCAACGATCGCCGCGCCCAGCGTGACAGCAACCTTGCACTGCGTGGATGGCTGCTGGGTAATCAGTGCACCGACGAGCAGCGTGGTGCCGCTCAGCGTAGCGGGCTCGACCTGCGCAGTAACACCATTGTAATCGACAGACTGCAGGAGCAGCGGTCGGCGACTGGCCAGACCACTGTGAGTGCTGCTGGTGGTTACGCGATTCCCGCAGGTTTCCTCGCTGAGCTCGAGCGCAAAACTTTGTTTTTTAATCCGCTGCGATCCGTGGCTCGGGTGATCACGACCGAGACCGGCAACAGCCTGCCGATTCCGTGCATCGACGACACCGCCAACACTGGCGCTCTCGGTGCTGAGGTCACTGCAGCGACCGTGCTCGACATGGCGTTTACCGCTGTGACGCTGAGCGCGTACAGATACCAGTCTCTGGTGCTGTGCTCTAACGAGCTGTTGCAGGACAACGGCATTAACCTGGCGAGCGAGATCGGTGGTCTGCTCGGTGAGCGCATTGGCCGATCCGAGGCCGCTGCGTTCGCTACCGGCACTGGCTCCAGCCAGCCTGAGGGTGTGGTGACTGGATCGTCTGCTGGCATTACTGCTGCGGGAGCAACGGCTATCACCTTGGTAGATCTCCAGGGTCTGGTTAACTCCCTCGACTGGAGCTACCAGATCAATGGAAAATTTATGATGCACCAGTCGGTGTGGACCGCAATCCTGAAGTTGCAGGACAGTCAGGGTCGCCCTTTGGTAGCCGATCTAATTAATGGCAACGAGCCGAAACTATTTGGCCGCGAAGTCATTGTCAACAACAATATGGCCGCGTCAATCGTCACTACCGCAAAGACGATTCTCTTTGGTGACTTCCAGAAATTTATTATCCGCGACTCCAGCCAGCTGGAAATCACCCGGATGAATGAGCGGTACGCCGAGCAGTACGCTACGGGGTTCCTTGCTACTGGTCGCCGCGATTCCAAGGTGCTGCAGTCGAGCGCCATCAAGCGCCTGACCCAGGCGTGATCCTTGTTTCTTTGGCTATTACGGACAGGAGGTATCTGTGAAAGTTCAATTGCTGATGAGCATGGCCGGAGACACCTTCCTGCTCGTGGCTGGCGATATCCTCGAGATCTCGGATCTCGAGGGTCTGCGTCTTATCGAGTGCGGAGTGGCAATCGCAATCGCCGAATCCGCTCCAGAGCTCGAGAATCCCGAGGCAAAGGCATCATCTAGACGGAGTCGCAGATAGTGTCGAATTCACTGCGCGTGCTGACCGAGCCAACGATCGAGCCAGTTACTCTGGCCGAGGCAAAGCTGCACGCGCGGATCGACACCAGCGCCGATGATGTTGAGATTGCCGTGATGATCACAGCGGCTCGTGTACTGATCGAGCGGCACACCAGGCGCAGCTTAATTAACCAGACATTCCGCTTCCAGATGGATGAATTTCCGCACGATAACATCCGCCTGCCCAGATCACCATTAGTGGAGATCAGCGTGGGCGGATCTTACACATATGCGATGCCACGCATCCGCTATTATGACAATAACGCAACTCAGCAGACACTGACCTACTCCACTGGATTTGAGCTCGACCTCTACGATAATCCTCCTCGACTAAACCTGCTACCAAATGTGATCTGGCCAGTCTCACAGGTCAGCAAACAAAAGGCGGTCGAGGTGGATTTTGTCGCAGGATACGGCACTACTGCGGCATCAGTGCCTGCGCTGCTGCGCATGGCGATCATGATGTTGGTCTCGCACTGGTATGAGCACCGCACGGCAGTCGATGTGGGTGCTGGCACGGAGCTGCCATTAGCCGTCGATACGATCCTGAAACTGTATGGCTCTGGAGATTACCAGTAGTGGACATTGGTGCGCTGCGAAACCGGCTGGATCTGCAGTCACCGACCGACACGGTCGATGCTGCTGGTCAGCCTACGCGCACTTGGGGCACCTACGCTACGGTGTGGGGATCGATTACACCGACCAGCTCGGCGGAGTCGCAGCTCGCCATGCAGCAGGTGGGCACGATTACTCACAAGATCGTGATCAGGTACCAGTCTGCGGTGACAATTATGGACCGCGTGTCGTTTGATTCTCGGTTATTTAACATCAAAGGTATCCGCAAATTAGATGAGCGGAAGATTGAGATGGCAATTGATGCGGAGGAAAACCTCTGATGCAATCGCAAAAAATTGTAGGTCTTGATGTTGCTGGTTTTTCACAGACTATTCAAGAGCTGAAAAATATGGGGAAAAAGGTCAAGCCGATTTTGCGTCGTGCGGCAAATACTTCCTCCACGCCGATAGTTCAAGCAATGAAATCGATGCTAAATACTCGTGGAAAAAGATCCATTTATAACGGGAAAAAAGTTTTTACCTACGGGCAAACGGGTCTTTTGAAAAAAGTAATTGGAGCACGAGTAATGACTAGAAGAAGTAGCGTGTTTGCTGATGTTGGCCCACGCTACGCAATGGGTGGATTTGCCTTCAAAAAATGGCACAAACCGACCAAGTCTGCTAAAGCTGTTACCAACTCAATGGTCATGGTTAATCCGGTTTACTACGGACACCTGGTCAATAACGGATTTACTGCAAAACTGTTTGGGACTGGACGTACTAAACGCGTGATGGGCATAGACTTTATTGGCAAGGCGTATGCGGCGGCAAGGTCTCAAGTTGTATTTACTACTACCAGAATACTTAATGAAGAGTTTGACAAGGCGTTTAACTCATGAGCCAGCTTGGTCAGGCGATCAGAACCTACCTAACAGGGTACACTGGATACGCCGCCAGTTTGCCGGGCGGGATCTCGCCTGACCAGGCACCTCAGGCTAATACAGCCCAGCCGTATGCGGTGTACCAATCAGGATCTCGCAACAGGCAGGTAACTACCTCTGGTCTGGTGGCCGGCACCACAGAGAGCGTGCAGCTCACCGTGATCGCCACCACCCGCGTACAAGCGCAGACATCAGCCCAGTGGGTTGCTGAGGCGATCCGCGCTGTACCAGGCAGGCAAACGATCGGCACACTAGCGGTGCAGCAGTGGCGGGTGGACAACGAGCAGGCGCAAAACGAGATCTATGCAGACGGATCTGACGAGTCGGCGCGGATGATTACGTTGGAAATTACAGGTTCATACACCGAATAGGAGACAAGTCATGGCGTTTGTATTTCCTGCTGGATCCTCGGCTACTCTGGCAAACACCGACACCACTGCATCGATTACGTTGAGCGTCACATCGATCGGCGGTGTGTCTCGCTCGATTGCGATGGCTGATATTAGTGCGCTAACCGATACTGTGCTGGTCAAGTTGCCCGCACGCATCGATCCGGGTCAAGTCACCGTAGAGTGTTACCTCGATGACACTGTTACCGCAACAAATCACCTGACAATTATTAGGGCGCGCGTGACAAACAAAACTTTAAGCCTGCTAAGTGTCAATCTGCCTGGTGCAAACATCGACACCCTATGCGTTTACACCGGATATGTCATGTCCACTACAGATCCGACCGTAGCGCTTGGCGACGATGTTTTGAAGTTTTCGTTCAACATGCAAATTACCGCTTAATAAAGGAGTTACGCCATGGCATTTGTATTTCCCGCTGGGACCAGCGCGGTACTAACTGATGTTGGCGGTGGCAACAGCATGACGCTGTTTCCCACCTCAATGGGTGGCGTATCACGCTCGATCGCTATGGCAGATGTTACCGCGCTTAGCGATACAGTGCTGGTAAAATTGCCTTCACGGATCGATCCGGGTCAAGTCACTGTCGAGTGCTACCTGACCGACACGGTGACCGCCACTAACGAGCTGACAGTGATCAGGACCAGGCTGAGCGCAAAGACCGCCACCGTCCTAAACATCAACCTGCCTGGCGCAAACATCGACGACCTAATCGACTACACTGGCTACGTCATGTCGATCGGCGATCCGACTGTAGCACTTGGTGACGATGTTCTTAAGTTTTCTTTTACCATGCAAATTACTGCATAATCGAGGTATGATATGGGCTTGAGCAGAGACGAGATTCTGTCAAAAAAAGGCGGGAAAATTACGGAGCTGGCAGTACCGGAGTGGGGTGGTACTGTGTTGCTGCGGGTAATGACCAGCCGGGAGCGTGACGGATTCGAGGCGGCTACGCTTGACAAGGCTGGCACCGCGCGCATGGTAAATATCCGCGCAAGACTGGCAGCTCTAAGCATGTGCGATACGGCGGGTGCAAGACTGTTTAATGATGCGGAAATCGGCCTGCTGGGCGATCTGCCAGCGCCAGCAATGGACAGGATATTTGACGCGGCAATGCGGCTTAATCGCATCACCAAAGACGACGTGGATGAGCTGGAAAAAAACTCCGAGAGCGCCCCACCCGTCGCCTGATGTTTGCTCTAGCTGGTCACCTCGGCATGACTGTTGCCGAGGTCGGCGAGCGGGTAGACAGTCAGGAGCTAAGCGAGTGGTCGGCGCTGTTATCGATCGAGCCCTGGGGGCAGTATCGGCTCGATCTCCTCAACGCAATTTCTGCCTATGCCAGTGCCGCGCCATGGTGCAAAAACACTAAGGTCGGCGACTGGATGCCGACCTTTGGCGATGCTAAAAAGGTGGATCATGAGGCAATGCTGCTAGGATTACAGGCTCTAGGAGGTGTCCTGCGCCATGGCGAGCATCACAAAACTGGCGATTAACCTGGCCTATCATGGGGCCGAGGCTGAGGCTGGACTGGAGCGGACTTCCAAGGCGATGCGAGATACCGGAATCGCTGCGCTAGATGCGGCGAACAAGTTTTCCCAGCTCAACCAAGACAAGATTAAATCTGGCGGACTCGATAAAGACCAAATCAGGTCTCTGACAAAATTGTCTGAGCTTGATCAGGAGCGAGCCATTGACAGGATGAGCGAAGAAAACGCTCTCCGCAAGATGTCAAAGTCGTCACAACTGCTTTATGAACAGATGATTGATGGAGAAAAAGCAAGATCCAAGGCAGCAGAAGATGCGGCGGCTGAATCGGCAAGGTCCGCAAAAGCAACCGAAGCATCCGCAACATCTGCTGCCGCTAAAGTAAAAGCCGATGCAGACGCACGTGCATTACAGATCTCCAAGCTCTCAAAGCTAGACCAGCAAAGATTGTTCGACAAGGAAAAACGAGAAGCTGCAATTTTGGCAATGACACCTAAGCAGCAGGTTATATTTGAAAAAGCGGAAAAAGCCAAACTTAAAGCAGCTCAGGAGGCCGATCGTCTAGCTGGTTTGTCGTTTACTGGCAGAATTAAGGAGTCGCTAAAAGGCATGCAGGATGTCAAGGCGACGCTAGAAATAATTCGAGGCATCAGCCTGCTGGCTCTTGCTGGGCCAAAAATGCTGGTCAATGCGCTATCCCACATGGTCGAGCTTGGGGCAAAACTACAGACCACGCAAATCAGGATGGGCTTCCTGGCTGGCTCGTTTGATCAGGGTGCTGCCAGCCTAGAGAAACTGCGCCAGACCTCGCGCGATTTCGGCGGACCGCTAGACGAGCTAGTCGCTGGATTTACTGCGCTAAAAAACAACGGCATTAGCAACGAGGACAGCACTGCGCTGCTACGCACATTCTCGTCGATCGGCGGCGTGCTGGGCGAAGGTGGCGTGGGTGCTCTGGCAGCATCTGTCGGCACGATGGCTAGGTCTGGTGTAGCTGATCTGGCTGGTCTCAGGCGCATGGCTGATAGCGGTCTAAATGTTTTTGAGGAGCTTGGCAAGCGAATCGGCACAACCGCTAAAGATGCCGAGGAAATGGTGTCACGCGGAGCAGTAAACGCAGTTACTGCGGTGCATGCGATGCAGGCCGCTGCTAATTCTCCTGAAGCAAATGCAGCTAAAAAACTATTTGAAGCAAGTCTGGACGGTCAACTTTCCAGGCTTAAGGTATCTCTGACGGAGCTAATGGCAGACATAGGTCTCGACTTGATAACTAATCTGAATTTGGCAGGCATTGTCAATGTTCTGCGTGGGGCTCTTGAAGGTGTTCAGCTTATTGTAAAAAGCATCTCCGATATCCTTAAAGGTCTTAGCAAACCTGGCGCATCTCTTGAGGACAATTTTAAATCAGCTAGAGACTTTACTATTACAATAGCTGAGGTTTTTTCTAGGATTGGAATTGATTTTGCTAAAGTAATAAACTCCGTAGCAAAGATTGTAAATGGCGTAGTAGACATGAAAGCTGCGCTTGAACAGGCTGGAAACGAGCAGAAGTTTAGCGACAACCAAATTACACGCAAACAATTTAATCAAAACCTCAACACAATTATGAGCAGGCAGAGAGACAACACCGTCTCGATTATCAACATTGCTGACATGCAAGAAGGCGTAGACACTTTTTTCAAAAAGGTTCGGGATTCTGCTGCTGCTCTAGATGCCCAGCGCGCATTGGACAAACTGGCTCCAGCTCCGCTAGGTGCGCCAGTAGGTGGGCTGGCAGGGGCTGGTGGCCAAAAAAATCCTATGCCAGAACCTGTGGTGCGTGATGCGTTTTCAGCGTTGCGCGATCTGCAGCTACTGGGCGGCAACGCAACCAATCAGGTGCGAACAGATGCGCTCGCAGCAATCGAGGCGATGCGCGGCAAATTTAATCAGGGAGCTTCTGACAATTTTGCGGCTCGAGTCGATGCAAATACTGCAGCGGCGCAAGAGGCAATCCTGCGCAATCGTGGTGGTGGCGAGGCAAACGCAGTAGACCAGCTCAGGGAGCTGATCGAGCTGACCAAGCGAGACATGGCTACGACCCAACAAAAACAGGACCAGTTAATCGACGCCGTGCGGAACAACAAACTTGTAATACCAGCACAGAAACTGTGAGATAACTAATGGCGTACACTTATTTTGCCGAGGTCGCCGAGGGCAGGAGCGGCTCAGTAGATCAGCGATACCAGCGCTCGTATAAGCGCACGTTCCTAGTCAAAACCTCATCCTCTACTTATGGTCCGTACTACGCTGGATCTCATCCGTCGTTGCCTGCGGTCTGGACGGTACACCCAGAGGACGCATTTGCCTACTGCACTGGGTTCAGCGTCGATCAGGACCAGGGCGATCCGCTGCTCTGGCGCGTGGTCGCAAACTACTCGTACAACGCTGACACCGCATCAGGTGGTGGATCTGGCGGCAGCTCTGACGGCACTGGGCCCACTGGAAATCCTGCGATCGACACTCAGCAGCAGGGGCAGGCTCCTGCAGACCGCATACAATCTCCGCTCTCAAGGCCGCGTGACTACCAGATCAGTGGAGCTACTAGCACAACGACAGTGCTCACCGATGTGACCAGCGGCAATCCGATCCAGAATAGCGCAGGTGATCTGTTTTTTCCTCCCGTTGAAAAAAACATATACGGTGGGCTTGTCACGGTCGGGCTAAACAACGCAACAGCGCCATCTAATGCGTGGTTTACAGCGCGTGGAAAGACTAACGCAGCGTCACTGACCATCGGCGTATACACCTTCGTCGCTCGCACATGTCGCCTCAACGATGTGAGCGCCTCCCTTGTCTACGAGAACGGTGTGAGCTACTGGCGCTGGACGCTGGTTTTTGAGGTTAAACCACTGGTCTCCACATGGACAACTAACTCGTTTACTTTGGCCAGCGCAGGCGGTGCACCGATCGAGCTAGGGTGGATGGCAGTGCTGCTCGACCAAGGTAAACGCGACCAGGCAGGCAATGACCTCCTTGACTCGATCACCGGTCTGCCGGTCACTCAGCCGGTGTTGCTCAATGGATCCGGCGCTCGACTGGCGCCAGCTGGCACGGAAAAATATCGCGCGTTCCACATCTACCCGACTGTCACCTTCCCGAGTCCACTATAGTGGCTGGTTACCTGGTCGAGCTTGAAAGTCTCCAGCGTCTCAAGCGCATGCTCGACGCGTATGAGTCAGGTGAGCTCACACCAGGGCGCGTGCCGCCGCCAGTCGATGTTCCTTCGCCTCAGCCTGGGATGGTGGTCGCAGCGGTGACAGGAGCAGTCTCGGGCGGCACGTATCCAGGCATCCTGAAATACTACGACGGCGCTGCGTGGCAGTCGTATGGATCAGTGTTGCGGATGATCGAGATTAACGGCAACACGCTGTTAAACGGCAACAGGTACTACTGCCGTTACATCTCCAGGATCACAATTTCTACCGTCGAGTATGGTCTGTTCGGTGTGTGCTCGGCGGGCACTGTGGTGACTGGGATCACCTGCGTATCTGGCGTGCTGACCGTTACGTCGAGGGTGCTGTAGGATGGCTGTTTCGGTTACAGCAAACGCTTCACCAACGACACTGGGCGGCACCGGATCGGCGGCGCAGGCTGGAGCGATGGGCAGCAGTGGCGGGACAACTACCGGGACGGTGGCGTGTTCGAGCTGCTGCGCTCCACAAGGGCGTTTTTTGACAAGTATTTTTGGCGGTTATGGGTACGCAGGTATATGTCCTGGAGCAATTGACAATAGCCAGCCTTTTAATGTATACGCTACATATGTTTTGTCTTTAAATTCCCCAAACACTCCGTCACAATTTTGCCTTAATTCTTCGTTTACTTTAACTGGAATAACAACTGGTTTTTATTCTGTTTTTTTTTCACCTAGCGGGTCATGCAGTGCAATTTCGCCCCCAGCTACCTCAAATATTTTAAGCCCAAATTCAATTTATACCTATTATTTATACAGTGCCGTCGCAAACTTTGTAAACGATATTAAGTTTTTGTGCGGATGCTCGTCTCCACAAATAGTATTAACCACATTTGGTGGCCAAAATTTTACTTTAGTTTCGTGTTCGCCACCAGTTTTAACTTATTCCTGCTATGTGCAAAATGGTTCTGGTTTAGTAATTGGCACTGCAGCGGTTACCATAACATTTTGAGACCCAACAAGTGGCATACTCGCTTACCTACACTAGTCTCTACTACGACATCTGCACAGGTGCCGTAGATCTCGACACAAACACCTTTAAAATGCTACTTGTCACATCCTCCTATACTGCCGACAAGATCCACGACAAACGAAACGACATAACCAACGAGGTCACCGGCACAGGCTATACCGCAGGAGGCAATGCGGTGACAGTCACAGTAGCCCAGGACAACACGAACAGCCGGGTTACAATCGACTTTACGGTCACCAGCTGGACCAGCTCTACGATTACCGCTAGAGCTGGTGTCATATACAAATCCCGAGGCGGCGCATCGAGCGCAGACGAGCTGGTCTGCTACCTCGATTTTGGTGCTGATGTGTCAAGCAGCGCAGGCACATTT
>Ga0194048_10000858_pt1 | contig 14935 bp, 14 predicted proteins | sample JunL225m_MetaG_FD_161685 | JGI IMG/M metagenome (GOLD analysis project Ga0194048, IMG submission 161685) | Anoxic zone freshwater microbial communities from boreal shield lake in IISD Experimental Lakes Area, Ontario, Canada - Jun2016-L222-5m | ecosystem: Environmental > Aquatic > Freshwater >...
GAGCGAGCCGACGTGCTTGCCGTCGCTGCGCGCGACAGCATGCTGGGTACCTGACCGCTTTTTTTTCAGGCTGGGGTATGATCCCCCGGCTAACCCGATAGGGAGTTTTTCAACTCGTGGCACAACAGCAGACCCGACGTAAGCGAACAGCACTTCCCCTCAAGAAGCGCAAGCGTGTCCAGATCACGGACGACCAGATCCGCTACACCAACGTCGAAGGCCTCAAGCGCTTCCTATCGGACCGCGGCAAGATTCGTTCGCGCCGGATGACGGGCCTGTCCCGCCGCCAGCAGACGCTTGCAGCGCGCGAGATCAAGCGCGCCCGCGAGATGGGTCTTCTCCCCTTCGTGATGCCCAAGATGGAGCGCGCCCGTGGTGGTCGCTCGGATCGTGGCGGTCGTGGCGAGGATCGCGACGAGCAGACGATGGCATCGGCCGAGGCATCCCAGGCCACCGAAGCACCGCGTTACGAGGAAGTTGTGGAGGTCGTCGAAATCGACGAAATCCCCGCTGCTGTCCTCGAAGACGAGGTCTAAGCCTCCCCGCTTCCAGTCGTTTGGCACGTTGGCGTTCGCATGCGCCAGCACGGACGACTCTTGGCAAGGACGTGCAGGCAGGCGAACGCCACGTGCGAGCTCAGTTCTGTCAGTTCGCAGGTACGGCTAGAAGCCGAGTGCGAACTTGGCGTCTTCGCTCATGCGCTCGGGCGTCCACGGCGGCGACCAGACCAATTCGGCCTCGACCTCGTTGACACCAGGCACCTCGCGAATCGCACGATCGATCTCGGACGCGATGTGTGGCCCGGCGGGGCACCCCATCGACGTCAGCGAGTACGTCGCGTGGACATTCTTGGCCTCGTCGATTTCGACCTCGTAGACGAGCCCGATGTCGACGATACCCATCATCAACTCGGGATCCTCAACTTGGTTGAGTGCTTCGAGAACAATCTGCTTGGTGACTTCGCTCATGCCTACATCCTTCGCGTGAACTCATAGGGTAGCCGACGCGCCCGTCAAGAGCCGAGTCGGTCGGGCAATTGTCGATCGGGCCAGATATCAAGAAAAGCCGCACGCTCGTCGCCGGTCGCCGACGCGAGCTTGATTGCAGCGAGCGCAGCGCGGTCCGAACCAGCCATGTCCGCGGCCCGCTGCTCTGCCCAGGCGAGCTGCGCATCGGCCGCGACGATTGCATCGACGAGACCAGTTGCGAGCGCCTCCTCTGCACCGACGCGAGCACGGGTCGCAAGGTATTCGAGCGTCTTTGGGCGCCCCACCAGCAATTCGAGGCGCACCAGGCCACCAAAGCCGGGCATCAGACCAAAGCCCGCGTGGACGAATCGCAGCTCGGCGTCGGGCGCAGCAATCCGCCAGTCAGCTGCGAGTGCCAGCTCGGCGCCACCACCCACCGCGTGTCCAGGCAGGCAGGCAACTACGAGCAACGGGAGTTCCTCGAGCAGGTCGCAGAGTTCGGTCCCGCGATCGGTCAGCGTCTCCCCCGTCTCGTCCAGCTCTTCCCACTCGCGAATCGCAGCGCCCGAACAGAACACACCGTCTGCGCCCGTTAGCATCAGAAGGCGCACAGACTCGGTCGCGGCGGCCTCGAGGGCGAAACGCGTAATCAACGTCGCCGCCTCTGGGCCCAACGCGTTGCGCGTGGTCGCATCGTCGATGGTGATGACGGCGAGTGCATCGCGCTGTTCGTACCGGACGGGAGGCATCAACAGAGAATACTGACGCCTCAGGCACCGATGGTGACGGTAGCCCGATACGTCTTCGGCTTAGTGCCCGGTTTGACCACAACGACCACGACCCGACACGAACCGGCCTTCACACCACGAATTCGATTATGACGCACGACGCATGCCGTCTGACTACCGCGCGGCAGCGCAAGGCGCACCGTAATCGGCTTAGCGATGGAAACACCGAGTTGCCCCGCAACGCACGCTCCTGTGACGAAGGTGCCGCGCGCAACGACGCACGCTGGTGTGGTCTTGGTAGACGCGACTGACCCGGCATCGGTCCGCTGCCCTGTCTCGGAGCCCACGCAAGCTGTCGCCGATACGGACCCGGCCGGGCTGGTCGTGCCCTGTGGACACGGCGTGGTCGACAGTGCTCCCGCCACGGCCACGAACGTCCCAGCTGGTGGGGTTTTGCAGCGTATTTGGCCGGGCTCATCTTGATATGTCCCAACGGCGCAATCCGTCGGTGTCTCCGCGCCTGACTCGGGGGCGTAGGTCCCTGGAGGAACCCCGAAACAGGTTGAGTTGCCGACGGTTGCCGCGAATGTTCCTGGCTGGCACGGCAACTGAACAGTGGAACCGGGACTGGATGTGTAGTGCCCTCGCGTGGTCTGCGTACACAACGGCCAACCGTCCGCACTATAGGTGCCGGCGGCGCACTGATCCACGATAGAGAGCAGCACGGTGCTAGCGCGGGCGAACATATTTCCAGAAGTGTTGAGGATGAACAAATCGACGGCGTACGTGTCGGCCGGAAGCATCCGGCTGGTCTGCAGAGGCGTGCTCGTGACGCTCGTTACCCCGGGGTTTGCTGTTTGGAATGCCATAACAGTGTCGTTAGGCTTGAAGACAATCGTGTGTGCAGAAATTGCACTATCGCTCAGGTTGATAGTTACCGACCAAGACGCTCCAGTGAACAAGAGGTAGGACGTGTGTACGTTGTTTGCAGCACTATCGCCGTCCGCGTTCCAACTGACTGTCAGCGACTCGTCCGAGTGGTACGTGGCAGACGGCAAGGGGCTCGTAATCGCTAGAGCGGCGAACACTTGCGCGGGGACAACAAGGAATGACAGTCCAATCAGCAACACAACGAGACGCTTCATTGTGATTGACCAAGCTGGGCATCCAACTGCCGAATCGCCTCTGCTGCACGCGCGCGATAGTCCGCAACCAACTCGGCGTAGTCTTCGTCGCCAATGTGGTGTGTGGCGTGGTCGACTTCGAGTTCCTTGAGTGCAGCGAGTGCGAGATCGCGCTCTTCGCGGAGCGCTAGGCGACGGCGCTGACCCTCCGTAAACGGATCGAGCTGGTCGCCAGCCGAGGCGGGACGCACCAGTGGCCAGGCAACACCGACGACGACAGCGAGCGCAATCAAGCCAAGGACGAGGGCGGCAATCATCACGACTCTCCTGGCAGTGGCTCTTCGGCGTAGCGGCGCAAGATCCGGCGCGCCTCGCGCTCGTCGGGCCAGACGCAGAGGATGACACCACCGACGAAGAAGAAGCCGGCAATCCAGAGCAGTCCAACGACTGGCTTGTAGAACGCCTTGATCTGGACCGCGCCATCGCCACGGATGCCGTCGAGAATGATGAAGAGGTCACCCGCAGTCATCGTCGTGCGAATGGCCACCTCATTCGAGGTCGTCTGCTCACGGATGTACGCGCGCTTTGCCGGCTTGAGCGTGCCGAGGCTACTGCCGTCGCTCGTCACATCGAGGACCGCGGCACGTTCGACGAAGTTTGGACCACGCGTCTTCTCGACTCCCGTGAACGTCAGGACGTTGCTGCCGACCGTGAGTGACTGGCCCGGCTTGAGCAGACCCTCGGCGCGCGTCTCGTAGGCGCTCGAGCCGATTGCGCCGATCACGAACAGGATCACGCCGAGGTGCACGATGTAGCCGCCGTACCGCCGACGATTGCGCCCAATCAGGTGCAGCAGCGCCACCAGCCAGTTCTCGCCATGGATGCTGCGGCGCGCTGCCACTCCACGCACGAACTCGCTCAGGATCGTCACGGTCACGAAGGCGCAGACACTGCCAGCGGCAACCCCAGGCCATGACGAGTCGAGTCCAAAGCCGATCATGACGCCGCCAGCAATCAGGCCAGCGGCCACGGGCCAGAGAAACGAGCGTCGCAGTTGCTTAAGCGAGGCGCGACGCCAGGCAATCAAGGGACCAACGCCCATCAGGAATAGGAGCGGAATGCCGAAGGCAACCACGAAGAAGACGTAGAACGGCGTCGAGACGGTCTCGCGTACCGACCCGACGGCCTCGGTCAAGAGCGGGAAGATGACACCCCAGAGGACGGCGAAGGCGAGTCCGACGAGCAGCAGGTTGTTGAACAGGAACGTGGCCTCACGACTGACGAGCGACTCGATGCGCTGATCGGCCTTCAACAGCGGCAGGCGCCAGAGGATGAGCCCGAACGCCCCACCGAGGACGGCAGCAAGGGCAAACACGAAGTACCAGCCGATGTTGGTCGAGACGAAGGCGTGGATCGACGAGAGGATGCCGCTGCGCGTCAGGAAGGTTCCGAAGATCGACAACGCAAACGCGCCAGAGATCAGACAGATATTCCAAACCTTGAGCATGCCCTTGCGCTCCTGCACCATCACCGAGTGCAAGAAGGCGGTCGCGACAAGCCATGGCATGAGCGCCGCGTTCTCGACGGGATCCCAGGCCCAGAAGCCGCCCCAGCCAACCTCCGTGTATGCCCAATGCGAGCCGAGCAACATGCCGATGCCCAGAAAGCCCCACGAGGCGAGCGTCCAACGCCGAGAGGCAACGAGCCAACGTGCGTCCGTGCGTCCGGCGATCATCGCAGCCATCGCGAGCGCGAACGGGATCGCAAGCCCGACGTAGCCGAGGTAGAGCGCGGGCGGATGGATCGCCATATACGGGTTCTGCAGCGATGGGTTGAGCCCCAACCCATCGGCGGGAGCCAGTTGCGTGACGAATGGACTCGCCGGCACAACCAGCAACACGAGGAAGAATGCGCCGATCAGCGCCAAGACCATGATCAACCACGGCTGCAACTCACCAAGCGCCCGTCGCGTGGCGCGAAGGGCGAGCAGGCTGAAGGCCCCAAGAATTGTCACCCACAGCAGCAACGAGCCCGCCTGCGAGCCCCACCAGGCCGTAAACATGTAACCCGCTGGCAAGGATCGCGATGTCGTGTCGGCAACGACCTTGAACGAGAAGTCGTGAGTAAAGATCGCGTAGAGGAAGATCGCGTCGGCGATCACGACGAGTGCGAGGATCGCCCAGAGCGCGTTACGGGCGCTGGTCAGAAAACGTCGATCGCGCCCGAGACCAGCAAACAATCCACCGGCAGCCGCATAGATCGCGAGCAGCAGCGCAAGGATCAATGCACCTTGGCCGATCAGTGCCACGTCACGTACTCCTGACAGCTCAGGACGAGCCCGACGACGTCGAGGTCGTCGCCTTGTCCTGATACTTCGATGGACACTTGGTCACCAGTGTGTCCGGGATGGCGGTAAAGACGCCGTTCTTGAAGGTGCCGTCGATCACAATCGCCCGCCCGACGCGGTACGCGTCGGGGACGGCACCGTGATATTCGACGGGCATCGTGGCGGCATGCTCGTTGTCTTGCAAGATAAAGCGCATCCCGTGCGGATCTGCGGCGTCGCCACTCGTCTCCGTGACCTTGCCTTCAAGGCGCACCTTCTGGCCGTCGTAACCCGTCGAAGCCTGAGCAACGCCAAGCACAGGAATCGACGAATCGGCGAAGGCCGTGTAGACGGCGAACGTGCCGAGAAGCGACGCAACAGCCAATGCGATCACCAGCCGGACGTGTCGAATGCCGGGTTTGGGATTCTCGGGAGTTGCGGGCGCGGCATCGCTCATGCGTTGCTCATTCTATCGGAGGCCTGACGGTTCTGGCCCACTCTGGAACTACGCGGCTTCGGGACGCGCACCATCGATGCGCAGCAATTCGTCACGCATCTCGGCACGGTCGATGTACGACATCGCATCGGCGTACCCCTGGCTGTAGGCGGTCCGCAAATACCAGCCGATGATCTCGGGATCCCACTGCTCTCGAGGTACTTCGAAGAGCTCCGCCCACAGCCCAGCCAGCCGTAGATCGAGCAGCCGCGCGAGGTCCTCATGTTGTTCCACCTGTGAGGCACGCTACTCGCGACACCGGACAGTGATCGAAATCGGCATACTTTGCGGCCATGGCAATCGCCTTCACCGTTGATGCACCAAAGTCGTTTGAGGCCAACCCGGGCCTGATCTCGTTCCATGCCCGCAAACCAGTGGATACGTTGGAGGTGCGCGTCAACGGCAAGCGCTACAAGGTGGTGGCGCTCACAAGCCCGCAGCGCAAGGCGACGATCGGCCCGCTCGGCCTCCCGTCGCAGGATCTGACGATCACGGTGACGGGCTTTCGAGACGGCAAGGTTGTTGGACGACAGACTGCAACGAACGTTCTCGGCCTACCGAAGGCGTCGATGACGATCCTCCCGATCACCAAGACACCTCCCCTCACCCAACGCCGCATGCGACGTCTGCCTCACCCCGGCGGAACCGTTGCCGCGTGGACCGTCAATCTCGCATCCGGACTCGGCGCGTCGTATAACGCCGGCGCACGCTTTACGGCTGCCAGCACGGCCAAGCTGCCGATCATGATCGACCTGCTGATGATCACAAAGCGCGACATCGTTGGCTCGAGCAGTTGGGGTTCGTTGCAGGCGATGATTCGCAGCTCGTCAAACGATGCCGCCAATACGGTCCTCGAATACATCGGAGGTAGCACGACCAGTGGTGGCGCCCAGGTAACGGCGATGGCACACCGACTTGGAGCGCTTCATACCGATACTGCTGCGGGCTATCTCGCGGGACAGGACCGCAAGGGGACCAATCCCCCCGTGCAGATCAACGCGCAGCCCGAGGTTCCCTGCTGCAAGGAAACGACAGCGCACGATCTTGGGATCTTGATGCAGCAGATCGTTGAGGCCACCGCGGGCAAAGGCCGCGCGCATCGTCTTGGTCTAACTGCCCGCGATGCCCGCGTGGCGCTTTGGCTGCTCGCACACACGTCGAATCCCGGCCTGTTTGAGCCATGGACACAGTGGATTACCGCACACAAGATTGGTGATGTCGACCGAGCGTGGCATGACGTTGCTGCCATCTTTACCCCACAGGGCCCACTGATCACTGTCGCGATGACGTACAACGAAAACGGGATCAATCAGTCGACGTCGGCCGAATACGGCAAACGTGTTCTCCACACCGCTCTGACGGGACTCCAGGCACCACCCCCCAAGCCCGAACGCCCGATACCATTTCATACGTGAGTACGGCCGAACACGCGGGTCTCTCCACGGCACAGGCCGAGGAGAAACGCCTCGCACTGGGCGAGCAACGCAAAGACGCCACGAGCATTCCGCTGCGCGCGATCCTGCGTCGCAACGTCTTTACGTTGATCAACCTGATCACGCTCGGCTTCATGGTTCTGATCGTCGCGGCCGACGCCTGGAAGGACGCTCTGTTCGCGGCCGTGATTGCACTCAATGCGCTGATTGGTATCGCGCAGGAGTTGCGTGCCAAGCGGACACTGGATCGTCTTGCGCTCCTGATCGCTCCCCAGGCTTCCGTCCGGCGCGATGGCGCGACGTGCTCAGTGCTTGCCGAGGAGTTGGTGCCCGACGACATCGTCGAGTTGCAGCCTGGCGACCAGGTCGTGGCCGACGGCGAACTCGTTGAGGCGCGCGGACTCTCGATCGACGAGTCGATCCTGACGGGTGAGGCCGACCGCGTCGCTCGCCGAACGGGCGACACGCTCTATTCGGGCTCGTATTGCACCGCCGGCGCTGGGGTCTACCGTGTCACCGCGGTTGGCTCTGCTGCCTACGCAAGTCGATTGACACAGGCCGCCAAGCAGGCGACCGATCAACGCTCTCCCCTGCAACTCGATATCGACCGGCTCTTGCGGGTGCTGTTGCTTTCGATGATCCCGCTGGCTGCCGCACTGCTGCTCGCGTTTCGGATCCACGAAACGCAGTTTCAGCAGGCCGCAGAGACCGCGACCGCTGGCCTAATTTCGATTGTCCCGGAGGGACTGATTCTGCTGGCGAGTATTACCTTCGCGCTGGCTGCCGTGAAGCTCGGGCGTATGGGCGCGCTGGTGCAGCGCCTCAATGCCGTTGAGTCGCTGGCTGGTGTTGACACGCTCTGCGTCGATAAGACGGGCACGCTCACCGACGGCACGCTCCGACTTGCCGACGTTGTGGCTGCAGCGAACACAACGGACGCCGCCGTGCGTCTCTTACTCGCCCGACTGGCCGGCTCGGCGGATGTGCGCTCGGGTTCGTCCGACGCAATTGCCGCAGCCATCCCCCACCCCGCGGAGCCCGTCCTGGCCGAGCTGCCGTTTTCGTCGCGCTGGAAGTGGTCTGGCGTGCAACTGCACGACACGGTGATCGTGCTCGGCGCTCCCGAGGTGCTCGGCATGGGCTCGCTCTCCACCGAAATTGAGGCCTTCCAGGCAGAGCGCGGTCGTGTACTCGTGGTTGGTACGGCGACGGCACTCCCAGAGATCCCCGAGGACGACGATGCACCACCGCCAACTCCCCCAGGGTTTATGGCGCAGGGCATCGTGGTGCTGGAGGAGCAGATGCGACCAGACGCCGCCGAGGTGGTCGCCTTCTTTCGTGAGCAGGGCGTCGACCTCAAGGTCATCTCGGGCGATGCGCCTCGTACGGTCGAGGCGGTTGCCAAGGCTGCGGGCTTTGGTGACACCACGGCGATCAGTGGCGCGGACCTGCCGACCGGCGACCTCGATGCGATCGCCGACGTTGCCGTTTCGCATAGCGTGTTTGGGCGCATCACCCCCGACCAAAAGCGCGAGCTCGTCGATGGCCTGCGACGGCGCGGTCGTTACGTCGCGATGATCGGCGATGGCGTCAATGACGTACCGGCGATGAAGGCCGCGCGGATGTCGATTGCGCTCGGGTCGGGGTCGCAGATCGCCAAGAGCGTCAGCGACATGGTGCTGATCAACGGTTCCTTCGCCACGCTCCCTGCGGGTGTCGCAGAGGGGCGCCGGATCCTGGCCAACATTCGGCGCGTCGCCAAGCTCTTTGTCGTCAAGAGCGCGTTCGCGGCCACGCTGATCTTGACGATTGGTGTCGCGGGAGCCGAGTATCCACTGTTGCCACGCCACATCACTCTGGCTGCCGCCTTCACGATTGGGATCCCTGGCTTTGTCTTAGCCGTCGCACCCAGCGTTGGTCGCCCCACCGACGTGCCTTTTCTGCGCGACCTGCTGCGCTTCAGCGTGCCGGGTGGAGTTGTGAGTGCGATTGGCGTGATGGCCGCGTATGGCATCACACGCAGCCTGCCTGGGCGCACCCTCGAGGATGCACGTTCAGCCGCGCTGCTGGTGCTTGTCTTTATTGGGCTGTACTTGATCCTGCTGCTCGAGGACGAGGCGATCGAGCAGTCTCAGGTACGGGCCTGGGGCGTCGGCATGCTGATGCTGGCACTCATCGTCGGCTTTGTCGCGGCCTTCGCGATTCCACCGATCGCCGACTTCTTCTCGATCAACCCTCCCAACTTCACCGAGCTGCTCGTGGTGATGGGATCACTCGCGATCGCGATTGGTGTGCTGGGTGCGCTGGGCTTCCGTGCGCCACTGTTCCTACGCTCGCTCGTACGGCGTAGCGGTGATCTTCCGACTTAATACCGGGCGATGCGTTAGGGCCGTGCGTGACGCCAGGCGCTAACCGCGCGTCCGTGCCCGACGGTACCCGTGGTCCGCAACCATGACGCCTTCAATTTGGCCGTGTCCCCTGCACCGCGCCGTAACGTCTGCCAGACCGGCAGCACGGTGAAATCATCTTCGCTGACGTAGGTCGGTACATAGTCAATGCGGCGAAGCTGAGACTTTCCGTTGGGATTGACCCTGATCCGTAGAAGTCCGATCAGCCCGTCGCGCGAACCAGGCGTCAACCCGGCATACGCTCCTTGGTTGGCGAGCAGGTTGCCCTCGCCAAACACCACCAACTTGCCGTTGATGTACCGGATGGGCTGCACAACGTGCGCGTGCTGGCCGACGACTGCGGTGATGGCCGGTGAGCGATTCAAGGTCGTCGCCAACGCGACCTGCAACGTGCTCGGCTTGCTCTGGAACTCCTGACCCCAATGCAAGGTGACGATCACCACGTCCGCGCCAAGCCGGCGAGCACGCTTAGCGTCCGAAATGATCGTCGGACCGTCGGCCCACTTGAGACTCCACGGGTGTGGCTGTTTCTGCCCGTTGCCAAGTTGCGTGTAGGCGAGAAAGGCAACCTTGACACCCTTGGCCTTGAGGATCGTGATGCGTCGGGCCTGCTTGGCGGACATTGCCGATCCCGTGTGTTTGATGCCATTGCGACGAAGCGTGGCGATCGTGCTGTCAATACCGTCCTGGCCACGGTCAAGCGTGTGGTTTGAGGCCGTCGAACAGACATCCCACCCCGTCACCTTGATCGCGTGGGCGAGCGAACGTGGTGTTCTAAACACCGGAAACCCAATCGGGTCACCAGCCATCAGTGGTGTTTCGAGATGACACAGAGCAAGATCCGCACCTTTGACGAACGGGCGGATTTTCGCAAGCATCGGAATGAAGTTGTAGTCCTTACCGTGAGCATCGCTATACGCAGCCTCCCAGATGGCCTTGTGCACGAGCAGATCGCCACTCACGGAGATGGTCAGGTTGATCGGACGAGCAACCTTGGGCGCGCTCACCTTGTATCGCGCAGGCAACACAAGCACGCTGTCACCGAACACCGCATGACCAAACGCGCTGGGCACACCGCTCACGAGCAGCGCACCAAACGCGATCAGCAGTGCTGTGAGGCGAATTTTTCGCATACGAGATCCTAGTCACATGGGCCCCGAACTGCCACCCATCTGCGTGATCCTCGTACTCAGCAGCGTCGTGCCGCGCGAAGCTAGTCAGCAGTTATAGGCACGGGAGTGTCGCCACTCCCGTTCGAACCCTCGCCACCGTTGCCCTTGCCGCGTCCGCGACCACCGCGACGACGTCGCTTCTTTGGCGCATCGCCCTCGGCGCGCGGATCGGACGAGCCCTGCTGCGCGTTCTCGTTCTCGACCACGAGCACATCGACCTCGCCAGACTCCTCGGCTGCCTCGATCTCCTCGGCAATCGCAATCTGCTCGGGCGTCAGTGGCTGCACGGGCTCGTCGATACCCCAGCGCTGAATCTTGCGCTTGAGGAGCCGTTCGACGGCGTCGAGCTTCGGCTTCTCTTTGTTGGCAACGAACGAGATGGCGAAACCCTCACGACCAACGCGACCGGTGCGGCCGATGCGGTGGACGTATACCTCTGGCTCGTCGGGCAGGTCGTAGTTGACGACGTGCGTGACGTGGCTGACATCGAGGCCGCGCGAGGCGACGTCGGTCGCCACGAGGATGGGGATGCGCTTGCCGCGGAACGCGATCATCACGGAGTCGCGGGCACCCTGCCCCATGTCGCCATGGAGGGCGCGCACCTTGTGGCCGCGACGCTTGAGATCGTCGGCCAGCTTCTGCGTGCCAACTTTCGTGCGCGCAAAGATGATCATCGTTGGCGGCTTCATCTCTTGGATAAAGCGCTCCAGCAATTCGAGCTTGTCGCGGCCCTCGGCGAAGGCAACGCGCTGCTCGACCGTGTCGACTGTGATCTCCTTCGAGGCGACCTTGACGAACTCGGGCGTATGCAGTTCTTCCTCGGCCAGTTTCTTGATCGGGTCGGGCATCGTGGCGCTAAAGAGCGCCGTCTGCTTGCCCCACGGCGTGCGCTTGAGGATGTCGCGGACGTCATCGATAAAGCCCATCGAGAGCATCTCGTCGGCCTCGTCGAGGACAACCATGCGGCAATCCGACAGGATCATCTTGCCGCGGCGCAACAGGTCGAGCACACGACCGGGCGTGCCAACAACGATCTGGCCACCACGGTTGAGGGCGGTGATCTGCTCAACGATCGGTGCGCCACCGTAGACGGGCACGATGTTGACGTTGTCGAGGTACTTGGCGAAGGAGCGCGAGGCGTCCGCTACCTGCAACGCGAGCTCGCGCGTCGGGCAGAGGATCAGGGCCTGCAGATCCTTCGAGTCGGGGTCAATACGATCAAGGATCGGCAGCATGAACGCCGCGGTCTTGCCGGAGCCCGTTTGGGCCTGGCCGACCATGTCCTTATCGCGCAAGAGGGCATCCATTGTGCCCTCCTGGATTGGCGTTGGCTCGGTATACCCGAGGTCGGTCAACGCGCGTAGGATCTCCGGCTGGAGATCGAAGTCTTCGAAACGCAAGATGTGGTCCTTCCGAGTGATGACGCGCGGCACTCGGCAGCACGTCCCGCTACGAGCCCCCAATGGGCTCTGATGTGACTAACGATACGTGACGAGTCGGGAACTACCTGCCGGTTAGACCGATCACGACGGTTCGAGGATGCGACGAAGGGGTCAGACCCTTTCGTCGTATGACCTCAAAATCCACACTTGCTTCCACCGCGGCTGGGGCGGTCATGCGACGAAAGGGTCTGACCCCTTCGTCGCATCCGGCGCTCGAACTACGCGACGAGACGCGCCAACTCGTCGAACACGCCGGGACACGCGGCAACGGTCTGATCCACGCCCAGTGGCCCGGGCTCGCAGTGCCAACGGCCACCAGCCTCGAGTACGAGCAGCGAACCAGCCGCCCAGTCCCACGGGTTGAGGTCGCTCTCCCAAAAACCATCGATGCGCCCGCACGCCACCCAAGCGAGGTCGAGTGCGGCTGCTCCAGCCCGCCGAATGTCGCGAATCTGACCAATCAGGCTGGCAACTTGGATCGACTGTGCTGCTCGACGCTGCGCGTTGTAGCTAAAGCCCGTCCCGATCAGTGCCTGGCCAAGCTCTGTGGTGGCACGAGTGTGGATCGCCTTGCCGTTGAGCGTCGCGCCCATTCCCCGAGCGGCGGCAAACAGTTCGTCGCGCGACGGATCGTAGATCGCTCCTGCCAACACGCCATGCTCGTCCTCGACCGCTACCGAGACGGCCCAGTGCGGGTAGCCAAAGACGAAGTTCGTCGTGCCGTCCAGCGGGTCCACCACCCAGCGCAGACCGGTCGTGCCAGTCCGACCAGCGCCCTCTTCCCCAAGCAGTGCATCGTCCGGCCGGGCCGTCATCAGCAGCCGCTCGAGCAACTCCTCGGCCTCACGATCGGCGTCCGAGACCATGTCGGTAGCAGTCGACTTCGTGTCGAGCCCACGCAGGCCACGCTCGGCGTGATGCAGCAGTAGTGCTCCGGTCTCCCGCGCAGCGGAAGCGGCAAGGTCGCGCAGCTCAGCCGGATCGGGGGCAGCGTGCACGCTAGTCACGCACGCGAGCGATGGCGAACTCGCGCTGCACGATCTTCGTGCTGTCCCGCAATTCGACCGCGTGGCCGGGCAAGAGCAAGACGAGATCGCCTGCACCAATGTCCGTCACCTCGGAGCCAGCAGCCAAAACGATCACACGCTCGAGGCGGTTCATCTGCACGGTGGCGGGCAAGATCAGGTTGCTCGTGTTCTCGTCATCCATCGACGGGCGCACGTGCAGCCAGTCGTCGAGCGGCTCGATGTTGATCGGCGGCAGCGACAATGGCAAAGAGTTGTCCGCGGTGTCCTGCTTCTTATCCATACTCATAGATTCGCACGTTTGCCACCCGACAGTCGAATCCTGTCGCCGCGATGGGCCCGGCACGATTCGAACGTGCGACACCCAGGTTCGAAGCCTGGTGCTCTATCCCCTGAGCTACGGGCCCTACGGCGAGAAGGGTAGCGGGGTTGTGCCCGTTGCCTCGGCAGGTACACGCGCAGCGGTGTACCTGGCCTCTGTGCACGGACTTGCTCCAAGCGTTAGTGTCGTTGATACGCAGTTCCCCTTAGAAAGCCTCAGGCCACGATGAATAGTGTTGACACGATTTCTTGGACCACAAAACGTAGGCGCCCGAGCCTACTCCTGATCTTGGTGATTGTCGGGACCGTCTTTGCCACGACGGGTCTCGCCCAGGCCGCGAACGACTCGTCGAGCACGACACCGCCGCCGGTCACCTCGGCGAAGCAGGGCGATCCATCCGCAATCAGCACCGAGGTCGCCTGCATCAAGAGCTACGCGGCAGATCCTGCGAACAACTATTCGAACTACGCCCCGGCGATCGGATCGCCCGAAGTGACGGACGGTATCCACAGTGGACTCCAGCCGTGCGCGACCTTCACCGGTTCGCTGACCGGCAGAAACCAAGTGGCTCAGTTCTTGTCGCCTCACGTCTATCCCGGTGGTATCCAGATCGTCGTCTTTGGTGGGCCAAATCAGGCCTTTCTTTTTGGTGGCGCACCTGGCACGCCGATCGCGGGCTACACCGCTGGGCCATACGTCGCGCGCTTCAACCCGAATACGGGCAAGCAGGTCTGGAAAACCTTCCTGCCGCTGCTTCCCGGACAGTGGATCCTGCCGCCGAGCATGGCGGTCGTAAAGGGCGGCTGGGTCGATGCTGTTGTCGGGCCGACGATCTACAAACTCGATCCAAAGACCGGTGCGATCGTCGTCTCGCAACAGCAGACGCTCAGTGCCGGTGAGCCTGTCGACGTCAACCTTGATGGCTTTGCGGTCTCGCCCGATGCTGGCGGGGCGATCCTCATGAAGACGCAGACCCGCTCTCCTGGCTGTCCGATCCAGGGCAGCAACGCGATGTCGTTCTGCATCCCCCACTTCGGACCTCAGCCGAACACGACAGTCATTGCGGCCGACCCAGTCACGCTCAAGACGATCGCCTCGATCGAGCTCGACCAGGCCGTGACAGCACGCCCCACGCTCGTGAGCAAGCTCGGCAAGACGTACATGTATCTCGCCGGCGCCACGAAGGGCATTCGTGTGATCTGGAACCCGGCGACGAAGAAACTGACGCAAGACACCACGTGGACTCCCACGTACCTCTTGCCTGGCCAGGGCGCTGGCGATGCACCCGTGCCCCTCGGCAACTGGGTGATTTTCAACTCCAACGCGATCACGTCGACGACCGTGCCGATCTGCGCAGTCGCTGTCAGTCAAACCAACGCCAACGTCTGGCACCGCTACTGCCCATGGGGCCGCACGCTGCCAGCAGGCGTCGTCAGTGAGCAGCCAGCAAGCTTCTCGACCGATCCCGAGAACAACATGTTCTTCATGCAG
>Ga0194048_10000859_pt1 | contig 14927 bp, 3 predicted proteins | sample JunL225m_MetaG_FD_161685 | JGI IMG/M metagenome (GOLD analysis project Ga0194048, IMG submission 161685) | Anoxic zone freshwater microbial communities from boreal shield lake in IISD Experimental Lakes Area, Ontario, Canada - Jun2016-L222-5m | ecosystem: Environmental > Aquatic > Freshwater >...
ACCTGGTTAAATGCTCTTTGATTGCAATGAAACAATATCTTCCAGAAATTAAAACAGTAGAAGATTTTGAAAACAACTTTGACATGAAGACTCTTTATATTATTTTAGATATTGGTGCAGGAGTAAAACTTAATCAAGAAGAAATGATAGAGCAACCATTAAGTAATCAAGCAGAACAAGAATCCTCTAGTTGGGATACTTTAGATTTAGCAAAATTAGAATCTGAAGTATTTTTGTTGGGTATTTGGAAAGACTATAATCAATTAGAAACATCTTTATCTATGCCAGAACTTATGGCAACACTTGCTTCAAAAAGAGATTTAGAATATCAAGAAAAAAAATTCCTTGCTGCTATGCAGGGAGTTGATTTAGAAGAAGGCAGACAGGATGAGCCAGACCCTTGGGAAGCAATGAAAGCAAGGGTAGCGGCAAAAGAAAGCGGTGTTGGTAGTGGAGACCCTAACGACATAACATCGCTACAAGGAGTAAGAGCACAGCAAGCAGGTTTTGGTATTGGAATGGGTCTTGATTATGAAGTTGTAAATGGTTAATTATGCTATAATTATTAAATACAACCTATAGGAGGGTATTATGGCAACTACAATTAATGAGCCAAAACAAATCGTACTTATTGACGGAACTGTCGTTGATGTGCGACCACTAAAAATATCTCTACTTCGTTCATTTATGAAAAAGTTTGAGAAGATTGCAGAAGTAGCAGAAGATAATGACAAGTCAATGAACTTGCTTATGGAATGTGTTCAGATTGCAATGCAACAGTATGCACCAGCACTTGCTACAGATTTAAAGGTACTAGAAGATAACATCGACCTACCAACAGTTTACAAGATTGTTGAAGAAGCGTCTGGTGTCAAACTAAGCGATACATCGCTTATGGGTGGTTTAACTGCCTAAAAAGGAAGTGTAAATGAATGGCTGATATTCAATCTAATATAAAAGTAAATATTGATACCTCTAATGCGTTAGAGCAAATCAAGTTGCTTCAGAGTCAGATATCAGCCTTTCATACACAAATGGCTAAAAGCGGTGCTCAAGCATCTGCTCAATCAGCACAACTAAGACAAAACTTAGTAAACGGAATTAATGCAACTGGCAAATTCTCTGCTCAGATGACAACCGTAAAAACAAGTACTGAATATTTTACACAGGCACTTGAAAAGAACAAACTCACAATGGGTGAGTATTTCCGCTATGCAGGTGGAGCATCTAAAACTTTTGGTAAATTATTTAAATCTGAGTTTGAAACAATTGGCAAAGTTGCTCGTGAAAGAGTAAAAGATTTACAAACCCAATATATTAAAATGGGTCGTGATGCTAGTGGTGCTATGCAAGCAATTAAGGTTAGACCACTTGCTCTTGACATGCAAAATCTTTCTACCAAAACAGCAATTGCTGCTCAAAAACAACAGTTACTTAATCAACTACTAAAACAAGGTTCTACTAATCTTCTAAATTTTGGTAAAAATACACAGTGGGCTGGTCGTCAACTTATGGTTGGTTTCACTGTACCACTTGTAATGTTTGGTTCTGCAGCAATGAAATCATTTAATGAAATGGAAAGGGCTGTAGTTAAATTTAAACGTGTTTATGGTGACATGAATACAATGACATCTGATACTAATAAGATGGTTGGTGAGATTAGAAAACTTGCCGAAAGTTATACTCAATATGGAATTGCAATCAAGGACACTATGGATATGGCTGCTACTGCAGCAGCCACTGGTAAAATGGGTTCAGACCTTATGGCTCAAGTGGCAAGTGCAACAAAACTTGCAGTTCTTGGTGGGGTAGACCAAGAAAAAGCATTACAAACAACAATATCTCTTACAAATGCTTTTGGATTATCGGCAGATGAATTAGCAAAAAAGATTGATTTCCTAAACGCAGTAGAAAACCAAACTGTCCTTTCTATCGATGACCTGACTACTGCTATTCCAAAGGCTGCTCCTGTAGTAAAGCAACTTGGTGGTAGCGTAGAAGACCTAGCATTCTTCCTTACAGCAATGAAAGAAGGTGGAATTAATGCATCCGAAGGTGCTAACGCACTTAAATCTGGACTAGCAGCATTAATCAATCCTACTAACACTGCAAGCAAAATGCTTGCTGGATTTGGTATTAACATTAAAGGCATTGTTGAAGGAGATAAAGGAAACCTTAAGAAAACAGTTGTTGACTTTGCTACAGCACTAAACCAACTAGACCCATTAAATCGTGCAAAAGCAATCGAGCAGTTATTTGGAAAATTCCAGTTTGCTCGTTTATCAACATTGTTCAAGAACGTAACAGACCAAGGTAGCCAAGCAGCGAGAGCACTAGAATTAACAAAAGCAAGTGCAGAAGAATTGGCAATTGTTTCGCAACGAGAAATGTCAAAAATATCAGAATCTCCAACATTTAAATTTGAAAAAGCAATGAAAGATTTCCAAGCATCCATGATGCCGATTGGAGAGCAATTCTTAAAAGCAGCAACACCAATACTTAATTTCTTTGGCGATATACTTAAAAGATTTGATGGTCTTGATAATGGAACAAAAGGATTTATAACTAATATTACTGGAATTGTTGCTGGTATTGGTCCAGTAGTTCTTATGGTTGTTGGTCTTGTTGCTAACGGTATTGCAAATATAATTAAACTATTTGCTAACTTTAAATCTTTCTTTAATAATCTTGGTAAGGGTAGTAAAGACCTAGCATCATCAACTAAATATATGACCTCAGAGCAAATTGAGGCAGCATCAGTAGCAGCATCCCTTGACCAAGTGCATGGAAAACTTACACAAACATTCACTTCTGAAGCAGCAGCAATTCAAAGACTTGTAGCAGAATATCAAAAGGCTATTGCTGCCCAAGCAATGTTTAGAGGAATTTCTACTCCTGCTGGAACAGTGCCAAAGGCATATGCAACTGGTGGTAAAATTATTGGTCCAGGAACTGGAACTTCAGATTCTATTTTGGCAAGGGTATCTAATGGTGAAGCCATTATTCCTGCTTCATCAGTATCACGCTATCCAGGATTAATTAATCAATTAGTGTCTGGAAATGTTCCTGGATTTGAAGATGGAATACCAAAAATCACCAGTTCTATAAGACCAGACACTGTTAGAAGTTATACCGAGTTTGTTGCAGGACTTTCTGGAAAAACAAATACAGATTTGATGAATAATGTTGCTAATAGACAAGATGTTATTGGTCAATTTAGAAATAACCCAGTTGCAATTCAAGGTCCACTTATTGCATCTGTAGCAGAACAACTTGCTGGAGCAACATCGCAAAAACAGATTGACACTTTCCTTAGAAATAATCCTCATGTAATTACATATGCAGGAAATTTAAGTAATAATATTGCACAAGAACTTTCAATGCTAACAACAGAAAAAATGGGAGATACTCATCTTACTTCTGCTGTTCAAAAAGCAATAGCAAAAACTCCAGCATCAGCAGAACTTAAAGGTGCAATTCAAAGAATGTCCACAGTACCAACAACATTTGAAGATGATTCTAGGCTAAGACAAAGAAGCGATGGTCGTTTGATGGCTATTGGTCGTGAAAGACTTACAAATGAATCGGGAAGGTATACATCAACATTCAATAGAGGAATGGCTTTATCAGGTAGGTTAGTTCCAGGACACACACTAGTAGACCCAGTAGCAGCACATCTTACAGCCCCTATGAATATGAGTATGGCAGAAACAAGAGCAGCAGTTATTGCCAGCGGAAGAACTATGCATCCATTTGCAGAGTCAGCATTTGACAGAAAAGAAAGACGTGTTGCACTTTTGGCTGGACAAGAGGTTCCAATTGGTCAAACTGGTGCATTAGAAGCAAATGCTAGGGCAATAGCAAGAGCAAAAAAGAAAGCACTTGCAGCCCAAGATGGTACAGAAGACGCAAATATATACAATAAAGCAAAAGATGCAGCACTAGCACAAGAAAAAAATGATTCTGTACATCAGTCAAGAAGTAAACTAAGAAATAGTCCTCACCCACAATCTGGTATTGATGGTAAAGATGATGGTATAGCATATAATGCTGCAAAAACAGAAACGCTTCTTGAACTTGGTGCTACCGAACAAGAGATTTTAAGAGCACAAACTGAGTCTTTTATAGCACTTTCTTCTGAAGGCGGAGCAGCCGAAGGTGCTGCTCACACAGAAGCAAGAGTTGCAGCAGCGAGAACAGAAAATGCTGAAGTTTTAGCGGTATATAAAGAAGGTCAGGCAGCGGAACTAGCAGCAATGGAGCAACAAAGTGCAATGCTTATGTCTAGTGGTGGTGCTGGTGGATATATTGGTAGAAGAGCAACTATTATCGCAGAACGTGAGGCAGCAGGACAAGCAAAAGCGGCACAAAAGTTAGCAAATAAAGAAGAGAGACAGTCTAGGAGAGCAGTACAAAAAGAAATAAATCAAACAAAATATGGTAAATTTCAAAAAGTAGGTATGGCTGCCATGATGCCAGCAATGATGGGGTCTATGGCTGGAGGGCAGATTGGTGAAATGTCTCAGCAACTTATGATGCCTATGATGATGATGTCTATGATTACTGGTCCTGTTACCGCTGTTATTGCGGCACTTGGATTGCTTGCATTTGCGGCATTCAAACTTAAAGAAGGATATGACCAGCAAATAAAGAAAACTTTAGAACTTGTTGAGGCTATGGGTACTAGTAATAAGGCTATGGAAAATTTTGCTTCTTTTGCTAAAAAAGCAACGCCAACATCAATTATGGATATGCGTAGACAAAACCAATATTCTTTATTCCAAAATGCTACTGGTAAAACAACATATGGTGAGTCTTTTATAAAAAGTGAAGAAGGCAAAAAAATGCTTGATTCAGTTGGAACTGGATTGGCTCAAAATGGAACTGCTTTAACTAGTTCTCAAATTTCTACTCAATTAGGTGCGGCGGTAGTTAATGGAATATTTACAAAAGCACAAGCATTAAGTATTGCAGATAACATAGGTAGACAATTAAATGATTATAACCTGTCTATGAATGTAAACGCAAAATTAAATGAGTTGCTTGGTCCAGATGGAAAAGACATTACAAAACAACCTCTTGAAATTAAAGTTAAAGCAAGAATGGAAATGATTAAAGACACTACTAAGCAAACTAGTGAACAATTATCAGCAGTCAATTCGGCATATAAAACAGATTTTGAAGGGGTAATGAATCAATCTAGAGATAGAAATTCAGTTCTCGGTTCTGAGTGGATGATACTTATTAATCCAATTCCAAGACTTTATACAATAATCACAACAGAGTTAGATAATGCTGCTAAAAAATCTGCAAATTATGTTGGATTAGTTTCAAATAATATTCAAAATATTCAACAGCAAATGGATGGTTTTAGCATAGATTTGGATAATGCATTGGCAGATGCAAGAAATAATAATGATGAAAAAAGAATAAAAACATTATTAACATTACAAAAAGAAACAATGAATACGCTAAATGATAGAATGAAAGCCCAGTATCAGTTATTGATAGATTCTATGAATAACGGTGATGTAAGTTTTGGTGATTTAAATAATGCTTCAAATACTGCAATAGACAATGCTTATAAAGGAACAGCACAAGAACCACAAGCATCTACTGTCAAAACATTAGTTGAAAATGTAGATTTGTCTAATGCTAACGAACTTGCTATCAAACTTGCAATTGCAAATAAAAGTTTAGACTTGTCAGCAACACAACAATATTTTAACACTTTTGGAAATAACTCTACAATGCTTGCAAGGTTAGGAGTAACTACTCAAAAATTTGGAGGAACTCTTGCTTCCCAAATGGCATCAGCCACAGGTGATATGTCTGCATCAACAGCAGCACATTTTACAAGTGGCGTAGCAAAATCTAAAACATATGAAGATGCAAACAATTTGGTATCTGGAATGCTTTCTGCAAGACAAGCGGCTCCTGTTGGTGGACCAAATGCAATCAAACATATTGAAGATTTTTATGGTAGTCATTTAGGAGAATTGAAAAAGTTCAATTCAGAACTTACAGAACTCAAAAATACAAAAACAATTACACTTCCTATTATTGCTAAAATTTATGGGGCTAAAGAAGTTGCCGCTATGACCAAAGATGCAAAATATTTTAATTCTTTAAATAAAAATAATAGGATTATTTATACACAAACATTTGACACATATTTTAATATGAAAGCAGACCCAGAATTTATTGCAGATTGGAAAGTTTGGCAAAAAGGAAACGGAAGCGAAGAAACTGATAAAACTAAAGAAGGTTATGCTAGATGGCTTGCTAGGCAAGCAACAGAACAAGCAAAAATGAATGATGCATTAAATGGTGGAGCAAACGATGGCGGTAAAGATACCCCACAAGCATCATTCTTAGATGATATTGTTAAAGGCATTCGTGACACAATAAACTGGAGACAAAAACTAACTACTGGTTGGACTGCTTCTAAAAAAGCAATTGAGGATTTCTTTAAAGCAGGTAAAACTGGATTTAATGGTTTAATGGAAAAACTTACTGGTCAACGTGTCCAAGATACTTTGATGAAACAAATGCTTGGCTTAAGCAAAGAAGACTATGAAGCACACAAAGCAGAACTTGTTGACCAATATGGTAAATTAACAAAATTTGGACAGCAAATTCAAAGGGCTAATCAGTTAGTTACTATTGGAAATTATATTGGTAATCAACAAATTTCAGTAGCGGAATCTGCAAGAATTATTGATTCATTCCAAAAACTTAAAAAAGCAGGTATCGATGTAGCCATGGCTACCGAACTTATGAAAGACAAAGATTTTGCTTTAGCAGTAGCAGGAGCAAAAGTTTCAGAAATAAATACAATTGTTACAAACACTCTTAAGGCTCGTAAGGCTGCTTACGATGCCCTGTCTGATTCTGAAAAAGACCAAAAGGGTATTTCATTATGGCAAGCAGGTTTGGATGTAATTTCAGATAAAGAAACAAAAATTAATAAAGCATATGATGACAGAATAAAAGCATTAGATGAAGTTTCAAAAATAAATTCAGAAATTTCTGCAGCACAACAAGACCAAATGGATATTGCAGAGGCTTTGTCTCGTGGAGATATTTTTGCAGCGGCTAAAGCACAAAAGAATATGATATCAAATGATGCTCAAAGAGCAGTTGAAAATGCTAAGGGTATGCTTAATTCTCAAAGAGAACAAGAAATTAATAGCATTCAGATTGACATCAATGGCAATCTTAGAGACAGACTGTGGCTAACAGAAAAAATTGCTGATGCTACTTCTCGTATTCATACAGACACTCTTGCTCAATTGAGCGAAGATATGGTTGTTTATCTAACTGGTAAATTGCCAAAGCCAATCAATAAGGCTACAGGTGGACACATTGTTGGAGCAGGTAGCGGAACAAGCGACAGTATTCCAGCAATGCTTTCTAATGGAGAATATGTTATTAGAGCAAATGCTGTAAAGACTATTGGTGTCAATACCCTTGACAAACTAAACCAAGCAGATAGAACAAACTTTTCTTCTGGGGGCATGGCTATTCCTAGATTTGCTACTGGTGGTTATATTGGTCCACGACCAGAACCACAATGGGATACAAAAGGTAGATGGGTTGTAAGTCATGGAGAAAGTTATTGGTCTACAGCAGAGAACACACTTCCTGGAGGCATGGATGTTGGTCCTTGGTGGTCAAGAATTCTTAAGTCAAATATCGACCCAGAAACTGGTAAAGAACGTAGGCTATACAGAAATTCTAGAATTTGGATTCCAGGTAGTCAAGAACCTTATCCACCTAAATCTGGTATTCCTAGAATATTCCCTGAGAAACCACTTTATGTTGGAGGTGGAGAGCCAATCTCCGTACATGAAAATCACATGTATGGAGGAAATGGTGGCAGTAATGGGCTTGGAACACTAACTAAACTTTTTGCCAATGGTGGTATGGTTGGATATAAAGATGGTGGTAAAGCAGAAGATACCGCAATGTCCAATAGATGGATGGCTATGGGTAAATTCTTTGCAAACAACAAAGCAAAAGAAACTAGAAAACGACTAACAAATAGTGAAATGATTAACATGGCTGCTACTGACCCTAAAGCACCATGGAACAATGGTAACTGGGCAACAAATGGAAATGACCCAAAACAAAGAAAATTATATTGGCAACAGTATGGATGGAGACCTTCATGGACGAAAGAAGGAGACCCAACATCTGGTGAGGTTACGGATGTTGCAAAAAACATGTCATATTTTGTTCCAGTTATTGGTGCTGGCTCACTGTATGGAGACGCTATAACTGCCGCTCAATCAGGAGACTATGTAGGTGCTGGAGTAGATACCGCTTTTGCTACAGGCTCTTTATGGATGCCAGCAGTTGGACGTGCGTTAGCAGCCAGCCCTATTGGACAGGGTATTAAAACAGGATTAAGAACAGGAGTAAATTGGCTTGGAAAAAACATTCCATCAGCATTTAATTTTATTGCTAAAGGCATTGGAAATGCTGGAAAAGGGATTAGTAGTTTTGGCTCATCAATGGCAGAAAAAGCAAAAATATTTGTAAAATATAAAGTACCAGGAACCATGTGGAAAATGCGTAGAGGAATGGAAGATGTAATTAATAAAAAAGTAAAACCAATTCCTAAAATGATAGGTGAACAAGTTTCAAAAGTTACAAATCCAATAAATGATTTTTTCTCTCAATTTTTGCCATCGCCAAAAGGTATTGGTGTAGAAAAAACAAGTGGTCCTAAAGCATTAGGAAATCCAAATCTAAGTTTGTTTCTTAAAAATTTATTTGGTAAAAATTATCATGGTGGACGCAATACAGTAATAGTTAATGGAAAAGTTAAAACTTTACCTTTCAACATTGGTAGACGACCAGAAATGGACCCAATGATGGACCCAGAAAGTTATAATCAAAACTGGTTTGGTGCCGAATTTTTTTCTACCGTATCAAAAAAGTTAGCAGCAACTTATGGACCATCAATTTTTAAAGTTAGGATGCCATTTTTATCTCCTTTTAAGATGAAAATATTAGATTTATATCCAGGAGCAAAGTCAGTAGCAGAACAGTATCCAGAATTATATGCAAAATATCCTCATCTTTTTGGAAGTCAGGAAGGACCTGGTTCAACCAATATTTTTGGAGATATTGAAAAATATCCTAGAGAAGCCTTTTTACGTCCAGATAGGCATGTAACACTTGCACAACAACTTGCTAACGTTCCTAGTTGGCAAGCGGTGCTAAAAGAAGAGTTTGGTATTGATGTAATTAGACATCAATCTGGACATGGAGCACAGAAAAAATTACCTGGTGCAGGATTCTTTTCGGAAGTTTTTGCATACCTTAATCCTGCAAAAGGAATGAAAGCAACAACCATGCCACTTCTTGATACAATTAATAATCAAAAAAGATTATATAGTGCGTTCGGGTCAAAAGACGCTTATTTGCGGTATGCCAAGCGAACATTTTTTACAGAACCAATAGTACAGCCAATACAAAAGGGCTTGCATAATATTGGAAAACTTTTTAAACCTAAAATGGTAAAAGACGAATGGGGAGATATATCATTTGTAGAAACACCATTATCAAAATTATTTGATTCAACTAAGAATTTGCTTAACCCAGTAGGAAATATATTCAAACAAGTACCAAATATTTTTAAAGATATTATTAAAAAATTTGGGGGGGTAAAAAATAATAAATCAGACTCTTTAGGTCGTAACAACTTTGAACCAATATCAGATTCAGCACTTAATCCAGGTGGAGTTGAGCATGGAATTTGGATGAAAAATAAAAGGAACAATGCAGATACATATATTAAACATTATGGACAACAAGAAAAATCATTTATAGAGCCATTTGTATCTTTTCTTGCCAGCAAATTAGGCTCAAGCACTGCTCGTTATAGTTTGGTGGCTGGTGAAAATTTTATGCAAAATAAATTTACAAGCGGTGCTTCTAGTGTTTTAGGTGTTATGGAGAGAGTGCCAAAGGATTTACTTGTTGCTAGTGAAAAAATATCTAATGCAGTTCCAATTGAGAATGCACAAATACAAGAATGGTTGTTGAAAACTAACGTGTCTCCAAATGACAGGGTTCGACAATTAATAGAAAACTTGAAAGAGTTTGCATCTCATACAGCATTATTGAATTCAGTTATAGGAAATACTGATGTTCATACTGGAAATATTTTAATGGATGCAACAACTGGTAAGTTTCATTCATTAGATTATGGACATGCTAGATTGCAACAACTGTCACCAATGCCTTTAAATTCCCTTAACAGCCCAGACAGTCCTGGAACTGCTGGAAGCCTTAATGCGGCAATGAGAACAATGGAATCAATAAAGAATGCATTTGTTTACAATATAGGAAAAGTATTTCCAAATGGTCAAATAGATGCAAGTCTTATTAAAGAATTGCAATCTAATCTTATACCAGCAAATACTTCAGATTTTATGGAACGTTTAAAGAATCTTTCAGAAACAGACTACATGAGTCAGTTTGTAAAAGAAAAAATTGGAAATAATCCAGCAATGCTTTCAGAATTTAAAGACTGGATAAAAAAAACTATACCAAAAGCACAAAAAGGATTTAGTCATTTTGGAACACTTGGAAACGACCCAAATTTCTTAAAATCAATGTATGAAAATATAAAACAAAATATTGATTCTGTAGGTGGGGTATTTCATTTTGCTCGTGGTGGCTTTGTTCCTAAACATTTTGTAAATGGTGGATATTCTCAAGGAACAGATACGGTTCCTGCTATGCTCAGTCCAGGAGAGTATGTATTCCAAAAGTCAGCGGTAGATAGAATTGGACTAAATAACCTCAATGCCATGAACCAAGGTGATACAATAGGTGGCGATTCAGTGTATAATTATAGTATCAATGTTAATGTTAAGTCAGATGCCAACGCAAGTCAGATTGCAGATACTGTTCTTAGACAAATTAAACAGATTGATTCACAAAGATTGAGGAGTGTGCGTATATAATGGCTTCAGGTACATATATGGAAGGTCGTAGAAAATACGCTAGACCACAAGGAGTTTTATTTTCTAAAAATTCTGGAAGGATTGCTGAAAATGGTAAATACGTTCCTGATGGATTTGAGTTTGGGCAATATGGTGTAAATGATGTAGATGCAGAATTTATTATTCTTTCTGACGATACAAGAGCACCAATAGAATTTAAAACCACAAGAATTGAAAATCGTAAAAGAATGATTAATGGGCGTATGCGTTCATATCATGTTGCAGATAAACTAAGTATAAATCTTTCTTGGACAATGCTTCCTTCACGTTCATATTTTGGTAAACCAAATTTTGATACCACTTACGGAGAATCTGACAAAACAGAGTCTTGCACAAGCGATGGTGGTGCTGGAGGAGTTGAAATTCTTAGATGGTACGAGGATAATCAAGGACCATTCTGGTTATTTTTGTCATATGATAAGTATAGTAATTTTGATGGAACTACAGATAGATATTCTCATTTAGCAGAGTATAGTCAGGTTGTAGAAGTTTACATATCTAATTTTGAATATTCTGTTTTAAAGCGTGGTGGACATACAGATGACTTCTGGAGCATCTCTATCTCATTGGAAGAGGTTTAGTTATGTTTAAAACTTATGACAGCAGTGGTAATGAGACAACAGTTTTAAAAGATTATCTTCTTAACGCACAAACAATAAAAACTCAATCAATTGTTTTAGCGGAATGGAATTTAAATATTGCAGATAATATAGATGAAATTGGTAACTATAGATATAGACCAAATACCCCTGGTTCTAATTTTTACACATTGCCATCTACTTTTACAAAAGAAACTTATAACGATGGAGTTACAGCAAAATATTATGGGGCTACAAATGCAGATATTGTTATTGATGGTTCATATGATATAAGTGATAATCCAATATCAATTTTAGAACAAAACGAAAAAGTAAAATTTTATTATTCTTTAGAAAATTGTTTTAATAGATTTAGACCACGTTCTGGAATTAATAAAGCAGTAAATTATGGAAAAGGTAAATATTCTCATTTTGCAAATCAAAGTATGGCAAGTAGACCCAGATATTATGTTGCAGATAAAACAAATATATTTAAATATTGGACATCATATAGAACTGAAGCAGTTCAAGATGGCGTTGTTGTAACAAATACTGACCGTGGAATATCAAAAACACAAGCATCTCCATCTACAAATGGATACTACATCGATGATGCTGTGCCTTTTGTTGTTTATAAAAATGACATTTATGCCAATAGAATTATTATTAAAATGCAAACTCACGTTGGTGATGTAGATTTAGGAACATTTTATGATAAATTTGGCAAACCTTATTCAGACCCATTTTATGGAAATGCAAATAAAGCAGTTCCCAAAAAATGGAAAATTGATGTTTTGAGAACAAATATTAACTCAGATTTGGTATGGGAGACTGCCAAGACATTAGATAATTATACAATAAATAATGATGGTTATGTAGAACTTGTTTTTGGACCACAAATTCCAACAGAATATCAAAATATATTTGTTTATGCAAATACGTTATCAGATGTCTCAGCATTGCCAGAAAAATCAGTAAATGGTTTTTCTTATTTAATAGAATCAACAAATCAATATAAGATTTGGTTAGATTCTATATCTGGATATGCTACATTTTCTGCGGCATCAGTTTGGCAAACAATAGACGGTTTATCAAACAGAGCAATACCATACGCAGAAGACTTGGTTGATGATGAAACAAGCCTTGCCAGTTATAATTTAAATGATGGATTTTCTAGATATAGAGATTTTGATTTTATTCGTGGTATTCGGGTATCAGTAAGTACAATGAGTAAACAAAATATACCATTTGAACTAATTGAATTATCTCCAAGACTAGCAGTAGACCTATCAGATAAAACAACAGAATTTTCAATTGAAAAGAAAGCCTCAGATTTATCTATAAGCGGTTTACCTTTAGGTGATATTCTTGCATCTACTGGAAAACTATCTATATTTGACTACGACCAAGCATTTGACAAAAACAATACTAAAAGCATTATTCAAAATATTTCTTTTAAAAATTTGCAATTTAAATTTTATCAAAAATTAATTGATGTAAATGGACTCGACTATTTAGTACCAATAAAAACAATGTATTCAGATGGTTTTCCAGAAGAATCATATTCAGACAGAATGCTTGAAATTACTTTAAGAGATTTATTTTTCTATTTTGAATCAACGACTGCTCCAACTGTATTTGTTAGAAATAAAACATTAAGTTATATTATCTCTTTATTGATGGACTCTATTGGATATTCTAATTATGTATTTAAAAGAACTTTAAATGAATCAGATTTTATTATTCCAGATTTCTATATTTCACCAGATAAAACTATATCTGAAATATTGCAAGATTTAGCAAAATCAACACAAGCATCAATATTTTTTGACGAATACAATAATCTTACAATTATGAGCAAGGACTACATGATGCCAACAAGTTTAACTAATAGCGAAACCCAAGGTCGTACAACAGACATTACATTAACTGGTTCTACAGATAATTTAAATTTGGGACTAGCAAATATTGTAGATATTAAATCAGAAAATCACGATATCTATAATGATGGAAAAATTATTTATAATTCTAAATACATTCAAAAAAATGTGTCAGATTTAGAACAGGTTTCTACATTAGATTCTGACAAGGCGTATACATATCAACCAGTTTTGCTTTGGGAATTATCTGCACAAGGTAATAATTCTAACACCACAGACCAAAATACTGCTGGTGGATATAGTTTATCCGCTGTTACACTAGCCGCTGACATAAAAAATGTAGACCCATCAATTATTAATAATAAAATTATAGATAATATTATTAATGTTGGAGAGAGTGTTTATTGGCTAAATAACTATTCTGGATATTTATTTGCTAATGGTGAAATTATTAAATATGATGCAAAAGAATATTCTTTGGTTGGTGTTTCTAGCATCAGCAATGTTTGGATTTCCAGTGAAAGTGATAAAGATTATTATTTTTCAAAAATTAAATATGGTGGAAAACTTTATCCTACAGGAAATATTAGAATTTATACCGAAGTTTCTTACAATACAAATGGAACACTTAATAAAATAATTAAGAATGGTAGAGCACAATTTGGAACTAAACGTATAGCACATACTGCTGGATTGAAAACATCGTCTCCTTGGATAAATAATGTTTCTGGTGCATCAAATGATTTTGAATATTTAAATGGCAATAAACAATTTGGTGATGTTACAACATATAAGGCTGTTTCTGGAACACCTGCTGGAAAAGGTGTACAACTTGGCACAATCTTAGGAGTTCCTACTTATTATGAAGATTATGATTTTCTTAGTACAAGAAATGGAATTATAAAAAATTATTTATCATCATCTTATATAACAGATATTGAAAATAAAACAAGTACAAATAATCTTTTGGGTGCAGTTCAGTCATCTGCACTTGTTGTAAGTGGTAAAAAAGATAACAAAAGAACTTTACCAATAAACTTTATATCATATTCGTATAATGATATAGGAAAACTTTGTAATACTTTTGGAACAAGAATGAGGATTATGGGACAAAAATCTAAAGATTCATTAAGTTTTCAAAGTGCAAATGGCTCTATGCAATATTTTTCAAACAAAGAAGTTAAAATTGGAGATATAAAACAAACTATAAGTATTTCTGGTGGTTCTGGAGGACTTGGAATATTTTTAAATCCAGTAACAAATGCTGGATATTATTTTGAAATAGCATCATTGTCTTCATATTTATCAGGAAATAATTCCAACATGTGGTTTTATAAATTAAAAAGTAAAGGCGAACCACAAAAGACTGATAAAAATGGAGTAGATTTAAATGCTACTTTGGATGTTGCTACACAAAATATATTAAAAAGCAATGTTAATGGTAC
>Ga0194048_10000861_pt1 | contig 14909 bp, 17 predicted proteins | sample JunL225m_MetaG_FD_161685 | JGI IMG/M metagenome (GOLD analysis project Ga0194048, IMG submission 161685) | Anoxic zone freshwater microbial communities from boreal shield lake in IISD Experimental Lakes Area, Ontario, Canada - Jun2016-L222-5m | ecosystem: Environmental > Aquatic > Freshwater >...
GCTCGTGATATTGCGCGACAACCTGCGGCCGCCGATGGATCGGCTGTACGCATTCATCGACGCGATTGTCCAACTCCAACTCGAGGCGCCGGATCGGTGTTGGTCGCCATTCGGCTCGTTGGCTACCGAGATGGGTGACCTCGATGAGGGGTTCCGCCTGCGTATCGCGCAGGTGTTTCGGGTGTGGAGCGATCAACTGCAGGACGTGATTGAGCAGGCACGGGACGAGTTGAGTGCGGATGTGTCCTCGCAGCGGCTCGCGCGGTTCATCGTCTCAACGCTTGAAGGGGCGACCCAGATGGCGCGCATCAAGCGCGACGTCGGAATCGTTCAGGGAGTCGGACTGGATCTCAAGCGGTTCGTCGCTAGCCACCAGAAGCCTCTGATCATCCAATGACCGCCAACGTATTGACTGGGCTCACGCCGCGTGATCCGCGGCGGGCACGGTTTGACCAAGAAGCGCTCGCGCAGCTCGAGGCGCTTTACAGTTTTGCCCTGAAGCTCACGAAAGCCCGTGATGACGCCGAGGATTTGGTGTCGGACACGATGCTCCGTGCCTTCCAGCGGTGGGAGCAGTACAACCTGGGGACGAACATCCGCGCCTGGCTGTTCACGATCCTGTACCACGTATTCGTGAGCCGGAAGCGGCGCGTGGATGCGCGCGAAGTGCAGGCGCCCGAGGACGAGGACGGCTGGGCGCTGCTCAATGCTGTGGGCGAGGCGAACCCCGAGGGGGCGTTCTACGATTCGTTCCTCGACGAGGAAATCACGGGCGCCATCGCCAATCTGCCGGACGAGTACCGGGCGGCGGTGGTGATGAGCGACCTGCACGGTATGCGGTACGCCGAGATTGCGCAGGTGCTGCAGGTGCCGGAGGGAACAGTGAAGTCGCGGCTGTTCCGCGGTCGGCGGATCCTGCAGAAGGAGCTGGTCGGCTACGCGGTGGAAATGGGGTACATCAAGCCGCGTGACGCGCAGGCCGCGGCCCGTGCGTTGGACGACGACTCGCTCGCGGATGGGTCCGCGGTGCTTACACCCGCTTGATCTTGCGACGGTGCCGCGCCGCCTTGGCGCGGTTGCCACAGGTGGCCATCTCGCACCAGCGGCGCTTGCCGTTGCGGCTGGAGTCGTAGAACACCCGCGCGCAGCGCGCATCGGCGCACTGGCGCACGCGGAAGAGCTCCCCCGAGACGAGCGCATCGGCGGCCGACTCGATCACTGGGATCAAGAGCCCGGCGAACACATCGCCCACGGTCACGAAGTTGCGGACGAAGCCGCCGTCGGCCCGCGACTCCACGCGGCGCGTGCCAGCGCTACGTCCGAGAATGCGGTTGATTTCCCCAATCGCGAGTTGCGTGGCCCGATCGGTCTCGTCGGTGCCCTTCTCGGCGAGTGCCCGCAGCACGTTGCGAATGCGTCGCGCTTCGTGGACCGCTGCGCTGGCGGCCGTCGGCTGCTGCTGCGCTCGGCGCACCATCGCGGCTGAGCGTTCGGCGTCGAGGACGCGGGCGGCAGAGAGCCAGCCGATGAAGCCGTCGAACGAATCGAGGACGTCATTGCGGCCCGGCCGGCGCGCGCGGAGCGCATCGGCACTGTTGACGAAGTCGAGCCAGAGTCGCTCGCCCACAAAAATTAGTGAATCCGGCGTCGAATCGAGGATTGGCGCAGTCGGTTGGAGGACTGATGTCATGACGGACCCAGGGTGTGGGAAGAAAGGTAACGCGACATAACTTTCGGGACGTGCTGTGGCACTGGCATTTGTTTGGTGAACCCAACCCGCGATCTCATGCTGCTTTCGGACATTCGCACCATCGCCGTTGGCTCGTTGAACCCCGTGAAGGTTGCGGCGGCGCGCGCCGTGCTCGAACCACTCACGGTCGATACGCACTTTATCAACATATCGGTGCCGTCGCAGGTCCCCGACCAACCGATGGGGGACGAGGAGACGATTCTCGGGGCACGCAATCGTGCGCACGCGGCGCTGGCCGCCACGGGGGCTGACCTTGCGGTCGGGATCGAGGGTGGCTGCGTCGACAGTGCCGAGGGGATGCGCTGTTGTGCGTGGGCGGTGGTGGTCGACCGGACCGGCCGGGTGGGGACAGGCGGCTCGTTGGCGATGCCGCTGCCGCCGAGTGTTGCCGCGATGATTCGCGAGGGGATGGAGTTGGGCCACGCGATCGACGCGCTCGTGGCGCAGCACAATACCAAGCATGGGGCCGGGGCGGTCGGCATCTTGACCGCGGGGCTCGTGGACCGGCAGCGGGCGTATGAGATTCTCGTGACGTACGCGCTCGCGCCATTCCTCACGCCCGAGTACTGGGCGTAAGCGCCGTTGATGGGGCGGGGCGGGTGATGGAGCACGAGAGGAGGCGCAGTCACGGCGGTCGCACGGGATGGTGAGGAACTCGAGCGCCGGTGTCGCGTACGCGCTCTGCCTCAGTAGGTTATCAGTGTGTTGGGCGCGAGGTGTCGGACAACAGGCGTGTCCAGTATAGGGGTTTCCCCTACTTTCATTGACCGGAAGAATCGCCATGCCCCGTGAATCACTCCTGCACTCCCTGCCGCCGGCCCGGACCGTAGAGACGATGGAGCGGGTGCGCTGGAACGACAGCGACCCGTTCGGGATCATCTACTACGGGGCGTACGTCCGGCTCTTTCAGGTGGGGGAGGAAGAACTGTTTCGGGCGGCGGGGCTCCCGTTCAAAGAGCTCCGGTTGGGGCGTGGGGTGTGGATTCCTCGCAAGGCGCTCGAGGCAGAGTTCCACTCGCCGGCGGAGCTCGACGAGGAGGTCGTGGTCCGGAGCTGGTTCGCGCGGATTGGGCGGACGGCGATCACCATCCGGTTTGATGTCCACCGGGCTGAGGACATGGTGCACCGGGCGAGTGGTGCGCTCACGGTGGTCAGCGTGCATAAGGAGTCCATGACCCCCCAGCCGCTCCCCGACGACGTCCGGGAGAAGCTGCTGCGGTTCAGCGCCTAGCTGGGCGGTCACCGGTACGGCAAAATCGCCCCGTTTCGGCTATCTTTCTCCCACGATGCCGACCAGCGATCCGTCGACCTATTTCCGAAAGGGATTCGGGCTCAAGTCTGAGATCCAGAACTCCCTCGCCAGCGACTACACCGGTCGCCTTGTGGACCTTCTCCGCTCGCGTGACTACACGCTCGATGCGGGAGGGGTAACCGTCCGATTGGCCAAAGAGTTTGGCTTCTGCTACGGCGTCGAACGAGCCGTGGAGTACGCCTATCAAGCGCGCGCCAAGTTCCCGGATCGCCGGATTTTTCTTGCGGGGGAAATCATCCACAACCCGCACGTCAACAACAAGCTGAGCGAAATGGGGATCGAGTTCCTGTCGGCCAACGACAAGGGGTTCGACTACTCCCAGGTGCGGCCCGAGCACGTGGTGATCCTGCCCGCGTTCGGGGTGACCATTGGTGATTTTGAGACGCTGCGTGCGATCGGTTGCGTGATGGTCGATACCACCTGCGGGTCGGTGCTGAATGTGTGGAAGCGCGTGGACGCCTATGCACGTGACGGCTACACCTCGTTGATCCATGGCAAGTACTACCACGAGGAAACGCGGGCGACGGCGTCGCAGGTGGAGCGGTATCCTGGCGGCAGCTATCTCGTGGTCCGCAACATGGAGCAGGCGCAGGAGGTGTGCGCATACATCGAGGGGCGCGGCATGTCGCGCGAGGCATTTCTCACCAAGTACAGCAAGTGTGCGGGTCCGGACTTCGACCCCGATGTGCATCTGCAGCGGATCGGCGTGGCGAACCAAACCACCATGCTCGCGCGGGAGTCGCTCGCGATTGGCGTCGAAGTAGGGCAGTCTATGGCGCGCCGCTACGGCGAGGACGTGGTCCGCGACCACTTCCGTACCTTCGACACGATCTGCAGCGCGACGCAGGACCGCCAAGATGCGGTGAACGAACTGTTGGTTGAGCCGCTCGATGTGATGCTCGTGGTGGGTGGCTACAACTCGAGCAACACCATTTCGCTTGCGGCGCTGTGCGCAGAGCGCGTAACGACGTACCACGTCGCAGATGCCTCGTGCTTGGATGTTGAGCGCGGCTCGGTGCGGCACATGGCACCGGGGACGACCACCGAGATTGAGACGGAGGGGTGGCTCGCCAAGGATGGGCCAATCCGTGTGGGGCTCACCGCGGGCGCGAGCACGCCGAACAACAAGATTGGCGAATCGGTCGCGCGGGTCTTTGCGAGCCGGGGTGTGGACCCGGCCACGATTGGCTGAGCAGCTGGGATTCGCCGAGTTGCACGGCGGCGGATCACGCGTCGTCCTGATGCCCGCACTCGGCGGTCGGATTCGCGAGCTCACGATTGATGGGCGGCAGTGGCTGTGGCACAATCCGGAGATCCCGTGTGCAGTGCCGGCAGCTGACGCCACCTCCTACGTCCTCGCGGCCGACTCGGGCGGTTGGGATGAGTGCGTGCCGACGATTGCTCCGTGCACGGTGGATGGGGTCACGCTTGTCGATCACGGCGATCTCTGGGCGCAGCGCGCTGCGGTGGCGATCGAAACGCTTCCCGAGGGACAGCGCGCCACCTGCGAGTGGACGGGGCGTGCGTACCCATTCCGGGCGCGTCGCACCGTGACGGTAACGCCAACAGGCGCGGTGCGGTTTGACTACGCGCTCACCAATACGGGTACCGAGCGACGGCCGTTTCAGTGGGCGACGCACCCGCTGTTTCCACTGACGGCGGAAACGCGGCTTGAACTTCCCGAGGGCGCGGAGATTCGCATTGACGCACACCACGGCATGCCGAGTGTCGCTCCCAAGGGAGGGCCGCCGATGCCGCCGATGGAGGCGCGGGTCTGGCCGCACGTGCTGATTGGCGGTGTGCCGCGCGATCTGACGCGCCCGTTCGTGGGGCTCGAGCAGGGGCAGGCCTGTATGCTGTTCGTGCAACTGCCGCGCAGCCGGACCACGCTGGCGATTGAACAAGAGGGGAAGCGGTTGGAGTTCGGCGTGGATGGTGCACAGACGCCGTGGGTCGGCCTTTGGGTCAACCGTGGCGGCTGGTCGCCGTTTCCTCCGCGCACCTCACTGTGGGCGCGACTAACCACGCGCCGCCGCACGCCGTACTGCAACTTTGCGATTGAGCCATGCTTTGCCGCGACAGGCGCAGTGGCGGCCGCGGTGGCCGATGGGAGTGCGCTCTGGCTCGGGCCGGGGGAGACGCACGTATGGGACATGACACTGACTGGGAGCACGTGATGACAGAGACACCAACGGGACGCGCCGCAGAGTTGATCGAAACGCTCGGGCTCACGCCACATCCTGAAGGCGGATATTTCCGCGAGATTTTTCGCTCACGTCGCATGGTGCGCACGGATGATGGACGGTCCGAGCGCTGGGCGGCCACGACGATCTATTATCTGCTCGCCGCTGGTGATTTTAGTCGTCTCCACCGCGTCGCGTCGGACGAACTCTGGCATTTCTACGAGGGCGCGCCGCTCGAGTTGCATATGCTGAATCAGCAGTCGAGCGAGCATCGCGCACTCCATCTTGGCCCCGTAGGCGCCGACAGCAGTCCGGTTCGCGTTGTGCCCGCGGGCGCGTGGCAGGCGGCCCGTTCGCTCGGGGCGTACTCGCTCGTGGGGTGCACGGTGGCACCGGGCTTTGAGTTCTCCGATTTTCGCCTGATGTCTGCCGAGCCAAGCACGGCAAAGTCGACTCGTGAAAATTTCCCAGCGCTAATTCCGTTCCTCTGATGCGCGCACCGTCTGGGCCTCAGATGCAGCTGGACACCAATCGGCGGATGTGAGCGTGACGCGGACGCGTGCGATTGACGAACTGCTCGTCGGGCTGATTGACTATGCCGGGCTCTTTCCGCCTGCCGCACTGGGTATGCGCGATGCGGTGCACGCCTTTGCGCAGTATCGCGCTGGAGCGGATGCTTGGGCGCTTGGGCGCTTCGTGGTGCCCGTGGCGCGGCTCGCCGAGTTCAGTGCGGAGGCAACGGCACTGCTCACCGAGGGGAATCCCTGGCGGTTGTCGGTTCTTGCGGGAATCGCCGATGCTGAGATGATTGCGCAGTTCAATGGGTCGCACGCTGGTCGCGCCGTGATAGACAGCATTGAAGCGAAGGCCACGACGATTGACGAGATCCATGCACTGGCCGCGCTGGCAGGAGCCGAGCGACTTGTGTACGTGGAGATTCCGCTCGGTGGTTCCACTGATGCGCTGATCGATGCCATGGCTACGCACGGGCTTCGCGCAAAGGTGCGCACCGGCGGCGTCACGGCCGAGGCATTTCCTGCGGCGCTGGCTGTTGCGCACTTTTTGTTGTCGTGCGCGCGTGCTGGTGTGGCGTGCAAGGCCACGGCAGGGCTGCACCACCCGGTGCGGGGCGAGTATCGGTTGACCTACGCGCACGATGCAGCGTCGGGCACCATGTTCGGTTTTCTCAATGTGATGTGCGCATCGATGCTCATTGGGGATGGACTGCCAATGCAGGATGCGGTGGCGCTGTTGGACGAGCGAGATCCCACGGCATTTCACGTCAGTGATGACGGCATTCGCTGGCGTGACTGGCTGGTGCCTGTCGCGGATATTCGCGCGGCACGCGCTCGCGCTGCAAACTCCTTTGGCTCCTGTTCGTTTGAAGAGCCGATTCACGACCTCAAGCAACTGGCGATGCTGTGACGAATACGTCCAACCACTCGATGCTCGACGAGACGCACGATCCGCTCCTCCAGTCGTGGGTGGAGGGTGCCAATGACCGTGTGACGGACTTCCCGATTCAGAATCTTCCCTTCGGCGTGTTTCGGACGGCCGCAGCGCACACGCCGCGGGTTGGAATCGCGATTGGGGACCATATTCTGGATTGTGCCGCTGCGGTGCGCGTGGGGTTGTTCGATGCGTTGCCCGACGCAGGCCGTGACGCGTTGGGTGCAACGTCGCTGAACCCGCTGATGGCGCTGGGGCGCGACGGTGCGCGCGCGGTCCGCCATCTGGTGAGCCGACTGTTGCGGACCTCCGGTGATGAGGCGGGGCGAGCACAGCCGCTGCGCGCGCAGATTCTCGTGCCGATGCCAGACGCCACCATGCTGCTCCCGGCACAGATTGGCGACTACACGGACTTCTACGCCTCCGTGCATCATGCGACAAACATCGGGGTGATGCTGCGCCCCGATCAACCGCTGATGCCGAACTACAAGTGGATTCCGATCGGGTATCATGGTCGCGCGTCGAGCGTGGTACTGAGCGGAACGGCCGTTCGCCGGCCGGCCGGACAGTTGCGCCCTGATCCCGCGGTTGATCCGATCGTCGCGCCGACGCGCAGTCTCGATTACGAACTCGAGTTGGGCGCGTTTGTCTGTGGTGAGAATGCGACGGGTCAGCCGGTGCCCCTCGAGCGCGCGGAGTCGCGTCTCTTTGGCATCTGTCTGCTCAACGATTGGTCGGCGCGTGATATGCAGGGGTGGGAGTATCAGCCGCTCGGCCCGTTCCTGGCCAAGAGCTTTGCGACATCGGTGTCGCCGTGGGTCGTGACGCTCGACGCACTCGCGCCCTATCGGTGCGAGTCGTATGTGCGTCCGGAGGGAGATCCCGCGCCGTTGCCGTATTTGTCCAATGCCCACGACGCAGCGCAGGGCGCCATTGATATTCGCCTCGAAGTCTGGCTACAGAGCGCGGCCATGCGCGCGTCAGGGACTCCCGCGGTCCAGCTCTGTGGTGCCGATTTCCGGACGATGTACTGGACATTCGCGCAGATGCTGACGCATCATGCATCGAATGGATGCAACCTGCGCCCTGGCGATCTGCTCGGCAGTGGAACGGTGAGCGGACCGGGTGCAACGGAGCGCGGCTCCATGATGGAACTCACGTTGCGCGGCAAGACACCGGTCACGTTGCCGAGCGGCGAGACGCGGGCGTTCCTGATGGATGGCGACGTTGTGGAGTTTCGAGGGTGGTGCGGGCGCGACGGTGCGGTGCGCATCGGGTTTGGTGAGTGCCGCGGCGAAGTGATATCCGCGGAATAGGCTCGCGGTCCAACGACGGAGGCCCGGATGCACGGTGTGTGGCAGGACATGATGGTGACGGGCATTCCCGTGGCAGAGAAAGTCGTGCGCACGATTGCCGTGTACGCGTTCTTGGTGGCGGGGCTGCGGTTGTTTGGCAAGCGCGAGCTGGGGCAGTTGAATCCGCTCGACTTTATTGTGCTGTTGCTCCTCTCCAACACCGTGCAGAACGCCATCATCGGAAACGACAACTCGCTGCTCGGCGGGTTGCTCGGCGCGGCGGTGCTCTTTCTCGTGAATGAGGCGCTCGTGCGGTTCGTGTTCCGCCACCCGCGGGCGCGTCGGTTGATTGAAGGACGGCCAGACGAGTTGATCAAGGACGGGAAGATTCTTCGAGCCGCGCTCCGTCGCAACATGATTACGCGCGAAGAGTTGGAGACCGCTGCGCGGAAGCAGGGGATTGAGCATTTGCACGATGTGGAGAGTGCGCGGTTAGAAGTGAGTGGCTCGTTGAGTTTTGCGTTGCACGAGCCTGGCACTGCGGGACTGCAGCATGAGGCGGTGATGGCGCGGCTCGCCGCGATTGAACTCCGACTGGCGGCGATAGCGCCGAACACCCGTGCATAAGGGTGTTCGGATGGTCGTTGTTCAGAACGATCGCTGAGGCCTGTGACGGACATCGAGACGCCTGCCCCGACTCCGTCTGCGACGCCACCGGTCGCCGACGGCTATGGCCCTCGAGCGCAGGCGTATCGCGCGTTTCGTCCGCGGTATCCGCGGGCATTGTTCCACTATCTGGCCACCGTCACGCATGACAACCGGAGTGCGTGGGATGTGGGTGCTGGAAATGGTCAGGCGGCGGTCGGTATCGCCGAGCGCTGGGCGCGCGTGCTCGCGACGGATCCGAGTGAAGAAATGATTGCGATGGGCGTGGCGCATCCACGGGTGCGGTACGCGGTGGCGACGTATGACTCGGGGCTGCCGGATCATTCGGTGTCGCTGGTGACCGTCGCACAGGCGCTCCATTGGATGGATGCGACGGCGTTGATGCGGGAAGTGCGTCGGGTGCTCGTGCCGGGAGGAATTTTTGCGGCATGGTGCTATTCGCGCTGTCGGTTGAGCGATCCCCTCGACGCGGTGGTGGACCAGTTCCATCGGGTCACGGTGGGTTCGTATTGGCCCCCGGAGCGCCGGATGGTGGATGACGGGTATCGTGCGATTGCCCTCCCGCTGGATGAACATGTGCCGCCCCCGTTTGACATGGTTGAGGATTGGACGTACGAGACCTTTCGCCAGTACGTGCGCACCTGGTCGGGACTGGTGCGGTATGTGGAGGCGCGAGGGGAGGAGGCGGTCCTCACGTTTGAGCAGGAGCTCCTCGAGGGGTGGGGGAAGCCAACCGTCCGTCGTCAGGTGCGCTGGCCGCTCTCGTTCCGGATTGGTGAGGTCCGGTAGCGTTGGTGGTGGACTTGTCGCTGGGTGCGGCCCCTATCATAGTTCAAAGACCTCTAGCACCTAGGACCGATGCCCCCCGCTAAGCAGTCTGCCGCAAAGGACGACGTCGCTGTTGCACCGTCGTTGATCGAAGTTGCCGATGCGCTGTTGCGCGCGGCCGTCGAAGCCTCCCGCCAGCACGAGCGTGTGGGCCGACTGCTCTCGAAGGGTTGGCTCGACGACGAGCTGAAGCATGTGGCCCAGATGTGCGATGCGGCGGTGGGACATCTCACCGTCTGTGCCGACACGTACGAGCAAGCGGCCGCGCAGGGCAAGGGCGCGCTCGACGAGTCGGTGTGGCATACCGCCAACAGTCTGTGGCATGCGAGCCGTGACACGGCCCGCCGCCACGATCTGCGCGCGACGCTGGTCAAGCGACTCGGCAAGCACACCGCGGAGCAGCTCCAGCAGGTGCAGGTGGAGTTTGAGCTCCAGGCGTCGTCGTTGCTTGCTATGCGACAGGAGATTGCCGCCTATCGGAAGCTTCGGCCCGACGCGCAGTAGTCGCCGTAGGTGCCGTAGTCGCCGGAAGCCTCGGAACGTTGCCCGCGATGTGGGGTGTGAGAGAGGTCGCGTAGTAGCTCTGTGACGATGCGCTCACCATTCAGCACGGACTGATTCGAGCTATGGAACGGATTGCTCAGCACGCGGCCGCGCCGTCTGCGAACCCCGCGGTGCCCCCGTGCGCTGGCCTCTGTGAGGCGCTCGAGGCGAAGCGCGAGGGGGTGAGTCGGCGCGCGTTTGTGTCGGCCGCGTCATTGGCTGCGGCGGTCGCCATCCTGGAGGCATGTGGCGCGTCTGGCGCGACCAGTCCCGGCGGCAGCGGTGGACCGATCACGGTCTCGTTGGCCAGCTACTCCGCGCTTGCGGCGGTTGGTGGTGTGGCGCGCGTGGACGGCGGGTCGGGGAGTCCCACGGCGCTCGTTCGCACGGGGGCGAGCACCTTCGTGGCGTTGTCACTGGTGTGCCCGCACGCCGGTACGAGCGTTGCCTACACCGGCAGTGGCTGGACCTGCCCGAACCATGGCGCACGATTCACGACGACGGGCACCTGGTCGGGCGGCCAAGGGGCGTCGAGTCTCTCGTCCTTTGCCACGGCGTACGATGGTGTTGCCGGGACTGTGACGATCAGCCGTCCGTCCTAAGGGGCCTCTCATCTGACGCGGGCTCAGTCGAGTGACTGAGCCCGCGTGTTTTATTCCTCCAGCGCAGCCCACCGCGCGATGGCGGTATCGAGGACTTTGAGCGCGTCAGCCAACTGCTTGTCGAGTTGGCCGGCGCGTTTTGCATTGGCCCCGGTTCCGTCGTACAGGGCAGGATTTTCGAGCTCGCGGCGGATTTCGGCGACCTTCTCTTCGGCTACAGTCACATCTTTTTCTGCTCGTTCCGCCGCACGCTTGGCATCGCGGCGTGCCGCGTGATCCTGATGCTGCGACGACGCATTCTGCTTGGCCTTGGCTTTGTCCTGCTCCTTGCGCGTATCGTTGGCCAGTGCGGCGGCTGCGCGTTCGGCGAGCGCCGCGTTCTTGAGATCCTGCTCCCACTCGGCGAAGGTGCCCGTGTAGTCGACCATCTTCTCACCGTTGAAGGCCCAGACGCGTGTCGCCAGTTCGCGAAGGAGCGCGCGATCATGGGAGACGAGGAGCACGGAGCCGTCGTATTCGTCGATGGCATCTTCGAGCGCCTCGATGGATTCCACGTCGAGGTGGTTCGTCGGCTCGTCGAGAATGAGGAGATTCGCGCGCTGGAGCACGATGATGCCCATCGCGAGTCGGGCGCGTTCGCCGCCGGAGAGGGAGCGGGTGGAGCGAAAGACCTCATCGCCGGAGAAGCCGAACATGCCCAAGTGATTCTGGATCGAACCACGGCTCCAGAGGGGACGGAGGTCGTTGATGATGTCGTAGAGCGATTGGTCGAGCGGGAGTTGGTCGAGGTCTTGGCGGAAATAGGCCGCGTTGACGGAGCCGCCGAGTTTGACTTCGCCTTCGTCTGGGGTGCGCTCCCCGATGAGGGTCTTGATGAAGGTCGATTTTCCTGCGCCGTTGGGGCCCACGAGCGCGATGACATCGCCGCGGTTGGCGGTGGCGCTGAAGCCCCGCACGAGGGTGCGCTCGCCCATGCGGATCGTGAGCTTCTCGGCGACGATCACGCGGTCACCGCCCCGATCGTCCGACTCGAGGCGGAGGATCATGACGCCACCTTCGCCCGGGGGCGGGGTGAGGCGCGGAAGGCGATCCAGGCGTTTACGGCGTCCTTTGGCCTGCGCGGTATTTTGGCCGGCCAGGTTGCGGCGGATGTAGTCCTCTTCTTTGGCGATCATCTTGCGCTGCTGCTCGAGCTGGCGTTCCTGGGCGAGTCGGCGCTCGGCGCGTTGGACCACGAACTGGGAGTAGCCGCCGCGGTAGCTGAAGCCGGTCCCCCCTTCAAGGTGGAGCACATGGTCGACGACTTCGTCGAGGAAGGCACGATCGTGACTGATGACGACGACCGTCTCGTCGAGCTCGCGCAGGTAATCCTGCAGCCAGGTGGTGGTCTCGAGGTCGAGGTGGTTGGTGGGTTCGTCGAGGAGCAGGAGGTCGGCGGGCGAGACCAGCTGGGCGGCCAGCCCAAGGCGGCCACGTTCGCCGCCGCTCAGCGTTTTGACCAGCTGTGACTTGGCTTTGTCGGCGTCGAAGCCCAGGCCTTGCAGGACCGCGTCGACGCGAGCGTGGAAGGTGTAGCCACCCTCGTTGGCGAACCGCTCCATGTCATGCCCGTATTGCTCGAGCAGGGCCTCGGGGGCTTTTTCGCCAAGTTCGGCCAGCGTGAGGGCTGTTTCGGCGAGGGTGATTTCGAGCTGCATCACCTCGGCGTAGGTGCGTGCGGCCGCGGCCCAGACCGTGGTGGCGTCGCCGAAGTCGCGATGCTGGTCTAGGAGGGAGACTCGGAGCCCCGGCATGCGGGCGACTGCGCCCGACGTGGGGGTTAGCGCACCCGTGATGACCTTGAAGACGGAGGTCTTTCCGCAGCCGTTACGGCCCACGATCCCCCAGCGCTCGCCCTTGGCGACGGTGAAGGTCACCCCGTCTAAGAGGGTGGTGGCACCGAATTCGATGCCGACGTTGGAGAGGGAGAGGAGAGTCACGAGGGAGAGATTGCGCGGTGGGGCGGGGGTGAGGCTCAATCCCGCCACAACCGGTGTATGGAGTGTTAGATTCTGCGCAATTGTTGCTCGCGCAGTGTGCGGTGCGTCACGGAGCGGGCGATGGCGCCTAGGTACAATTAAGCTGTGACCGAAGCGTTATCCGGTTCGACGGTTTTGACGCCGCTGTATCGGTAAGCTTCCGGTGTAATCTACTCGGAAAGCTGGCCGCGACGACGCGGTTGCTGGCCGTGATGCTGAGCTCGAGCAGTCTTCCTTACCCCCGGATGCATCTATGATTCATCTCATTCTGGCAGTACTGGTCCAGGCGACTGACAGCTCGTCGGCTGTCGCCCAGCGTCCTGAGGTGTCCGACCGCCCGTTGTTTGCGGCGGTTGGCGCGCCGCGGGTGGAGCTCGGGACTGACCCGATGCTGAGCATTGCCAGCGATACCACCACGCCGAAAAAGAAAAAGGTGGTGATTGAATACAGCGACTGGTACGAGACGCGGTTGACGATTCACCGCTATTCGAGCTGGGCGATGCTTCCGCTGTTTGTGGGGCAGTATGTGACCGGTACCACGTTGATTCAGAAGGGGACTGATGCCCCGCAGTGGGTGAAGACCACGCACCCCATTCTTGCGACCGGGGTGGCGGCGTTGTTTGCCACGAACACCGTGACCGGCGCCTGGAACTGGTGGGAAGGGCGCGCGGATCCCACCGCCCGTGGGTGGCGAACCACCCATTCGGTGCTGATGCTGCTGGCAGATGCGGGCTTCACCTATGTCGGACTGGTGTCGGGGCAAGCCAAGCAAAATGGGGATGTTCGGAATCGCCATAAGCAGGCGGCCATCATTTCCGGATCGTTGGCGGTCACCTCGTGGGTCATGATGCTGAAACCCTTTCGACAGGACTGACACCTATGGCTGATCTTGACGGAGTGGCGTCTGCTGGATGCGGTGGAAGCTGCGCCTGTGGGGCCGGTGGTGTCGATCGCCGCACGTTCGTTGCGAAGGGCACATTGGCGGTGGTCGCGGCGCTGCTGGCTGAAGCGTGCGGCACGGGGGTGTGGGAAGCGGTCGCTCCGACGAGCCTGAACCTGGGGACCGGTGTGGGCGTCAAAGTGTCCAACTTCCCGGCACTCAATGCGGTCGGGGGGATCGCTCGGGTGGACGGCGGTACCGGCGCGCCGCTCGCCGTGGTGCGCACCGGCACGGCGACATACACCGCGTTCTCGCTGTCGTGTCCGCACCAGGGGACGACCGTGAATGTCACGGCCACGGGCTTCAGTTGCCCCAACCACGGGGCGCTGTTCAACTCGGCGGGCACCTGGACTGGCGGGCAGGTTACCGGCAACCTCGTGAGCTACACCACGCAGTACAACGCAACCACGGGGCTCCTCACCATCGCAGGCACGCCCGTGACCACGCCGACGACCACCCCGACGACTCCGTCGTCGCTCGTGGTCACACTGAGCGCCTTTCCCGCGCTGGCGACGGTGGGCGGCATCGCACGCGTCGACAACGGTACCGGCACGCCGGTCGCACTGGTGCGTACGAGCACTACGGCATTTACGGCGTTGTCGATGACGTGCCCGCACCAAGGAACAACCGTACAAATCACATCCGGCAGCTTTACCTGTCCGAACCACGGGGCGCGTTTTGCCTCGACCGGTGCATGGACCGGGGGGCAGTCGGCGACTGCGCTTCCCTCCTTTGCCACGGTGTATGACAGCGCGAAAGGCACGGTGACCATCAGCGTCACCGGGAGCTCCACGGGAGGCGGCGGACGCGGGGACGGCTGATAGACGGTTACTGACGGGTGGTTCGGTTCGTGACCCTCGATTCGCCCCCCGTGTGTTCGCCCCGCTCGAACGTTAGCTTTTCAAAGTGATTGTGCTGCATAAATCGGGGCCTCCTTGCTCCGGTTGACGCCTGAAGGAGGAGTTCCGGATGTCCATAATCGAAACAGTTGTCGGGTTGGCCAAGCCGTGGGCGGATCTGTACGGGCATTCGAAGCCGCTCGCCACGGTGGTCACTTTCGGCCATGTCGCCGGCATCATGGTGGGCGGAGGCTTTGCAATGGCCTCGGATCGCTCCGCACTCCGCGCCATCAAGGGGAGCGACGAAGACCGCCGCCGCGTGCTCGCCGATTTCTCTTCGATTCACCGCCCGGTGCTGATTTCGCTGACGCTCGTGGTGGTCTCGGGCGTCCTGATGATGCTCGCCGATGCGGAGACCTTCTTGTCGTCGCCGGTGTATTACCTAAAAATGGGCTCGTTCGTGCTGCTGATGGCGAATGGGTTC
>Ga0194048_10000863_pt1 | contig 14888 bp, 13 predicted proteins | sample JunL225m_MetaG_FD_161685 | JGI IMG/M metagenome (GOLD analysis project Ga0194048, IMG submission 161685) | Anoxic zone freshwater microbial communities from boreal shield lake in IISD Experimental Lakes Area, Ontario, Canada - Jun2016-L222-5m | ecosystem: Environmental > Aquatic > Freshwater >...
TCGCGATACTGCGATGGGAATGTTGGAAGAGATGAAGCGCTTATGTGAGAACGATCTTGCTGCATCTTTCGTTGATGGTGATCGAATCGGTGCTGTACTCAATCGTGCAACTGGCGATGTCAATCTGCCTGCAAGTTTTATTAAATCGTATAAGTCATATGTCGATGGCGAATGGTGGCGCCTTGATGCACCTGTTGATTTAGGTGGAATGAAAATTCCACAATCTGTCCGTTGGGCAATTGCTGAAATGGTTCTTGGTTCTAACCCTGGAATTCATCTCTATGCATCTGGTTATGCATTCGCGCAGGTTGCTTATGTTTTAGGAACAGAAGATCAGAAGATCATGGCAAAGCACATGGTCGAACGTCACTGGGGCGCAACGATGCAACTTACCGAACCTGATGCAGGTTCAGATGTTGGTGCAGGTCGTACTAAAGCTGTGCGACAGGCAGATGGAACGTGGCACATCACAGGAAATAAGCGATACATCACTTCGGGGGATGCAGATTTCTATGAGAATGTGATGCACTTTGTACTCGCTCGCCGCGAAGGTGGTGGACCAGGAACAAAAGGTTTATCACTCTTCCTCATTCCAAAGTTTATGTTTGATCTAAAAACTGGAGATCTGGGAAAGCGCAACGGTGTCTATGTCACAGCGCTTGAAGATAAAATGGGTCTCAATGTTTCAGCAACCTGCGAAGTAAATCTCGGCGAGAAAGAACCTGCTGTGGGTTACTTACTAGGCGATGTGCATCAAGGTATTGCACAGATGTTTAAGATTATTGAATTCGCCCGCATGATGGTCGGCACTAAAGCGATTGCAACTCTCTCAGCCGGTTACCGACAAGCACTTGCCTACGCCAAGACTCGTGTGCAGGGCGGCGATATGAAGGTCATGAACGATAAAGCCAGCCCGCGTGTAACCATTATCAAGCACCCAGATGTGCGTCGTTCGCTGATGGTGCAGAAGGCTTACTCCGAAGGTATGCGCGCACTTGTTCTCTACACCGCATCCATCCAAGATGAGATTGATCTAGCTCGCGCTGCAGGAGACGCTGAGAAACTCGAAACTATGGAGAAGCTCAACGACTTACTTCTTCCGGTTGTAAAGGGATTTGGTTCTGAAAAATCATGGACACTTCTCGGTACCGAGTCCCTCCAAACATTTGGTGGTGCAGGATTTACTCGAGATTGGCCACTCGAGCAATATGTTCGCGATGCCAAGATCGACACCTTGTATGAAGGCACCACTGCTATTCAAGGGCTCGACTTCTTCTTCCGTAAAGTTGTTAAAGATGGTGGTCGCTCACTTGGTCTGTTAGGAAAAGAGATTCAAGCATTCACAGAAACCGGTGGGGCACATGCTGCTGAAAAGCAGGCGCTCTCTAAAGCGCTCGGTGATCTCAATGGAATCATTGGTGTTCTTGTCGGTCATGCCATGGCATCACAAGAAAATTCTGAAGAGATTTACAAGGTTGGACTCAATACTTCTCGTGCGCTCATGGCAGTGGGTGATGTCATCATCTCTTGGTTACTTCTTCGCCAAGCAGATATTGCAGCTGAAAAGTTAGCTGCAGGTGCTGGCAAAGATACTGATTTCTACACTGGCAAAGTTGCATCGGCAAAGTTCTTTGTCACAACAGTGCTTCCTCACATCACAGCCGATCGCAAGATTGTGGAAGCAACTGATTCTGCAATCATGGAGCTATCTGAGTCAGCTTTCTAAGTAATTCAGTTAGACTCCGCAGGTGCTCACCAAACATCGTGGGGAATTTCTCCTTGTCCTGGGAGCTTTCTTCTTCTCACTCTCTGGCATCGTTGTTACCGTTGTCATGAAACACCTTCCAGCGCTGCGCCTGGCTGAAGTTCGTTCAGTTTCTGCAGTAGTCATTCTCGGCACCTATGTACTTTTTACTCGCCCTGAAATTATCAAGGTAAAGAAATCTGAAATCCCGCGGTTGGCTCTTTATGGCGTGGTGGGCTTTGCCTTTGTGAACTTCGGCTACTTGTATGGCATCCAACGCGGAGTACCGCTGGGCCTTGTCCTGATTATCGAATTTACAGCGCCAATCTGGATCGCGCTCTGGATCAAAATTGTTCGCAGAGGTTTTGTTGCAAACGAGATGTGGCTGGCCGTTGCGCTTTCATTCACTGGCCTCATTCTTGTTGCAAAGGTCTGGGAAGGCTTCACCTTTGATCTCTTGGGACTTATCGCAGCGTCTCTCTGTGCATTCTGCCTCGCCGCGTACTTCTTGATGAGCGAACGAATCGGTAAGAACCGTGAGCCGATTGCAACGATGATCTTTGGAATGGGTTTTGCATCAATCTTCTGGTTGGTTGTTCTGCCACCATGGTCATTTCCCTTTGAAGTATTTTCTATGCAGATGGACCTTGGTGGAATCGCTGCAGGCACCATGCTTCCCGGGTGGTTACTTATTGGCGCAGCTGCAATCTTTGGAACCGTTGTTCCTTACATGCTTGTCTTATCAGGAATGAAGATGTTGACTGCATCGACAAGTAGTGTAATTGGAATGCTTGAACCAGTTATCGCAGGTGCATTTGCATGGATCTGGTTCGGACAGAGTTGGGATTTCATTCAACTTATAGGAGCGGCAATTGTTTTGGTCGGAATTTATTTAGCAGACCGCGCTAAAACCGTAAAGTAAAACTACTCGTTCCAACCACCATCGCCAGGTGATGACGGTTGTACATCTGTTGGTCCTGATGATTGTGTGAAGTCGCGACCTGAACCAACATTGGGCGCCATATCGAAGAAGCGCGCAAAGTGAAGTTGTGCAGATACTGTAATCGTGCGCGTTGGTCCGTTACGGTGCTTTGCAACGATGAAATCTGCTTCACCTGATCGGTTCTGTGAGTCATACATATCATCGCGGTGCAACAAGATAACAACGTCTGCATCTTGTTCAATGGAACCAGATTCACGAAGGTCAGAGAGCATCGGCTTCTTATCTGATCTCTGTTCTGGTGAACGGTTGAGCTGAGAGATAGCGATAACAGGGACATTGAGCTCTTTCGCCATCAACTTAAGGTGGCGAGAGAATTCAGATACTTCTTGCTGGCGGTTTTCAACGCGCTTACCTGATGACATCAGCTGCAGGTAGTCGATGACAATGAGTTTAAGATCGTGGCGCTGCTTAAGACGTCGCGCCTTTGCGCGGATCTCCATCATGGAAAGGTTGGGTGAATCATCGATAAATAACGGTGCATCAGAAATTTCACCCATACGGCGTGCAAGCTTTGCCCACTCTTCATCGCTGAGTTGTCCTGAGCGAATATTGTTAAGACCAACGCGAGCTTCTGCAGACAACATGCGCATAGTGATTTCGGATTTCGACATTTCGAGAGAGAAGATGACAGCTGCTTGATTTTCGTGAATTGATGCATGGCGCGCAATATCAAGGCCGAGCGTTGACTTACCGACAGCAGGACGCGCTGCGATGATGATCATGTTGCCTGGGTGGAAACCGTGAGTAAGTAAATCAAGATCACGGAAACCTGATTTAACTCCTTCGATACCAATACCTTTTGAGATTGCTTCGATTTCGTCGAGGGCTGCCGGTAGCAAAGTGCTGAGCTGTACATAATCTTCTGATGCACGTCGTTCAGTAACTGCATAGACCTCAGCTTGCGCAGCATCGACTGCATCATCGACCTCGCCACTTTGGTCGTAACCGAGTTGAACAATCTTTGTACCAGCTTCAACAAGGCGGCGCATGATTGCATGTTCAAGAACAATCTTTGCGTAGTAACTTGCATTGGCCGCAGTTGGAACGGATGAGATAAGTGTGTGTAGATATGGTGCGCCGCCTGCGCGCGCAATCTCACCGTTCTTTGTGAGCTCTGCTGCAACAGTAATTGCATCTGCGGGCTCGCCTCGTGAGTAGAGATCAAGAATTGCGTTATAGATAAGCTCATGTGCGGGGCGATAGAAATCGCGCTCTTTCAATACTTCAACAACATCTGCAATGGCATCTTTCGATAACAACATTCCGCCGAGAACAGATTGTTCTGCCTGAAGATCTTGTGGTGGTGTGCGCTCGTATTCAGCGCCGACAGTGTTGTAACTTGATCGAGAGGTATTAGGTAGTTCAGAAATGCTCACGCGACATACCTTCCTCTAGACCACTGACATCAACGGGTGAAAGGTATGTCCGCCACGCTCAGTAAGCGAACGTAGGCGGAGAGTCATGGGGATAAAGGTGGGGATAAGTAGGTGGATAAGCGTGGATATCTGTGCATAAAGTGTTGATGGATTGTGAGTAACCCCCCTTTTAAGCGTAGAAAGGTGTGGAGGAAAGTAATTACCAACTTCTCACACAGTGAGATGTCATCTCATATTCATCTTTCTGCGCGAGACTTCACCCATGATCGTTGATTACGCCCTGTATCAAAACGGTAGACGTTTCACCGAACCATCAAATCTGCCTTCGATGATTCAGAAGGCGAGGAGTGAAGGTGGCTTTGTCTGGTTGGGCCTTGCTGAACCTACACAGAATGAATTTGAAAAAGTAGTCGCTGACTTTGGTTTTCATCCACTTGCTATTGAAGATGCGGTGATGGCTCATCAACGTCCAAAGTTTGAAGAGTATCCAGGGGTGCAGGCGCTCGTATTAAAGACGGCTTTCTACGAAGATAAAGGTAGCCAGATCTCTACTGGTGAAATCTTCTGCTTTATCGGTGATCACTTCATTGTTGTTGTACGCCATGGAAACGGTGCACCTCTTGTTAATACACGTCATCATCTAGAGAACAATCCAGATCAACTTGCAAAAGGTCCTTATGCCGTATTGCATGCCATTCTCGACCATGTTATTGATTGCTACATTGATATTTCGATTGAGCTCGAGACCGATGTTGTTCAGGTTGAACATAAAGTTTTTGGAGATTCTCGTGACAGTGCTTCTCAAGAAATCTACTTACTAAAACGTGAAGTCATTGAGTTCCGCCATGCAATCGACCCACTACTTTCACCGCTTCAGCACATTGCAAGTATCGGAGCTCGCCATATTCCGGCAGAGCTCACACCATTTTTTAGAGATACTTTAGATCATCTCTCTCGCGCATCTGATGCAGCATCTGGGCTCGATGCGCTACTTACTTCGGCTCTGCAAGCAGAAATTGCACAGGTGCAACTTCAGCAGAATGAAGATATGCGCAAGATAACTTCATATGTAGCACTGGCTTCAGTGCCCACCATGGTTGCGGGTATTTATGGAATGAACTTTGACACCATGCCTGAGCTTCGATGGCAATTTGGCTATCCGCTTGTTGTGGGCTCACTGCTGATCATTACAGCAATTCTGTATCGTAAATTTAAGAAATCTGGCTGGTTGTAGAAAGAGAAAGACCCGCCGCACGGATGCGACGGGCCTTTCTTGGAATTACTTAATTAAGCAGAGACCACAGTAAGTGAAACTGTTGCAACAATATTGTGTGCAAGAGAAACCTTTACAGTGTGTGTGCCTGTCTTCTTGATGTGGCCAGATGTCTTGAGGTTGTGGCGATCGATGCCAAGACCTGTTGCTGACTTAATCGCAGCAGCGATGTCCTTATCTGTCACAGAACCGAAGAGGCGACCAGCTGTGCCGGTCTTTACCTTTACAGTCACTGATGCCTTCTCAAGAGTCTTCTGAATCTCTTTAGCGTGATCGAGATCGCGGACTTCGCGGGCAGCACGTGCACGACGGATTCCTTCGATCTGCTTCTCGCCACCAAGTGACCAGACAATTGCAACGCCACGTGGCAACAAGAAGTTGCGTGCGTAGCCATCTTTTACAGTGACAACATCGCCGGCGTTGCCGACCTTATTTACTTCACGAGTAAGAATGAGTTTCATAATTCATATCTCCTTATCGTGCTGATGATGTGTAAGGCAGAAGAGCAACTTCGCGGCTGTTTTTGACAGCTGTTGCTACTGCGCGCTGATGTTGTGTGCATGCACCTGTTACTCGGCGAGCGCGGATCTTGCCGCGATCAGAGATGTACTTACGAAGGGTCGCGATATCTTTGTAATCGATATATGTGACCTTGTCGCGACAGAAGCTGCATGGCTTCTTCTTGAACTTCTTATTAAGGGCAGCAGCTTTCGCGCCCTTGTTCTTTGGCTCGCGTAGAGCCCGGTTATTTCTTGCTCCCATTGTGGTGCTCCTTTTCGGGTGCCCTTCTATCTCTAGAAGGAATGGATTGTCGGTTAATTACTTATTTAAAAGGGTGGTTCGTCGGTTGTAGATGTTCCCCATCCACCGCCGGCGGGTGAAGTCGAAGCAGCTGCCCATGGATCGTCATTGAAAGTATCTGCAGCAGCTGGTGCTGCAGCTCCACCGCTTCCGCCAGCACGCTGTGTGCGTGTGACCTTAGCTGTGGCGTTGCGAAGTGATGGACCTACTTCATCAACTTCTACCTCAAAGACTGTGCGCTTTTCGCCCTCTTTTGTTTCGTACGAACGTTGCTTAAGTCGACCAGAGAGAATGACGCGCATTCCCTTTGTGAGTGACTCTGCAACATTCTCTGCAGCTTGACGCCAGATCTGGCATTGAAGGAAGAGGCTCTCGCCATCTTTCCATTCATTTGTAGCCTTATCTAAATAACGAGGTGTTGAGGCAACACGAAATTTCGCTACCGCTGCACCGCTTGGGGTGAAACGTAGCTCTGGATCGTCAACGAGGTTGCCGATCATTGTGATTGTTGTATCTCCTGCTGCCATTTTATTTCCTCATCTCTACTGGTGGAGTCCGTGCTAATAAATTACTCGCCTACTCTGACTTTTCGTTTTCGAAACACCGCAGCTGTGGACAATTGAGTTCCGATTAGCGCAGCGATTCGGAATTGAAAACTAGAGCGGGCGCATAACCTTTGTGCGAAGAACAGATTCGTTCAGGTTGAGCTGACGATCTAACTCTTTGATTGCCGCTGGCTCGCAGTGCATATCGACAACTGCGTAGATGCCTTCTGGCTTCTTATTGATTTCAAATGACATACGGCGCTTGCCCCAAACATCGAGCTTGTCGACGCGGCCTCCGCTGTCTTTGATGATCTTGAGATATGTCTCAAGTGATGGTGTGACTGTACGTTCTTCGAGTTCTGGATCGAGAATGACCATTAATTCATAGTGACGCATGCGTTAACCCGACCTCCTTTGGACTAAGACGGCCACGGCATTTCCGTGACAGGAGGGTTAATACTCCTCATAAACAGACCCGGGTGGGCTCGCTTACGAGGAGGTTAAGGGTAACTCTCAGCTGTTGATATGAGAAATTCGCTCGGAATTACGCGCAGAATTCTTATGCCGGGCGGCCAGGCGCACCATCAGGGCTAGTGAGGCGCCAATGCGGATCAGCGAAATCACTGAATAGGCAGTCAGTGACAATCCAAATTTCGCACCAGTCACCGTTGCTAGATGTTGCCAGATCGCAACGTGATACAGAACTTCGGCTCCTTGCCAGAACCAGAAGATGGCCAGCTCGCGTTTATCAATGAGCGCAATGATTGCAAGTGGCGTTAACCATAAAACATATTGTGGTGAGTACACCTTGCTTACCGCCATCACAATGACCATGATAAAGATTGCTGTATGTGCAAGAGTAGGAATATTTCGCATCTGCAAGAGAAAAATGACAAGTGCAGTCACGCCAATCATGAGACAGAGCACCGATAAATAATTTTGGTGGGTGAGATCTACACCAAGATTTGAAAGTGCATACCAGATTGATCCCCAATCAGAGCCACGGTTGAGATTGAGATCGTAGAAACGCCACCATCCTGTTGGAGTTGTGAGCGCAACCGGCAGATTAATTGCTGCAAAGGTTGCAACCGTAATTGCTAAAAACTTAAAGAGTTTACTCACGCTGCCTTGTCGGAAGAAAATAATTGCAATCGGGATAAGTAAGAAGATGGGTAAGAACTTTGTTGATACTGCAATACCGAGAGCAATCGCGCTCGCAATCTCAGCTTTACGATCAAACCAATAGATGGCAAGCAACATCGTTGCTATCGCCCACAAATCCCAATTGATATAAAGGGATGCAATTGCAGCTGGGGCAAGGGGGAGTAAATATCCGAATTCAGGTTTTATCTTAAGTGTAATAGTTGCGATAAAGATAAAGAGGAGTGCAAGTAAAAGCGCACTTCCATAGAAATAGTTATTGATTCCATGTGGAATAAACTTTGCAGTCAGCCACATGATGCTTCCTTGGATTACCGGATATTCAACGGAGTCTTTCCCGCTGCTATATGCCCATACCCCTTTATCTAAAGCTCTATCACCGTAGAGTGCTGGGATATCTGAATAACATGCGTGAATATATTGTCCTGGTGATTGCCATCCACTCTGCGCACAGAAATTAAATTTTGCATAACTAATCAGAGAGGCAATGACTGCAAGAAGAATGACAACGCGAGAAGTAACGCGCATCTATTTTTACTTTGTCTTCATATGTTGGCGTCCGCCACTTGTCATCACGACAGGATCAAGTCCACCAATATTTGCCGGCGCTGGGAAGCTCATAACTGGCTCATCTTTAAGCGCGCCCTTCATAAATGCTGTCCAAATCTTTGCAGGGAATGTTCCACCCGTTACTGATGTCAGCCCGCCAATACCGTTAAGAGATTCGGATGCGCTATCGCGAAAGAGCGCCACAGATGCAGCAAGTTGTGGTGTGTATGCGCTAAACCATGCTGAAGCGTTGGATTGTGATGTTCCTGTCTTACCTGCTGCGGGCCTGCCGAGTGCAAGTGCTGCAGATCCTGTACCACCATTTACGACACCCTTAAGCGCGTAGGTTAAATCGGCCATCACATCTTTGCTAAATACTTCTTGTGTTTGTGGCTTGCCTTCATATAAAACACCTTTATTAGGGCCGATCACTTGCGCGACTATAAATGGCTTTGAGTAAACGCCTTGAGCTGCAAATGTTGCATATGAATTTGCCACATCAATAACGTGAGGGCTGGCAACACCCAACACAACAGAAGGTGTTCCAATCATTGCAACGCTATCTGGAATTCCTGCGCGGCGAGCAACGTCTACAACTTTATCCATTCCCGCTTTGATTCCCAGTGGAACAAAGACGGTATTAATGGAGTGTTGTGTTGCAGTAAGAAGGTCTACTTGACCCCATCCTTCATCTCCATAATTGGAGACTTCGTATGGCTTTCCTAAATCATCGAAAGTTTGTGGTGTATCGCCATTCCACATCGAGGTCAGTGGGATTCCTGCCTCGAGCGCTGCAACCAGTGCAAAGGGCTTAAAAGTAGAGCCGGCTAGTGCAATTGATTGTGTTGCATCGTTAAGTTGGCGGACTACATAATCTTTTCCGCCATACATCGCAATAATTTCACCGGTACCAGGTCTAATGGCAACAAGTGCTGTATGTAAATTTGTTGGGGCAGGCGATGGCGTTAATTTATTAACCGCATCCACTGCAGATTGTTGTGCGCGTTGATCCAGGGTTGTCTTGATGACATATCCGCCAACGAGCAGTTGATCTTGGGTAAATCCAAGTTTCGATAACTCTTTCTCTACTGAATCAATGATGTAACCCTTAGGGCCACTGAGTTGTCCGCTCGTTGTGCGCGGAGAAACTACTGGCATCTTTGCAGCCTTCGCTTCGGCGGGAGTAATCCACTTCTTCTCAAGCATTCCTTGAATCACATATTGGAAACGTCCATCGAGGCGCTTCTTATTAGCTTCAGAGAGAACCGGGTCATATAAACCTGGCGAGCGCAAAATACTTGCAATCACTGCAGATTGCGAGATGCTCAATTGATTTGCGTTGCGATTGAAGTACTGCTGCGCAGCTGTCTGCACGCCATAGGAGCCTCGACCGAAGTAGATGGTGTTGAGGTAATTCTCAAAAATTTGATCTTTTGTCAGGGCGTTCTCAAGCTTGAGAGAGATAACAAGTTCTTTTACTTTTCTTGTGATGCTTCGTTCAGATGAGAGAAATGCAGTCTTTGCATACTGCTGTGTGATTGTCGATCCGCCACGGCCATTTCCTAAAGTTAAAACGTTGGAAATAATTGCGTGGCCAATTCCAGTAATACTAAATGCGCGTTCTGAATAAAAGTTGCGATCTTCGGCGGCCATGACTGCATAACGAAGACGAAGTGGAATCTTCGACATCTTCAATATCTGTCTATTCTCTGAACCAATACGGCCGATCTCGGCGCCATTGGAATATTGAATAATTGTTGATTGGCTATTGACGTAGGCGTTGGGGTCTGGAATGCCGACCGTAAACCAGGCAAGGGCGAAGAGGACTGTTCCTGCAACGAAGCCAAAACCTGCGAGGAAGATTCCTGCGCGGATTAACTTGGTCTTGAGCATGAACCTAGATTAGCGCCGAATTACAACTACTTCAGCGAGGCAAAGTCTTCGTCTTCTAGTGTTCGCTGGCGACGAGGCGCCTTACGCTCGCGGCCATCTCCTAATAAGTAGGTTGAACAGAGATGGTTCCACGAACATTGTCGACAGACTTCAACAACATAGACCGAGAACTCTCCAAATTCAGATTCCATACCAAGTAACTCATCGCCACTCTTAATGCGGCCTGAGTATTGCCCGAGTTGATCTCCAAATGTGTAGCGAAGTTCGACGAGGGAATCCTTTTTACAGACTGGACACTTTCGATCTGCTTTTTCACCGTGGTGTTTAGCAGCGCGCATGAGGTAAGGATCTGCATCACATGCATCGACAACGCCACGAAAGAGTGCGAGCAGGGTTGCGCGCTTATCAAGTGAATAATCGATGAAACCTCGTCTTGTTTTCATAGCAGGAGAAGAATAATCACCTTTCTTTAACTACGCTTGGTTTATGAGTTTTCTCGAGCTTCTGCGCGATGCAAAACTATTTCGCCTTCTAAGAATTAGGTGGAGTGGCCAACTCATCGATGGACTCTTCCAAAGCGCGCTCGCTTCCTTTGTTCTCTTCTCCCCAGAGCGCCAAGCAAGTGCTGTTAATGCAGCTGTCGCCTTCGCTGTTGTTCTTCTTCCGTACTCAATTGTTGGGCCATTTGTTGGCACGATTCTCGATCGCTTCTCCAGACAACGCGCAATCTTCTTCGCCAATCTTGTGCGCGCAATGACCTTATGTGTCATCGCCCTGCTGATCTTTAATGGGCGCACAGGAGTTGAAATAACAATCTTTGTTCTTATTGCATTTGGAGTGAATCGATTGATCCTCGCCGGTTTATCTGCCGGTATTCCATTGATGACAGATTCCAAATCTCTCATTAGCGCAAATGCTCTCGCTGTCACTGGTGGTTCAGTCTGGGTAGTTCTTGGTGGTGGAGTTGGGTTAGGTATCCGCCAACTTCTTAACGGGACTGAATCTGCAAATCACGCAGATGCACTCTTGGTTCTAATCGCGGCAGTTGGTTATTTCTTCACTGCATTTCTCTCTGCGCTCTTAAGGCGCGATGAGATAGGGCCGCTCGCCCATGAAATTGCAGAAGGTGGATTTGCGCAAGGTATCCAAGAGATGCGCGATGGGTTTAACTTTCTTAAAGAACATGCAGATGCAGCTCGCGGAATTGCAGCAACCGCAATTCACCGTGGTGGGTTAACTGCTCTTACCTTGACCGCACTACTCCTGGAACGAAATACATTTCATGATCCAGCAGATAGTGAGGCAGGGCTTGCTGGCTTAAGTTTTGCGCTATCCATTGCTGCTGTGGGTTTTGTTGTTGGCGCAGCGATTGCACCGTACGGTGTTCGCAAAGTCGGTCGACATCGGTGGATTCGCTTATCTATCACTGGGGCAAGTGTGAGTGTCTTGTTGCTAGTTATTGCTCGCACTCCCACTCTTCTGATTGCTACAGCTTTCTTTACAGCGCTATGTGGCCAGAGCCTGAAGGTCACCAATGATGCACTTGTGCAATCAAAGATTGCAGATCTATTCCGTGGTCGCGTCTTTGCTGTCTATGACGTTCTTGTTAATGGTGCAATCGTTACTGGAGCCTTGATTGCTGCATGGGTTCTTCCTATTAGTGGCGACTCTTGGCAACTACCTGCGCTCATTGCCGTTATTTGGTTTCTTGTTGCCACAGTGTTGCTACAACCCAAAAAATTCTTTCTTAAGGGTGGCGCCTAGCCTTCCACCATTGCAGTAACTCCTCTGTTGCTTGCTCTTCACCAAGAGGGCCACGTTCCATACGAAGTTCCATAAGGAAATCAAGGGCTTTGCCTACATCAGCAGATGGTTTAATTTGTAAAAGCGTCATTACTTGCGCTCCATCGAGATCAGGACGAATCTTGGAAAGTTCTTCTTCCTCCGCTAATTTTGCGATACGCGCTTCAAGTCCGTCATATATACGTGCCAGGCGATCTGCCTTCTTAGCATTTCGGGTTGTGCAATCCGCGCGCGTTAAAACATGCAGATGTACCAATAATTCATCTGCATCACGCACATATCGACGCACAGCAGAATCTGTCCATTCGCCATCGCCATAACCATGGAAGCGAAGATGAAGTGCGACGAGTGTTTCCACCGCATCAATGGTCTCGTTATCAAAGCGCAGCGCCTTTAAACGGCTCTTCGAAAGGCGCGCACCAACAACTTCGTGGTGGTGGAAAGAGACGCCTCCACCAGCAATCAGATTACGTGTCTTTGGTTTTCCAATGTCGTGCAGCAGCGCAGCTAGTCGAATAACCAGGCTTGGTCCACCAAGACGATCTTCTTGGGCAATTGCTTGTTCGAGAACTGTGATGGAGTGTTCGTAGACATCTTTATGATGATGATGTTCGTCGATCTCAAGGCGCAGCTTAGGAATTTCAGGAAGTACTAAATCAGCAAGACCTGTATCAACCAGAATTGTTATTCCAACGCGCGGTTGATCAGACATCAAAAGTTTAATAAATTCATCTCGCACGCGTTCGGCAGAGATAATTGAGATTCTTCCAGACATTGCTGTCATCGCATCTACAACATCTGTACTAATGTCAAAACCAAGTTGGCTGGCAAATCGAGCTGCTCGCATCATGCGCAAGGGATCGTCGCTAAAAGATTGTTCTGCACTTGTTGGAGTGCGCAGAATTTTCTTCTGTAAATCAGCCATGCCACCAAATGGGTCGATGAACTCTGGTGTTGCAGTTGTGAGTTCAAGTGCCATTGCATTGACAGTAAAATCTCGACGCGAAAGATCGCCTTCAATAGTTTCGCCAAATTCAACATCTGGTTTGCGCGAATCTTCTTCGTATTTTTCGGTGCGATACGTTGTTACCTCAACAGTTGTATCGCCGCGTTTGCCAGCAACTGTTCCAAAGAGAATTCCTGTATCCCACGTGTTATCTGCCCACGCTTTAAGAATCTTCTTTGTTTGATGCGGATGCGCATCGGTCGTGAAATCTAAATCGTTTCCAAGGCGACCAAGAATTGCATCGCGCACTGGTCCGCCAACGAGGGCGAGGCGAAATCCCTCTCGTTTAAATTCTTCTGCGAGAGAGCTCGCGAGGGGAGCGCGTTCGATCAGGGAGCGAATAGCTAATTCGCCCGCTGCTCCTAAATTGACCTTCTCAGCGCTCACAATAGATAAGGGTAGTCGCGTACGATTACTCCATGACCCCGGCACCTAGTGCGGGCAGCGAAGGTACGAAAAAGAAACGCAGGCGCAGGCGCCCAGCTAATCGCTCTCCGCAATCTCAAGATTTAGCGACCGCAACCACTCCTGCGCAGACCCAGAAAACGGCCACCAAGAACTCAAAGCCGAAGACTCCCTATGCAAAGAGAGTGGATGAAGTCAGCGCTGGCGGACTTGTGATTGATACGACCGGAAAGCTTGGGCTACTCATTGGCCGTCGCGATCTTAAAGATGCATCCGGTAAAAGAATTTTATGGTCGCTTCCTAAAGGACATATCGAAGAAGGCGAAACTCCAGAAGTAGCCGCCCTTCGTGAAGTTCAAGAAGAGACCGGGATTGAATCAATTATTGAAAAATCTCTAGGGGTTATTGATTTCTGGTTTATGGCTGGCGGTAAACGTATTCATAAGACTGTTCACCACTATCTATTCCGAGAAAGTGGTGGCCTGCTTGCACCGCAAGAAAGTGAAGTTGATGAAGTTTCATGGTTTCCTCTTGCCGAGATAGTTGATCGGCTTGCATATCCCGATGAGAAGAAATTAATAACGCGCACAAATGCGACAGAAGAACTTGGTGCGATGTGAAAAAGTTTCTCGTTTCTCTCTTTGTATTTTCATTCTTACTTATTCCATCAGCTCAGGCTGAGCAACCGGTAATACGAATCGTTGATAAACCTCATACAAATTTTGATGGCACTTTTAGAGATAATGAGTTAGCTATCTCGCTATTACCCAACGGAAAAATTGGGAAACTTATCTTTGGCCTGAATACGCAACGGAACACTTTTCTTATCGATGCAGCGCTCGTAGATGAAATTCAGATTATGGCTCACGGTTACACCTTTAAAGGCAAAGCAGATCCCAGTGGCCAAAAGACAGCGCAGAATTGGTTATTCCGTTTGAAATATGCCGTCTCTGGCGGCGTTGTTGTTGCACTCCCTTATGGAAATCCTGATGAGAAATCAATCAAGTCGCTCGCACCATCAGAACTCACCTTCTACTCTCATTTTGCTCAGTCTCGGCTCGAAACTCTGTTGGGACGTAACGTTATTGCCGAAAAAGGTTGGGCAAAGGGAACTTCTCGACTTAGCTATCAATTCCGAAGTGATTACAACGAAAATCGTAGATTGCTCACTGGTTTAACAACTATCACCTCATCTGAGGAAGTTGAATCACTTCGCGCTCGATTAGCAATTGTGTTAAACCCATTGCTCAATAAAGAGGAACGTGCCTACTTCTCTTACAGTGAAAAAATAGCTGTTGCAAAAATGGCAAATCGTTTAAAGGTGATTCC
>Ga0194048_10000864_pt1 | contig 14872 bp, 11 predicted proteins | sample JunL225m_MetaG_FD_161685 | JGI IMG/M metagenome (GOLD analysis project Ga0194048, IMG submission 161685) | Anoxic zone freshwater microbial communities from boreal shield lake in IISD Experimental Lakes Area, Ontario, Canada - Jun2016-L222-5m | ecosystem: Environmental > Aquatic > Freshwater >...
ATCTGGGTTTTAGTGGCCTCCGCAGAACTTTCGGTCTCGAGGGTCCATAACTGCGCAAAGAAGCAATACCCCACGGAAAATATGGGCCAGATCAACAACCACCCTGTTGCACCCAAGGACAGCGGCACATCGACGTAGCTACCGGCGCTGGCCTGCGGTCGCGATGGTGCAGAAAATGCGTAACCCGTCAGGACCGCAAGGGCGGAACCAGCCAACCCACCCAACGTCAAGCCGGCAAGCGCAAGCCCAGCCGGTCCAGTCCAACGTCGGCGCACCAACAACGCCACCACTAGACCCACCACCGCAGTAAGGATCGCGAAGTAAGCATCAGTGGTGATGTATCCAGCCGGTTCGGTTTCTCGGGGATAGATCGCCACTTGCACCACCACACCGGGAACGACCGGAGATATGGCCCACCAGAGCAATCCCACCACTGGCCCTAAGCAAGCGATACCCAGCACCAGCCAGATCAGGGCCGAGCCAGACCTAGGGCTTGGTTGACTCATCCCAGACACCCAGGACCCAGAAGGGCTTTCAGGTCCGCATACAAAGCTGGCGTTCCGGTCACCCGGAAGCCACCCTGCAATTCGAAGACTTTGGTGTTTTCGTCTTTGTCACCGGTCAAGTGCATCATGACCGCGGTTTGACCCGGATGCGTTGCCAAGACACGCTTGAGTGCGTCAATAACTGCCGGAACCGCTCGCGCGTTGGGCAACTTAATGACCACGGGTCCGGTTGACCCTGCGATAGCTAAGTCGGGCATTGACACGTCAAGACCGGTGAAGCGTGGCTCATCGTCCTCGCGTTGAACGCGCACCTTCACTAGTAACACCCGGTCGGGAGTCAGTTGCAGTGCGATGGGTTCGTACGTCTTATTGAAGAAGTTGATCTCTACGGACGACTCGAGGTCTTCGATCGTGACCACAGCCCAGCGTGCTCCCTTTTTCGTCACCTTCGGAGTCACGGTGGTGATCAATCCGCCGATGGTGACCACTGCCCCATCGGGTTGATCGTTGAGCAAGGTCAAAACCGAACAGTCGGACGCCCTAGCCAGCGCATGCTCGACACCCTTGAGCGGGTGATCGGAAACATAGAGACCCAACATCGCTCGCTCGTGGCCTAGCAGCGTGCTCTTGTCCCACTCATCGACTGGAATCTGCAATTCGAGCCCGCCGACGCTGGAACCGGTACTCGATTCGGCATCATCGAACAAACCAAATTGCCCGATGGCCTCGGCCCGCTTGGTCTCAACCGCCGCATCAACGGCCTCAATGTGCACCGCCAGCAATCCACGCCGAGTGTGGTCCAGTGAATCAAAGGCTCCGGCCTTAATGAGCGATTCGACGACGCGCTTGTTGCACGCTTTGTCATCAATCTTGCGCAGGAAATCAGGGAAGTCAGCGAACCGACCTTTGGATCGACGCGACTTGATGATCGACTCCACTACCCCTTCGCCCACGTTGCGAATGGCCGATAAACCAAAGCGAATGTCTTCGCCTCGTGGCGTGAAATCTGAATCTGACTCGTTGACGTCCGGTGGCAAGACCTTGATTCCCATGCGACGACATTCGGCCAAGTACACCGACATCTTGCCGCCAGCACCGAGGTCATCCTTGACCGACGTGAGCAAGGCCGCCATGTATTCGGCCGGGTAATTGGCCTTGAGAAAAGCGGTCCAATAGGAAACGAGGCCATACCCAGCGGTGTGAGCTTTGTTGAACGCGTAGTCGGAGAACGGAACCAAGATCGCCCACAAGGTGTCGATGGCGTCTTGGCTGTAACCGCGTTCTAGCATGCCGTTGGCGAAGGGCTCGAATTCCTTATCAAGGATTTCCTTTTTCTTTTTACCCATGGCGCGACGCAAAAGGTCGGCTTGTCCCAGGGAGTAACCGGCCAACACCTGAGCGATGGACATGACCTGCTCTTGGTAAACGATGACGCCATAGGTCTCATCCAAAATCGGTGCCAATACTTCGGCCAACTCGGGATGGATCGATCCGATCGGCTTGCGTTCGTTTTTACGATCCGCGTAGTCGTTGTGAGCATTCGCGCCCATGGGACCGGGTCGATACAGAGCCAGTACCGCAGAAATGTCTTTGAAGTTGTCCGGCAACATCGAGCGCAAGAGAGCACGCATCGGCCCACCATCGAGCTGGAAGACGCCCAAGGTCTCGCCCTTGGATAGCAGGTCGTAGGTGACCCGATCGTCCAGCGTGAGGTCTTCGAGCACGATGACTTCATCGCGGTTATTACGAATGTGCGCGAGACAGTCTTCAAGAATCGTGAGGTTGCGCAGTCCGAGGAAGTCCATCTTCAACAGACCTAGGGACTCACACGCACCCATGTCGAACTGCGTGACCACGGAACCGTCGTCGCGCTTCCACACGGGGATGACATCGAGAAGGGGCTCACGGCTCAAGATCACGCCAGCGGCGTGCACGCCGGGTTGACGCTTCAAGCCTTCAAGACCCTTCGCGGTTTCTACCACCTCGCGAACGTCGGGGTCGTCCTCGTAGAGGGCACGAAATTCGGATGCTTCGCTGTAGCGATCATCACTGCGATCAAACATTCCAGCTAACGAAATGTCTTTGCCCATGACAGCAGGCGGCATGGTCTTTGAAATCTTGTCGCCTAAGGCGGGCGGGAATCCCATCACGCGAGCCGAGTCGCGCACTGCGGCTTTGGCCTTGATGGAGCTGTACGTCACGATTTGTGCCACGCGATCCTCGCCATACTTTTGCGTGGCATAGCGGATCATGTCGCCACGACGGCGATCGTCGAAGTCGATGTCGATGTCGGGCATGGACACGCGCTCAGGATTCAAGAACCGCTCAAACACCAGGCCGTGAAGAATCGGATCTAGCTCAGTGATTCCCATGGCCCAGGCGATGACTGCACCTGCGGCCGATCCTCGACCCGGCCCCACGCGAATGCCATTGGCCTTGGCGTAGTCGATGAGGTCAGCCACCACGAGGAAATAACCCGGGTAACCCATCTTCAAGATCACGCCGGTTTCGTACTCGGCCTGCTTGCGGTGAGTGTCTGGAACGCCCTGCGGGAATCGCTTGTTTAATCCACGCTCAACTTCTTGAATCAACCAGGATTCCTCGGTGTGACCTTCGGGCACTGGGAACACCGGCATGAGGTTGGCATCCTCGTTGAATTCGATGTTGCACCGCTCGGCAATAAGCAAGGTGTTGTCGCACGCTTCTGGCAGTTCCGACCACACTGCGCGCATTTCATCGGAGGACTTCAAGTAGAAATCCTGCGCATCAAACCGGAAGCGCTTTTCATCTGACTTCAAGGCGCGCGTGCCGATACACAGCAACACATCGTGGGTGTCACTGTCGGACTTCTCGACATAGTGCAAGTCGTTGGTGGCCAGCAAAGGAATCTGCAACGACCGCGCGATGCGCAGCAAATCTTCACGGTGGCGACGTTCGATCCCCAGTCCGTGATCCATCAGTTCGCAGTAAAAGTTGTCCGCGCCAAAGATGTCGCGCAGGTCGCCGGCCACAGCAAGGGCTTGGTCGTAGTTTCCCGCCTGGAGCCAGCGATTGACCTCACCACTGGGGCAACCGGTCGTCCCGATGATCCCCTTGGCATAGGTCTCGAGCAATTCACGGTCAAACCGCGGTTTGTAGTAATACCCCTCAAGGCTGGCCAAGCTCGACAACCGAAACAGGTTGTGCAACCCCTCGGTCGACTGAGCAAGAAGTGTCATGTGGGTGTAGTTCTGGCGTCCCTTACCCGCTGTTGGGTCTTCACCTTGCTCTTCGTAGCCACCACCGAAGTCAAAGGCACGACGCTCACGCCTGCCCTGGGGTGCGTAGTAACCCTCCAGGCCGATGATGGGCTTAATGCCGGCCGACTTGGCTCGCTTGTAAAAATCGTAAGCACCGAACAAGTTGCCATGGTCGGTCATGGCAATGGCTGGCATCTCGAGCTCAGCTGCCTTGGCGACTAAGTCTTTAACGCGAGCGGCTCCATCGAGCATGGAGTACTCGGTATGCACATGAAGGTGCACAAACGAGTCGCTCACGTGATTCCCTCCGGCTATTCCTCAACGTTCTCACTCACCACAACGCGTGAGCATCAAACACACGTCTTACGTACTTACGCAATGACGCACTTACGCACTTAGGTGTCAGTCCGGGGGAAGTCAGACAGGTAAGAGGATCAGTTTAGTCCCTGACAGCGACAGTGCCGTGCTTTATGCGTTCTGGCCGTGGTGTCGCCGGCCGAACGCCTGTGTCCCATCGAGTCAACCGCTGGTGGGACTGGCAGGTCAGCCGGCCGCACGAAGGCGATTAAGTGCCTCTTGCAAATCCGCCGGAGGTTCACTACTTACCGACACTGGGAGCCCCGTTCGCGGATGAGCAAAGCTCAAACGTGCTGCGTGCAACCACTGCCGTTCCAGACCCAGGCGAGCAGACAGCGTCGGGTCTGCGCCATACGTCAAGTCACCCACACACGGATGACGAACGGCCGACATGTGGACTCGGATTTGATGCGTGCGTCCGGTTTCGAGGTGGACCTCGACCAGGCTCGCATGCGGAAAAGCCTCGAGTGTGGCGTAATGCGTGATGCTCGGCTTGCCGCCGGCAACCACCGCCCAGCGATAGTCCGCCGAGGGATGACGATCAATCGGAGCATCAATGGTTCCACTGCTGGGGTCAGGGTGCCCTTGGACAACGGCCAGATAAATCTTCTCCACAGTGCGTTCTTTGAAAGCGCGCTTGAGTTCGGTGTACGCGCGCTCACTTTTAGCCACTGCCATGAGCCCGCTGGTTCCCACATCAAGGCGATGGACGATGCCTTGGCGCTCGGCCGCCCCACTCGTGGAAATTCGATATCCGGCCGCGGCCAGACCTCCCACGACCGTGGTGCCGGTCCAGCCAGGGCTGGGGTGGGCTGCAACTCCCACGGGCTTGTCCACAATGACCACATCCTCATCGTCATAGACGATGGTCAAACCAGGTACCGGCTCAGCGGTCTCAGGGTCAAAGGTTGATTGCACCGCGTCGGCCAACGTCACCTCAAGCCATGCGCCAGCCACCAGGCGATCACTTTTGCCCACGCTTTTGCCATCAAGTAACACGTCCCCCGCAACAGCGAGTTCAGCAGCTTTGGTTCGCGAAATCCCTAAGAGACGCGAAAGCCCAGCATCAACGCGCTCGTTATCGAGCCCATCGGGCACCGGAAGGGATCGTGAACTCACAGGTCTGAGTATGGCGGTTGGTCTGCGGGCAGTTCGTCACCCGGTGACGATGCACCTGAAACCGGTTCACTCATGGCAACACCTCGCACTGCCAAAACAGCAATAGACACCGCAGCCAGGGTCAACGCCGCATCAGCCAGATTGAATACCGAGAAATACTTCACGTCCACAAAATCGACCACCGCTCCGCGCCCCACTCCTGGGGATCGCGTCAGGCGGTCAATGAGGTTGCCCACGGCACCACCCAGCAATGCCCCTAAAGCCACAGCCCAGGCGCGTGAGGTCAATGTGCGGGCTTGCTTAACCACCACGACCGCAACAGCGACAGCTACCAGCGAAAAGACGATGGTGGCCGACGCCCCAAGTCCAAAGGCGGCACCGGCATTGCGTATGACCGTGAATTGAATCCACTGCCCCACCACAGCAATAGAGGGCTGACCTTCACGAAAGGCAACGGCCGCCCACTTGGCGCCTTGATCGAGAACAAGGACCAGCCCTGCAACTCCCAGCACTAACGGGAGTAAGCCGGACTTGCCAGACTGACTCAGCGTCGTTCCTCACGCTGCTTACACGGCATGCACAACGTCGCGTAAGGGCGGAACTTCAGTCGTTCCTTACCGATGGGATTGCTGCAGATCCCGCACTTGCCATACGACTTCTTGGCAATGCGTTCAAGAGCGTTTTCAACTTGCTCGAGGAGATCGCGAGCATTATTGGCCAACGCCATCTCGTGTTCGCGTTCAAAGGTTTTGGTACCTGCATCGGCTTGGTCATCGCCCGCACCATCACCAGAATCAGCAATCAATTCGGCAATTTCTTCTTGCTGCTGAGCAATTTCAATAACGAGCCGCTTTGCCTCGCGCTGGAGTTCGGCCTTTACTTCCTTCATTTCCGCGGCCGTCCATGGCGTTTCATTGGCTCCTACGACATACACAGCAGGAGCCGGTCGTTCGGCAGCCGGGTTGAGAGGAACGAGCTTCTTGGGCTTCTTGCGCGACTTGGGCTTGAGTCCACTGGGTGCCTGCTTGGCCCAGGCCTTGAGTTCAACGACAGGTGGCGGAGCGGCGACCTTCTTTGTTGATGCCGGCTTGTCGGCAACGTCCTTGGCTGCCGTTTCCTTTGGTGCGGCTTTGGGTGCAGCAGCCTTCTTGGCTGGCGCTGCCTTCACAGCGGCCTTCTTGGCAGGAGCCTTTTTCGCGGGAGCCTTCTTCACAACCGCTTTCTTGACCGGAGCCTTCTTAGCCGGAGCCTTCTTCACAACCGCTTTCTTGACCGGAGCCTTCTTAGCCGGAGCCTTCTTGGCCACAGCCTTCTTCGCGGGAGCCTTGGTGACCGCAGCCTTCTTCGCTGGTGCTTTCTTGGCAGGCGCCTTCTTCGCTGGTGCCTTTTTCGCCTTGCCCTGCGTAGCCATGCGTTCCCCTCAGCTGTCGCCGACTGCCCGCTAGGCAGCCGGTCGGTGTAGTTGCGGAAGGATAGGTCTTAGGGGCGACAAGAGCAAGAGTCAGGGTCTCTACGGGAGCGTCGCGGGGCTAGACTGAGCCCCAGATAGCGCAGCACTGATGAGGACCCTTGGCCACAAGGCATCACCTCTGAGCTGCCGGAAGAACGCCGATGCACCGCATCGCTGCTAGTAGACCCGGCTGCTATCGCCTCGAAAGAGGGTCAGGACCTGGTTCTTGGCCAAGGAGGGTGGTACCGCGGAGTCCTAGCACCAGCTAAGGATTTCGTCCCTTCGGTTCGCTCGCTGTTTTGAACGACCGAAAGGCTCACCATGTACCGCGCCGTACCCCCACATATTGACTTGCCCGCCCTTGAACATGGCGTCCTCGACCTGTGGCAACGCGAACGCATTTTTGAGCGAAGCCTGGAACGAACAGCGGACGGTCCGCGCTGGATCTTTTACGAAGGTCCCCCCACCGCCAATGGCATGCCCGGTACTCACCACGTTGAAGCGCGCGTATTTAAGGACGTCTTTCCTCGTTACCGCACGATGAAGGGCTACCACGTTCCCCGTCGCGCCGGTTGGGACTGTCACGGTCTACCTGTTGAACTTGCTGTTGAGAAGGAACTCGGATTTAGCGGCAAACAAGACATTGAAAAATACGGCGTTGCTGAATTCAACGCCAAGTGCCGCGAATCGGTTGAACGTCACGTTGATGCCTTTGAAGCCATGACCGCGCGCATGGGCTATTGGGTCGATATGAAGCAGGCGTACCGCACGATGGACGCCACCTACGTGGAAAGTGTGTGGTGGTCTCTCAAAACGATCTTTGACAAAGGCCTACTGGTCCAAGACCACCGCGTTGCCCCCTATTGCCCGCGCTGTGGCACCGGGTTGAGTGATCACGAACTAGCCCAGGGCTACGAGACCGTGGTGGACCCCTCCGTTTATGTCCGCTTCCCCATCGCCGCTGGGCCCCTCAGGGACGCACATGGGGATGTGGCGCTTGCGGTGTGGACCACCACCCCATGGACGCTGGTGTCCAACACCGCCGTCGCAGTGAACCCTGATGTGACCTACGTGGTGGCTCGGACGTCAACCGGAGAACAGTTGATCATTGCCGAGCAACTCGTGACTGCGGTCGCCGGTGATGATGCTGTGGAGGTGGCGCGTTACAGCGGTCGCGACCTCGAACACACGCCCTACATTCGCCCCTTCGACTTAGTGGAGATTCCTGACTCGCACTACGTCGTCCTGGCCGACTACGTCACCACCGAAGACGGCACGGGTCTGGTTCACCTGGCCCCTGCCTTCGGCGCCGACGACTTGGCGGCGACCAAGGTGTACGGCCTGCCAGTGGTTAATCCGGTTCGACCCGATGGTCACTTCGAGAGCTCGGTGCCGCTGGTTGGCGATGTGTTCTTTAAGGATGCCGACGAAACCTTGGTCAACGATCTGCGCGATCGCGGGCTCTTGCTCAAGCACCTACCGTACGAACACTCCTACCCACACTGCTGGCGCTGCCACACCCCGTTGGTTTATTACGCGCAAATGTCCTGGTACATCCGCACCACAACAATCAAAGACGATCTGCTGCGCGAAAACGAAAAGACCAACTGGTTCCCGCCCACGATTCAGTGGGGTCGCTACGGCGATTGGTTGCGCAACAACATTGACTACGCAGTGTCCCGCTCGCGCTACTGGGGAACTCCCCTGCCGATTTGGATCAATGACGAAGATCCGACGCAGATGATCGCGGTCGGTTCATTGGCCGAACTGGGCGAACTTGCGGGCACCGAACTATCCACCTTGGATCCGCACCGCCCCTTTGTTGATGACATCACCTTTACCAAGCCCGGCGTACCTGGCACCTTCCGCCGAGTTCCCGAGGTCATTGACTGTTGGTATGACTCCGGCGCAATGCCGTTTGCTCAATGGGGCGCACCCCATCGCAACAACGAGGAATTTCAGGCTTCGTATCCAGCGGACTTCATCGCCGAAGCCATCGACCAAACGCGGGGCTGGTTTTACACCTTGATGGCGGTCGGCACCTTGGTCTTTGATCAGTCGGCGTACAAGAACGTGGTCTGCCTCGGCCACATCCTTGACGATCAAGGCCGAAAGATGAGCAAGCACCTTGGCAACGTCCTCGAACCGATCCCCTTGATGGATGAATACGGGGCGGATGCTGTTCGTTGGTTTATGGCTGCCGGTGGGTCACCCTGGCAGGCTCGTCGCGTCGGCCACAGCACCATGCAAGAGACCGTTCGCAAGGTGTTACTCACCTACTGGAACACGGTCTCGTTCCAATCGCTGTACGCACGAACCGCGGGCTGGAGTTACGACGCATCAACAGTGACGCCTGCGGCCGAACGCGATGTCTTGGACCGCTGGGTTTTGTCTCTGGTTAATCGCTTGGCAGCAGACGTTGATGATGCGTTGGAAAAATTTGATACCCAGCGCGCAGGACGCCTCATCGCTGAGTGTGTCGATGCACTCTCGAACTGGTATGTGCGTCGCTCACGCCGTCGCTTTTGGGATGGAGATAACGATGCGTTGAGCACCTTGCACGAAGCCTTGCGCATCGTCACGCTGGTCATGGCCCCGTTTACCCCGTTCATCACCGAACAGGTGTGGCACGACCTGTTCACCGCCGATGACAGTGACTCGGTGCACCTGCAGTCCTGGCCAGAGGTAGAGCCAGCGCTGATCAGTGACCAACTCGAATCCCACATGGACACGGTCCGCCGGGTCGTTGAACTCGGTCGTGCAGCCCGGGCTGAATCGGGAGTCAAAACCCGTCAGCCACTGGGCCGGGCCCTCGTGGCGGCTCCAGACTGGGCAGCCATGGAGCCTGCGCTTCATGAGCAGGTCGCTGCGGAACTCAATGTTGTGGAGGTGACCTCTCTAGACGGCGTCGATACCGATCTAGTTGATATCAGCGTGAAGGCTAACTTCCGCGAATTGGGCAAGCGCTTTGGCAAGCGCACTCCCACCGTGGCACAAGCCATCGCTGACGCTGATGCCGTGGCATTGACGAGCGCGTTGCGCATTGGCCCGAGCACGATCGCCGTTGAAGGAAATGACGAAACCATTTCCCTGGATGATGTGATCATCACCGAGAGCCCACGCGAAGGCTGGGCCGTGGCTAGTGAAGACGGAGCGAGCTGCGCACTTGATCTCACACTCACCGACGAATTACTCGCTGCCGGCCGAGTGCGCGAAGCCATTCGCGCTATTCAAGAAGGACGCAAGAACCTCGGGTTTGATGTATCGGATCGCATTGCCCTGGTGTGGTGGTCCGATGATCAAGACACCATTGATGCCATGGAAGGCGGCAAGCAACTTCTGGCCTCTGAAGTATTGGCGACCAGCATCGGTCAAGCCGATGATGCACCGGTCAATGGCACAGCGTGCGTCGAACTCAACGCTGTCTTTGAGATCATCAAGTCCAGCGTGAACTGATCAACCTTGATCAGCTCTGATCAGTTTTGATCAGGAGCCGGCACGGGAGTTGACGCTGGTGGGCTGAACGGCCCAGGGGTTGAAGCCGGTGGGAATGGTGCTGATGCGGGAGGTGGAAAACCTGCTCCTGCGGGAGGACCAGCCGGCGGCGCGCTCATGGGTGGGGCTTGCACTGGCGCGGCAACAGGTTGAGCTGGGCTCGGTGCCGCAGCGGCGGGTCCAGCAAGTGCTGGGGCTGCCACAGGAACCGCAGCAGCAATGGCTTCCGTCGTCGGAGGTTCGAGCCCTGCAGCAGGATCGGATCCACGCGCTTCGAGTTCGCGCAATTGGTTTTCAAAGTACCCGCGCATACGGGTGCGATATTCGCGCTCGAAGTTGCGCAAGTCTTCGACGCGCGCTTCGAGGGCAGCCCGCTGCAGTTGGGCATCACGGTCGGTGCTTTGCACCTTGCTTTGCGCTTCGGCCAGAAGGCGGTCAGCCTCAGCGCGCGCCTGGGCTAGGAGTTCATCGGCAGTTCGCTGCGCGAGTTCGAGAACTCGCGCGGCTGCTTCTGCAGGTGCCGCGGTGTTCTGTACCGGAACGGGTGCAGTTTCGGGCTGAGGAACAACAGCGGGAACAGCCACAGGGGTCGGTACAGCAACGGGGACAGGTGACGGGCCACCGGCTGGTGCAGCCGGAGCCGGAGTCGATACCGCTGCCGCAGGTGTGGATGCCGCGCGCTGGCGCAGTTCATCATTTTCGCGTAGCAGTCGAGCCAGCTCAGCCTCGATCTCGTCGAGGAACGCGTCTACCTCGTCCTCGTCGTAGCCTTCGCGCAGGCGAACAGTTGTGAACTGCTTGTTGCGCACTTCTTCTGGAGTCAATGCCATGAGGTCACCTCTGAGCCGAAGGGGAAATAGGCGTCAAGGTACATAAGCGTAGCCATAGCCCACACCCCTTGCGCAATAGCCATGTGGATGGAGTTACAAAAAGACAACTAGGCGCATCAAAATGGCCAGGATCAAGAACAGCACCAAGACGGACAGATCCAGGGCTACCCCGCCTAGGCGCAAGGGCGGAATGACCCGACGCAGAGCTTTGACCGGCGGATCGGTGACTGAATAGATGCCCTCAAGCAACAGCAGGACGACTCCCGAGGGGACCCAGTCGCGAGCAAACATACGGACATAGTCAAAGACCACTCGGGCTATCAGAAGCAGGGAAAAGACAAACAGCACGAAGTAAAGAAGTGATCCCAACCCACTCACGTGCGCTTCTCCTTGATGACTAGCCGGAGGCCAGCCCCACAGGGATTAACCATCCAGAACGAGGTACTACGACTGGTTAAAGAATCCACCTTCGGCAACCGCTGCGCGGGCCTGTTCAGTGACATCCACATTGGCCGGCGACAGAAGGAAAACACGATTAGTGATGCGTTGAATCTGTCCGCGTTGTGCAAAAACCAATCCGGCAGCAAAGTCCACCAATCGCTTGGAGTCTGCTTCGTCCATCTCGGTCAAGTTCATGATGACGGGAGTACCTTCGCGATACTCCAGGCCAATGCCACGTGCATCGTTGTAGGTGCGCGGGTGCATCGTGGTGATTCGACCGGAGTCGATCACTGCTGGCGTGGGTCGGACAGGAACGACCGCGGGAGAGGTGTCGTACTGCTGCACCTGTCGCGGCTGCTGTGCGACAACGGCACGCTCGTACTGATCAGCAGGTGCATAGTCGTAATCGTCGTATTGCTCGTCGCCCTCTTCAACCAATCCAAGGTAAACGGCCATCTTTCGCATGGCACTTGCCATTGACTTTGCTCCTCTAACTGTTAACTGTGTCGACCTAGTGCGCCGCGGGATCTACGGCTCTTGCACGCTACCCGACTCAGGCACGGTTGCCGAGGATCGCGCTGCCTATTCGCACGTGTGTCGCGCCAGCCGCGATGGCCGCCTCGAAATCCTGGGTCATCCCAGCCGAGATCCAGGCCGCCTGCGGGAAGTCCCCCTGCAATCGTTCGCTGATGGTCAGTAGGTCACCAAAAGCGCGGGACGGCTCCACTCCTAGGGGTGCCACAGCCATGACTCCCACCAATGACAGGGCTGAACTGCGAGCCACCTGTTCGGCAACGGCGCCAAGATCGGTGATCACACAGCCGCCTCGAGCCGGATCCCCGTCAAGGCTGACCTGAATAAAGGCCTGAATGGGATTGGGAACCACGACCCGATCAAAAGCTTGGACGAGACTGACCCGATCCACTGAGTGCACCACATCAGCCCACTGGGCCACGCTCTTTGCCTTATTGCTTTGCACTTGACCTACGGCGTGCCAACGCAAACCTGGGTGCGTCATCTGCGCGCGCTTGGGTCCGGCTTCTTGATCTTTATTTTCGCCCACATCCGTGACACCTAGTTCCTGAAGTATTTCCACATCAGAGACGGGGTACGTCTTCGTGACCACCACAACAGTGATGTCATCAGTCGAGCGTCCCGCTTGCTGGCATGCATGCTCGACGCGTTCCCGGGTAGCTTCAAGCCCCAGACGAAGCTCATCGTCTCGACTAGTCCCGGACATCGACACTCACCACAAACTGCAATCGTTGAACCTGGTCTCCCCCACGCGCCGAATACAACGATGCGGTTTCCTTCGTGCAACGCATGTCGTGGGCAATCTCGGTGATACCGAGGACACGGAGTTGATCTTCTACTCCAGCGCCCACATCTGCGGCCGGTTGACCGCCTTTGGTCTGAGCCAGAGCCGCTCGCGAAACGGCCACGATTTGACTTTGAACATCCAAGCCCACCTCGTAGCACTGCGAACAGATGCTGGGGCCGACCCAGGCCGAGATCGAGCTGAGGCTGGCTCCAGCATTGGTCATTGCTGTCAATGCCGCCGGAATCACCCCCGCAACAAACCCACGCCAGCCGGCGTGCACCACAGCAGTGACGGCGCTGTGGCGATCCCACAGCACTACGGGAACGCAGTCCGCGGTGCGGACCAACAAGGTCACCGGCGCTTGCGTCGACACGATCGCATCTGCATCAGGAATTTCAGGTGAAGCTCCCAGCGCGGATACTGCGTGCACACCACACCCATGCACCTGATTCATGCGCTGAATCGGAGGCAGGTCAACAAACAGTGCATCGAGGTTGGGGTCATCGCCTGCTGTGCGATCAACGCAAAAGATCGTGCGCTGGTCTTGAGAGAAAATCTCCCAAGGGCGCACGATCTTTGCTGTGACGTCGTCAGTCACGGTTGGTACTAGGACTTCAGCCAGTCAGGAATGTCCAAGTCGTCCTCGAAGTCATCAAAAGCGACAACCTTCTTGGGAGGAACACTGGACGAAGCCGACTCTGAAGCAAAGCCAGGTGCGTCATCGAAAGTCACTGCACCGGGTGTGGCAGCCGGGGCGGTGCGCTCGCGACGCGCGGACGTGGGCGTAGTGCGGGGCAAGGGACGTCCACCGTCAAAACCGGCGGCAATCACGGTCACGCGCACTTCATCACCGAGCGAGTCATCAATGACCGCACCGAAGATGATGTTGGCGTCGTTGTGAGCAGCGTCCTTGACCAACTCGGCAGCTTCGCGCATCTCGTGCATGCCCAAGTCAGAACCACCCGAGAACGACAGCAAGACGCCACGGGCGCCTTCGATCGAAGCCTCAAGCAGCGGGTTGGAGATCGCTGCCTCAGCGGCTTCACTCGCGCGGTTTTGGCCACGAGCTGAACCGATGCCCATCAAGGCTGAGCCAGCGCCCAGCATGACTGACTTCACGTCAGCAAAGTCAAGGTTGATCAGACCAGGGGTGGTAATCAGGTCGGTGATGCCCTGCACACCAGAGAGCAGAACATTGTCTGCTGACTTGAATGCCTCGACCAAGGAGATGTCGCGGTCACTGATGTGCAACAAACGGTCGTTAGGAATGACGATGAGAGTGTCGACCTGCTCGCGCAGTTCCTCAACACCGCTCTCGGCGTGCACTTGACGACGACGTCCTTCAAAGGTGAACGGTCGTGTCACAACACCAACGGTGAGTGCACCCAAGCTGCGTGCGATCGAAGCGACGACAGGAGCTCCACCGGTTCCGGTACCGCCACCTTCACCAGCGGTAACGAACACCATGTCGGCACCCTTGAGGACTTCTTCAATTTCTTCACGGGCTTCTTCGGCGGCACGTCGGCCAACCTCGGGGTCAGCACCGGCACCAAGGCCCTTGGTGATGTCGCGACCGATGTCGAGCTTGACGTCAGCATCACTCATCAAGAGAGCTTGTGCGTCGGTGTTAATGGCGATGAACTCCACGCCCTTGAGACCGACATCAATCATGCGGTTGATGGCGTTAACGCCACCACCACCAATGCCGACGACCTTGATTAATGCCATGTAATTTTGCGGAGCTGCCACAGCACGCGCCTTCCGTGAAGTCTCGATGCGATTCGAGTACGTAAATTGGGGACCCTAACCCTCAAGTTAAGGGTCAAAGTTACGTCCTCTCGACGTGAAGGGACTTTAGACGTAAGGGTTTGACGACTTCAACCCGCCCTGGAAATTAGTCACAGAACTTTCAAGACGTTGAGCTCTTGCCAGATGGATATGCGCTGACCTTCAGGTTCAATCTCAGGATGAGACTTACGCGTAAGCCACGCGTGCGACCAGCCGGTGGTTAGGCGATGAACGATAGCCGCATTCTTCGGATCAGCGGCACCTCCGCAGAGCAAGCGACAGGTCACATCGGCCTTGCTTCCCTCCACGTCGCAATGCAGACCGGT
>Ga0194048_10000865_pt1 | contig 14869 bp, 14 predicted proteins | sample JunL225m_MetaG_FD_161685 | JGI IMG/M metagenome (GOLD analysis project Ga0194048, IMG submission 161685) | Anoxic zone freshwater microbial communities from boreal shield lake in IISD Experimental Lakes Area, Ontario, Canada - Jun2016-L222-5m | ecosystem: Environmental > Aquatic > Freshwater >...
AACCAGCAACAATGCGCATGGGCGTGTCTTTGCAGGCAATGGTGGGGCGTAGGTTGGCCGGCGAGCCAGTGCAATATGTACTGGGGCATTGGCCATTTCGCCATATCGATTTACTCATCGACCAACGTGTGCTCATTCCTCGGCCGGAAACTGAACAAGTGGTGGAAGCTGCACTGAATTGTGCTCGTCAGTTGCGTAGCGATGGGCACATGTTGCGCATTGCCGATATTGGCACTGGTAGTGGAGCAATTGGTCTATCGATGGCAAATGAATTGCCATACGACAACACTGAAGTGTGGCTGAGTGATATTTCCACCGATGCGCTCGATGTTGCACGAGCAAACATTGCCGGCATTGGTCGCAATGCACGCAATGTGCGTGTAACTGAAGGTAGTTGGTGTGCGGGTCTTCCGCGTGAACTACGTGGTTCCTTTCAGGTCATAGTGTCGAACCCTCCCTATATCGATGAAGCTGACCCACTTGTTGAAGACTCAGTGCGTACGTGGGAGCCACACATTGCACTTTTTTCTCCCAACCAAGGTTTTCGCGATGTGTTAGGTATTGCGCAAGAGGCACGTGAGTTTCTCGCACCTGGTGGCTATCTCGTTTGTGAGATGGGTTTTCAGCAAGGCGATGTGTTGCGTACAGAGTTTGCTCAACTGGGGTATGCGCACGTGGAAGTACGCCAAGACTTTGCGGGTCTTGACCGCGTCGTTATGGGGCAGTGGGCAACGAACGCTGAATAAACGAGAGTTGATGCAGCAGTAAATTTTCTGCAACAACTTCTTGTGGTGTCATGTGTGTGACCCCAGACAAAGGCAACACCTCATGATCTTTTCCTGCAGCAAGTAGCGCGCTCGATAATTGCAAAGTATGAGCAGCAACCACGTTGTCGTCGGCAAGACCATGAATGAGAAGCAATGGTCGCTCAAGTAAATGGGCGTCGTTGATGAGCGATGTGTTCTCGTACGGGGCGTCATTGAGGGCGGGGTTGCCTAAATAACGTTCGGTGTAGTGCGTGTCGTACAAGCGCCAGTCGGTGACGGGAGCCCCCGCAACTGCGCAGTGGAAAATGTCGGGGCGGCGAAGCACGGCAAGTGCAGCAAGGTAACCACCAAAGCTCCAGCCACGTATTGCAACGCGAGAGGTGTCGGCACGTGGTTCTAACTGCGCAAGTGCTTGTGCAACTTCCACCTGGTCAACAAGCACAGGTTCGGCAAGATCGTGCAACACGCTGCGCTCGTAGGCACTTCCTTTGCCCGGAGTTCCACGCCCATCGGCAATGACCACAACGAAGCCTTGGTCGGCAAACCACTGCGATGTGGCATAGGCGAGTATTGAGCCCACTACACGCTGTGCATGTGGCCCGCCGTAGGGGTCGAAGAGCACGGGAAGCTTGTGTGTGCCGTTATCGCGTGGAGTCACAATGGCAACGGGAATATTGCTGTTACCAACGGTGTGAAAGGCAACATTGGGAGCCACAAGCATTTCTTCGGCATGTGAATGAACACTGTGCCCGGTACTGATAGAGAACTCGGCACGTGGAGCAGTCATGTGCGACACCCGCAGCAGAAATGCATTGTCGGTGGCAATGCCAGAAACGGAATGTGGCGTGGGAAACTCGCTGCTGAAGCAAGTGAGGCTAAGTGTTGCAATATCGCAACGCCACACGTCGATAGTCCATGGAGAATCGATGTGGTTTGCCTGAAAGGCGATGGTGTCTCCTACATGCAGCACGGCACGTACCTGCAAATGCGCCGGAGTAACGAGAACACCATCAACCTGAAGGCGTCGTGCACCCTCGCGGTCAACCGTTGTTACTAACTTCCCAGTTGTGCTGAGCGCAGGAACACCGCTCACGAGTTCTACCCATGCATCGTCGGCGTCGGCGAAAATTTCTTCAGCATTTCCAGTTGTTGCATCAACAGAAAAAACAGCAACAGATTTCTGGTCGCGTGATTGCAGTTGGACAATCAGCCCAGCAGCGCTCCATGCAACAGAGTTGAGGTACTCGTCAGCAGAAGGCAGAGATACCGCAATGCTTGCAGCTGATTCACGTTGAACAATATGCAATGTCACTTTGGCATTTGCGGTTCCGGCAGCGGGGTAGCGGTGTTCGGTAGCTGGCTTTTCCGGGTGGGCTGGGTCGGCAATAAACCAAGTGTCTATGGGCGATTCATCAACACGGCAAACAGCAAGATGTTCTCCATTTGGCGACCACCAGTAGCCTCGCTGGCGGTCCATTTCTTCTGCAGCAATGAAGTCGGCCATGCCCCACGAAATATGAGGAGCAGGGTCGGAAGCTAAAACTTTTTCGTGAGTGTTGTCTGTGCCCTGTGAAATGTCGGCAACACATAATGCGCCATTGCGAATGTAGGCAACGTGGGTACCGGGCGCATTGAGGCGCGCATCGAATACACCAGGTTCAATGTTGAGTGCAGTGCTCTGACCATTCAGTAAATCAACAAGAAAGAGTTGCCCGTTAATAATGGTGACTGCATGTTCAACTGCTGCATCACATGAGTATGAAACAACGCCGCTGGCGCTTTCACGGGCCCGCTCGCGGCGGCGTAACTCTTCAGCGGTGATATCGCCAGTGTTGTCGAGCGCTGCTTGCGGGTTGAAGACAATTTTTTCTTCACCAGTTTGGGTGTTGAGCACCCACAGCATGTTGACGCTGTCGCTTCCCGATGCCGCGCGAGCAAAAACCAACCGTTGTGAGCACGGCGACAAAGTGAAGCTACGTGGTTCGCCGAGCGAGAGGCGTTGAGTGCGTGCGTATTGCCGAGGAAAGGTGTCGTTCTGAGTCACTAGTCTGCTTTCCCCTCTATTCGCTACGGCTATTGAACGTGTACAACACCGGCAGCATCGAGCTCTACTGCACGTCCGACAAACTCTTCGGTGCACATGGCGCCGCCCAGCGTGGCATCGGTGCTTTCGCCCCACGCACGACGACCATCGGCAAGTAGGCAAGCGGCATGCACCATTGCAGGTTTGCCATCACGATCGTGCATCACCGAATATGCCTCGAGCGTTGCTGGCCCCACTGCTTCAGCGGCCTTGGCAACTGTGCGTCGTGGCATGGCGTCAATCTGATCTTGCGGGTATGCGTGTTTGAAGGCCTCCTTGGGTGGCTGTGTGCTGTAGACGCCGAAGGCATGTTTGGTGGTGTATCCGCCGTTGGCCCACACCAAGCCAAGCTCGTTTGGCGCATTGCGAAGGTCGTTCATGACGGTGGCAATTGCGTGCATGACATAGTTGTTCCATGGGCCACCAGCAAAAGGCAATCCACCAGTACGAGTGAGTTGCGCATTGATATCGAGACCAAGTGATTGTGCGCCAAGTTGCACAGCTGCAGGGAAACATGAGTAGAGGTCGACAATGCCAATGTCGTCTATGCCAACACCTGCATTTTGCAACGCAAGTTTTCCACCCAGCTCAATTGCTGGAGTTTCAGCAAAGGTCCAGCGCTCAGAGATGTACTGGTGCTCATGGCAGTCGGTGCCGGAGTGAATAAAGATCCAACGATCACGCGGAATGCCAAGGGCTTCAGCTTTTTCTACCGAGCACATAATGAGTGCAGCACCCATATCGACATCGTTGTTTGAGTTCATAAATTTCGGATACGGGAAACCAATCATGCGGTTATTGGGCCCAGCGGTACGAATGTCTTCAGCACTCATTGCATTTTGCGACCAGGCATTGGGGTTCTTTGCAGCAACGTTGCTAAATCGTGACCACAACTCGGAAATATGTTTTTGGTGATCTTGAACGCTGCGTCCGGCACGCGCACGAATTGCCGTTTCGAACATTGGGTACACCTGCACCGGCATGATGATTCTGCGTTCCAATTCGTACTCGCTCACCATGACGAGGTCTTCGCCAACGGCAGTTGGTGCGGGCACGTCGGCACCGGTTTTACGCCACGTGAGTTCGGCGCCTGCTTTTTTCGCGCGGGCCTTAGTGCGAGTTGATTCGCCACCGGTGAGAACAATGATGTCGGCTTGGCCATTTTGGATTTCTGTGGCTGCAGCGTTCACCAATGATTGTGGAGTATTGCCACCCATTGCGCTGAGTGCGTATTCACGCGAGCTCACGCCGAGGTCTTTCGCAATGAGCCACGCAGGGTTGCCGTATTTCCAACTCAACAAGCCAACAACACGTAGTGCATCGAGATCGGGAAGTGAGGCTAAGCCGGCATCGGCTGTGGCCAAACGAATTGCTTCCACCATGAGCGCAACAGGGTCGGCCGCAGTATCGAATGAAGCAGTGCGTGGGTCATTTGGCCGCTGCAGTGACTGGCCAGAACCAACGAGAATGGGGGTCTTTGGTGAAAGAGTCATAGACGCAGGTTAGGCGTTCTGAGGCTCGCAAACCCTATGCTCAGAAGATGACTGCAGCACTCCACATTGCTATTGGGGCCGACCACGCTGGTTATTCCCTGAAGCAGCACCTCATCACATTTCTCCGCACTGCTGGTCACACAGTCGACGACCTAGGAACACATTCCACCGAGAGTTGCGATTACCCACCTATCTGTGCAGCCGTGGGTCGTGCAGTGCGCGATGGCAAAGCGCAACTGGGCATTGTTCTCGGCGGAAGTGGTCAAGGCGAACAACTTGCTGCCAACAAGGTCATGGGTGTGCGTGCTGCATTGTGCAACTGCCTCTATACGGCGCGTATGGCACGGGAACACAACAACGCCAACGTACTTTCTATGGGTGCACGTGTCGTAGGAATAGGACTCGCAGAGGAAATCGTGCAAACATTTCTTGCCACTCCATTTGAAGGTGGTCGTCACGAACGTCGCGTTGCACAACTCGGCGACATCGAACGCGAAGAAGCAAAAAATTTCGGAGCACAAAAATGAGCACCCCCAAAAATTGGCCATCAGAACTCGAAAGCGAAGATGTAGTTTTCTCGCTCATCAATGACGAGGTCACACGTCAAGTCACCGGCTTGCAACTCATCGCCAGCGAAAACTTCACGTCCCCTGCGGTCATGCGTGCAACTGGCTCAGTGCTCACCAACAAGTACAGCGAGGGGTATCCGGGTAAGCGCTACTACGGTGGAAACGCAATTGTCGACGATATTGAAACGCTCGCAATTGAACGCATCAAAAAACTCTTCGGTGCCGACCACGCCAACGTGCAGCCACACTCTGGGGCAAGCGCAAATATGGCGGTATATCTAGGTCTTTTGAACCCAGGCGACACCGTTCTTGGCTTGAGCCTCGACCACGGTGGCCACCTCACCCACGGGTCACCTGTGAATGCAAGCGGCATTTTGTACAACTTTGTTTCTTACAAGGTGTCGTCAGGTGACGAGCGCATCGACATGGAAGAAGTGCGCGCACTTGCATTGAAGCATCGCCCGAAACTCATTGTTGCGGGTACCACGTCGTACACGCGTCGTCTTGAGCCCGAACCATTTAAGAAAATTGCCGATGAAGTAGGCGCACTGTTGATGTTCGACATTGCTCACCTTGCTGGCTTAGTTGCAGGTGGGGCACACCCCAACCCAGTTCCTTATGCCGACGTCGTTACTTTCACCACGCACAAAACATTGCGTGGCCCACGTGGTGGTTGCATTTTGTGCAAAGCCGAGCACGCACAAAAAATCGACAAGGCCATCTTCCCTGGTAGTCAAGGCGGGCCACTCGAACATGCCATCGCCGCAAAAGCTGTTGCATTTGGTGAAGCGTTACACCCCACCTTCCGTGTGTACGCCGAGCAAATTGTGAAAAACGCCAGTGCACTTGCGCAAGCGCTCGCCCAGCAAGGCTTTCGCTTGGTGTCGGGTGGTACCGATGTGCACATGATGGTGGTCGACCTCACACCATTCGATGCAGAGCTCACCGGCAAAGAAGCACAGTTGGTGCTCGACTCAGCAGGTATCACGCTCAACAAAAACACCATTCCCAACGATCCGCGTAGCCCGTTTGTTACCTCGGGTGTGCGTATTGGTACGCCGTCGGTGACCACGCAAGGAATGAAAGAGCCAGAGATGGTGCGTATTGCCGAACTCATAGCCACGGCCTTGGGTAGCCGCACCGACTCTGTGGCATTGGCAAAAGTGCGCAGCGAAGTTGCTGAACTCTGCGCAAAGTTCCCTGTTTATTAAAGGAAACGCAGACTCTGCAGAAGTAGCGGTGCAGCGGTCTAATCTAGAACCACATGAGTGACATTAACGGCTATCTCATTGTTGCTGCATGTGCAGCCATTGTGACTTTTGCTGTCACCCCTTTCGTTATGGGCCTGGCGCGCCTGAAGAACTGGATGGCTCAACCAGACCCACGCAAAGTGCACACCACGCCGACACCCGATATCGGTGGGATAGCGCTGCTCATTGGCATTATTACTGCTTTGCTCTTGGCCTGGCAGATGGACAGGTTTGGTCCACTTTTTGATGGCAGTTCAGAGATGTTGGGTGTAGCAATCGCCGCAATCGCAATTTGTGCAATTGGCTTCATCGATGACATTCGTGAAATCAGTGCACCTGCAAAAGTTGCAGGAACCGCAGGTGTTGGCATGGTGCTGGTGTGGGCCGGCGTCACCATGTTCTATTTCCGTGTTCCGTATTTCGATGTCTTTGTTTTATCGAATGACTGGATACCACTCGTCACTATTTTGTGGTTGCTAGTCATGACCGAAGCCATCAATCTCATCGACGGTTTAGACGGTTTAGCAACAGGAATTGTTGCTATTGCGTCGGCGGCCTTCTTTTTGTATAGCCGTCATCTTGGCGATTTAGGTTTACTTGCTGAACCCAACATCGGCCCGCTTGTTGCTGCGGTTACCTTCGGTTCATGCATCGGTTTTCTTCCACACAACTTCAACCCTGCAAAAATTTTCATGGGCGACAGTGGAGCGTTACTTCTTGGTCTGATGCTCGCTATTTCCACCAGCGTGGTGGGAGGGCGTGCAGACCCAGCAACACAAGACTTCAATAGCCAGACGTATTTCTTTTTGGCACCGCTCTTCATTCCACTGCTTATTTTAGGTGTGCCTATTTTCGACGTGTTGTTTGCCATTGTGCGTCGTGCATACAAGCGACAGAGTTTCGCAACAGCCGACAAGGGGCACTTGCACCACCGCCTCATGAACCTCGGTCATGGCCAACGTCGTAGTGTGCTCATCTTGTGGCTCTGGACGGTGTTGCTTTCAGGAATGGCTTTGTATCCAGTCATTTCCACATCTGGCGGCAGCATTGCACCATTCGGTGTAGCAGCTGTGGCCTTAGGTTTGTACACCGTGTTGCACCCCAGTGTGCGACGCAAATCGCGTGATGATGCAGCATCGCAAGATGAACAAAGTGAGCTCGCACAACAAGAAATTGGCGATGCGCAATGAGTTGCCGTAGTTTGAAGCGAACCCCAAAGGCGATGCTGTGAGACTTCTTCCCGACCCAAAAATTGTGCGCCGCATTGCGGGCAACCCGCGTGCTGCGGAAAATAGTGCAGGTGGGCTTGGTCAGGGCGCCGAAATGGCCTTTGGCGTCTTGGTCTTTTTCCTCATTGGTCTTGCCATCGACTACTTCGCCGGAACCACGCCGCTCTTTATGATTGTGATGACCGTGTTTTCGTGCGTGGGAAACTTCGTCAAAATGTGGTTTGGCTACGACACCCAAATGAAACGCCTTGAAGCAGAGCGAGCCGAAACGCGCCGGGTGCAACCTCCGTCACAAGGAGAGTCGTGAACGACCCCAGTTCTCTTTTCACCTCGCAACTCTCGGGTGGGGCTCCTGAAGTTGCTGTTACACGCCACATGTTGCTGCGTGGGCTTGTTGCGGCCCCTCTTCTCATTTTGATTGCCGGCTTCATTTGGGGTGCCGATGGGGCAGTGTCGAGCGCGTTTGGTTGTGCGCTTGTGATGGTCAATTTCGCCTTAGCAGCGGCCCTCATCTCGTCAACCGCGCGCATCTCGCTCGGGCTCATGATGGGGGCAGTGCTTTTTGGTTATCTCATCCGGCTCGGCGTGATCTTTGCGGCAGTAGTTCTGGTACGCAATATGTCGTGGATTTCGCTTCCGGCTCTCGGATGCACCATTATTGTGACGCACCTTGGTCTTCTCTTTTGGGAACTTCGGCACGTGTCGGCCACATTGGCTTACCCAGGTCTGAAGCCAAGTTCAGGTGGTGAGGCAAATACCTCATCGTGAAATTCGTTCTTCTTGGCTTCGTTCTACTAAATTGAGCGAAGTCGATTTTTATCAACTCTTTTTGTTCTTATCCCTGTCCTCGAACTAATACGAAACGGAATCGCACGTGATCGCTCTTGAGTTCCCGCCGATTAACGAGATCCTTCGCTGGAAGGAACTCTTCGCGTCATTCAACAAAATCTCTCTCATTGCCGTGCTGGCAGCAACTATTGGCACGCTGGTATTTTTGTTGGCTGGTCGTCAAAGTGCAGAAACTGCACCTCGTGGCATTCGCAACATTGCAGAAAGCACCGTGGAGTTCATTGAGAACGGCGTAGTAATGCAAACAATGGGTCGCGATGGCCTGGGTTGGACACCATTCCTCTTGTCGCTTTTCATGTTCATTTATCTGTGCAACGTTCCCGGAATCATTCCGTTCTTGCAGATGCCTGCTACAGCACGTATGGCGTTGCCAGCAGCGCTTGCACTCATGGTGTGGGTGGTCTACAACGGTGCAGGAATTAAGCACCAAGGTTTTGGTGGATACTTCAAGTCGGTCTTGTTCCCACCAGGAGTGCCCAAGGCTCTGTACATTCTCGTCACCCCAATTGAATTCATCTCGGCAATCATTGTTCGCCCGTTTTCTCTTGCCGTGCGACTTTTTGCCAACATGCTTGCTGGTCACATTTTGCTCGTGACCTTTGCACTCCTCACCGAGTCGCTTTTCCAAGCAAAAGACAAAATCCTCATCCCCTTTGGTGTTTTGCCGATGGGAATGTTGATTTTCTTAACTGGTTTTGAAGTGTTGGTGGCGTTTTTGCAGGCCTACATCTTCACTATCCTCACCGCGGTATATATCGGTGGGGCCGTACACCCTGAACACTAAGCACTACTAGAAAATTCTGAATACCCAATCTTCATAAGTAACGAGGAGAAATAAGAAATGGAAGCATTAGCCAAAATTGTTGTGAAAGCAGCAGAAGTAGCAGCTGATCCAGCAGCAGCAAAGAACAATGCAGCAGCAGCGTCAGCTGGTTATGCATATGGTCTCGCTGCAATCGGACCTGGCATTGGTATCGGTTACATCGTGGGTAAAGCAGTCGAGGCAATGGCGCGTCAGCCAGAAGCTGCAGGCATGGTTCGTACCACAATGTTCTTGGGTATCGCTTTTACTGAAGCACTTGCACTTATCGGATTCGTTGTATTCATTCTTCTCAAGTTCGCCTAAAGCGAATTTGAGAGTTGTCCATCTATCTTCCTGCTCAAGCGCAGGTTCAGGAGATCACATGTTGACTGCAATAGTCACCCGTTCGGGTGAGGCGGCCGTGTCGGTGAGGTTGGTCCGTACAGACTCAGCCACACCTACCGAAACCGTCCTCCCGGCGGCAACTGAAGAAATGGTGACGATGTCGGCAGAGCCGATGTCTGACGCCGTACCAACAGGGGAAACAACGGAAGTTCCTGTTGCTGCTGAAGGACGTGCATTATCGGTAGAAACCGGCACGTTGGAAGCAGAAAAGACGGGTCCAAACCCTATTGCACCAGAAAATAAGGAATTGTTGTGGAGCTTTGGTGCTTTCATCATCTTCCTTATTCTCATGAGGTACTTCCTCTTCCCACGCTTGCGCAAAGGAATGGACTCACGTTACGAAAGCATCCGCAGCAACCACGATGGAGCCGACGCCGCTAAGGCCGACGCTCGTGCGGAAGTTGCGAAGTACGACACAGCACTAGTTGGTGTTCGTGCAGAAGCAGCACAGCGCATCGATGCGGCACGTCAGACACTCGACCAAGAGCGTCAGCGTGCAATTGCTGAAGTCAATGCTCGCATTGCAGCCAAAAAAGCTGAAGCAGAAGCCGCAGCAAATGCAGAGCGCACAGCCGCTCAGGCACAAGTAAGCGCAGCTGTTACCTCGGTCACTTCAACTCTTGCATCTCTTGCACTTGGGAAAACTGCCGATGCAGGCGTGGTGTCGCAAGCTGTTTCAGAAGCAATGAAAAATGCAGGGAGCCGATCATGAGACTCATTCATCTCATCGCGAGCGAAGATCCTTCGCAGACGCATCACTGGCTTTTGCCAGAAACTGCTGAAATTATTTACGGTGGAATTTCATCGCTCATTATTTTCGCAGCTATTTACAAATTTGGTTTGCCAGCAGCAAAGAAGGCTTTGAACGCTCGTACCGAGCGCATTCAAAAAGAACTTGATGGCGCAGCAAACGCGTTGTCAACAGCTACACAAGAGGCCAGCAGCATTCGTGCCGCAATTGGCGATATCTCTGGTGAGCGCAACCGTCTCATGGCAGAAGCCGACCAGCAAGCAGCAAAAATGCTCACTGAAGGTCGCGCTCGCATTACCGCAGAAGTTGCAGAACTTGAAGCTCGTGGCGATGCAGAAATTGCCGCATCACGTTCACGCTCAAGCGATGAACTTCGCGGCGAAATTTCACTTCTTGCCTCGGCAGCTGCACAGCGTGCAGTGAGTGTGTCGTTGAACGCTTCAGCACAGCAAGAACTCATTGAGAACTTCATTAACTCAGTAGGGGCAGCACGATGAGCGAATCACGTATCGAGGGTTACGCCCGCGCACTTGTCGAAATTGCAGAAGCCGAAGGCAACTTGGCTGTTGTTGAAAACGAATTGTTCCGTTTGGCACGCGCACTTGAGCAAAGTGAAACCTTGCGCTCAACGCTCACCGACGAATCCATTCCTGCTGCACGCCGCCAGGCTGTAGTGGAAGCACTCATTGGTGGCTCAGCTACCAACACCACTACGCAACTTGTGGGCTTGGTTATTGGCGCTGGTCGCGGTCGCGACTTGCCCGCCATTGTCGACAAAGTGGTGAAGCGCGCATCAAGTGCGCAAAACAAAGATCTCGCCGAGGTGCGTACAGCAGTTGCACTCACGCCAGAGCAAGAAAGCCGTTTGGCTGCAGCCCTTGAAAAGGCCACAGGCAAAAAGGTCAACTTGAAAGTCGTTGTCGATCCGAGCGTGCTCGGTGGCGTTGTTGCCACTGTGGGCGATTCGGTGATCGATGGAAGTGTCCGTACTCGCCTCGATCAAGTGAAGAGCCGCCTCTAGGCGTCGTCACTTACCAGTGTCAGAAGGGAAATAGTCATGGCAGACATCACATTGTCAGCAAGCGACATCGCGTCAGCGATCACCAAGGGGTTAGAGGGCTATGCGCCGTCACTCGAGGCTCGCACAGTTGGTCGCGTTGCAGAAGTAGGCGACGGTATCGCCCGCGTATCGGGTCTTCCCGATTGCGCAGTAAACGAATTGCTCGAGTTTGAAGACGGCACCGTTGGTCTCGCTTTGAACCTCGACGAAGACACCATTGGTGCTGTAGTTCTCGGAGATGCCGATGGCATTGAAGAAGGACAGCCAGTAAAAGCAACCGGACGCATCTTGTCGGTTCCTGTTGGCGACGCACTCTTGGGTCGCGTTATTAACGCACTGGGCGAGCCCATCGACGGCAAGGGCGACATTGTTGGCGGCATCATTCGTCGTGTAGAAATTCAAGCTCCTGGCATCATGGGTCGCAAGCCTGTACACGAGCCAATGCAAACAGGAATCAAGGCAATTGACGCCATGATCCCCATTGGTCGCGGACAGCGCGAGCTCATCATTGGCGACCGTAAAACCGGTAAAACCACCATTGCCATCGACACCATCATCAACCAGCGTGGTCTTGGTGTGAAGTGCATTTACGTAGCGATTGGTCAAAAGGGTTCTACCGTTGCACAAACAGTAGAAACTCTTCGCCAGTACGGCGCACTTGAGTACACCGTTGTTGTTGCAGCACCTGCATCTGAGCCAGCACCGTTTAAGTACCTTGCTCCATATACCGGTTGCGCACTTGGTCAGCACTGGATGGAAAATGGTGAGCACGCACTTGTGGTGTATGACGACTTGTCGAAGCAGGCCGAGGCATATCGCCAGATGGCACTGTTGTTGCGCCGTCCACCAGGCCGCGAAGCGTACCCAGGCGACGTGTTCTACCTTCACAGCCGCTTGCTTGAGCGCGCCGCAAAATTGAGCGACGCTAACGGTGCAGGTTCACTCACTGCTTTGCCAGTTATTGAAACCAAAGCTGGCGACGTGTCGGCATACATTCCCACCAACGTGATCTCCATCACCGACGGCCAGGTGTACTTGCAAGACAACCTCTTCAAATCTGGTGTGCGTCCTGCAGTAGACGTAGGTATCTCGGTATCTCGCGTAGGTGGTGCAGCTCAAATCAAGTCGATGAAGAGCGTGTCAGGTACTTTGAAACTCGACCTTGCTCAGTTCCGCGAGTTGGAAGCATTTGCAACGTTCGGTTCTGAACTCGACGCCATTTCAAAAGCACAGCTCGAGCGCGGTTATCGCTTGGTGGAACTGTTGAAGCAACCGCTTAACAGCCCAATGCCAGTGGAAGAGCAAGTAGTCAGCATTTTTGCTGGTACCAAAGGCTTCCTCGACAACCTTCCCGTCGGCGACGTACGTCGTTTCGAAAATGAATTGCTCGAATACGTGAAGTCACGTCACGGCGCAATGATTGCTGGTATTCGTCAAGATCCAAAGTCTGACGTGCCAAAAGATCTCGGCGACATCGTCACTGCATTCAAAGCACAATTCAAAACATCCGTAGCAACAGCTGCTGCCAAGGCTTCATCCAATGTTGGTGAAGTCGGCGAAGCTGAGAGCGCAAAGACCCTCGCAACGGAGTGATGTAGATGGCTGGCGGTCAGGAACGCATCCTGCGTGGGCGAATTCGCTCAGTGCAGGCAACAAAGAAAATCACACGCGCGATGGAGCTCATTGCTGGCTCGCGCATTGTGAAAGCGCAACAACGCGTAGCGGCCGCCGTTCCCTACAGTGAAAAAATTACCGATGTTGTGAAGCATCTGTCAGCTGGCGGTGCGGTAGGAAACTCACCGTTCCTTGCTGGTCGTCCCGATGTTAAAACAACGTGCTACGTAGCCATCACCGCCGACCGTGGTTTGTGTGGCGGTTATAACTCGGGTGTATTGCGTGCAACAGAAGGCGAAATTAAAGCCGACCTTGCTGCGGGCAAAAACTACATGGTGGTTCCTGTTGGTCGTAAGGCCGAGGGTTACCTGCGTTTTCGTGGCTACAACTTGGGTCAGGGCTTTGCTGGTTTCAGCGATGCTCCAGCACATAGCAACGCCAGCGAAATTGGTAAGTACGTAGTTGATCTTTTCCTTACTGGGCAAGTCGACAAAGTAGAACTCGTGTACACGCGCTTTGTTTCTGCAGGTAACCAAGAAGTGGTCTTGCGTCCACTCGTACCGCTTGGGCGTGATCTCGTTGCCACAAACGTCGACGATCATGGTGCAGCCGATGCCAGTGGCGACTATGAATACGAACCAGACCCAGAAGGCATCCTCGACACTCTTTTGCCACGTTACGTAGAAGCTCGCATCTATGCAGCACTTCTCAACGCGGCTGCATCTGAGCATGCATTCCGTCAGCGCGCCATGAAGTCGGCAACCGACAACGCTGAAGAACTCATCAAAAATCTCTCGCGCACAATGAACCGCGCGCGTCAAGACTCCATCACCACAGAAATCATGGAAATTGTGGGTGGAGCAGAAGCCTTATCATCTGGAGAAGACGCAATTGTCATCTCCAGCGTGTTTGGAATGGAAAACCCTTTCGTATCGAGCGATCGAGTCTGAGCAGGAGAAACTGACATGACGATGACTGCAAATAACGCACCTACAGACCTTAAAGACGGTCGTGTGGTTGCCATCGCCGGCCCGGTGATCGACGTTGAGTTCCCTCGTGGCGCATTGCCCGAGTTGAACACAGCGCTTGAATTCACCGTGCTCATCGAAGGCAAACCCAACGTCGTTTTGGCTGAAGTTGCACAGCAGCTAGGAAACAGCCGTGTTCGTGCCGTGTGCATGAAGCCAACAGACGGTCTCACACGTGGCACGCCAGTGCGCAACACCGGACGCGGTATCTCCGTGCCCGTTGGCGACAGCACACTTGGCCACGTATGGAACGTATGGGGCGACGTACTCGACGCTGATCCTAAAGAGTTTGAAAACACAGAGCGTTGGGAAATTCACCGTCCCGCTCCTGCATTCGACACGCTTGAACCATCAAAGCGCATGTTCGAAACAGGCATCAAGGTCATCGACCTTCTCACCCCTTACCTCGCTGGTGGAAAAATCGGCTTGTTCGGTGGTGCTGGTGTAGGTAAGACCGTTCTTATTACGGAAATGATCAACCGCGTTGCGTCAAAGCACGGTGGTGTATCAGTGTTCGCCGGCGTTGGCGAGCGCACCCGTGAAGGAACCGACCTTCGTTTGGAAATGGAAGAGTCGGGCGTGTTCGAAAAGGCAGCCTTAGTGTTCGGTCAAATGGACGAACCACCTGGCGTGCGCCTGCGCGTTGCTTTGTCGGCTCTCACCATGGCCGAGTACTTCCGCGACGTGAAGAACCAAGACGTGTTGTTGTTCGTCGACAACATTTTCCGTTTCGTTCAGGCTGGTTCAGAAGTATCAACGCTTCTTGGCCGTATGCCTTCAGCTGTGGGCTACCAGCCAACACTTGCTGACGAAATGGGTCAGTTGCAAGAGCGCATTACCTCAACGCGTGGTCGTTCAATTACCTCGCTTCAGGCTGTATACGTTCCTGCCGACGACTACACCGACCCAGCTCCGTTCACCACGTTCACATTCTTGGACGCAACAACGGAATTGTCACGTCAAATCGCT
>Ga0194048_10000869_pt1 | contig 14835 bp, 13 predicted proteins | sample JunL225m_MetaG_FD_161685 | JGI IMG/M metagenome (GOLD analysis project Ga0194048, IMG submission 161685) | Anoxic zone freshwater microbial communities from boreal shield lake in IISD Experimental Lakes Area, Ontario, Canada - Jun2016-L222-5m | ecosystem: Environmental > Aquatic > Freshwater >...
AAGCGAGAAAAGTTCATTTCTGATACGCCAGCAACAAATGGCGCAAAGGTTCGAATGATGGGTAGAAAGCGCGCCAAGATAATGGTCTTGCCGCCATGCTTCTCATAAAAAGCATGGGTCTTGCGCAAAGCGGCTTGATCAATCCAAGGTGAGTCACTGCTAAACACACGATGGCCAATCCAGCGGCCAATAAAATAATTTACGGTATTTCCAGTTACGGCTGCAATAACTAGGCCAATCGACAAAGTCCAGAGATTAAAGTGCTCTGTGGCGCAATAAGCACCTGCAATAAAGAGCAAAGAATCCCCAGGCAAAAATGGTGCAACCACTAAGCCGGTCTCTGCAAAAATAATGGCAAACAACAATCCATACGCCCAGTAGCCATATTGCTGAATCACCACATCGAGATGGCGGTCAATATGTAGCAGTAAGTCGCTTAATTGCAAAAGGGTATCGATCAACTTGTACTCCAATGATTGGCTTGAAGCGGATATTAACAGGCTCCTATAATCAAGGGATGCAAACTGAACCCTACATTCAGCCTGTGCATGTCCCTGTTAGCAAACCCATTCTCTGTATCGTGGGTCCTACAGGTGCAGGCAAAACCCATCTCGCCATGTCTCTTGCAGAATATGCGCAATCGCTTGGCATGACAATCGAGCTGATCAGTATGGATTCTGCTTTGGTCTATCGTGGTTTAGATATTGGTAGCGCTAAACCTACCCGAGCAGAACAGGCTGCAGTCATTCACCATCTCATTGATATTTTAGATCCAACAGAGGTTTATTCAGCGGCAAAGTTTGCCAACGATGCAAAGCGACTCTGTGAAGAAATACGCGTACGCGGCAATATCCCTGTGGTTGTTGGTGGCACGATGTTGTATTGGCGCGCATGGGCACACGGTTTATCTTCTTTGCCCCCTGCTGATGTAGGTATACGTGTTCGCTTAGACGAGCAAGGCAAAGTGCTTGGCTGGCCAGCGATGCACGCAGAATTAATGAAGCTTGACCCGATCACAGCGGCACGCTTAATGCCCAATGATTCTCAACGGGTGCAACGCGCTCTTGAGGTTTATGAAATTACTGGCAAGCCAATGTCTACTTTATTAGCCGACTCACCCAGCGAAGATGGCAGAGAAGGTTCGGTAATTCCCGAATGGATTAATCTTGTATCTCTTGAACCTAGTGATCGGGCGAGACTACATGCCAATCTTGAAAAACGTTTTGATGAAATGCTCAGTAGTGGCTTAATTCAAGAAGTAGAGAAGCTTCGCACTAACACTGCCCTAAATCCAGATCTACCGGCGATTCGATCGGTAGGGTACCGACAAATTTGGGAATATCTAGATGGTCAATCTGATTGGGATCAGATGCGCTACAGAGCCTTAGCGGCCACAAGACAACTTGGCAAAAGACAGTTGACCTGGTTAAGAGCAATCGCCGGCAGAAATACGTTTGACCCCTTCAACCCAGAAGAGTTAAAGGCCGCACTGGACTACTGCAAGCGAACTTTAATGAAATCAGCTTAGATCACAATGGTTTGTGGAGCATCTTTAGGGCGTTCCACCACTTCACCAACAGTCCACGCTGTTAAGCCTTGGCCATTGAGCGACTTGCTAGCAGCATCTGCTTGATCGGCAGAAACAATCACCACCATACCAATACCGCAGTTAAAGACGCGCACCATCTCCGCATCGGCAACACCACCCTTCATTTGTAACCAACGGAAGAGCTCTGGCATTTGCCAGCTATCGCGATGCAAAACTGCTTGGGTATTTTCTGGGAGTACGCGTGGCACGTTATCTACCAAACCACCACCAGTAATGTGTGCCATCCCTTTAACATTGATTTCTGAAATCAACTTCAACAGTGGCTTCACATAAATTTCCGTGGGGGCCATCACCACATCACCTAATGGGCGACCACCTAAATCATCGCTGGGTTTTGCGCCGGCGCGTTCAATAATTTTGCGTACCAAAGAATAGCCATTCGAATGGGCACCACTGGAGGCAATCGCTAAAACAACATCGCCTGGTGCAATCGTTGCACCAGTAATGATTTTGGATTTCTCAACCGCACCTACTGCAAAACCAGCTAAATCATATTCACCTGGAGGATACATCCCAGGCATTTCAGCAGTCTCACCACCAATTAAGGCGCAACCAGATAGTTCGCAACCATAAGCAATGCCAGCCACTACAGTAGCCGCCATATCAACAGTTAATTTACCGCAGGCAAAGTAATCTAGAAAAAAGAGTGGCTCCGCACCTTGAACCAAAATATCGTTAACACTCATAGCCACTAGATCTTGGCCAATAGTGTCATGACGATTCCATTCAAAAGCTAAGCGTAGCTTGGTGCCTACACCATCGGTACCAGCGACGAGCACGGGCTCCTTATAGCGCTTAGGCACTTCAAAAAGAGCCCCAAAGCCACCAATACCGGCCAAAACACCCTCACGCATGGTCTTTTTAGCCAAAGGCTTAATCCGATCAACTAAATCATCCCCAGCATCAATATCGACACCAGCATCGCGGTAGGAAAGGCCTTTTGAAGGGGAATTAGTAGATGAGGTCATGGCGGAGCCGGAAGATTAGTAAAAACGGTACTTGGTCAGTAGAATCATTGAATTCTAGAGGATTCATACAAGATGGCCGAAATTTTTACCCCTTTTCTCACTGCATTTATCCTGGCGTATGCCCTGCGCCCAGTGTGCCTATGGCTTGAAGGCCGGAAAATCCCGCGCGCTGTAGCAGCTGCCATAGCCATGATTATTGGCCTAGGCTTAGTTTTTTTCATCCTAACCCTGTTTATCGGACTACTTAAAAACGAAATCCCACTCATTAAAACTCAGTTGCCAGACTGGATTCAAAATACCCAATCTTGGCTAGGCCCAAAACTCACTGAATTTCATATCAACTTTGACTGGACTGACCTCAAGACGCATGTAACCCAAAAAATCACTGCGCACATTAACGATAACTCCAATGCGCTAATGAGCTCCACTATCGATACGGTATTGATGTCTGGAAGCTCTGTCATTGCTGGATTTGTGAATGCAGTCTTAATTCTCTTTGTGATGTTCTATCTACTGATCGATTGGGATCACTTCTTCTCCATATTGAAACATCTGGTTCCACTGCGTGCCCAAGAAACCGTGCATCAACTAGCGATGCATACCGATGGATTACTCTCTCAATATCTGAGAGGCATGCTAATCGTGATTGCCATCATGTCTATTTTCTATGGTATTGGCTTAAACCTGATCGGCATTCAGGGTGCGGTAGCCTTAGGCGTATTTACTGCGCTCATGATCGTGATCCCTTATATCGGTATTGCCCTGGGGCTAACATTGGCAATCGTTTCGGCGCTGCTTCAATTTGGGCCTGGCAGCGCCATGATTGGCGTATTGATACTTTATGGCCTTGGACAATTTCTTGAAGGTTTCTTTCTAACGCCCCGTTTGGTTGGCGAACGTATTGGTCTGCATCCCGTTGCCGTACTTTTTGCTTTGCTATTGTTTGGTAAATTGTTTGGCTTCTTTGGTGTACTTCTTGCCCTGCCAATTAGCGCAGTGAGCCTAGTGCTCATTCAGTACGGTTGGTCACGCTATACCCAAAGTACTTGGTATCAAAAGTAAGCCTCGTAGTAATGAACAACATCCCTCTGCCAAGACAGTTTGCGCTTGACATCAGCCATACGCCAAAGGCCACTCTCGACAATTTTTTACCCGGCAAAGATCTAGCGCTCATCTCCAGCTTGCGCCACTTGGTCGACAATTGGGCCACTAAACAAAGTGATTCAACAGAAAATCCCTTAAACCAACGATGGATTTACTGGTGGGGCCCAGAAGGCTCGGGACGCAGTCACCTTCTCTCAGCCCTAGGTAACGCAGCAGAGCAATTGGGCCTTCAATGCTTTCCCCTTCGCCCAAGCGAACCAATCTCCTGGGTACGGCTTGAAGAAAAAATGGCCTTTCTAGGTGAACTCGATGCGCCATCTGTGATTACCGTTGATGATGTCGATCGCCTTGATGAGCGTCTTGTTGCCTCATTTTTTCGCATTCTCAATGGTGTTCAAGCGAGCAAAGCCATTCATATCTTTATGGCTGGCAAGGCAGCGCCAGCTAACTTAGAACTGCGCGAAGACCTTCGTACACGTCTTGGCTGGGGTTTAGTCTTTAAAACCCAACTTTTGGATGATGATGAGAAAATACAAGCTTTAGAACAAGCAGCCCAGGCACGTGGTCTCGTCTTATCGCCGGATGTACTGCCTTGGTTGTTAAATCGCTTTTACCGTGACATGCCAAATTTAATGGCTTTAATAGATGCATTAGATTCTTATTCGCTAGAAACAAAACGTGCCGTAACCTTGCCGCTGGTACGCGAGCTTTTGCAACCAAAACACATTACTCAATGACTCAACTCGCCCTCTTCGACTTAGATCACACGCTCTTGCCTTGCGATAGCGATTATGAATGGGGACAATTTTTAGCCCGTATTGGGGTAGTAGATAGCCAGTATTACGCGGAACAAAATGAGCGCTTCTATCAGGATTACAAAAATGGTAGGCTGGATATTGATGAATTTCTGCGCTTTGCTTTAAAGCCATTGTCAGAACATTCGCGTGCACAGCTAAAAGAATGGCACGATGCCTTTATGAAAGAAGTGATCCATGGACACTTGCGCCAACAGGCATTGGATCTCGTTAAACGGCATCAGGATGCCGGAGATCTATGTTGTGTGGTGACTGCTACCAACAGTTTCGTTACCCGCCCGATCGTAGAGAGCTTTGGCATTGAACATTTAATTGCAACAGAACCAGCAACCGCAGGAGATCATCCCCTAGCAAATTTTACGGGCGCAGTAAAAGGTGCGCCCAACTTTCGTGAAGGTAAGATTCAGAGGGTGCATGATTGGCTAGCTAGCCAAAATCTTGCTTTAGACCGATTACCGCGTAGTTATTTTTACTCAGACTCAATGAATGATTTACCGCTTTTAGAAAAGGTGAGTAACCCTGTTGCCACAAATCCAGATGCACTTCTTCGTAGCGAAGCAGCCAAACGAAATTGGCCTATTCTTGAATTGTTTGCATGATTACTAGATTTATTAAACGCATCTTGCGTCGTGATCCAATGGATCGACATACGCAAGCAAATCACACAGGCGCACCTAAGCGTGTTCCTAAAAAAACCCATCGCATAGATCCACATCTACTTTCTAAGAATGCGGTTAAGGTAACCGATACACTCCAGCAAGCTGGCTACGATGCATTCATCGTAGGTGGTGCCGTACGCGATCTAGCACTTGGCATTGGGCCAAAAGATTTTGATGTGGCAACCAATGCTACTCCCGACCAAGTACAAAAACTCTTTCGCAAAGCTCGGCTCATTGGGCGGCGCTTTCAGATTGTGCACGTTACTTTTTTTGGTAAAGGTGCGCCTGAGATTATTGAGGTATCAACCTTTAGAGCTCTACTGGATAATGCTGGAGATCATGTTGCAGAAAACGGTCGCATCCTGCGGGATAACGTTTGGGGCTCACAACATGAAGATGCTGCACGTCGGGACTTCAGCATTAATGCCATGTATTACGACCCAGCCACTGAAACAGTCCTCGATTATCACGGCGGCATGGCTGACATGCAAAAGAAAACATTACGGATGATTGGTGATCCTGCAAAACGCTATCGTGAAGATCCGATTCGGATGTTACGAGCGATTCGCTTTGCTGCCAAAACAGGATTCACTTTAGACGCAGCGACACGTGCACCGATTACCAAACTCAGTAACTTAATTCATGATGTTCCTGCGGCTCGCCTCTTTGATGAAATCCTCAAACTATTGATGTCTGGCTATTCTTGGGCAGCGATCCAAGGATTACGCGATGCTGGATTACACCATGGGCTGCTACCCCTGCTTGATCATATTCTCGATACGAAAGCAGACTCTAAAGACGCAAACGATTTTGTACGTCTTGCTCTTGCCAATACCGACCAACGCATTCAATCTGGTAAAAGTGTTTCTGCGGGTTTTCTCTTCGCAACCTTGCTATGGCCAGACCTCCTTAAAAACTGGAGGCAGAACCTGTCCAAAGGCATGTCCAATATTCCAGCTCTTCATGACGCCATGGACGATACGATTGCCACTCAAAGTAGCGGCATGACCATTCAGCGCCGCTTTGAAAGTGATATGCGAGAAATCTGGTCCATGCAACCCCGTTTTGAAAAGCGACTGGGGCGCTACCCTTATCGCCTGATTGAGTCTCCACGCTTTAGGGCGGGTTATGACTTCCTGTTGCTTCGTTGTGCCACTGGCGAACAAAGTCCAGCCTTGGGTGAATGGTGGACCAGCTTTATTGCAACAGATCCAGTTGGGCAAGAGGCTTTGATGGCATCTGCCAAAAATGATTCTGGTAGTGGCAATACCAATTCCCTGGTCAAAAGACGCCGCCGCAGAAAGCCTAAAGCTACCGCCCCTACTGAAGGCGAAGCAAGCTAAGCAAGATTGAGAAAATTTCAGTAAAGTAGTTTCATCTCTTGTTTGGAAATCGTATGGCTCGGGCCTTTATCGGATTTGGTGGCAACATCGGCGACACACGTCAGCTCATCACTGATGCGATTGTCTGTCTTGCGCAACGCCGTGAATTGCAAATCCTAGCCAAAAGCTGCTTTTATCAAAGCGCGCCTATAGCAGCTGCGGGTGGTGACTATATCAATGCTGTCATTGAAATTGAAACTGAACTCAGTCCCTACGGTCTTTTGCACGTTTGCCAGGCTGTTGAACAGGAGTTTGGACGGGAGCGCGCCTATACCAATGCGCCTCGTACTCTAGATTTAGATATTCTGACATTCGAGGGCGTGTCCCAAAATGACGCAGAATTGACTTTGCCCCACCCTCGGATCATTGAACGTTCCTTTGTGCTATTACCCTTGCTTGAGATCGCACCTAATTTCTTCTTACCCAATATCGGCGAACTCAAGAGCTATTTACCCCAAGTGACTAATCAAAGAATTGAAAAACTACCCTGCCGTAACTGTAATTGCGGGGAAAAAGACGTTTCTAGCCAAACTGCGCATTAATTCATTAAACTCTCGCCATGGGTTACTTACAAGGCGACAAGCCAATCACCATTTCCAATCTTCTTTCCATGCATACTGCTGGAGAGAAGATCTCAATGCTGACAGCTTATGACTCAACGATGTCAGCCCTACTCAATCGCTGCGGCGTTGAGACGATTCTAGTCGGCGATTCCTTGGGCAATGTGATTCAAGGCCATTCCAGCACTACTCCTGTTACCGTTGAGCAAATGACTTATCACACCGAATGTGTTGTCCGTTCCAATACACATGCATTCATCATTGCAGACTTACCATTTGCCAGTTATGGCGATCCCACTCAAGCCTTAGACTCTGCCGCTGAGTTGATGCGCGCTGGTGCAGATATGGTCAAACTTGAAGGTGGTGGCGACTGGCAAGTTGAAATCATTCAATATTTAGTGGAGCGTAGCGTTCCAGTATGTGCACACCTCGGTTTGCTACCCCAATCTGTTCATATCTTAGGTGGATACAAAGTTCAGGGAAAATCAAAAGACGCTGCAAGTCTTATGCGAGAACAAGCTTTAGCCTGCCAACACGCAGGCGCTCAAATGTTAGTGCTCGAAGCAATCCCCTCTTCTCTTGGTAAGGTGATTACTGAATCGCTAGCTATTCCAACCATCGGCATAGGTGCCGGCCCAGATTGCTCTGGCCAAGTTTTGGTATTACAAGATATGTTAGGCATCAGCCCAGGAAAACCACCCAAGTTTGTTAAAAACTTTATGGATGGTCATGATTCCATTGAAGCAGCAGTCAAAGCCTATGTTCGCGAAGTCAAATCAGGAAAGTTTCCTGATGTAGAGCATGGATTTGCCGGCTAAATCTAGCCAGCAAATCTCAAGCCTTCATTTACATCTTAATTAAAGAAACTTTTCACACCGTCGAACCAACCCTTTTGATGTGGGTTATGTTTGTCGCCGCCCGACTTTAAGCTTTCATCAAATTTATTGAGTAATTTCTTTTGCTCATCAGTGAGTTTGACAGGCGTCTCTACGATCACATGAACAAATAAATCACCGACAATCGCTGAGCGCAAACCTTTGATACCCTTGTTGCGTAAACGGAATGTCTTACCAGTTTGCGTGCCCTCCGGAATCGGAAACTCAACCCGCCCCGATAAGGTTGGCACTTCAATATCACCCCCAATAGTCGCTGCTGCAAATGAGATCGGCATCTGCACATGCAAGTCGCTACCATCGCGCTCAAATACTTTATGGGGTTTGACCCTCACTTCAACATAGAGATCACCAGATGGGCCACCATTAACTCCCGGCTCACCATTACCAATGGAACGAACGCGCATGCCATCATCAATTCCGGCAGGAATTTTGATCTCAAGGGTTTTTTGTTCTTTGTGTTTACCACTACCATGACAAGTCTTGCATGGCTTAGGTATGTACTCACCAGTACCGCGGCACTTAGGACAAGTTTGCTGCATGGAGAAGAAGCCTTGTTGTACTCGCACCTGACCATGGCCATCGCAGGTGGTACATTTTTCAGCCTTACTACCAGGCTCTGCGCCAGTGCCATTGCATGGCTTGCAATTACTCCAACTAGGCACACGAATTTGCGTGGTGTAACCCTCCGCCGCTTGTTCAAGCGTAATATCCATGTTGTAGCGTAAGTCAGCACCCTTGTAAACTTGTGGGCCCGCATGACGACTGCCACCTTGACCGAAAATATCGCCAAAGATATCACCGAAGGCATCGGCAAAACCACCGCCACCGCTAAAACCACCGCCACCGAATCCACCCATAGAAGGGTCAACACCGGCATGACCATATTGATCATACGCAGCGCGTTTATTAGGATCTGTCAGTGTTTCATAGGCTTCTTTTACTTCTTTGAATTTAGCTTCTGATTCTTTGTTATCAGGATTGCGATCAGGGTGATGCTTCATCGCTAATTTGCGATAGGCTGTTTTTAATTCTGCGTCGCTAGCTCCCTTTGGTAAGCCAAGCACTTCGTAATAATCGCGTTTACTTTTCGGCACAACTCTTCCTCTCAACAACCTGAATGGCACAAGTCGGCACGAGGCCGACTTGTTATTTAATTACTGCAAAAAACCTGTAAATGACGTCGATTATTTCTTGTCATCAACCTCTTTAAAATCGGCATCAACCACATCAGCGTCAGGGGCAGCAGCTTGTGCACCGCCTGGAGTAGCACCAGGAGCACCAGCTTTAGCTTGTTCAGCAGCCATGGCCTTTTCACCTAGTTTTTGACTTGCCTTACCCAAAGCTTCGGTCTTAGCTTCAATCGCAGCTTTATCACTACCTTTGATGGCTTCGTCCAACTCTTTCAAAGCTGTTCCAATCGCTTCTTTTTCAGCAGCTTCTAAACTTGCGCCATGCTCTTCCAAAGCTTTCTTAGTAGAGTGAGCCAAAGCATCAGCGGTGTTACGAGCAGTTACCAACTCGAGCACTTTCTTATCTTCAGCGGCATTGGCTTCAGCATCTTTAACCATGCGTTGAATTTCTTCTTCGGTCAAACCAGAGTTTGCCTTGATAGTAATTTTGTTTTCTTTGCCGGTCGTTTTATCTTTTGCGGTGACATGCAAGATACCATTGGCATCAATATCAAAGGTCACTTCAATTTGTGGCATGCCACGTTGTGCTGGAGCAATACCTTCTAAGTTGAATTCACCTAACAACTTGTTCGCTGCAGCCAATTCACGTTCACCCTGAAAACACTTAATCGTTACAGCGGGCTGGTTATCTTCCGCAGTGGAATAAACCTGCGAATGTTTAGTAGGGATAGTGGTGTTCTTCGGAATCATCTTGGTCATTACGCCGCCCAAGGTTTCGATACCCAATGACAATGGGGTAACGTCCAAGAGCAATACGTCTTTACGATCGCCAGACAATACGGAGCCTTGGATCGCAGCACCAACAGCAACTGCTTCATCAGGGTTAACGTCCTTGCGTGGCTCTTTACCAAAAATTTCTTTTACTTTGTCTTGCACTGCAGGCATACGCGTTTGACCGCCCACCAAAATGACATCGTCAATATCAGCCACGTTGACACCGGCGTCTTTAATAGCTGTGAGGCAAGGACCAGCAGTGCGCATGATCAACTCTTCAACCAAAGACTCCAACTTAGCGCGGGTCAACTTGAGGTTCAAGTGCTTGGGACCGCTGGCATCAGCCGTCACGTAAGGCAGATTAATTTCTGTTTGTTGGGTAGATGACAATTCAATCTTGGCTTTTTCAGCGGCATCTTTCAAGCGCTGTAATGCCAATACGTCTTTGCTTAAATCAACGCCTTGCTCTTTCTTGAACTCAGCAATGATCCAATCAATGATGCGTTGGTCAAAGTCTTCACCACCTAAGAACGTGTCACCGTTGGTCGAGAGCACTTCAAACTGCTTCTCACCATCAACGTTAGCAATCTCAATGATAGATACGTCGAATGTACCGCCACCCAAGTCATAAACAGCGATCTTGCGATCTACCTTATCTTGCTTGTCTAAACCAAATGCTAATGCAGCAGCAGTTGGCTCATTGATGATGCGCTTGACATCTAAACCAGCAATACGGCCAGCATCTTTTGTTGCTTGACGTTGGCTGTCATTGAAATAAGCAGGCACAGTAATCACTGCCTCGGTCACTTCTTCACCAAGGTAGTCTTCTGCGGTTTTTTTCATTTTGCGCAAGATCTCTGCAGATACTTGCTGTGGTGCCATTTTCTTATCGCGCGCCTGTACCCAAGCATCACCGTTATCAGCCTGGATAATGGTGTAAGGCATTAGGCCGATATCTTTTTGTACTTCGGCATCGGTAAATTTACGGCCCATTAAACGCTTCACTGCATAAACCGTATTTTTAGGGTTTGTTACTGACTGACGCTTTGCCGGCGCACCAACCAACACTTCGCCATCTTCCATGTAGGCGATGATCGATGGGGTGGTACGACCACCCTCAGCGTTCTCAAGAACCTTAGGGGCATTGTTTTCAATCACGGAAACACACGAGTTAGTGGTTCCTAAGTCAATTCCGATAATCTTTCCCATAATTGCTCCAAAAAATAAATTGTTTGTGTCATTGCGATAAATCGATACCCAATAAATGGGGTTTAAAAAGCAGAATTCAAGAGGTAAAAGAGCAAAAAAGGCAGAAATCTGCCTTTTTATGTATTTTTTAGACTTTTAACAGTGATGAGGCTTACTGAGGTGCGCTCACCGTCACTAAAGCTGGTCTTAAGACGCGCTCTGAGATCGAATACCCCCTTTGAAGCACAGAAACCACAGTATTAGGATCTTGCTCAGATGGCACTGAGGCGATCGCTTGATGGTGATGAGGGTCGAATTTATCCCCTACTGCAGGGTTAATTTCTGCCATGCGGCCTTTTTCAAAGGCGCTAAGCAATTGTTTGAGTGTAATTTCAAGACCTTCCTTAAAAGCTTTGGCATCAACCGCTTCTGCATTCAAAGCTGCATATAGGCTATCCGTAACTGGCACTAAGTTCTCTGCAAAACCCTCAATGGCAAATTTATGGGCCTTAGAAATATCTTCCACAGCGCGACGGCGAATATTCTCACCCTCAGCTTTAGCGCGCAGATAGTTATCCTGCATCTCAGCAAGCTTTTGATTTAACTCAGTAATGAGTTGCTCAGGAGTTTGAGCTGCGATTTCCGACGCGGAACCAGTTTGTGTCTGTTGCTCAGCGTCCAACTGGTCTTTTAGCTGGTCTTCGGGTGATTGTTGATTTTCTTGTGTCATGGCAACTAATTTACTTTTCTTTAAGAGTGGCTACTTCTTTGCAATATGGGGGTAAGTCAGTACTTTTCAAGATACTCAGAGTTAAAAATTAAGTCTTGGCTGCTTCGGCGCGTTGGCTACGTAAAGTCAGTTCAGCATCCGATTCAACACCTAAAGGCCAACCCAATAAATGCTGATAGGCAATATCACTCAAAGCATCAATCCATTTGGGGTTGCTATTGAGACAAGGTATGTAACGGTAATCGCTCCCGCCATGCTCTAAGAAAATCTCGCGAGCTTCCATAGCAATCTCTTCTAGTGTTTCCAGGCAGTCTGCTGGAAATCCAGGGCAGAAAATATCAATGCGCTGACAGCCTTCTTTTGCCAACTTCTCAATCGTGGGGGCAGTATAAGGTTTGAGCCACTCCGCCTTTCCAAAACGCGATTGAAATGTGACAAGATATTGACCGGCATCCAACCCAAGCGCCTCACCAAGCAAGCGTCCTGTTTTAAGACATTCGCAATGATAGGGGTCACCCATCATTAAATTTCGTTTGGGCAAACCATGAAAAGACATGATGAAATGATCGCCCCTCGAAAAATCAGGTCGACCATCTTTATCCCATGCACTTAATACTTGATCACGCAAAGCGGCAATATACGCTGGGTTATCGTGATAGTGTTTTACTAAACGTAGCTCAGGCTGATTGCGCCAAGTTCCCAAGACTCTAAAGACTTCATCAAAACTCGATGCAGTGGTTGTCGCTGAATATTGGGGGTATAAGGGCAATAGTAGCAAGCGCTCCATCCCTTGATCCTGAAGGGCTTGAAGGGCTTCGGCAGTCGATGGTTGCCCATAACGCATCGCCAAATCCACCAAGACTACTTGACCTTGATCGGTAAATTTCTCACTAAGTGCTTTAGCTTGTAAGCGTGAGTAATGCATTAAAGGGGAGCCGAGTTTTGGCAACCAAATTGAGGCATATTTTTTTGCAGAGGCCCCACTACGAATCGGCAAAATAATCCCATTTAATATGCACCACCAAATCACGCGGGGAATTTCTACTACGCGTGGATCAGAGAGAAATTCTTTTAAATAAGCTCTGACTGCTTTTGGTGTTGGTGCAGATGGGGTTCCTAGGTTAAGCAACAATACTGCTGTTTTAGAACGCTGGAGATGTGGATTTTGATTCAAAGCGGTTTGTCTCTAGAAAATAGTTGAAATAATATGAATCGATATTCTGTTCATTGGGAACTCAAAGCGCCAGACAATAATTTAGAGGTGATGTCTACAATCGGAATCACTCTGTCATAGGCCATTCGGGTTGGGCCGATCACACCTAAGGTACCTACTATCTGACCATCAACACTATAAGGCGCACTAATGACTGCCAAATCTTCGTAAGGTAGCAAATCACTCTCGCCACCAATAAAAATCTGAATCCCATCTGCGTGACTCGATACATCCAAGAGTTGCATCAACACAGACTTTTGCTCCAGCATGTCAAACATCTTGCGCAACTTATCCAAATTGGAACTTAGGTCACCCACATTCAGCAGGCGGCGTTCGCCAGACAAGACAACCTCACTTTGACCCATGCCATAGTCAGATACCCCACTTTGTAAAGCCAGCGCCATTAACCCAGCAATATCGCTACGCAAGTTATCCAAATCCAATTTGAGATGGGCTCGCACTTGCTCAAAGCTTTTGCCTGCAAATTGGGCATTAATAAAGTTACCTGCCTCAATCAATTGACTTGGGGTGTAATCCTGAGTCGTTGGCAAGATACGGTTTTGCACGTCACCTTCTGGGGTCACCACAATTAAGAGAATCTTTCCTTCGCCAAGGCGCAGGAATTCAATATGTTTAAACACTTGGGCGCGCTTGGGGGTCATTACCACACCAGCAAAATGGGTCAAATTCGATAAAAGTTGAGCGGCTGAACTCAAAACTCTCTGGGGGGAGTCGGGCAGAAGGCCTTTTTTGACCTCGCGAGCCGCTATTTCCTCGAGTGGTCGCACCGTTACCATCGTATCCACAAACAAACGATAGCCCCTAGGGGTTGGTACACGCCCTGCTGAGGTATGTGGGCTGGTAACCAAACCCATATCTTCCAAATCGGACATCACGTTTCGAATGGTGGCGGCAGAGAGGTCTAAACCCGAAAAACGGGATAGAGTGCGCGAGCCAATAGGCTGACCCTCTTCGATATAGCGTTCGATGAGGGTTTTCAGTAAAGCGCGGGATCGATCATCCATGGTGGAAGGGATTTTATGCCTATGGTTTAATCGTTATATGTTAAGCCCATCCTCGAATTCCACCAAAAAGGCATTTAGCCGGCTTGCGTTTGTCGGCAAATATCAAGCCGATGGGATTGAGGGGCACTTAAATGACCTGGCAAAGCTCGTTTCTGGCTTGGGTTGTGAGGTATTTTTTGAAACCTCCACCGCCAGTCACTTAAAACTCAAGGGTTACCCCAGCAAGAGGGTTGAAGATTTTGTTGGTGCTATTGATCTTGCAGTGGTTTTGGGTGGTGATGGCACGATGCTGGGCATTGGTCGCCAACTGGCAGGTAGTAATGTCCCTCTCGTTGGAATCAATATGGGGCGCCTTGGTTACATGACCGATATTCCTATTGGCGATGTACAGGCTATTTTGCCAAAAATCATTGCCGGCGAATATGAAGCTGACACCAGAACCTTATTAGATGCAGTGGTTCTGCGCAAGGGTAAAGTGATCAATCGTGCCCTAGCCCTTAACGATGTTGTCGTGAATCGCTCTGGCATCTCCGGGATGGTAGAACTTGCAGTGCAAGTCAACGGATCTTTCATGTACAACCAACGCTCTGATGGTTTAATTGTTTCTACACCTACCGGTTCTACTGCTTACGCCCTTTCTGCTGGCGGGCCCATTTTGCATCCCCGTGTTGCTGGCATATTGTTGGTACCGATTGCACCGCACTCACTCTCTAATCGGCCGATTGTGTTGCCTCAAGATTCAGTAACCAGTATTGAAGTGGTTGAGGGTCGCGCGGTGATTG
>Ga0194048_10000872_pt1 | contig 14816 bp, 27 predicted proteins | sample JunL225m_MetaG_FD_161685 | JGI IMG/M metagenome (GOLD analysis project Ga0194048, IMG submission 161685) | Anoxic zone freshwater microbial communities from boreal shield lake in IISD Experimental Lakes Area, Ontario, Canada - Jun2016-L222-5m | ecosystem: Environmental > Aquatic > Freshwater >...
TCTTGATACAATGCAATTCATCAAACCAGATATCCATACTATTGTAATGGGTCAAGCATGTAGTATGGGTAGTTTACTTGCACAAGCAGGTAGTCCTGGTAAGCGTTTTATGTTGCCAAATGCTAGGCATATGATCCATCAGCCGAGTTCGGGAACAAGCGGGCAAGTGACCGACATGATGATCCATGTTGAAGAAGTTATTAAAATGAAAAAGATTTTAACTCAGATTTATGTCGACCACAATAGCAAAGGTAAAACATATGAGCAATTAGCAGCCGACATGGAGAGAGATAGGTTCCTTTCGGCTACTGAGTCTGTTGAATATGGCTTAGCTGATGAGATTATCACTCGTCGCTAATTTACATTTTTCACCGTGGTATAACTTAAAATTTCCGGGGTCAGTAACTTTACCGCAATGCGGGCAAGTAAGTTGCGGCCTCGGTTTTCTAGGTAACATATTCGGGTTTTGTAAGCACCTGTCAAAGTGATATCTATTCATATTTGCTATGTTAGTGCCACTCTTTCCGCAATGCGGGCAAATAATGGTTGGCCTAAGTGAAACTGTATGTCTATATTTAACTAAAGTTTCTTCTCGCGTAGTCTCGGATTTACTTAATAAAGTATTTGAGATTTTTTGAGCTATTTTATTCTTGCTTTGAGTAGACCGCTCTTGCCATATATTTGCTGTTTTACTTGCTTGGGCTTCTTTACTTCTAACTTGCCAATGCTGTTTAACAATAGCCGATTGTTTCTTACAGTGTTCTGCTTTCTTAGCTGGATCCATAGTTGAAAACTTGTCACCACCCATCATGCCATCCTCGATACATAGATTAGCCCATAACTTTGATTTAACTATGTCGTTATCTTTTGAGAATTGGATAGCAAACTTTGATCGTTCTTGCTCATCCTCAAACTTCCAGATTTGAACATTTTCAATTAATTTACCATGTTTCTTTAAGTGGGCGTTCCAATATACCCCGGACCCACAATATTTTATTGGCTCATATTTGGCTTTACCAAAGTAATTCAAGCCAGTTATTGCATGACGTTTATGATACAAATAAATACACATGCTGATTGCTCCTTCAAAGCGTTAGAGAGGGTGGGACTTCGACTTCCGCGACCCTCATATCTATTTATACAAGGTTGACAGTAAATGGGTTTGGGTATATAATGTACTCTAATGAAAAAACTCAATTTAGTCCTAGATTATGGGTTGATCGATTCAATCATTACAAAACGCGGTTGACAATAAATACATTCATGTGTATAATAATCATATGAATGTATTTTTAGACCTCGAAGAGACTGTAATCAATAACTGGACTGAAGGTATGTTGTTAAACAGTAGCCGAGTCCGTGACTGGTTACAGGATCTTAACATCAAGCAAGTGAGGTTATTTTCGTTTGCTATATGGAATGAGAAGGATCAATTCCGTTTTGAGAAGGAATTCAAACCTGTACTTAGACGAGCATTAGATGTTGGGTTTATCGATTGTCCCTCAGTAGAAGATTTTATCAAAGCCGATCTTAAAGTTACCGGAGTTCTGTGGGATAATTTACATGAGTTTGCTGTGATTAGGGGAAAGCAAGATGCATTCCGTTCTTGGTGCAAGCTGCATTTTGACGGGCAGCATAATGTTCTATTAGATGATACCGTGCCTAACGGTATTTGGCATAACAAAGACTCCAACCTCAAGTTAGAATTCGTCAATATTACTGCTATTTAACCAGTTGACAATAAATAGCAATTCCTGTATAATAGCATTACATATAAATAATACATTATAGGAAAATAAAATGGCTGGCAAAGCAACATCGTGGTATCTGACTGTTTGCCCCAAAGGCTCACATAGATCAGTTTTCGATAAGGTATTTTTCAACATTAAAGATTTTAATCAATACATCAAATCAGACGAATTTAAAGCAAAGTTTCCGGATTCTCTGTTTACGGTGATCAAAGAAATTTACTAATATCAGTTGACATTAAATCCACAATCTGCTATAATATTGTTATAGTGAATGTTTAGGGGGTATCGATGAAAGCTGTTAAGGAAATCACGCAATGGGATTGGGAACATCAACCCAATCATATCTATCTGCTTGATGGAGATAAAGCACTCGCATATATCCCAAAAGGCAAGAAGGACGCGGTATATTTTAGTGTTCCTTTGCGTATGAACCTCAGGTTCCGTAAGTTTGAAGACCTCAATCGGAACCCCTTCAATACAGCCAACATCGATGCCCCAGTAACTATTAAGGTAGTTGGAAGCAACGGAAAACTATATGAAGTTGATCCTAAAGCTAAAACCTGCTCTTGTATGGGGTTTCAGTTTAGGGCAACCTGTAAACACTTGCAATTAGCAAAGTGATAGTCTTATAGACAGTAAAGAAAAGGAATTAAAATGAGTTCGTTACAAAAATTAGTTAAAAAATTTGGTCTAGTACAAGACAATCGTTATAAAAAAGGTAAAGTTTTTCGGTTGAAGGATGGATTGCCTGATCGTGATGTCCTAGAAAAAATAGGATATGACTTGATATGTGTGGACCGTTTTAGCATTACTTACAAGTGTTGGAATGATGGTTCTGTTGTGTCCTCATCTATGTACAAAGGCGACTTTGTGATGGATGACAAGGCTAACTGTTCTTACAAATATGACCTGTATTGAAAGTAGATATGGAAGCAGTAGTAGAAACGTTTGGACTTAAATAATGGCACAATATAATCCGGATCGTTGGGTAGTGATCAAGATAGGTGATAGTCTCAAATTTCACCTTAGAGTGTTTGCTGTATGGCTAGGTGGATATACTACCGGAGACTCTTGGAAGTTAAATTCAGGAATAACTAAAATCGAAGAAGATGGTGATAGTTATTTATTTTACGGTGAAAGCGGATCAGTATACAAATGCCACAAAAGTGGATATGGATCTTCAGCGTATGGACACAGTGTACTTTCTAATATGATTGATACTTCTCCAAACCTAACAGTCACGATTCTTCCTGAAGATACTGACTGGAATGCATTGGCATTAGCATGAGTGATACTAATATGACTGAGCAAGTTCAATTCACCTTCACTATGCCCATGCCAATTAAATACTTGCTTTCGGATGACTATGAGAGTAGTTATCAGATAGAACACGGAATATATGAATATCTCTGCATCAATGAAGCCAACAATGAAGGGGCATTTGATATCCCTGAGATGGATTGGATACTTGAACCTAATGGTGAATTGCTTATACAGTCGATGTGTGAGCAACCGGTGACCTTCACCGATTACAACGATATTACGGATCGTGCTGCTGCCGAAAAGGTCATCCGTAAATATATTTTGGATATAGTCAACGAATTCCCCGGATACAATAACTATGTGTCAGTTGACAATATCAATATTCTTGATATCGAATGGATTTGATTTTGGAACAAGGTATTAGCATGAGTTGGCAATATAACGGTGTTGCACCTTGGAATGATATTGTAAGTTGGTGTAATACTATGATACCCAATGATGTTTGGTCTAATGGATGTGAAACATTATCATTTGATAATGAGGCAGCTTATGTTTGGTTTCTATTAAGGTGGAGGTAACAAATGAACGAACTAATTAAACAGTGGATTGACAATGCCACTTACGAAGAATTATTGTCCAAATGGCGGTTTGCTGGTATAGGTGATTCTATGTTTCAAGGAGAAACAGGCAAGTATTACAGCAAGATAATGTTTGAAAAACGACAACAAACAGATCATGCTCAAGCATCAAAAAATATAGGGTGGTAAAAATGAACGAACGAATTCAAGATATTTTAGACCAACCAATATTTGAGCGCCTCAAGGATTGGGCTAAGATTGGTCCAGTGCAAAAATCCACAATGGAAGAGTTTGTTGCACTGCTGGTAGAGGAATGCGGAGAAGTTGCTTATAAGACGTATTGGGATAATCCTGAAAAGGTTAGAGGTACACACCTTAAAGAAGCTATTAAGAAACATTTCGGAGTTAAATAATGAAATCATTTAGAGTATGGATATTAGTGTTTGCTGTTATGTTATCGGGATGTGCTCCGTCAGCAGAAGAGCGTACAGCCAATTTTACTGTTATGCCAGATGGATTGAAGGATTGTAAAATCTACCGAATTTCAGACGGCATGGGCGTGGGCATAACCGTTGTTCGGTGCCCCAATAGTTCAACGACATCAAGCACTCATGTTGGTAAGACTAAAAAAACCGTTACCACAATTGATTATAATTAAGCATTATTTCTCAAGAACTAATAAAGAAATGAATATTCCGTGGTATAGAAAACTGTTATATATCTTGTTAGCACCATTTATTGTTGGTGTTTTTTGCATAATGAATCCACGCAAAGTTTGGGCTCAAGCTAAGAAAGAATTCGGAGTTGAATGATGAACAAACAAATCAAAAAATCGGTTGAACAGGCTAGCATTGATACAAAGGGTAGAGAAATGACCGAAGAAGAATTTGAAGATGCAAAAAGGGCGTACATTGAATATCTACTCCTGAATGTCAGGTTAGAAGACTGGCACGGAGTATCGGATGCTGCTAACGATCTACGAGTATTAATTGCAAAAACATTTCGAAATTAAATAATGAAGATAGCACTAGCGTCGGATTTACATTTAGAATATGCAGACATTGACCTCAAAAATACTGAAGGGGCTGATGTATTGATCCTATCTGGCGATATTATGGTCGCTGAGGAATTACGTAAAGCCCCTAGGATAAATCTTACTGATATGACACAAGAACAGTTAGATAAACAAATCATGTTCGAAACTGGTGCAATGAAACACGCTAGGAGATTCCGTGGATTTCTTGATCGCGTTTCGGCAGAGTTTCCTAAGGTTATTTATATAGCTGGAAATCATGAGTTTTATCATGGTAAGTGGAATCAAACTATTGAAGTCCTAAGGAAAGAATGTGCTTACTATCCAAATATTTACTTTTTGGAACGTGATACTATAGTATTAGATGACTATGTATTCATTGGAGCTACGCTTTGGACTGATTGCAACAAATTTGATCCTCTGACGTTACATAATTTGGGTTTCATGATGTCTGATTTTCAAATCATAAAGAACGAAGATAGAGGATATACTAGGCTTCAGGTAGCTGATACATATGCTCGGCATAAAAAGACTTTACTTTACTTTAAAAGTAAGCTATCTGAACATGCATCGGAAAAAGTAGTGATCGTGGGCCATCATACTCCTAGCACTCTTAGCTTACATGATAGATATAAAAATGATCATGTGATGAACGGTGGATATCATTCTGACTTAAGCGAACTGATACTAGACAATCCTCAGATCAAGCTGTGGACTCATGGACATACACATGATCCTTTTGATTACACAATAGGCCAAACCCGTGTAACCTGCAATCCTCGCGGTTATGCGGGATATGAGAAATTTGCCGATAAGTTCACTTTGAAGTTTATGGACATATAGGTAGAGATTTATGGGTAAATGGTACCCATAAAGTGTTGCTATACTTCTTTAGATAGCATATAATAGCATCACGTTGTTAAAGCAACGAAACATTTAAAAGGAAATTTTATGAAAACTATTACTAAGCAAAGCCGTTTGTTAGAAGCACTCCGCAGTGGTGAAGAACTTACTGCAAAGCAGATCAATGCACGTTTTGGTATCGCTAACCCAACTGCAACCGTAAGCGACCTTCGTTTCGCTGGTTTCGCAGTTTATGCTAACGAACACAAGGATACTAAGGGCCGTCAGTCCACTAAGTATCGCTTGGGCACGCCTTCGCGTGAAATCGTTGCTGCTGGTTACCGCGCCCTTTCTCTGGGCCTGTAATCCGCGTTAGGGGCTAGCGGTTTTTACGCCGCTAGTTTCTTCCCTAAACAGTTTACAATAAATAACTCCTATGATATAATATATCGTAGGAGTTTTTTACGGACTTTCAAACCAAAAAGAGAAATGATAATGAACGATGAAACTAGAGAAGTATTGTTGATCCTGCAGGAAGAATGTGCAGAAGTAATTCAGGCTATTAGCAAATGTTTTCGATTTGGTCCTGATCATTTGAAGCCCGGTAAAGAAAAGACTAATATGCAGCATTTGGAAGAAGAAGTTGGTGATCTGATGGCTATGGTAGAATTGCTTACTGATTTAAATATTGGTGTTACTATGGATGGAATAACTCAAGCTAAAATCAATAAATTTCAGAAACTAAAGAAGTGGTCTACCCTTAAGATCGATAAATAATATTATGGATTTTGATTTTAATACCTTCTTATTGAATATAAGTATATTCAGCTTTGGTTATGTTGTTGGTATATTTATTGTGTCATTACGTCTACGAACTGCAATCAAGAAAATCGATCATCTTAAGGAAGAACCAAACGAAACAAATGTCAAGGCATTGATTATTGAACAGGTAGATAAGATGCTATATCTGCGGGATCATGATACCGGTAGCTTTGTATGTCAAGCTGAAACATTATCTGATTTAGCTAAATTAGCACTATCATACAAAAAGATCGAATACGCAGCGGTTTGGTATGATGAAAAGTTTGTGTTTTTTGTTAAAGGTAATGTAAAGTTCAATATGATTGAAATAGCGAGGCAGCTTGATGAAGGTTGATATAAAGAATTATAGAAACGGTGGTTACTCTAGAAAGATATCAGTAAAGATAGATGATTTTGATACTTGGAGTCTAGATCATACGTTAGCAATTATAATCTATCCTGCATTATTGCAACTGAAAAATACTAAACACGGTGTTCCTGGAGAGTTTGCAGATGTAGGTGGTGAGTCTCATGGTACGCAAGATAGCTTTGATTTCTACAAAGAATCACACAATGAAGCATTTGATGAAGGAAGTAAACGTTGGGATGAAATACTGGATAAGATGATTTGGTCTTTTGAACAACTACTCAAGGATGATTATTCAGCACAATATCATCACGGAGAAGCTAAATTTGAGTTTGTTACAGAAAACGAGGATGATAATTATTCTGTGATGAAAGATTTGAACCCAACAGAACATTGGTACGATAGTAATGGACATATGTTACATGAACAACGTATCCAAGAAGGTTTAGATTTGTTTGGCCGTTACTTCCGAAATCTATGGGATTAATCAATTGAATTCTATTCAGCATATGGTTAATTCTGTTACTACACCTAATATTAAATCCGTAAAAATATCTAGAAAAGAATATGAGGATTTCTGTAAGGAATATGTCTTTGAACAGTTAAAGGGAATCAAGTTTGGTGAGGCATTTTGTGATAGGTTTGGAGTTGATGATTCGATGAGACACATTATTTCTCTCTTCTCATCAATGGAATATGCTAAGGATGTTATAGAAATACAAGGATATGTAGAATGAAGGATAAGTTTATAGATTTATATATGGATTGGGCTAAACGATGCGCAGAACTTAGCCATGCACGTAGATTACATGTTGGTACAGTAATAGTCAAAGATGATACTGTTATCAGCTATGGTTACAACGGTATGCCCGCAGGTTGGGATAACAACTGTGAAGATGAATTATGTTGGCCAAATGGTGAGGTCAAGTTCCTCACTACTAAACCTGAGGTTCTCCATTCGGAATCAAATGCTATTGCTAAACTAGCAAAATCACATAACTCTGGTAATGGTGCTGATTTGTTTGTTACTCATATGCCTTGTCTAGATTGTGCTAAACTCATATATCAAGCCGGCATTAGTAGAGTCTGGTATGGTGAAAATTATCGAGATTATTCAGGAGTAAATTTCTTAGAAAAGAGTGGAGTAATTGTTAACCAACACTCAAAAAAAGATTAGCATACCGCTATCTTGGGGAGAACTTGGACCAACTATAAATTGGTGTGAGAGAAACTGTACAAGTCACTGGTTATATGAATGTGTAGAACCTGCTGGTATGATTGCAGGTGAATATGAATTCTACTTTGAATCTGAACACGATTATGTTGCTTTTATGATCTGGAAAAAATGAAATACTTTACTTTTTACCGAGAAAACAATAACTTCAAAGAGATGCTTACCGATCCGGCTCTAAAGAAAATTATACGTACTCAGATTCAGTGGAGTCAACATTTGATGATAGGTTTGGATGAGCTTAATGATAAAACTGCTCATACTATTAGCTACTTGGTTATCAAGTATGGTGATGATTTAACTAATAATCTAGCGAAAGACTTTACTCCTGTTTCAGGAGTGGATTATGCTCCTGATGATTCTAAAAATAAATATACGAAAGTCATCATCTAATCAAGCATCGCAATCTGATATGCTTCAGGGATCCTAGTTCTAGTATTCCTACTACCCAACACAATAACTGTTCGCATTCCATGTAAGGTGTTAAGCATCATAACAATGCATCCACCTGACTTGTTGATAAATCCGGTCTTGCTTACTAAGAAAGGTATATCATGCCCTACAAGGTAGTTGGTATTTCTGAACTCTGTGTGTCTTTTCTTACTGATATCTAATCTTATTGCATTTGTATTACTTGCTAATACTATCTCTGGATAGCTACTAGCAGCCATAACTAACTTTACTAAATCTTTAGCGGTACTCTCATTGGTGTTCAATAGACCAGTTGGATCAGTAAACTTAGTATCAGTCATTCCCAATTTGCTAGCTTTGATATTCATTTCTTCAATACACGCTTTGTACCCAGTTGGATAGTAATCACATAACATCTTAGCCGAATCGTTGTTAGATTTTACTATTGCAAGGTCTATGATAGTTTTTCTATCTAACCTTTTACCAAATAACTTCTTAGGTAATACTTCATCTAACGGTTGACCACTATCTAGTACCACCATTACAGTCATTAGCTTAGTGATGCTAGCAATAGACCGTTTATCAGTAGTATGTGTACCTTCCAATATTGTGCCATCTTGATCTGCTAATAGCCACGCTTTTGCTGTTACTTTTGGAATGGTATTAGCGATTGCACTATGAGTCAGGATAAGTGCGATAAAGAAACTGCTTATATATCGTAACATATTAATTCCTATCGTTAGTTAATGATATGATTATATCATTTAATAATAATGTTGGGCAAGGATTTAGGTACAGTACCTAATCTGGACACTTGCCTACTTTGAGTTAGTTCGGTAAATACCGTCCCAGGGTTGTTCTGGGGGTTTACTTTGATACTCTTGAATACGCTCAATCATCATATCGTAGTAATGATCCATCTTGCTATCAAATTCCCCTTTAAGTTGTTCGATTTGCTTTAATGCACGCTCCCATTTTTGTTCTCGGTAATAATCGATCATCAGATCATGTAATTCACGTGACATTAGATATTCTGCCATTGCTCCTGCATCAGTTTCCAAAACTGTGAAAATATTTACCCCTTCTTTCTTTCCTTTAACTGCAATGCAATCTAATTCCAATACGAAATAGTCATCCTCTACATATTTTGCAGTTTTTGGGCCTAACACTATTTTTACACCATACGGTTTTGATTGACCTTCTAATCTGCTTGCTAGATTAACTCCGTCACCTAAACAAGTATAGTCAAATCGCTGATCGCTACCCATGTTACCAACCACAACCGTATCCGTGTTGATACCTAATCCCATACCAAAAGCAGGTACACCTTCGCTGGTTACCTCTTGATTAAATCCTTCTAAGCTGCCCATCATTTCCAATGCGGTACGAACAGCATTTTTGGCATGATCAGCATCTCCTAAAGGTGCATTCCAAAATGCCATTTGTGCATCACCGATATACTTGTCTAATGTACCTTTGTTCTCTAATATCTTTTTAGTCATTGCAGTCATGTATCGGTTCATGATCTTAGTCAGTCCCTGCACATCTCTACCGTAATGTTCACTGATACTAGTAAAACCACGGACATCAGTAAACATTATCGATAACTCTTGTTCAGTTCCACCTAACTGTAATAACTCAGGTTGACGTTGAAGCTGAGCAACTAAATCAGGACTAAGATATGTTCCAAACTGTTTCTTGATCTGTTGTTTTTGCAAGAACTCACTTATAAATTTAATACTATAAGCGTGTAACATGACCAGCAAAAGCCCAGTAACAATGCAAGTGATATCAAAGAGCCACAGATGAGTCTTATAAAGATATAAAGACATAGGTAACAAACTAACAATAACCAAAATACCAGTAGCAATTCCAACATAAGTATACCTCGTTAAAAAAAGTAATATTATTCCTAAGAGCAGTAATCCTAACATCTCTACACCATCTGCATAGTCAGGTCGTTTTATATTAGTACCATTTGCCATAGTAGATATCACTGCGGCTTGGACTTCATGAGGAAACACTGCTCCCTTAGAAGTTGGTACTGGATTACTAATTCCTGCTACAGTAGGACCAACTACTACTATAGCTTTATTCAAATCCTTAGGTAAATCAGTAACACTGTAACTAGGATTCTTTTGCGACCAATCAATCCATATCCTACCTAAGGTATCAGTAGATATAGGACCAAATGTTGGTATACGCATCTTTTCTACACCATACTCATTTAGCTTTACCTGAACAGTAGAGTCGTTTGCTGCTACTCTTAAGGTTTCTATAGACAAAGCAGGATAGATGTTTTCCCCTATAGTAACTACTAATGGGATCCTACGATTTACCCCATCAACCTCAGGCAATGTATTGACTATACCTACACCTGCAGCCGCATTTTCCAATGAAGGCACATTAGCGATGATTCCCGGATACTGAACTATCTGATCCATATACTCTGGTCCTAACACCGCCGAGCCAGGGGTTCTAGGCTTATTTTTAGTCTTATCTGAGGGAACACTAGGTAATATTACTATGTGTTTTCGTAATGCAGCAGCCAATACCTCATCTTGGCCAAATCTATCTTTGTCAGCTAACAATACATTATATACTACTAATCCAGCATTCCTAGCATAAAGGTCTTCTATTATCTGTGCATGAATATTTCTAGGGAATGGCCATTGACCGTATTTGTCTAATGCTTGTTCATCTATGTTTATTGTGATTACTGAAGTAGCAGCAGGTATCTCTCTTGGTTGTGTTAGTAAAGTATCGAAATATCGTAATCTAACACTTTCGATAAATGAAGGATCAACCATTCTTATTGCTAGCACTATTGCTAGAGTTATTAATGCTGTCCACGGATTAAGTAATATCTTTTTCATATTCATTCTTTCAATTTCTTATATAGCTATAGCTTCCACAAGAGCCTGACCCACATTGAACCGACATTGATCCGGTATTGCTTTGAGTCAGATTAGTCTGCTGTACATCAACTGTTGCCCCTACAGTACCATTCATATTAAGCTGAAAAGTCTTGCTACCGCTACCCAATTGAGAAGCGGTAATTGTATTTCCGTTGTTAGTAGTTTGAGAACCTCCTATCATAGTGAAGTTATGATTCCCAGAACCTTGTTGATCTATTGCCACAGAGTTACCGCTACCTATAAAACTTTGAATAGCAGAGTTATGATTACCTGCACCATCCTGACTGATATTTATACCGTTGTTAATTCCGCTGAGTATCTCGATAGATATAGCCTTTGCTCCAGTCCCTTGCTGTACGATTCCTATTGAGGTATTATCCACGTTGCTTGTTTTCCCTAGATCGATAGAGACAGAATGTCCCGCACCATCCTGAGTTATAGCGATAGTATTGTTATCACCTATCTGTTGAATATTTATAGTAGTATCGACCGCATAAGCGTTGATACTGAGAAATAATAAAAGATATCGTATCATCGTTGTATTAGTGTGATTACCGTACCAGCCCCACTGTTTACTCTATTTTTGAAATCTAAACTACCTTGTGTTTGAAATATGGTTGTGTTTTGTGATGTAGGGACAGTAGCGCATTGTCTATTGCTTCCATCATCTCTACATAAAGTTACTTTAGGTTCATCTAGTTCAACTGTTATTCCTGAAGTTGCCTGCCAATCTGGAAGCAATCTATTGTTGTTGTTGTTGTTCAACAAGTTCAATTGTGCTGCCATTTGAGCATCTATGATATCTAATATGTTGGCTAGAAAATCCTGATCTAAGAAATTCTTACTTAGCTTATCTTGAAATATTTCTTTTTGTGCAGCATCTAACGCATTAACCAAATCAGCTTCCTTCAGGAAATCTACATCAAGCACCCCTTTCATTTCTAGTTTGGTTGATGATCTTTCTTCTTTGAATTCTTTAGGTGGAGATAACATCAACATATTACCAATAGCATCTTCACTTAATCTTAATATAACTGGTTTAGCTGGTAAGGCTGATCTGCTTGCTACTTTGGTGGCTTGAAAAGGTTGATTCAATATTACTTGTCCTGCATCAGATTCAATAATGATCTCTCCGGTTTTGCAATTGGTTTCAATATCTTTGGCTGTTCTATTACTGCGGTTATCTGGGCAGCTAGGAAGAAGTATTATAGTGCTTTCTCCTAGTTCATCTACAGTAGCAGTAAAGTCTGTTCCTCGAACGCTTATAGTAGCACTTGGGGTATTAACTGAAACTGATTGAGGATTGTTTTTTGCTATCTGACCAGAAGCATACCTAACTGTACCCAATGCTATCTTTACTGCTAGTTTACCTGTTTTCTTATTAGGGTCGTATATAAAATCATCTATTACCAGTTTGCTATTTTCATTGACTTGAACTTTAGTATCATCCTCAAAAGTGATACCGGTTTTACCTTGTTGGGTACGAATAGTATCAAGCATTTCGATACTAGTGCCTTTAGTACCGGATATTGTAGTTTTTTGTCTTTGTATGCTTGATGGGGTACTGACTTGATCAGTTATAGTCCCTACCCCCGCTAAACATTCAGCAATACTGCAAAGCATTACTACTATTACACGTGCTAGCATCTTAGTGAGTGTTTGATATTATAGTAAACGAATTACCAGACCCTGCACTTTGCAAGTTGACCTTGCTATCTGCGCTAGTACCAGACTGAGTGATTGCAGTAGTATTACTAGATCCGATAACATTTACTATTGCGCTATGGCCGCTAGCCCCACCGCTTTGTGTTATACCGGTGACGTTACTAGCTCCAACTGTAGTAACATTAGCGACACCGTTATCACCAGTAAGATTTACAGTAGTTTGATTACTAGCACCACCGGTGTTGCTTACAGTAGATGATATACCGGTACCACTAATAGTGGCAGAGATAGAACTATTGTTACCACCACTTTGTGTAGCATTTAGTGTATTATTACTACCTAACACTGATACAGTAGCAGCCATAGTATTACCTGTTTGTATTACTGAGATAGCGTTGCTATCGCTAGTGCCAGTGCCTGCATTATTGCTATTGATAGTAGCGGTAGCGTTATTACCTGTGACGCGATAAGTGACTGCAGGTGCAGCACCGCCGCTAGCAGTAGACATTACCAAACCTAAATTAAGGGTATTACTGCTACCTATCTGATCTACTATTACAGATAAGTTATCCCCGTTAATTTTAGCTGGTGTAGTATTACCAGTACCTACACCCTGGATACCACGAATAATATTCCCAGCACCATCCTGAGTCATTGTTACTGTAGCATTATCCCCTGCTTGATCTATATAGATGCTATTATCAACGGCTGATGCATCTAACCCTACCATAAGACAGATCATTATTATTATTTTTTTGAACATACTGTCCTCCTTTCGGCTTAAAGCCAATTGTTATTTTTCTGTTACATTTGATTCTATCGTAGATACTGCTTTTTCCGGTACAACTTTTGGTACTTCAATCTTCTTGAAATCCCAAGTTCCTTTTCTTTCACCTTCTTTGATCAATTCCACTACTGCTGCTTCCACAGTTGCTTTAACTGCTAACGTTCCTGGCTCATTAACTGTTAGTCCTGTTTCTGCCTCGAATGCCTGTGTCCCTTGAGATAGAAATTTCAGAACTGCAATGCTATCAGCCGTAGAATATACAATCTTAGTAACAGTTACAGCCACTAGAACCTTTCCGGTATTGACACTTACTGCTCTAAGACTTATCGTAACGATATCCTTAGAGTATTGAGTTTGTGATCCTATGCCCAAGAACCTATGTGCCGCACCACCGCTTTCTGTGCTAGAATCATACCCTATGATTCCACCCTCCATAATTAACCCTGCAAATTGCATAGGTAGTAGGGGTTTAGCATTTGATCCTTCGTATGCCTCTCTCATCTGACGTATGATCAATCTTTCCTTAGTGAGATTATCGATCCCTACCCGCTCCACAACATCGAACCATTTACCTTTACCTACATCCTGCAGAGCCTTGATCAAGAACACCTCAGCACCTTGAGTGACGGCAGTGCTTAGACTAGCTACATTAGACTGTGGTCTACGTTGACCTGTCTTATCTGAAAACGAATAAACTGCTACCGATACTTTTGGCCCAGCTGGATGCGGTATATTATCAAACTCTTTTTGTAGCTTATTTTCAGCTAATTCAGGTTTGAACTCTACTCCTGCTTTTTGCGTTATTGCGCATCCAAAAAGTAGAAATGACATTAATAAACATAGTATATTTTTCATTTACGGTCCAAATTGAAACTGACCAAGTGGTACAGAAACCTGAGTTTGATTTCCTACTGTATCAGTTACAGTAAGATATACGTTAGACACATCCTTAGTCCAAAATATCGTATTACCTTCAAAATTCAGAGTACCTGAATTGCTACCACCATTAGCAAACATTGCGGTAGCTAAGTTTTGACTTATTTGAGCATAGATACGAGATTCCAAGTTGTTCATAAACTTAGCAATATTAGTATTTTGTGTTGCTGCGGCCTGAGCCTGCAAAGCAGCTTGTATATCCTTTTGTAGTTGTGCTTTTCTAGTTGATTCT